>OFQY01000173.1_pt1 | contig 29513 bp, 38 predicted proteins | sample 1542991 | NCBI WGS metagenome assembly OFQY01 (sample SAMN07774224, study PRJEB24372) | wastewater metagenome | isolation source: Exp Tend VB 10WW | collected 2016-02 | reverse complement strand
TTGCATTCCTTTAATTAGTTGCATAAACTTAAATTAATGGCAGGTAAAACAACATTAACGGAAAAGACAAAGAAAGTAATACTGGCACTATACAAAGATGGTATACAATGGCAAACTATTGCTTTATCTGTCGGGGTTTCTGAAGTTACTTTACTTAAATGGCGAAATGAGAACGTTCTCGGAATCTATGATGACATGGAAAGAATCCGGCGCGAGAAGCTCTTAGCAAAGGCAGAAGCGACCATGACTGAGCTGTTAGATAGCGAAGATGACCATGTTAAAGCGAAAATGAGCCAGTTTATAGGCGAAACACTAGGGAAGCTACACTACAGCAAGCAAAATGATACAGTTGTTAACGTAATCATGCCCACACCGATACTAGATTTAGGTAAACTAGTTAGCACAGTTCCTGAAAAAGCCTTATTAGACAAGGGTTCTACAGAGTAGTGTCGTACAATATGCATTTTGCGACATTGAAACTGGCGCTGTAGTCCTCTATCTCTATATAAATAGCGGTTAGGGTGGCGGGGGGACGGTTTCATCCGCAAATAAATATATATACCCTAGCCCACATAAAATTTTTTATTCAAAATTAAACCTTCACTATGGACCACGGAACAGTTAAATGTGCAAAGTGCGAATCGGTAATAAAACAGTGCAGATGTATGCACGGCGCAGACATGATCTCGTACATGCCGTCGTGCGCTAAATGTAGAAAGTAACTATGAATAAATACCTCATAACAAAATATGTGTACGCGAAGGATATAACCACAGCGCTTATAGCTGACAAGAAAGCACCAGTAATGCAGATAGCGCTTGTTGAGGACTTAGTGGAAGATAAAGTTGGATTTTAATAATAAACATATGACAACAGAACAATTTACTTATTGGTTACAGGGGAAATTAGAAGGGAGAGATATCTTGACCTTTGGGGCTGCCGAACTACGGATGATTCAGGACCACCTAAATACAGTTTTTAAGAAAGTTACACCGAGCTTAGTGGGAACTGGAACTGCTACCATACCAAACCATCCATCTGATATTACTAATGTACCCTATAAGATGCCGACATGTACTTGTCACACGTTATCGCTCATGCCTTGCCCTGTGCATGGTCAGGGTAGTTTCCCTTCAGTCCTCTTCTAGTACATGTTTTCAGTAACTACAGCTACTAAGAAGGTTGCCGCGATGTCCAAGCGCATCAGAGCTCTACAGGGAGGCACTTCAGCGTCTAAGACTATTAGTATTCTCCTTGTGCTTATTGCTAAGGCTCAGTCTGATACTACTCCTACGATCACCTCTGTGGTTTCTGAGTCGCTTCCTCACCTTAAGAGAGGGGCAATCAAAGACTTCCTGATGATTATGACCAGCCATAAGTACTTCAAGGATGCTAACTGGAATAAGACTGACTTCGTGTATACCTTTGAGACTGGCTCTAAGATAGAATTCTTCGGTGCTGATAGCCCGGATAAGGTTCGTGGTCCAAGACGTGATAGGCTTTTTATGAACGAGTGTAACAACCTGGCGTTTGAGACCTTTGAGCAGCTTGAGGTTCGTACCAAGGAGTTTGTTTTCCTAGACTGGAACCCGACAAACGAATTTTGGTTTTATGATTTGGTTAACCCGGCTCATGAGAATCATAGAGAAGACATAGAACACATAATTATTACTTACAAGGACAACGAAGCCCTAGCCCCAGACCTCGTAAAATCAATTGAGAGCCGTCGTGGACGTGCCGGATGGTGGAAAGTATACGGTGAAGGACAGCTCGGGGAAGTAGACGGAAAGATCTATAAGGACTGGCAGATTATTGGGGAAGTGCCCCACGAAGCTAGGCTTGAGCGCTACGGTATCGACTTCGGATGGAATGACCCTGCGTGTATCGTTGCTATCTACCGGTACAATGGCGGGTGGATTATCGATGAGGTGCTCTACAAGTCAAAATTAGCCAACAAGGACCTGATAGATACGATGAAGAACCAAAGCGTCCAGGCTCTTACTGTTGGGGATTCCGCCGAACCTAAGTCTATCGATGAAATGAAACGTGATGGGATTAATATTATTGGAGCTGTTAAGGGGAGAGACTCAGTTAGACACGGCATTCAGCTTATTCAGAACGAAAGGATCTCGGTTACTGCGCGGTCAAACAACGTTATCCGTGAGTATAAGAATTACATGTGGGAACTAGATGACCTCGACAAGCCGATAGAAGGTTCTCCTGAACACGAGTATTCTCACTCTATGGATGCCATCAGATATGCGCTCACTTCTGTCATTGGTTTAGCCATTGATGACGTGGAAGAGGACTGGGGGCTTTACGCTTCTAGGTATCGCTAGCGTTTTAAAAATTAGTTATCTAAACTTAACTTATGGCTAAGAAATCTACTACCGTCTCATCTGAGGACATTAAAAACAAGGCGCTCGCTATTGTAGAAACAGAATATAAAACGTGGGATGATGCAATCTGCTACGTTACAGACAAGGTTGGATTTAGAATGCGACAACTCATTAAGATTTGCCGTAAGAACTACTGGGGGGTTTTTGATGAACCTACTGATAAGGCAACAGGGTTAGACAAGATATTCATAGGGCTTCCTATGGCTACTGTTGAAGACATCGTTAAGAACATTGACGTTGATACGAAGGATATTAACTTCATGGCAAAGCACCCGTCAGCGGACGGCATTACTGAGCTTACTCGTGGGGTGGTTAAGGACCAGCTCGATAAGATGTACTTTGGGGAAATCCTAGACGAAATGGAACGACAGCTTTGTATTGACGGTACTGTTGTTTGGAAGACTTGGAAGCAAGGGAAGAAACTACGACGTGAAACTGTGGACCTTTTAAATATTTACATTGACCCTACAGCTCGTTCTATTCAAGAAGCTTACCGCTTTACTGAAAGAAGCCTACAGACGCCTGACCAGATCGCGATGATGAAAGGCTGGATGAACAACAAGAACATCAAAGGCTCAGACGGTCTTAACCCTAACGACTCGTCACCTACTGCAGTAACTTCACAAAAGACTACAGGTAACTTCGTAGACGTGTGGGAAATGTGGGGCAAGATTCCAAAAGGACTTGTTACTGGTCTTGTCGCTGACATGGACGTTGAAATTGACGGGCACATAATTGTGTCTGGTCTACAAGGCGGAGAGCCACGCGTTCACCTAATAGAAGAAAACAAGACTAAGGACCAAGACGGAATCGTTATTAAGCCTTACGAAGAAGTACGCGCTGCTAAGATTTCTGGACGATGGTACGGCCTTGGGTTCGTCGAAAGAATTATTGCTCTATCTGAGTATTTAAATACAGTTGTTAACATGCGTATCAACCGAGCGCGTGTGTCACAACTTGGTCTCTTCAAGATTCGGAAGGGTGCGGGTATTACTCCTGCCATGCTTTCTAAGCTTCCTTCAAACGGAGCTATCTCTGTTAACCAGATGGACGACATCGAGCAGTTCGAGATCGCCGGGGCTGACAGTACATCTTACCAAGACGAAGCAATTATCCGTGGCTGGGCTCAGCGTGTTACTCAGGCGTTTGACGTTACTTCAGGAGAAGGAATGCCTGCGTCTACTACTGCAACATCTGCAGCTATCCAAAACACTAACGGTAAGACTTCTTTCTCAATGGTTAAGGAAGCTATCGACCTATTTATCCAACGATGGATGAACCGACACGCGCTGCCTATCCTCGCGAAGAGCGTAACTGTTGGTGACATCGTTAGAATCACTGACGACAACCAAAAGCTTGCTGACCTTATCGAAAAGGTTGTGTCTTACCATGCGGTAGAGATCCTTAACGGCATCAACGAACGAGGGGAAATGCCTCCAACACCGGAAGCTGTACAGGCAGCTATGCGTGAATCACAGGACGAGATGCTTAAGAAGGGCTCTATGTTCTTTGAGCTTCTTGAAGACCTGATGACTAACATGCTTGAGACTAAGATTTACATGACTACAGAGTCAGGTGATGTGACAGTTATGACACAAAACCTTCTTACACTTCTACAGGTTGCCCCAGAGTACCGAGAAGATACTGTTGCTGAGATCTATAACCTCATGGGACTTCGAAAGCCAAAGGCTAACCAACAAATGCAGCAAGCTCAGATGGCTGAGATGAACGGCCAAGCATCACCAACTGGAATGCCAAACGAATCTCCACAGCAACTCCAAACACGAGCTACAACTCTCGTAAGATAACATGCACGACAAACTAGACCCAGAAACAGCGCGGATCCAGGCGGTTGCTCGTTCCCTTAAAGGGCTTATTGAGCATGAGGGCTGGAACATTGCTAGAGACAGACTGACCGAAAGAATTCTCAATCTTCAGAACGCTTTTAACATTGAAGGTAAGACGCCGGACGAGATGTTCGTTGACCTTCGCGCACGCAAGATTGCATCAACAATTCTATTTGACTGGCTAAAAGATATAGAAGGAACAGTTGACCAAACACAAACAAACTTGCCAAAAGAAAAAGAGTTATACATAATTAACTTATCAGAGAAGTAATTCTCAAACTTGTTTCTCCCCCCGCCTCACTGGGGGACGCAAGTCCTCTTTAACATTAAGTATAAGATTACAATTATGGAACCAGATACCAATACCTACGACACATTAGATGGTGGGACCGCTGATAGCGATATCGCCCCATCATCCGTGAAGGAGACTGAATCTACCGTATCAACCGATGCAGCTAGTTCACTTTCACTCGCTGAAATTAATGCAGCTCTCGGGAAGAACTTTACAAATAAGGACGCAGCGCTCAAATCATTCAAAGACACATTCAGTTATGTCGGGAAGAAGATGGAGCCGACAGTAAATCCAGACCTATACATCTCTCGAGACCAGTATGAGACAGACATGTTTTATACAAAGAATCCAGAATATGAAAAGGCGGGTGTACGAAGCATCATTGATTCTATGGCAAAATCAGAAGGCAAAAGACCTTCAGAAATTGTCACCACAGACTCTTTCAAAACCATATTTAGTAAAGTAAAAGGATACGACGAAAGCCAGAATATGCGATCAGTACTTGAATCTAGTCCACATCTAGCTTCGAGTAGAGATAGTATGACAAAAGCCAGAGAAGCCGCTAAGAGCGGTGACAAGGCCGGCGCAGAAGCTTTAGCTGTGAAAGCAGTTATGGACTCTCTACAGAAGTAAGATTAGGACCCTTATTGGTTACTAATTACATTATTTATGTCTATCGCTAACGGTTTACTTACATACGGTGACGTATCAAGAAAGGAAGACGTGGTGCTTAACTCAGTAGAACTTCTTACAGCAGAGGAAAATCAATTCCTCACAATGCTTGGTAAGACTAACGCTATTGACACAGTTCACTCTTACCTAGTTGACACTCTCCAAACTCCTGCGTCTAAGGCAGTTGCAATGAACACAGACTTCACACTCTCTGCTCAAACAACTCCTACACGTCTTACAAACATTGTTCAAGAAGTTGCTGAAGCTATCCAAGTTTCACGACCTCAAGAAGTTGTTCAACACTACTCTGGTAACAACGAAGCTGAACGTCAAATGACAAAGGCTCTTAAGAACTGGGGAAATGCTGTTGAATTCGACCTCGTTCGTTCTACTCTAGTATCTGGTCTATCTGGAACTACAGCTAAGATGAACGGTGCAATCGCTGCTATCTCAAAGTCTACTAACACAACAGCTCACACTTCAGGTACAGTTTTCTCAGCATCTATCCTTGACGGACTTATGACTGACAACTGGACTAACTCAAATGGTGACGTTGCTACAGATATCTTCGTTGGAGGTATTATGAAGCGTGTTGTTGACTCGTTCGTTCAAAAGTCTAACGTAGTTGTTAATGCCCCTGGTATTTCAACAATCGTTCGTACTGTAACAACTTACGAAACATCTATGGGTACTGTTACTTTCTACAAGCATCGATACGTCGATATTTCTGGAACTGACGCTACTTGTCGTGTACTCGCGGTTCGTCCAGAGAAGCTTAAGATTGCTTACCTTGACCGTCCGTTTGTTAAGGATCTCGCAGAGAACGGTGCTTACACTAAGAAGGCAGTTTACGGTTCTATGACTCTCGAAGTCAGAAACCAAGATTCTAACTTCTTCGCTTCTGGTTTCCTACGTTCTGCATAGTTTCTAGTTTCTAAATTCGAATTGTCGTTGGGTGTGTTGCAGAACAGCGCACCCAATGATTCTGCCGGCAATTCACTCTACTCACTAATAGAATTGTTACTTACATGAAAGAAATAAAGTTTGGTAAGGAGGCTCGCGCTTCTCTACGCAAAGGAATTAACCTAGCTGTTGATTCTGTTAAAATTACTCTTGGGCCAAAAGGCTACAACGTTGCTCTCGCGCGTACTAGCACATCCCCTGAAATTACTAATGACGGCGCTACTATCCTTCAACAAGTCCAATCTGCCGACGAGACAGAACAGATGGGTATTGATTTTGCTCGTGAGGCTGCTCGTTTAACTGAAGCGTCTGCTGGGGATGGGACTACTACGACTACAATACTCCTTGGAGCCCTCGTTAACGAATGTCTAGATAAAATAGATAAGGAAGGTGTGCTTGTTAAGACAAAAGATCAGGACGCTATGGCTATGCGCCAAGAGATTGATGCCGCATGCAAGGAAGTATGTGATTATATTACTGCCAGCGCTAAAAAGATTACAAAAAGAGAAGACGTACTCAAAGTGGCACTAACTTCCGTTGAAGATCCTAAAATAGCAGGTATAATAACTGACATTTTCATGGAAATCGGGAAGGACGGCTCTATTGTGGTCGAAGAAGGACTCACCGAAACTGAATCTGATACTGTGAAAGGGATGGAAATAGGCTCAGGCTCTCTTTCTGACCATTTCCTCGATAAGAACGGAGAGGCGGTTTCACTTAATGTCCCTGTTTTAGTCACACACGAGAGAATTGAGAACATTGAGCAGCTAGTGCCACTCATCCAAGAGCTTGTTGTCACCAACGTAAACACAGTGGTTGTCTTTGCAAAGGACTTTGACACGTCTGTTGTTAAAACTCTCGTACAGAACTTCGTTGACGGTATATTTACGGTTATCCCTGTCAAAACGACTGTTGTAGATAAGAAGACCCAGGCAGAAGACCTGGCTGCGCTTACAGGCGCTAACCTTGTGACTGACTTAAGCAAAATGAGCTCAAAAGACCTTGGTGCATGCGCTAAAGTTGTCGTAAAGAAAGACAAAGTTTTATTCTTATCAGGTAAAGGCGACACAAGTGAGCACATAGCTGCACTTAATGCCGAGATAAAGAAGACTAAGTCTCTCTTTGACAAAGAAGGGCTCGAAAGACGCGTGTCAGCACTAGCCGGTGGTATGTCAGTGATCCGAGTTGGGGCACGCTCACAAACAGAAAGAGAATATCTAAGACGCAAAGTAGACGATGCGGTGCTTGCCGTTAAGTACGCGATGCAGGAAGGAATTGTTTTAGGAAGAGGTGAGGCGTTTAAAAATGCTTCTGAGGCTCACCCTAAAAACATCCTAAGCAATATTATTCTTGCCCCTAGTAAGCAACTTGCTTTAAATGGGATATCCACAGTTTCTGATGACGAGTCGCTTCCTACGGACCCGTTACGTGTTACAATTACAGCATTACAGAACGCATGTTCAGTTGGCGGAATGATCATCACAACTGGCGCAACCATCGCAATAAAAAGAGATGAAAAACCAAGCACTGAAGAGTAAAGTTGAAACTATCACGGCCGGGTACATGGAGCTGTTTAAAGACGAATATAAGCTCGTGTGTGCTCAGCTAGAAGGTGAGCGGGAAAAGAACAAAGATAAGTTTGCTTCTGTCGCCCACGACCGGACCATTCAGCGAAAGTTGTATGAGATTCCTGAGACGCTGCACAATATGATTATCAGCCAGGTCACTAAAGAGGAACTACTTCTCATGAAGGAAGGAGAAAACGGCAAAGACTTCGCAAGATGGTTTGCTACCAGATTCCCTGAATTCGCTTCATCAACACACATATAATATGGAAAAGGGATATAAATATAATAAGATGAGTGATATAGTAACTCCAGAACAGTTAGGTAATATTATTTTTACCTTAGCATTTTCATCCTCAATGGCTTACATGTGGCAAGTTAGTGAAAAGTTTGTAATATTCTTCGTTGCACTCTTTTTATATGCGATGAAACTACAACTTAATAAACTAAACACATAACATGGAATCACCTTACGCAGAAAAGAAGTTACTCGCGCTCGCTATGATTGTTAAAGGAGACGACAAAGAAGCCGAGCTTCTGGATCGCTGCCTTCAGTCGATAGGAAGCTACGTTGATAAAATATTTATCACTATTACACACAAGCCGGGAGAGACGACTAACCTTGCTACAGAAATGGTTTGCATAGACCACGACGCCGAGATTTCAGAGTTCGAGTGGTGTAACGACTTCGCCAAGGCTCGCAACTTTAACTTCTCACAGGTACCGAAGGAATACGAATACATAATGTGGTGTGACGCAGACGACGTATGGCGCAACGCTCACAAGCTAAGACCTACCATAGAAGAGAACCCTCGAATCGACGCTTTTGCTTTCTGGTATATGTACGACTTTGATGAGTACAAGCAACCTACCGTAGTTCACAAGAAGACCCAGGTCGTCAGAAATGACGGTTGTGTAGAATGGGCCGGTAAGCTACACGAAGACTTTAAAGAGAACCGCTCTATTGATGTACAGTTTGTTGAGGGAGTGGAAAGAATGCACTTAACAACAGAAGAGCGTGTGCTCATAGCTCAGAAGCGTAACATCGAAGTATCTCTCGGGGATGCCGAAGTTAACCCTAACGACCCGCGTGTCTACTGGAACCTAGCCAACTCATACTTAGGAGCTAACGAATATCAGCTAGCCCTCGATACATTTATCAAGTTCGTACAAGGCTCTGACTCACACGAAGAAAAGTACCTCGCTCAGATGCGTATTGGTATGTGTCACGACAGCTTAGGCAACCGAGAAGATGCCGTAACTGGCATGCGTATTGCGATCGGCATGCGACCTGACTACCCTGACGCTTATCTACAGCTCGGGTATATTCACTTTAAATATGACGAACTAGACCTGGCAGGTTTTTACACACTCAAAGGACTGCAGCTAAAACCACCGTATCACACGATTATGGTTTATAATCCCCGTGACTATGACTACAATCCGATGATGCTGCTCTCTAAGATTTATTTCAAGCAAAACCGACCGGACCTCGCGCTTGTAATGCTCAAAGGATGCCTCGGTGTTTACCCTGACAATACTTACATAGCAGGACTCGTGAAAGAGATGGAGTCTGAGAAAGCACGACAAGACGCAGTGCTTGAGATTGTGAAGAGACTAAATGACGAGACAGACCTAAAGAAGATTAAGAAAGAGCTAGCAAAGATACCCGCAGACCTCGCATCTCACCCTGCGATTTGTGTCATCCGCAACAAACACTTCGTCAAAACCGAAAGTACCGGCAAGGACATCGTTTACTACTGTGGCCTCACTCAGCATGAGTGGAATCCAGACCTATTCCAGACAAAAGGATTTGGTGGTAGTGAAGAAGCGGTATATAACCTAGCTAAGCAGTGGGCAAAGAGTGGGTGGAACGTCACCGTGTATAACAACTGTGGGGCGCATGCCATGGTAAGAGATGGGGTTACATACAAACCTTTCTGGGAGTGGAATCACCGCGACAAGCAGGACATAACCATCCTATGGAGAAGTCCAAAGGGGCTTGATTACCCAATCAACTCTACCAAGGTGTATGTTGACCTACACGACGTAGTTGCGCCAGGAGAGTTCAAGGAAGACAGAGTAGCAAAGATGGACAAGCTTTTTGTTAAGACACAATTCCATCGCTCACTCTTCCCTAACGTCCCAGACGAGAAGATTGTCGTTATACCTAACGGGCAAGACTTCGAGCTATTCAATCAGAAGGCTAAGAAAGACCCTTACCTTATCGTCAACACGTCCTCACCTGACCGCTCAATGAATGTGACTCCTGAGCTATTTAAGCGTATTAAGGAACAAGTTCCAGAAGCTAAAATGGTATGGTGTTACGGCTGGCACAACTGGGAAAACGCTCATGAGAACAATCCTAAGATGATGGCGTGGCGCGACCAGATAAATAAGGACATGGAAGAGGCAGGAATTGACAATAGAGGCCGCTTAACACAGAAAGAGGTAGCAAAGCTCTACCTAGAGGCAAACGTCATGCTATACCCGACCGAGTTTGCTGAAATCGACTGTATTACCGTTAAAAAGGCCCAGGCCGCAGGCTGTCTACCGGTTACGACGGACTTTGGCGCTCTCGACGAGTCAGTTCAGTTCGGCACTAAAATCCACTCAGAAAAAACTAAGGATAATTGGTGTAAGGACTTTCAGTTCGCTTTTGGTGTTGAGGACGAAGACATGAAACAACAGTTAGTTGATGCTGTAGTAAAGCACCTTAAGGAAGGAATAACCGATCGCAAAGACATGAAAGAGTGGACCAAAAAGTTTGAGTGGGAACTCATTGGCAAGCAGTGGCTTAATATATTAATATAACTATATGGAGAAAAAACTTTGTCAGACATGTCAAAAGGAGTATTCGCGCAACCCAAAGTACTCACAAGCACAGTGGGACGAATCTAAAAGATGCAGCAACAAGTGCAAGCACGACGCCAAGTATAAGCCTGACAAGTTTAGACGCACAAAGGTCGCTTTCGTTTGGCAAGGTATTTCAGAACCAAAGATATTTAACCAGTGGAACGACGGGTTAAGAGAAGCGGTAAGAATAATCAATAACTCTGGATTTGAGGTTAAGTTCTACGAACCGTGGGACGATATTGTAGACGCAGACATAATCCTTTACTGGGAAGCACCTTGTACGGCGATGGGCACGAATGGGCCACATTATCACAAAGTAAGAGAGAACCCGATTAAGAAAGCCCTACTATTCGCAGGTGGCCCAATTAAGAAAGATTGGGTCAACGGTTTTGACCTTCTTTTCCTCGAGTCAAAGATAAACGAGAAAGAATGCGATGATCTCGGTATCCCTTGGAAACATGCTTTCGGTATTAATGACAAAAACTTTGTTTACGACAAAAGGGTTAGACCAGAAAAGATATGGGATGGCATGCTTGCGGGAACTGGGGCTAGTTGGAAAAGACAGTGGCTCATAGGAGAAGCACTCGGAGAAAAAGCAATCCTTATGGGGCGTGACCAAGATACAGACCCAATGCCGTTTCGTGTGTGCAGAGAGCACGGCTCTACAGTACTCGGAGAACAATCTTCTTCTTTCGTAGCAAAGACAATGCGCGAAGCTTACACCTGCGTTAACCCATGTGACTACTGGGGTGGAGGACAAAGAGCGACCCTCGAAGCTATGGCCATGGGGCTTCCTGTGATCTGCTGTGACGACAGCCCTAAAAACAGAGAGTTCGTAGAGGAGAGCGGGTTCGGAAGAGTCGTTGGTCCAAACGTGCCCGACATCAGACACGCTGTTGCGGAACTTAAGGAAAACCCACCGGACCCAATGATAGGAGTTAACTATGTGAAGAGTAAGTGGAGTGCCAAAATTTATGCGCAACAATTAATAGAAGGAATAAACGAATTACTATGCCAGAAACCCCAATAGATCACTTTAATTATACTAAGAACGAATGGAACTCTCCGGAGTTCAAAAAGATACTAGACGCACTACCAGAGTCCCTTCCTGTCATATACGACATCGGTGCGAACGCCGGTGGCTTTACAGAGGTCCTCCACGCTAAGTACGGCGACGCTAAGTTTTACTGCTTTGAACCTGTTAAGGCTACATTTGAAGGACTGGCTGAGTTTGTGCCCTATGCTGAGTGTATTAACAAAGGCGTATACTACGGTAAGAAGGAATCTAAAGCCACTTGGAGAGGAAGTAACATTGGTGCGATTTTCCTTGAAGAAGTAGACAGCGGTGAGCCTAGAATGTTCACAGGAGAAGTCCTAGAACTCTGCGAGCTCGAAGAACTAGACATCCTGCGGCCGACACTTATAAAGATGGACATCGAAGGGGCAGAAGAGAACGTGCTCATGAACTCAGATGTGTGCAAGAAGTGCCCATACATTATATTAGAGTGGCACCCAAGCGCAGACCCGTTGAAGTTCTTCACTAGATGGCTCCCGTATCACGAAGTTGTAGTTAACGTCTCTAGCAACCAGTTCCTACTAAAACTAACTAAATAATATGCCGAGAATTTCAGTTATAACCTGCTCAATCCGTCCCGAGTACATTGCTATGACCGCGGAAACTCTGAGAAAGCAGACTTTTAAAGACTGGGAGTGGATAGTAGAGCTTGAGTTGCCAGGCGTGGACTTCGGTCTTCCTCGCGCCATGAATCGTGCACTAAGTAGGTGTACCGGCGAAATAACTGTTCACCTGCAAGACTGTATTAATATCCCAGACAACTTTCTGCAGCACGTCTCGGACACGTACACCGGTGACTTTGTTACATACCCGTTAGGTAAGGTTAAACACCTGGACGGAGAAGAAGACGCTGAGTGGGATTGGCGTAAGAACAACAATAAGGAAATACAACCTTTCGAGTGGGAGGCTGACCTAGCATCAGCGCCTCTTAAAGCTTTCTACGATATCGGTGGATATGATGAAGCATTTTGTGATGGGTGGTCTTGGGATAATGTTGAGGTTGGATATCGTGCCAAAGCAGCAGGTTACAATTTTAGATGCGACAACGGCACTTACGGCCACGCGATCGACCATGACGCCATAATACAACACCCGTTCAGAGGTAAGTTAAGAAACAACGACTGGCGTGCGAGAGATACAGAAGTACTTTGCCGCATTGGGGACTACAAGAAGCAGTATTTGCCTTCTAAAATTTAGTTATCTACACTTAAACTATAGGTTAATCTATGGTTAGAATGTAGAGGCATATTCTGGCCGTAGATTAGTCTACAGCTTATGATACTATCTGAAATCAACACAAAAATTACAATGGAGACTGGTGCGGACACCACAACCAACGGGTACCCGTCAGCGTCTAGAGTAATTGACATTAACTCGTGGCAGCACATTGTCCACTCGATGATTCTCGACTCACAGGATGAATCGGACTTTGATGACTCTAGTAACACCACTTACCCTATTAAGTACGTCTCAATGATCGCTGGACAGCGAGACTACTCTATTCCTTACACCGACAAGATCGTAGAACTTAAGCGCGTTGATGTAAGCTACGACGGCGTTAACTTCTTTCGTGCGACACCTATTGACTCTGGGGAAATCGTAGACGGCCTTGGTCTTTCTGGGAGCACAACTCAAGAAGGTACAACCGACGGTCAGTTTTCTACTGCAGAACCTCGTTACGATTATAAGTATGGTTCTCTTTTCGTTTACCCAAGAGCAAATACAGCACAGGTAGCAGCCGGTGCGGTTATTAAGTACGAGGGTACTCGTGAAATGACTGAGTTTACATCAGGGGACCTATCTACTGGTACAGCTACACCAAGATTTGACTCCGCTTTCCATCCATTCCTATACCTCGGGCCGTCATACGACTATTGTATTGTTAACAATCTTCCACAAACTAAGGGTATTAAGGCTCGCCTAGACGACCTAGAAGTTAGACTTCGAAGACAATACGGCAAAAAGGTTAAAGATAGAGACGTTCAAGTAAGAGGAGCGGTACAAAACTACAAGTAAGTTATGATCGGCGAAAATGTAATTGAGATAGGTGCAAAGGAATTTCTTGACGGGATGACATCATCGCCAGAAACGGACGATGGTGGTTTTTCTCCAGAGACTAACGCAACCAACATTACCGCGACGCAGACCTCGCTAGGTGTGCTATACCCACAAGGTTTTAAGTCAGACAAGTCCACATCAGATGGACAATTTATTGCTTCTTGCCCAGACCCAGACTCAGGTATTGGTATATATAGATACGCCCTAACAACAACCGGCAAGTTCTACTCGATTGACAGCGCATCTGCTGCAACTTTAAGACAAACTGGGATTAAAACATATGTACAGGACTACTCTGACATGGTTGTATATAAAAACGGTCTATACGCAACGTGGTCTACAGACATTACGCTTGGAACCGGTGCTAACCTAACAGCACTGGACGAGACATGGTGGGTTACAACAAAAGGAAAGACAGCCTTAACAACAGGTATCCCACACCCCCTACTGGTGTTCGAAGACAGCCTTTGGATCGGTGACGGGAATAAACTACATAAGTGGGACGGAACAACTGCAACCTACAGTTTTTTAACACTTAATACTGGACTAGTAATAACAGCCCTTGGTGTAGACCCGTCGACAGGGAAGATGTTAATTTCTGCAACAGACGGAATCGCGACACCTGCCAACTTCCCTAGACAAGCTAAGGTATATGTTTGGGATGGGTTTTCTGAAAAACCAAGTCGAGCGGTTGTTGTTGACGACATCGTCACTACATTCTACCCAATGGGTGGTGTTGTCTACGTCTGTTATGGCGTTAATCTTGGTTACTGGACTGGCTCTGGTATTGCATTTCTAAGAAAGTTCAAAAATAATCTTTACGGTGATACGGCGACACTTGCGTACAAACACAGAGTAACCAATGTTGGTAAAAAACTACTGATAGCGGACGGTGTAGATGTTCTGGCAATGGAAGACACCCTGCCTGGTAAAAGGCGATTCTACGTTGCATACAAAATAACAACAGCGCTCAACTCAAGATACGATATTATATTTAACTTAGGTTCTGACAACTTAGGAATGTGTTTCACTTCAACTGGACCTATCTACAACTTCGCTGTACTGAATCTTAAAACTGTATCTAGTGGTGGCTCGCTAACCTTCTACTCAAAGAAGTACAACTTTCAGAGACCTGTAAAAATTAGAGAGGTACACATTGAGTACAATGACGCCATCTTAACAACGGCCACACCGGCAACGATATCGTTTATTAATGAGAAAAAGGAAACAATAGCGGGACCGGCGATTACTAACGGTGCTTCCGGGTCCGTTTACGCGATAACTAGTAAGTACGACGGATCTGTTAAGTTTCGTTCAGTTCAAATCTACTACGAAAATGGTGGAAAAACTAGTGTCTTACAAGGTATCCGTAGAATACTGGTTAGCTACGATGTCGTAGAATAATATGGAGCAAGAAATACAGCAACTTAGGGAAGAAATACAGCAACTTAGGGACATAGTAACACAACAAGTCCACAACGGCATAGACGGTGGTTTAGTCGACTTTAGTTATTTAACAGGCTCAATAAAAACAATAACCGTGGCGGCTGACTTAACAAACGCTCTGGCTTTTAAACCTACCAATGTTCGAGACCAGATTTTAATAGATACGACTACAGCTACAAAGAAACTCTACATATACGACTCGGTAGGGAAGGCGTGGCGTTCATGTACAATCGCATAATACTTTAATAAACTATAAACATATGGGTCCTCTCGATTTAAAAACAAACACAGCTAATAGCACTCCTATGTTCGCGGGCCAGACAAGCCCGATGGTTCCTGCCGCGTCTCCATTTTCATTACCACCAATTCCAGAAGCTACACCAACAGTTAACGTGAACCTTGGTACATATAGTCCTACTACACCTGTCGTAAGCCAGCCGCAGACAACACCTCAAGTGCCAGCGCTTACAGTAGAACAAACACAAGCTAATGCTAATTTTAGAAACAGTCTTACATCGGCAGTTAACTCAAGTGCACCAATACCAGGCAGTGTCCTTTCCTCTTCGGCGACACCAACAACTGCTCTTTCTTCTGCAGATAAGTACTACCAAGACTTCCTAAAGACTCAAAAAGACTTCCAAGACAAGATTCTAGCTAACATGAACCCAAGCTCAGAGGAAGCAGCCCTTAGAACAAGACTTAACGAGCAAAAGACACAAGCTGCTCTTAACCAAGAAATAGCTCTCAGATCAGGAGAGACATCATCATTTGCAGGTGGTGAAGCTCAACGTGTTGCTAGAACTGACGCTATCAAGACAGCCGGACTAGAGGCACAAGTACAGACACTTCAAGACGCGAGAAAGAACGCCGTTGACAGCCTACAGATTCTTCTTAACTCAGGAGATAAGTCGTTTGAAGCGTTTACTAGAATTGAGACACTTAAGAACTCAATTAACTCAACTGATAAGAACGCGATTGACACAATCAACAATCTCGGCCAGACATACCCAGACGCACAGTTCACATACGACCCTAACCTTTCAGCTACAGAAAACCTTTCACTTATGAAAGACGCTGTTGTTTCTGCCCCATCTTGGGCGGCAAGAAATGGCTCTCAAGTTGGTTCAGCTCCGTTCCAAGCTACAATCGACATTGCAGCAGGTAATGAATCAGGTATCGGTGCAAGCAAGAGAACTTCTGCGCAACTAGAAAACCTTGCTAAGACCGGAGACTACGACTCTCTTCTTGTCGCACTAAAGCAGCAAGCACTTAAGGGTATGCCAGCCGCAGACAAGACAGAAGTCATCAAAGCTGACAAGCAGCTTCTTGCTGCAGACAGAATGGTTAACGCTCTTAAGTCATACGAGGCTGCGGGCGGTGATATGAGCTTCCTAAAAGGAAAGACAGACGACATCGCTACATACTTTGGTAAGCTAGCTGTCGACCCTAAATACAAAGCTCTTGGAACCGAACTTAAATCAGCGTTCCAACAATACCGTGTTGACATGACGGGTGCTGCCTTCGGTGCTGCCGAAAGTGCGGACTACGCTTCAGTTGTTCCTACAAAAGACAAGGACATCGAACTTAACATCGCCACAATCAGCGGTCTTAAGAGTTATATGACAGGAAAGGTGGACGACGCGTACACAGTCGCCCTCGGTGAAGGGTACAACAACGTTAAGTCACTTGCAGAGGTTAAGACTAAAGACTCTGCCGCTCTTAAAGAAATTAACCCTACAACAAACAGACCTTACACTCAACAAGAAATTGACGAGTACAAGGCAATGAGGGGAATCGGCGGTCCACAATCTTTTAACCAAGTTGGAAACACTACAGCTTCCGTAACGATTCCACAAACATCAAGGCTGGCTTTCGTTAACAACAACCCAGGCAATCTTAGATTCGCCGGACAACCAGGTGCCGTTCAAGGAGAAGGTGGGTTCGCCAAGTTCGCCGACCCAAAGGCTGGTCTTCTGGCTCTTCAAAGACAAATTCAGCTAGATTCATCTCGGGGTCTCACACTTGAGAAATTCATTAACAAGTACGCCCCACCTACAGAGAACAACACATCTCAGTACATAAGCCAGGCGACAGCTAATCTCGGAGTTTCTAAGGACACACCTATCAGTAAGATATCTACAGCAGAACTCGCTAAGTTCATCGCGCTGAAGGAAAGCTCAACAAAGATATCATAATATGGAACATCCTCTCGATAAAATCTACAATGTTTCAGCAACCGCAAGTTCAGGACACCCTCTTGATAAGATTTATGGTGTCGCCAACTCACAGACACCTCAACAAGAAATTGCTAAGTCACTTACTGACGCCGGTGCTCCTAGCCTTCCAGAACGCAAGCCTGGTCTTATTGAACGTGGCGTTAAAGCTATCGGTAGTGCTATAACTGACCCGTTTGTCGCGCTTGGTGGCGGTATCGCCAACATCATCCGACCAGCTATTGGTCAGGAACCTAACTACGAACCAAACACCGGTCTATTCGGTAATAAGGTCGATCCAGTGGGTGCAAGAGACGGGCAAGAAATAGGCGCAGTAGACACCGCAAAGCAAGTCGTGGGTAACACCGCCATGGCTGCTGCTAACCTATACACCGGTGGACAGGCTGCTCCCATAATCGCAGGTGGTAAAGCGCTTGTACTTCCAACGCTGAAAACTGCTGCCAAAGTTGGAGCCATTCAGGGTGGAGCTATGGGCGGTGGAGATGCACTTGCTGATGGTAAGTCACCTATCGAAGTTCTTCTACAAACTGGAGTTGGTTCACTCCTTGGAGCTGGGACTGGGCTTGCTCTTGGTGCGGGTGCTGCTTTCACTAAGAACGTTGTCGACAAGGGCTTTAAGACCGCTGCCTCAGATCTTGTGCCGGACATAAGAAACCCATTCAAAGCCAAGACCGTTGACGAAATCATGGCAACTCCTGAAGCAAAGCTCGGTAGTCTATCAGACGCTGAGAGAAATATATACACCTCTACTAAGCGGCAAGAAATCACCCAAAGAGCTCAAGCAGAAATCGACTCTATAGCTAAGCGTTACGATGACGAACTAAATACTTTAAATACTACAGCACAACAATCAAGTTCTGCCATTCGAACAACTGCCGACGAAACGGCTGTTAAGCTTGCTGCGGAAGAAAAGTCACTTAAGGAAGCTATGGCATCACAGTCTATAAGTGAAGCTCAGGCGCTAAAGCCAAGACTTGCAGAACTAATTAAACAAAAGGGCAACGAGTACGTTAAGCTCATTGACGAACAAATGACGGGTGATATTGCTCAGTCACAAGTAACTCAAAATGAGATCGCTTTAAGTATCCGCAAAGGAGTACAGCCAAATAATCCTGTATCACAACAACAAGCTGACGAAGACATCGCCGCCCTCTCTAAGGTTCTTAAGAAAGGCGCCACTGTGAAGGATATCTACGAGACAGCAAAGCAACTTCGAGCGGACAGCTTTGGTAAGTCTGCGGGGACTTCTCGTGTTCTTAACAAGGACGAAATACAAGCAACCAGACTTATCAACCGCCTTATGACTTTTCTCAAAGAAGAACGTGGCGTTGACTTTACTAAGGCCAACCAGTTTTGGTCTGAATGGGCGCCAAACCGTAACCTACTTGTTAAGAAAATTCAGCCATACACTGCCGCAGGTCGTGAGAATGCATCGTTTAACACTTTTGCTCGTCAACTTGTAAGCACTAATCCCAAGGATGCTAACTTCATCAAAAACCTTGAGGACACGTTCGGTATTAAGGTAAGCGACCTAGACTCTAGAAAGATTCTTGCAAAGTTAGACGACAACGCTAAGGCTAAGATTGCTAACGACGTAACCAAGAAAGCCAAGGCTGACGAACTTCGACTAAAGAAGGCTCAAGATAAGGAAGCTGCTCGCCTAAAGAACGAAGTCGAGAAAGGTAAGATCACTAAGGCGAAAGCTGATGAACTGGCTGCCCTTAAGCTTGCCAAGGACACTGCACAACTAAAAGCAGAACAGAGAAAATTCGTGCTTAACATACTAAAGGTTGTTACCGGGGTGAGTCTTATTGGTGGGGCAATACCAGTAGTCGGCTCCGTAGGGCAAGGCGAAAGGTAGCCTATACATTCCAAAATTAGTTATCTAAACTGGATATATGGCAACATGGAGCTCTCAAACAAAAAACTCTTCTTCTTGGAGTTCGGAAGCTAAGAACCTTGGTGGTCTGGGGTACCTACTTCTAGAAGATGGGTTCTTCATGCTTCAAGAAAACCTCGATAAGCTTATTCTAGACCAGACTTCGTCCGGTGGAGTTGTCTGGAGCTCTCAAACTAAATCATAATCATGGCAGACTCAAAAATTTCAGCATTAACAAATTACGCGACACCTTTAGACGCAGACGTCCTGCCTATTGTTGATACTGCGAATACAGCCACTAAGAAGGTGACTTGGGCGAACATAAAGGCCGTACTCAAGACATACTTCGACACTTTTTACGCTGCTGCCCTCGGTGCAGACGACAACTACGTGACAGACGCAGAGAAGATCGTTATTGGAAACACTAGTGGCACAAACACTGGCGACAACGCAACTAACTCACAGTACTCAGGACTCGCGGCTTCTAAAGCAGACGTAGCAGGAGCACTAACTCAGTTCATAGGCAACACAGCTTGGAGAGTTTTCTACTCTGATGCATCCGGAGACGTAACTGAGCTTGCTTTAGGCGCTGACGGTACTTTCCTAAAGAGTAACGGGGCGACATCTGCACCTAGCTTTGCTACACCCGCAGGATCTGGTGACGTTTCAAAAGTTGGGACACCCGCTAATAACCAAATAGCTGTTTGGACTGGGGACGGCACAATAGAGGGAACGTCAGATGTTACATACGACGGGACAAACCTGAACGTTGCTACAGGCAAGAACATCCAAGTTGCCGGCGCAACTATCCTATCTGACTCAGCGGGGACTACAACACTTTCAAATATTGATGCTATCGACTCAACAACAGAAGCGACAATTGAAGCTGCTATCGACACACTTGCCAACCTAACATCCATCCAAGGCAGAACTGTCACTCTTGCAGACGCCGGTACAGACGCCCTACTTGGTTGGGACGACTCTGCAAGCGCCTACCAAAACCTTTCTGCAGCAGACGCGCGCGCAGCTCTTGGACTTGCGACAGGAGACAGCCCCCAGTTCACGGGAATTGAGGTCGGTAATGCATCTGACACAACAATTACACGCTCTGCTGCGGGAGTAATCGCAGTAGAAGGCGCTATAATACCATCTGTTTCTTCCACAAACACTTACACTAACAAGCGCATAACAAAGCGTACTGGTACTACGACATCATCAGCGACGCCAACTATCAACACCGATAACGTTGACTTTTACTCTCTTACCGCTCAGGCAGCGGACATTACATCCTTTACGACGAACCTTTCCGGTACTCCAACAGAAAACCAGACACTTTGGATTGCTATTACTGGTACAGGAGCACGCGCCATTACATGGGGCTCTTCTTTCGAAGCTTCTACTGTAGCGCTTCCTACAACTACTGTTACTACAGCTCGTCTCGACGTTGGTTTTGTTTGGAACACTGTCACATCTAAGTGGCGATGTGTAGCTGCAGCGTAACATGAAAACATCCTATAAGTTTTGGTACATAACAAGAGAAGACGATGTACATATAAGCGAAGTCGCAGTGCGCTTCTATGAAGGTGACGTATTCAGAGTAAACCTTGTTAAGGTCGACCCAGAAACCCAGGAGAAAATAATAGAGCCGGCAGACAAGTACCTGAGAACTAAGAGACTATCAGCAAAAGACCTGCCACACCAAAAAGGTAGAAAAGTAGTTACCGAGTCGAACGGGAATGAGTGTTTCGTGTATACATCAGACGACTTCGGAGTTACTTCTGATGTTGATGATGTAATTGTTTTTCTAAACGGAGTGCTCGCTAAAGACAAGAAGCGGGCACCTGAGGATACCCAAAAGGAGAAATCAAAGTCCAGACTTAAGCTTCAAAGTATAAAATAACATGGCAACAACTAGCTTTTTCGCAGATACAGGTGATGGATATGTAGACAACGATGCGGTTGCCGTTTATTCAACTTGTAGAAATGCAGCAACTGGCACGGGGTCAAGTTCTACAGTAACCAACATTGATGAGTCACTTGTTTGTCGTGCTATCCTCTTCGGTGGTAACTATTTTATAAGCCGCGCGTTCTTTCCTTTCGACACCTCCGCGCTTGGTAGCGGATCTACTGTAACAGCAGCAGAATTTAACTTATACATTGAAGTAACAGCAAAATTCGACACTAACACTGACTCTTTTTGTGTGGTACAGACTTCTCAAGCCTCAACGTCATCTTTAACAACATCGGACTTTGACGCTGTAAACTTCACCAACGGTGGAGCAAGAACCATCGCAGGGTTCTCAAACGCTAATCAGTACTGGCCGTGGACTCTAAACGGCACAGGTTTAGGATGGGTAAATACAACTGGGTTCACTAAACTCGGGCTTCAGTCTCTCCTAGATATTAACAACTCAACCCCAACTGGTCTAAACCAGCTAACAGGAGCAACATACTTTTCGGACAACACAGGAACCTCAAAAGACCCTTACCTGTCAGTGACTTACACACCGGGGGCTAGCGTTAACTCTAACTTCCTAGCGTTCATGTAGTAGCCGCTTTTAACCTTAACTATTAAATTATCATGTCAGAACCATTATCAGGCGCAGCAGTAACCAACCACTTTGTCATCGCTTTTTTCGGTGGCTTAGCTCACGCAATCAATAAGCACCGAAACGGTGAGTCGAAGAACTTGGTGGACTTCATTTTACTAACGATTATGTCGTCATTCTTCGGCGTCATGTTCGGCTTCATTGCAATAAGCTTATACCCGAATAACGAATATTTAACAATGGCAGTCGCAGGAACAGGTGGGTGGTTCGGCATTGAGTCAACAGGCCTCCTATTCAACATAATCGCCAAGAAGATAAACAAGTAAAATGCTAGTAGAAAAACTATATGGAACAGGTGGAATTATACAAGAACGTGACGAGACTATCGCTGGCTTTAGCGAGCTTGTTGCTGACTCTCCTATTTTTGACTGGGAGAGAGGTTTTGATATTAGAAAGAAGTTGGGACGGGAACTATCATCCAAGAATCAAGGCTCATCCGGGTCATGTGGTGGCCAAGCAGTTGGTTATCTGACAGAGGCCATACTAGACTCACAGGAAGCATCGGCGCGATCGGTATACAACAAGTGCTTTTACCCTAATGGCGGTGGTAGCACTGAGACTGGGCTAATGAACACAGTCATAAACATTGGTGTAGATAGAGAAACAGACACCGTTTCATATGAAAACGGCAATCCTCCATCTGAAGACTTCATGCGCACTCCAGACAGTAACCCTTCTTTCATTAGAGGTCTACGTCCTGTGTACATCGAAGTCGACTTTGACTCAATGGCAACAGCTATTCTACAGAACAACGGCATAATTATAGGCATTGCCGGCCAGGATAACGGAACTTGGCTGTCTCCAGAACCAAAGCCGCCAACTAACCGGTCATGGAATCACTGGGTATACGCAGGTTTTGCAGGAATGAGAAACGGAAAGAAGTGTATTGGCTTCAAGAACTCTTGGGGACCGACAGTTGGTGAGAACGGGTGGCAATATATCTATGAGGATTATGAGCCTTACCTCTTCTGCGCGTGGTCAATGGTCTACAATAACAAGAACAAGCCTGTATACAACTTCACAAAGCCTCTCTCGTTCGGCCAGTCGTCATCCGACATCAAAGCTCTACAAGATGTTTTACGTTTCGAAGGACTATTTACTAACGTGAGTACTGGCTACTTCGGCCCACTTACAGCTAGTGCGGTGCTTGCCTTCCAAAAGAAGCACAAGGTTTCTACGGTTAAAGACCTCAACGACCTACAGGGTAGAAGAGTCGGGCCACTTACTTTAAAAAAGCTTAACGAACTATATAATTAAAAATATGACTGACAACTCAAAGTTAACAATTTCATCAGCCGGATCACTCCTTATGGGTATCGGACTTGGCAAGCTAGACCCAACAGTTTGGCTAGGGGTAGGACTTATCTCTTTCGGGGTAGCTCTTATAATCCTTTCTGCTTTCCTTAACAGAGAAGGCATCGCGGTTAGTCCATTCCAGGGCTAAAACGTCACCAAAGGGCAAATTTGCCCCATAGTGAGGCCTTACACGGTAAAACGGTGTAAAGTAGCTCCAATCAAATATGTGGATAAGTACCCCTTGCAAGTGGGGTATTTTGCTATACTTAAGAGACCCAGTCACAGCAAAGCCAGGTGTCACTTAGTCGGACATTTAATGGTAATGAGATACGAAAGAACGTCAGACGATTCATTATGCAAGTAATCCAAGGAGTCATCCTTTCGGTTGGCTTACTGGCTGCAATGGTTACCGGTGCAGGTACAAGTACCGAGATCTACGTAGCAGAGCCAGCCCCCACGGTAGAGGAAGTTAACCCATGTGACGTTTCAGTTGAAGCGTGCATCATAAAATACTTCCCAGAAGACCCGCAAGTCGCGATTGCAGTCTTCAAAGCAGAAAGTTCTTTAAACCCAAATAACATAGGATACAACTGTAGATACGAGTACTTCAATGAGAAGACTCAAGCAACATCTACCAAGGTAACCTTCTGCAAGGTCGCTGATAGAGCTAAAGCCGTCAGTAAAGATTACGGACTCGCCCAGATCAATAACCAACACAGTGACACCCCTGAAAAGTTTTTAGACATCGAAGAGAATCTAAAGATGGCCCGCAAGTTATACGACGAGCGAGAGCGCCGCACAGGTGAAGGTTGGGAATGTTGGTATGCCTACATAGACGGTACGTACAAGCAGTACCTATAGCCGCACACAGCCCCTTAATTGGTGGCTGTTTTTATTTTGTATAAGGTGGCACAGAATCAGGGTACTTTTCTATAATACCGGCAGCGAGCTTGTTAAAGTTATTTACCCAGTCTTGATCCTTGAATACAGGGGGTCTATCGTCAGTGAACTTGTCATTAAGCATCGCGTCACGCATAACGTGAAGCGCTGACATTGCTTTAGTAATGTGATTTAGGCCACTCTCAGGGTCAATATCCTGTCCTTCGTACCAGAGCCATAGGTGACGCATAGCAGCGTCAAAGTAGACTGACCCGCGCACACCTGCGACACGATAGTTATGACGGCCGTACTTACGAGCCCCTTCCATCATACCAAGTCCAATCTCCATGAGTACTGGACCCGACAGAACAGACATCGGAACCTTTTTAATTCCTACAGCATCCTTTGGGTTACTGTCTTTCGAAGTTAGTTTTGGTGCCATATTATAGTTTTAAAGCGTCCTCAACGGACTTATCCCAATTACCATTAAATGCCACAGCCTTATCATCAATCATGAATCTAAGTAGTGGCTTCCCACAAATTATTCTCCTAACAGGAATATCGTAGTGCTTGCAGTACGCTTCAATGTTAGCATAGTCAAACCAAGGGCGAGCTGTGTATATCGTTATCTTGAATCCTAGCGCATCTAGTTTCTTTATGGAATCTATTGCTCCCGGTAAAGGTGCTCCTGGAATATAATCAGGGAAGCTAGAGTTTGAGGCTATTGTGTCGTCAAAGTCGATACCTGCCCACTTAATTTGTTCGCCCGTCATTGGGGCCCATTTGTAGTGTTCCATATTAGTCCCAGTAATAGCCTATATTCTTACCAACGTGCTCAAAAAGATTTGAAAGTGCTTTATCTCTCTGACTCCAAGTGTCTTCTACTGCTTTGTACTCGTCAATAAGCATAACTGTCTGGTAAAAAATCTTTAATCTCTCCTCGTTAAGATGTGCGTAGTCGCGTGCGGCATATTCCAAGCAAAACTCTCTTAAAGGATCTATAACAGCAAGGAAGTATGAATCAAACCCCCACATAACTCTATCATCGTAACCACGCACTACACGCTGATATGCCCACTTAATTTCGTTTAGGATATTTCTCATAGATGTAATTTAGGTAATAAAAAGGCACCCCGAAGGGCGCCCTTACTCTTTATCAACCAAAATAGGCGCAACGATTGTCTTGCCTTCCTTTGAATCGATAAGAGCGAATGTCTGCTGTGGCTTCTCGGCGGATGCCTTGATCGACAGCGCAAATGAGTTGTAGCCGATGAGACTACCATTCACGAGCGCACGGCCAGTGTCAGTTCTTTGATGAAAATGCCCACAAACCGTAAGGTCCGCCTTGTTCGCGATGTCCCACTGAGCAATCGCCTTGTTAAGTGGGATAGTGATGCCTCCAACGCCACCACCATATTTCACGTCATGCCCGTGCAGGAAACGAATACGAGTGTTGAACACGTCATGGTAGGAGTGAGCCCCTTCCGCGATATGCACCTGGACACGCTTCTCATTACGGAAGTAGGACGCGATGTTGCAGTACATGAAGTATTCCCAAGAGTGGCCATTCTCAGAGCCAAACTCGCTGAACTTCGTAGTACGTCCGTGGTTGCCGGAGTGACACGGAATCACCAAGTTGTACTTGGAGTTGTCCAAGATGTACTGAATACCACTGATGATGATATTCTGCGCATACTGGATCTCGTGTACTGGCGGCAACAGGTTCGTCTCCACCGCTTGAGCGTGCAGGTGACCAGTGATGAAGTCACCGAGCAGCGCCAAAATGATGGTTTCGATTTTCGTTTCCTTGGCAGACATGTCGGTCAGCTTGAGGCCGTTCTTGAAGAAACGTTCGCCGCGCGCCTTCGAGACTGCGAGGTTGTACTCGTTAATCCCGTTGGTCTGGCCGAATGTCACATGCTCAGCAACGTGCCAGTCAGAAGCGACCCAGAGAGCCGCCGCCTCGCTACCCTTCCCCTTGGTGGGCTTGATGGTAAAAGGCTTGATATTGCTCTTGATTTCGAGGATTGCCTCCTTTTCATCTTCGAGCACTTCAATCTGGTCGAGCAGGGCTTTGTTCTTTCGGTCTGTCGCCGTCTTGCCCTCTTGCAGCTTGCGAATCGTCCGGTCAGCGCCGACTTCTTGGTTGACCGATTCTTCCTCAAGTTGCTTCAAGGTGATGTTCTCAGCCTTGATTTTCGCCTTGTGCTCACGCACCTGACGAGTAGAGAGTCCGAGTTGGGTGGCCAGTTGTTGGGTCCCCATCTTCGGATTCTTTAGGATAAAAATACGCTTTTGATTCGTAGTCATTTTCAATTCTCCTGAAGTTAAGGTACCAATCTTAATTCAGTATAGGTAATTATTAAAACCTCTTGGTACTTGACTAAGTGTAGCGTTGTACGCATCGCCTTGTTTGTGGATAACTCACTAATTGAGTGTGCAAATGTTGTATACTTAGTAGTAAGAGTAAGTTCTTTTCGAAGGGAGGCGGCAAATGGCAATGGTTAAATCTGACTTCTATTGCGACTGCTGCGGGACTAGGATAGAGGGCGTTACGTTCTTCAACGTAATTCTCGCAGTTGTCTACCATTACGACGAGGTGTGCTTCGAAAAAGAAATCACACCAACTCTCGACCGGTCCCCCACGACAGAAAGCGAGGTGATCCATCTCCGCCCCTAGCTACGGTCACTGGGGAGGCACTCAACTTGTTTGGGTGCTTTATAATTTGTATACTGAATACCTCAATACCAGAGGAAAGAAAAAACCCCGATTAAGGGGCTTTTCTTTTGCACTATTTGAAGTACTTGACCTGGAAGTGAATGAAGTTCCTTATCACTTCAGCCACAGAGGACTTCTCTTTCTTTGCTAGCTTCCGGACGAAGGCGAGATTTTCCTTGTCCTGAGCAGTAAAGAATCTAAGATGTACTTCTTCGGTGTCTTTACTTCGCGACGCCATATGAAGGGTTGATTACAGACTCTACACCCTCATCGAGAAGTCTTTGCTGCTTAGCTTTGTGTTCGCTTTGAATCACCTTGATCTTTTCGGCTGTTTCACGCACAAGGTTTCTTAACGAATACTTATAAGACTTTTCTGCGACTTTGATGCGTTCGTTTATGACTCTTACGACAGCGCTACGAACTGAATTTCTAAATAAAAACATAGTTATTTTATTGGGAGGCTGATAAGAGCACCACTTCCAGTCTGAGTTGTAGGAAGGACGCCATTCCACTTTTCGATCCACTTTAGCTGAACGTATTCTGCCCCACCTTGAGTGTTGATAGCCTCTGCTTGAGCCTTGATAGCCTCTGCTTCGTAACGCTTAGTGTCTAGATTTGCCTTAGCTGTAAGAGCCTCTTGCTCGGCTTTTACTTTGTCCTCGACAGATTTGTCGAAAGACTCTGAGAAGTCTACGTTAGTTATAGCTACGTCGGTAATAGTTAGGATGTCAGGCATCTTTGCTGACAAATTATCTTTTACTGTGGCCTTAAACTGGTCGCGCTTAGTAACAAGTTCACTTGCAGTAAACTTAGCAGCAGCAGACTTTACTGCTTCCTGTACATTCTGGGCAAAAACCTTGTTCATAAAGTCGTTACCGTATGTCTGGTAAATCTCCTGCACCTTAGTTTCCTCGATGTTGAAGTTTACAGTAACAGCTACGTCCGCTCGCTGAATGTCAGAAGTCGCCGAGTTAGCTACGGTCTCGTACTTATTGTTTCTAATCGTAAAAGTGTGAGTGTTATAGAAAGGATTGACCCAGTGGAACCCCTGACCTAGTGTTTCCTTAATCTGGCCGAACCCAACGACTACTACGCGCTCACCTACGTCAACTGTAGTAAAACAGTTAAGCATAAATATGACTGCTATAATTCCTGCTATTGCTCCAGTAATTGATTTCATTTATTTATTTTTAATTTTAGTCCCCTTTGTAATTTTCACTACTAGAACTGCCAGTAGTACTAAACAACCCCCGAGAGTCAGCCACATAAGTGCTTGCATACTAGAAAGGTATCTTGCTTAGGTTGCTTTCTGACCCGTCGTAGTCAGTTGGTGAGCCAAGCTCAGGGCCTGTGTAGCCTCCTGTCTTAACTTCTGGCGTAGGTTCTGCCGTTTCTGCAACAGGCTTCTTATAGGTGTCAACTTCCGTGTATCTCTTTCCGGTCGTCTTGCTTCTAAGTGTAGTAATGTTTATGTAACCATTCTCAGCGAGACCTTTATTATCTTCAAGCCACTTCATTAGACCTTCAACGTGAAGTGAAGCTTTGCCTAGAACATAGTCTGGCGCTGCTGCGGGAACATCTTTACTTATAAAACCGTTTACGAATATTTTCTCTGCCATATATTATCTTCGTGGTGTCGGAGCTTTAACCTCTGCAGGCGCCCCAACGTCCACATTACCGTGCCCTTTATAAATTTCTGCGCCGATACCAAGATAAGAGGCTATCTTAGTAAGAGCATCAGTGCCCCCACCTTTGAGGGCATCCCCCTTGTCGTCATTTGTACTTCCACCAAACTGCTCAATTGTCAGGTCTCCGACTAGTAAAGTTCCTTTAACAGCAGATACGTAAATAACTCTGTCTTTGAAGTTGCCCGTGTCGACGCCGTTAAGCTTTTCTTTAACTTTTTGGATTTCCTTTTCACAAGAAATGAACTCTGTGTAAAAATTCCAACCACCAATTCCAAACACTTCGTTAAGTCTGTCGATGACTGCCATCGGATGGATAGCTGACATGTTCGCCTTTGTTGGATGTTGCTTTACTGCCCACTCTGGTAACTTCGCACCTAGCAGCTTCTTTTGTTCTTCGCTAATCGTCATGATCTTCTATTAAAGTTGATTGCGGCAGTTCTGCCGGATTAGTAAATAAAAATTCTTTCCCCCAACCATTATCGTTTTCAAACTTTGCGTGTACGTTGCCAAGAGCTCTACTAACGTACATGCTGTCTAGCCTTAGATCCCCTTGTTCTGCAAGAAGCGTCTGAAGATGTGATATTAAAACTGATATTATCATTTGCTTTAGTTAATCCTCACGCGGATAATTTTCTTTATGGAAAGCTGCATCAACAAGGTCCTTTTCCCAATACGTAGGTTCTCTGTATGGTCGTAGGTCCTCCATCGTCATATCCATTTCACTTCTGAAATGCATATGCGTGTCTGAGTCGCGATTTTCCCAACTATCGAGTTGGCTGCGGTCATCATTGAAGATACTGTTTTCCCAACTCATACTATAAGAGTATCATCGGGTGGTCCCTCCTACAATAGAACTATCCGAAAAACTGTGGATAACTCCACAATAAACAAAAACTACCTTTTGAGTAGTCTAAATATGGCGGTGGTGACAGGCCGGTTCCTGTAACTTATGCATGACCACCTCATGGCAGGCTCGGTGGGCTTCGAACCTACAGATCCCAGTTTCAAGGACTGGTGACTTTACCATTTTGTCTAC
>OFQY01000170.1_pt1 | contig 29889 bp, 45 predicted proteins | sample 1542991 | NCBI WGS metagenome assembly OFQY01 (sample SAMN07774224, study PRJEB24372) | wastewater metagenome | isolation source: Exp Tend VB 10WW | collected 2016-02 | reverse complement strand
TGCGTAAGGATGGAGCTTGGTCGGATAGCTTCCTTGATACGCTCTTGCGGATGATTTCGGAAATGGCAACCTCCCCGTAATAGGGGAGGTGGGTCCTCCTAGGAGAATCTATGTACAGAGAAACCCCAAAATCCGAAACGGAGGAAGTCAGGAATTATGTTGTTCCTGACGCTGACAAGTGTCAGTGTATTTTCTTGGATTCAATCACGCGATTGAAGGTTCAAGGCAATGACCTAGTTTACATCATGATCGATGGCACTTGTGACGCTTGGAAATATCCCAATCACGAGGAAGCTGTCAAGGAAATGGGTGTTGTTGCTAAGGCAAAACAACGCTGGGATGAACGCAAGGCTCGGCTTGCATCTTCTGTAACAATCAAAGCAGGAGAGTAATGCCTTACCGTCTTGAAAAGGTTGATTTCTCAAAGTACGAAAAGTACCTTGGAAGTGCCTTTTATTGTGGACGTTGTCCCAATTGGGATTTTGTTGATATTGAGCTTGTCCCTTATGACCTCAGAGATACTCCCTTGAATCCAAAGGACATTATTTTGTACCTGGGTCAAGACACCTTCTGGCATTTGCGCTTTAACGCCAAGATTTTTTTCACTGCTTTACGTGAGGGTGGTGACTGGCAATATCACTTTCGATCCATCGACTACGAACCATGGGACAGAATTCCTTATGAGCGAGGAAGATAAATTCGCTGACAAAGTTGGCACACTTTGTGAGGCTAAACTAAGGACCTATTATCACTCCGATGCTAACAAGTTTAGCTCGGGTTTGTGGACTGGACCTCTATTATATCTTGGCAATGGTTGGTTTCTCGTGCTACAAACAAGAGAACGCATTCAAGTTCTAAACGCATATTGGACTGTGTGGGAAGAATTCATGCGTGACCTTAAAGAAACAAAGAGGCGATAATGGGTTGGTGGGGAACAGATCCTTGGGATGGCGACGCTCCTTGTGACCTATATTACAAGGTCGAAGAGGCGATAGGACTTGAAGCCAAGATGGCTTGCCTTACCAAAATTCTAGACGACAAAGATCCCTTGGATGATCACTGGACCCGAATCGGCGTGTTCTTTCTGTTCACTCAGAAAGACCTGAATCAGCCAGTTGATCGCAATGCCTTTTTAACACATCCCGGAGCGCCAGCCATTTTGTGGAAGACTCACGCCTTAATTGTTAGTGCCAAAGCAGACAAGAAGTGGCAAGAGGGTTGGGTCAAGGAAGATAAAATCTCGGTAAGCATTAGGCGTGCCGAGCATGACATTCTTGACTGGATTACTCGTTGTCCTTGACAAGTATTTCCCCAGGTGGTAGTCTTGGGTGTTCAGAGGAGTTTATTGACGATGAAGATTTTGATCCGTGACCATGTTTCTACGCTCGGCGTTTCGACCACCATCGCATCTAATGCGGTGCGTGGTGCAATTGTGGACTTGATGACCACACGTCAGCTCGACAGATTTTTCCGCGCTAAGCGTGTTTGGTGGGACTCCTCAAAGGTCGTAAATCGTGAGATTCTCACGGGTCTTGTATTTGAGGAGTAACCATGGCTTTTGGACTACTATTGCAACCACTGTTATTGTCAAACGGATGTGTTGCCAGAATCTTGGTACGGCACACCTCCCAAGAAGATTTGTGCAGATTGTCAGAAGCTGAAAGATGACGGACTTATCTGAAATACCACAGCTTGGTGACTTATGGTCACCAAAGCCTGATGCCAAATATGCCAGTCCAACGTTTTTGATTATTGATGTTGCTCAGGCGGCTGGCGATCCATACTGCAAGGTTTTGTTTCTAACACCAAATGTTTGGTGTTGGTATGGGATACCAAGTATTACAAAAGATTACGAGCTATTAGCAAGAACGGAGTAATATGTCAACACATTCGATGATTTGTTTCCAGGCTACGAACGGCGAAGTCTCTGGTGTATATTGTCACTTTGACGGATATTATGACGGTGTGGGTCACATACTCTTGGACAACTATCAGGATCCTAACAAAATCCGTGACTTGATTGCGCTTGGCAGGCTTTCCAGCCTTAATCGAGAAGTTGGCGAAAAACACCTTTTCAACATGGATCACTCCAAGCTTGAGAAACTCGGTTGGACTACGGCATATCACCGCGATCGTGGCGAAGAACTCAGCATTTCCAAATGGGATACACGTAAACAATTTGATGAAGATGACGACACCATGGAGTACACTTATCTGTGGATGGAGTCTGAAAATCGTTGGTACACAAAACATTCACGAGGTTCTTGGACTGTCTTCACAAAATCAACTCGTGAAGACAACGAAGATGAAGAAGATTGAAAGGTAAAGACATATGAAGTTTTTTGAGAATCACACAAAGTACATTATCGAAGGTAGTCAGCAGGAGCTTGAGAGAGTACACAAGGCACTTTCCCTGCTTGTGGCAAGTGGTCAAGAGGGTCAAACCCAAGTAATCGAAGAGAAGTTCAACGTCATTTTCCGTAAGCGTAACGAAGGCACGCAAGGCGGACTCGACATTGACGATGATAACAACTGATTTGACTTCGTTCTAGGTCGTGCTAAAATGACCCTTATGAGATGGCACGAGGACAGTAAGTTCAGTCGGTTTGCTGATTGGGGACTTCTTTGCTATCTCTATAATGGCAAAGTTAAGGTAGTTCAACCTGGGGATGCACCAAAGTTGCGTTCCCAGGTTCTTTTTGACTGCAACGTAATCCTTGCCTGGAATTAGGAAGAGGAACGGATGTGGATCCTCAAAAACCGATATGGCGACACAGACTGTTGGCTGACAGAAGGAATTCCGATCACTAGCAACATTGAAATTCATATGGATTTCGAGGGAAGCATTCTTAAGTTGCCCAAGTGACCAAAGCGTGCTAAGGAACATGAATGGATTCTTTCATCAATTACCACGTTTACAGAAACCTCCATCGAAAGCTTTGGAGTGTGAAGTATCGTGGTAAGGTAATCAATCATGCTCATTGGTTACTTCTGGAAAATCCTGCTGGCACGGGCGCTGCTTGGTTCAAGGTTAATCCGGGTGGACGTGACCGAGTCATTAAAGAGCAGCGCAAAAATGTTCATGCCTATGGTGTTGGTTTGTCGGTGTGTTACGACACACACATTATCCACACCGAAATGGGCGTTCATAAAGACGCCTTGGTTCAGGTAACATATAATCCGTACAAGCATGGATTTTTCTATCGTGTGGATAACGAGCAACCTGTAGCCTTTGCTGACAAGATTTACTTTACACCAAGCGGTGTATTTGTTTTGAACCCGAGAGTTTGAGGAAACCATGGCAAAAGAAGAGGGACTTGTAATTCTTGGCATGATGGATATTCACGAGGGTGTCGTGAATATTGGCGACCCATGTTATCATGGCGACAAGGAGATTGAAAATCTCAAGCTTGGACAGTGGGTCGGCGTGTCCGAGCGTCGTGATGCCGAGGACGATGAAAACGAAATCTGACTACAAAGCTGGACAACTGCTCCGATATAAAGTGGAAGCGATCAATGGCGATGAAGAATGCTTTGTCGTTCTTGGTCAAACGACATATCTGGGTACAGAGTGTTGGAAGCTTCTCCGAATCTTCAATCAAACAACAAGCCTTGAACATTTTAGCGAAGGCTTTCTTGACCGACAACTGATTGTTGTTGACAACGCAGAGTAAACTGCTAAACCACAAAAGAAAGGTTCTCTCATATGAGTAAAGCAAAGAAGGCTCAGGCTAAGGACAAGCGTCGCAAGGAAAAGGCTTCGAAGAAGGCGAGCAAGAAGGCTCAGTACGCCGCTTGGCGTGACGCAGGTGTGACCAAGGGGTCAAAGCGTCAGCGTGCCAAGAAGAAGGGCAAGACGCCTCTCAGGACCGCACGGAAGCGCAAGCACATTCCGTTCCCCGTCCATCTTTTCTTGGACAAGCACGGCAATCTCAAGCCGGGTAGCCCGCACCGTGCGTGGCTTGAGCTTCAGCGTCAGTGAACGTGTGGGATAAACCATATCCGTACGAGAAGGTTTCCAGGGAACAAATTCGCCCTGGAAACCTTTTCCATTGCAAGAATCAAAATGCCGATTTTCTCTTTCTTGTTCTCAAAGACATGGAAAAAGTCTTTGACGAAACTGGCGCAGAGGAAGTCGTTTCTGCCTGGTGTTTTGCCAGTAAAGATCCTCGGTTTGACAACGTAAAGCTAATGTTGTCAGGTGGCACATTTAACTACTCCCTACACGTGGCAGGACCAGACGAATGAAAATTGGTGACATTGTCGGAAATACTTCCGATATGGGACTTGAGGAATTGAATCAGATTTTCATTCCCGGTCGTATTTTTGAAGAACTTCCTGCACTTGTCGATGACGACCGTATGAGGCGTGGTGCTAAGATTCTTGTCTTGGATTGGGCAAAAGAGAGAGATTCCGGACTATCCACGGGCGCTTCGCAAATGTGGCATTATGTCAGAATTTGGGTTATGTCAAGTAATGACCCAACTGAAAGTAATACCATAGAAGAGTGGCATGAAGCTGAATTTTACACATTTAAACTCATTGCCGAAAGTCCATGAGTAACGTTTTTCTCAACGGTATCGAAATCGAAGATAAACTTGAATTTAAGGTTGGTGACTTGATTACCAACCGTCTTCGTGGATTAAGTCCAGAACAGAAAAAACGGCCCTGGATTGGCTTGGTCCTTGAAGTCAAACAATTTTATTATTCAGTGTTCGTTCTTCGAAATGATCAGTATCCAGATCAAGTCGGCACAGTAACCGAATGGGTAAACAAGAAAAATCACTGGAAACGATTTAAGCCTTGACACGACTCTATTTCCTGCTAAACCTAAGGAAGAGGCTGAAACATGGAATTTCGTAATCGTTTGATGATCGCTCTTGGTCGTGCGCTTGAGGCAACGACGGCGAATGGGCAGCGTGGTTTTGGGTGGACTCGCCTTGCCACGATGCGTTCTCGTGTCGAGGGAAAGACGCACACGTACGTGATTGCCGCTCGCCCGTCGGACAAGCTCGGGTGTGAGCTTGGATGCTCGTGTCCGCACTGGCTGTTCCGACTTCGCCAGAAGGGCGATGGGACGCTCTGTAAGCACCAGCAGCTTTTTCTGGCTCACCAGGAAGGCAATGCGCCCCGCAAGGGCGTGTGGCTTTACAGCGCCGGTGTGGCGTTCCTTGACCAGTTTCGGAAGGTTTGACACATGACCTACGCAATCGGACACATTGTTTACGGAATCGATCTCACGTACGAGCGTGAGTGGGCTGAGAATCTTCCTCAGGATCTGAAAGACGCCTTCGAGGACGAACCCACAAGTCTCGGATTCGAGAATAGCTATTCTGGCAATGGAGAAATGCCACTGTGGCTTGGGGTTCTCCTAGATGAATTCGATGAGTGTAATAACTATCGAATCACCAAGATCACCAAGTGGGCTAATCCCTCTGAGGAAACCAAGCAGAAATGGGAAAAGGCAGTTGCAGCCCTGGAACCCGAGGTTTACAAGGCTTTGCTTGCCAGCTTCGGGGAAGAGCCTCAGAGTCCCGATGGAAGTGGTGGGTTGACTTTGCGTCCCGAGATGCTAATCATTTGGGGTAGCTCCTAAAAGAAGAAAGTTCAAAATGACCACCAAGATGATTCCCATTCTGCTGTTGCTTGCGACCACGTGTGTTGGTTGTGGTGGAGATCCCGCTACTGCACATGACACTCTGACGGCAGAATGCATTGAAACCAACCTGATCGTCCTTGATTGTGTCGATTATGGCGTGAACCATTCTCAGGATGATCTGTCGAAGTGTGGCGAAACGGCAGATGAGGCACTCGCCATTCCTGGCTGTCAGGAAATTGAGGAAGAGGCAATGTCCTGCACGCAGGATTATTTCCTTCATGCGGTTGGTCCGATGGCTTGTCCAGGTTCGCTGGAACAGCTTAGTGCGGACTGGCAGCTTCACTGCGCGGACGTGATTTCTCGGGGCAACGCACTTCACTGTCCTGATTTTCTCTGAGCTTGCATTCTTGGGAAATGGTGCTAATCTCATTTAGAGGTTGGCACCATGACTTTCCGAGATAATCGTTTTGCCCAGGATGAACGAGAGAAGACTGAACTTCGTGACAAGGTTCGCGATGGACTAGACCAGATCGCGACACTCAAGGAAGAAAACGCCAAGCTCTCGCAGAAGATTACCGAACAGCTACATGCTGAGGAATATGCTGCTATTCGTGGGCCTAGCCTTCTTGAACGATTTTTCACCTGGCTTGACAACCTCAGGATCAGCATCGTTACCACGATCAGTGGGCTTTTTAGCCTTCTCGGACGTGCAATTGCTTGGCCTTTTGTTGTAATGAGTGATTTGACACTCATTCAATTGATGTTTCTTGTTTCCATTCTTGGCATTGGCATTTCCATCGGCTTCGCTGTGTGGCACGAGTTTGAAGATCCCCGAGACGGCTACGTGACCGGAAAGAACTTCTATCCCGAACATGAGTCATGTGGTTGGGAAGAGGAATGTACGGGTTCTGGCAGAGATCGAAGCTGTACGGACGTGTATCGTTGTCACACCATCCCACCTCGTTGGACCGTAGATATTGGTTATCAGGGAACCGCTGCAACGTGGGATGTTGAACAGGACGACTATAACCACGTTGAGCGTGGACAGTGGTTCTGTGCGCGAGATATTCTACACACTGAGGCTTGTATTGAGCCTCACCAGTAGCTTAAAGCCCGGCTAGCTTTTCGTGTGTACGTTTCGTACATACGAGTATCTCAATAATGCACATGAGCAAAACAAACAACCCAAGTTAATTTGGATAGAAGCTCACCAAATGATTATGTGTCTTCGCCAGGTAGGCAAAAACAAAGACACATTTCTGTTTCAGGTGCTACACAACAACAGCTATATTATCGCCAGGAACAGTGAAGGCTTCCAAAAGACCTTCAAGTTAGTAAGTGAAATATGAATATCGAAGTCGATCCAGGAGATATTCTCTACGTATATCTAGAGCATTCTGCAATGGCAGAAGACCCACAAAAGCCTGGTGAACCAAAATCACGAGTTACACTGAAACCGGGTGATGTATTAACATGCATCGAAGGGAATCACCTGACGTTTTATGCTCGGTTTATGTGCTGGCGTCACAACGTTAAAGTCCTTTATGTGCGGTCAAAGATTCTGAACTTTTCCCTGCTTAAGAGGCTAAATGACGACACTCATTGATCTAATAGACAGTGGGAAATTCCCTGTCATGGTAACGGCAGAAAGAAGAAACATCTGTGACTATCCGGTCGAGCACTGGATGGCATTTGTTGGTGAGGTGTATCAGAATGAAGGCGCAATAATCTTCAGATATTGGAATCAAGCAGATGAAAGGTGGATTTGGTCTACCATCTACTACACCCCAACTACGTTCGTTTTTATGGGCACTGTGGAGTCCTCTAAGCAGACTTTCTTCTTTGACTTCTATGCGCCCAAGTTTCAAAAGAAAGTCCAGCTAGACTTGCCTGAGGCGTGCCGGTTAAAGAACCTCAAGTAGCAGTTTATACTGCAAGAATGAGGCCAAAACGTTTAACGTCGATCGCTCAACTCAAAAAATTGCAAGTTGGCGACTTGATTGACGTAAACTTTGAAGAGCCCCGTACCTATCACAGTCAACGCCCGCATGTGCAGCTTGCCATGAATGCTCTTGTTTTAGGGCACTGTAAAACTAAGGATTTCATTTCGGGAGAGCCAAAAGACGGATTGGCTCTCTTGTCGATCACGTCAAATCAAAAATGCTATTTAGCTTATGAATACTTGGCTTGGACATGGACTACAAAATTGATTTCAAGAAGCTGACTCCCGAACACCTGACAGGTTGTTTGATTTTCTTCCAACAAGATGGAGTTGGAGCAGTAGAGCCAAAATTGATTCTAAGTTGTAGTCGTGCCAATTATCATGACTTATTGGTAGAAGTGCTTGACTTAGAAACCATGGACAAGTGGAAGGCTGAATGGAATGGATTTGAGGCTTGGAGCCCATATCGGTTTATAGACATTCGGGGCAACATGTTTGAAATACTAAGCAATGCTACCACGCCTCCCGTACCAGGGGAAGAATACAACTATTGAAGTTGGTGACCTAATTGAGTCGGTTGTTGAAGACCCAGGCGAACCACCATTTATTATTGCTAGATACTTGTTGTTGGGACTTCAAAAGTCAAGCTTAAATGATTCTTTTCCTGTTTGGTGCCTAGAGACAAATCAACCCCACGGCACAATTGGAAGAACGGTTATTTATCTTAGAGAAGGCGTAACTGGACATTCCAGCAAATATTATTTCCGCATTGTAGAAAGAGCCAAGTGAGCCAAAGGACTTATTCCAGACCAAGCACTCTGTCACAGATATTCAATACCGAATATCTGCCGATTGGTGCTCTTGTGGAATTGAACAATACAACAGTCACCAAAGCTCCACGAGACAGAGATTACACTTTTGTCTTTAAAGGTCATGGACTTGTGCTTTCCAGCAAACCAGTTACCATGATCGTTGGCAGAGAACCAAAAGATTTCGTTACCACAGAGTTGTGGTATATTGAGGAGTCACGAGTCGTGTGGACTATGACAAAATGTAAGGTGATCTCTATTCCGAGTCTGCCTGAGTAGAGTAGTTTACGACAAACACTCTACCATAATATCGTCGGGTGACTGGTGGCGTTGTCAGGTAGCCCATAATGTCATATTCCGGCTGAACCAGAACCTTCTCAACGTAACCGTCTTCCTCAGAAGCGACCCACACTTCATCCCAAGACAGAAACTTGCCATCAAGTTCTACCTTGTATTTACTGTAGCCAACCTGTCCACGCTGAATATACGTCATTCGGGCGCCTTCCACTTTCTTAGGACAAATTCAGACCTATATTGTACGTCATTGCCACCATACACTTGGAAAGTATATTTCTTGTTGCTGGTGACGTTCAACACGGTATAGGACATACCAGGCACAAAAATACCTGACACTGGCGCCTTGATTGGTGAAGCATCCAACAAAAGATATTGGGCAGTGGGGTTTAGGGACACTGAGTCAGATCGACTGACGATCTCTACCATGTCCCCAACCTGCGCATCATCGACAATCATTTAGAGCACCTTTGCTCTATTGTAGCAATGACCACCTTCGGGTCAACAGAAGATATATGGGGTCCGCCATATACCTTGTCCATTCCCGAGAATGTGCCATTGCGGCACTCCATGTGTGCCACGTGATGAATTACCCACGAGAGCCACCCGTGTCCAACGTGCGTTCCCTCAGGCGGACGCCAGTCAGGTTCCTCGGGATTTGGAAAATATTCGAGCTTGAGAAGCTCTTTCCAAATCTCAACCAAGGTGATGTTTGGCTTTTTAGAAACACGTGAAGCCAGCCACTGAAGGGCTGGCTCACACGCGCCGTGCGCTCGGAGTATTCCTAGTGCCTCGGTAGGAGTCACGAAACTCCTCAGGCGGGGCGAACCGTCACCGCAAGATCCGTCAGAAGATCCCGGCTCTTCACCATGAAGTAGCCATGCTCGTGACGGGCGATCACGGTCTGCGGCGAGAGACTAGCGAGGGCGACTGGCCCGAGCTCGAGGAAAAAGTCAGCAGACTTTTATCCGTGCTCCTCAAAATGGAGTCTTTTTGTTTTGTATTATTTGCGTGACTCTACGATAGTTTTTTCGACGTTAGGCGGCACAATATCGTATTGTGCAAATTCCATAGTCATAGAACCTCGGCCTTGTGTCATCGAACGCAAATCGGTTGTGTATCCGAACATTTCTGAAAGTGGAACCATGGCGCGAATTGCTTTGTTCATACCTCGGTCGTCCATTCCTTCAATTTGACCTCGCTTTCCTGAAAGAGAACCAGTAATGTCACCCATGAACTGCTCTGGTGTTACAACTTCAACACGCATAACTGGCTCAAGAATAACTGGGCGAGCGCGCTTTGCGGCATCCTGAAAGGCCTGAGAACCGGCAATTTTGTAGGCAATTTCAGATGAGTCGACGTCGTGGTATGAACCGAATGTGAGCTCGCATGAGATGTCGGTAAGAGGAAAGCCTGCAACAATACCTCGCTCCATCGCTTCTCGAACGCCTTTTTCAACAGCAGGAATAAATTCTTGTGGAATTGCGCCTCCTTTAATAGAGTCGATAAATTCGAAGCCCTCTTCGCGATGAACGTTCTTAGGAATCTTCTTTCCTTCAACAAGCGGTTCGAGCTTTTTAATGTTGAGCTTAACATGACCGTACTGACCCTTTCCTCCAGACTGCTTAATGTATTTATGTTCAGCTTCGGCAGCACCTGTAATAGTTTCTCGGTATGCTACCTGAGGCTTACCTACATTTACCTCAACTGAGAATTCTCGCTTCATTCGGTCTACCATAATTTCAAGATGAAGTTCTCCCATACCTGAAATAATTGTTTCGCCAGTTTCTTGGTTTGATGAAATTCGGAAAGTTGGGTCTTCATCACCGAGTTTTTTGAGGGCCATACCCATTTTTTCCTGGTCGGCTTTTGTTTTCGGTTCAATTCGAAGAGATACAACAGCTTCGGCAAACTTAATTGGGTTCAACACAATTGGATGCGCTTCATCGCAGAATGTGTGAGATGTTTTTGCATCTTTCAAACCTACGGCTGCGGCAATTTCACCGGCATATACTTTTTTCACTTCTTCTCGCTTGTTTGCCTGAAGGCGTACAATTCGGCCGAGACGTTCTTTCTGGCCAGTTGTTGAGTTATACAAATATGAGCCTGCTTCTACCGTTCCGGAATATACGCGGAAGAAAGTGAGCTGCCCGACGAACGGGTCGGTCTGCAATTTGAACGCAAGAGCTGAAAACGGCTCTTCATCTGATGCTTTTCGTACAATTTCTTCGCCGGTGTTAGGGTCGAGGCCTTTTACAGGTGGAATGTCGAGAGGTGATGGAAGGTATTCGATAACAGCATCGAGAACAAGCTGTGTACCTTTATTTTTAAGAGCAGAACCGGTGAATACAGGGAAGATCTTGCCTGCGATGACGCCGACTCGGAGGGCTTTCTTCAAATCTTCTATAGGGAAATCGGTTTTACCCTCAAGATACTCGTTCATCATAGTATCATTGAACTCTACAATCTTTTCAACGAGTTCTGCTCGGCGCTTTGTTGCTTCTTCAACCATGTTTTCAGGGACTTCGCCTTCTACTACGTTAATACCAAGTTCACCTTCGAAACGGTAGGCTTTCATTCTGAGCAAGTCGACAACACCTTCTAGGTCGCCTTCAAGGCCGATAGGAAGCTGCATTCGAACTGCGTTTTTATTCAAACGGTCGAGAATAGAAGCGAAAGAACGCTCGAAAGACGCGCCTGTTCGGTCTAACTTATTGATGAAACATACTCGAGGTACATTATATTTGTCTGCCTGTCGCCATACAGTTTCAGACTGAGGTTCTACGCCGGCAACGCCGTCGAATACTACTACTCCGCCGTCGAGCACTTTAAGAGAACGCTCTACCTCTACGGTAAAGTCTACGTGACCAGGTGTGTCGATGATGTTGAATCGGTGCTTATGCTCTGTATCGGTTTTAGGCAAATATGAAGGGCTCCAGAAACAAGTGATGGCAGCAGCGGTAATTGTGATACCTCGCTCTTTTTCCTGTTCCATCCAGTCGGTTGTAGCTTCACCGTCGTGCACTTCGCCGATTTTGTGGCTCATGCCGGTGTAATACAAAATTCGCTCAGACGTGGTTGTTTTGCCGGCGTCGATGTGGGCGATGATACCGAAGTTTCTGACTTTCTCGAGTGGATAATCTCTGTTCATAATGTTCTATAAATTAATGTAATAAATTGAAGATTGATAAAACACGAATTACCACGCAAAGTGAGCAAACGCCTTGTTCGCTTCCGCCATCTTGTGGGTGTTTTCTTTCTTTCGAACTGCTTCACCGTCGTTATTTGCCGCTGCAATAATTTCATCTGCAAGCTTTATGTGCATTGGCTGGCCTTTCTTGCTGCGAGCAGCTGTGATAATCCATTTCATGGCCAAGAACGAGCGTCTTTCTGGGCGAACTTCTCGAGGAACTTGATAGTTGGCGCCACCAACTCGCCTTGAGCGTACTTCAACCTGAGGAGCTGTGTTCTTAAGTGCAGTATTGAAGATCTCCATCGGGTTTTCTGTTTTAGACTTTTCGCCGATAGTAACAAGCGCACGATAAACGAGCGCAGTTGCTGTTTCTTTTTTACCACTCCACATGCAATAGTTTATAAACTTACCAAGTTCAGGCGAGCTGAATTTAAGGTCGGCCTTGGCTACATTTCGATTTTTAACTTTTCTTCGCATAAAATTCTATTTTGGAAATTAATTGTGTAATGTGCGCAGATTTTCTTCAGTTCTTGCACTTCATTGTGCAGACTTACTCTACGCTGGCCGTCTTTTGTATCCTACTTATAGCGCGCCGGAACGGGCGCGAACTTTCCGCTTACTTATTATTTACCGCCCTTCTTCGGCCGCTTTGTACCGTAAGCAGAACGCTCTTTGCGTCGGCTTTCAACGCCAGCACAGTCGAGAACGCCTCGAACGATAGTGTATCGAAGACCGACGTCTTTAACGCGACCGCCTCGAAGCATCACAACCGAGTGTTCCTGCAAGTTGTGACCCATACCCGGGATGTAAGCTGTAACTTCCATACCGTTCGTGAGTCGAACTCGGGCGATCTTTCGGATAGCCGAGTTAGGTTTCTTTGGAGTTTTTGTCGTCACCTTCGTGCAAACACCCTTCTTAAAAGGTGAGTTGTAATAAACAGGGCGGTTCTTCAAAACGTTAAAACCTCGGGTGAGAGCGATAGCTTTGCTTTTTCGCTTTGTCTTCGATCGGTTCTTTTTAATAAGTTGCTTAAGTGTTGGCATGTTATATGAATTTTGTATAAATAAATCTTAAATATTTTATGAAGATTAAATGAGGCCGGCCTTCTTGAGGGTAGCAAATGCGCCGTTCTTCTGGATAGTTTTAAGAGCCTTGGTTGAAATGGTCAAAGTTAACGTTTTTTTCAATTCAGGAATATAGACCCTCTTCTTCTGGAGATTTGGATACTTTCGAATGGCACCGCACGGGTTAAACTGAGTCGCACGAGTGCGGTTTGAATAACGGCCGGTGACCATTGAACCCTTTTTTGTTATAGCGCAGACTTTGGCCATATGTGCGGACAATGCTATCATATTCCCTGTATTTAGCAAATATTTCAGCCACGACGGGCAAATCATTCCTTACATATCAACTCTATGGCCGAAAACACATCATCTTTTATAGGAATATTCTCGTTTTTGGTCCTTATTATGTCTATTGTCATTCACGAGGTGTCGCATGGCCTAGCGGCTATGTCTCAGGGCGATTTAACGGCTAAGTATCAGGGCCGTTTGACATTGAACCCCTTAAAGCACATCGACCCATTCGGCTCGGTTATCCTTCCCCTACTTTTCGTGCTTTCAGGCAGCAGCATGGTCTTTGGATGGGCAAAACCAGTGCCATACAACCCTTATAACCTTAAGAATGGCCGCTGGAGCGAGCTTTGGGTGGCTGTTGCTGGCCCTCTCTCTAATATATGTATAGCGCTTCTATTTGGGTTGGTACTGCGTTTTTTTGGAAATAGCCTGCCGCTGGCCACAATTCAAATACTTTCAATGGTGTCGCTTATAAACCTAGTGCTCGCCATATTTAACCTTGTTCCCCTTCCTCCCCTCGACGGTTCAAAAATACTTTTTTCACTTTTGCCAGAACAAACACTTAAGCTCCGCGCAATATTTGAAACATATGGCATGTTCCTCACAATTTTCTTTATCTTTTTTGTCTGGCAGTACTTCTCGCCCGCTATTTTTTGGATTTTTAGATTGATTGTGGGGGTTTAGGGCGTACAATTTACATTGGCACTATTTTTTGACCCAAACTTTGTACCCGTCGCTTATAAAATGTATGGTACCCAACTGGTCTGTTCTGAGTATTTGAATGGATGAACTAGCCGTGGAACTTGTTGAACTCACCACTGAACTCGTTGCGAAATTTGCTTCGGTCAAAATCTTCAACACTTGCTCTGCGGGGTGACCGTACTTATTTTTTGCCCCTACAGAAATTGCAGCGAACTCTGGCGAGACTGCTTCAACAAATTCTTTGCTTGTTGAACTTTTTGAGCCGTGGTGGCCAACCTTTAAAACGTCGGCGCTCAGCGACACGGAACTAGAAGCGACTTTTTCTGCATCCACTAAATATTTTTCAACTTCAACTGGCGAGTCACCCGTTAGAACAAACCTGGTATTGCCGTACGTAAGTTTACCAACAACAGACATTGTGTTGGTATCAACTTTATAAACGTTCTCGCATTTTTTAAGCGATCCTTTTTTATGTAAGCGTTTGCGTTCGGTATTTGCTGCTTCGCATTCTTTAAATTTGTAAAAAAAGTAATCATCGGATGGATACAAAATATGAAAGACAACATTAGCGTCTTTATCAAGAACAATATTCATGCCGCGCTGCGCGACAACATGCGGAATATGTTTTGCAGAAATTTCTTCCATCATATTTTTATATATTGCAGTTTGAACTTCAGTTCCAGAATCAATTAACATTCCTGCGTCAAAATGTTGAAGAACTTCCTTGAAGCCACCGATGTGGTCGGCGTCTGGATGCGTGGCAATCATTACATCAATTGATGTATCGAACATGGTAACAGCCGATTCAGAAATACGTCTGCTTACTTGCCCGCCAGGTGGCCCCGCATCGACCAAAAGTGAATTGCCGTTTGGGGCGCGAACATATATTGAATCGCCTTGGCCAATATCGAGCACTGAAACTTGAAGGCAATGCAGGCACGGTAATGCGTTACCGAAACTCGGCCAGAACATTTGCACGGCGAGCAGGCAGGCAACTACCGAAACTACCAAAACAATGAGTGGTAAACGCCTATGATATACTAGCCCTGATATTCGGTTCGTGATCATTTGTTTGTTAGCTTCATAACATTATCAATTAATTTATTATTCAACATTTATGGCAACACATTTTACCGAGAAAAAATTCGACATTGGCGAGCTCAAAGGAATTTCTGCAAAGACAATTGAAGAGCACTTAAAACTCTACGCTGGCTACGTAAAGCATGCAAATCTTATTATCGATAAAATTGAAGAACTTAGCAAAGACGCGGAAAGCGCAGAAAAGAACGCATACACTATTGGCGAACTTCAGCGACGTTTTGGTTTTGAATTTGACGGTATGCGAAACCACGAATACTATTTTGAGCAGTTCGAGGGTGGTGCAAGTGACATCCCAAAAGAAGGCATACTTTGGAAGAAACTTGAAGCAGACTTTGGTTCATTTGAAGCAGCGTTTTCACGATTCAAAGCGCTTGCTATGACCCGAGGTATCGGCTGGGCAATTTTGTATTACGACACCGAAACCGACAGGCTTTTTTATGCATGGGTTGATGAACAGCATCTTGGGCACTTAACCGGCCTTAAAGTAGTAATGGCATTAGACATGTGGGAACACTCATACATGCTCGACTACGCGCCATCAGAGAAGAAGAAATACGTAGAGGCTTTCTTTGCTAATGTGAACGGTGAAGCCGCTGAAAACCGCTTTGCCGGATATCTCGCATAACTTTTTCGTCGCGCAGAAGCAACTCAACCATTCACTCTCACCCTCTCTCGCAAGTATGGCGGTCAACTCTGTGTAACATACATCGATAGTTTCACACAGCTCAAATATGTTTTGAAAATTATGTGGATAACTCTGTTTTAAGGCTCATTTATTGAGTTTTATGGCGGAGTTTTTTCATATTGTAATGGGGGCGGTGCGGGTGTATTACTAAGGTATGCATGCGCTTCAAGCGGAGGCTTTTTTGATTTGGAATTTTTTCGTAATGCCTTGCGGTAAGCCACAGCACCTATATATGTAAGCACTATATACGAAATAAAAGTTGCCGTGTCGGAAACAGGAGGAAGCTTAATGGCGGCAAAAGGCAATGCCGAAGAAAACTGAACGACACCAAGTTCATAGGCCAAAAGAAGGTATGAAACAAATGCTGGTAAAACTGCTAAGCTGAAACTGATGAAACTGACCGCCCCCGCGATAAAAACAAAAAACATAGTGATGGGTATGAAAGGAAGCACTACAATATTGACCGGAAGGGCCACCAAAGAGACCACCCCCGACAATCGCATAATTAGAGGAAGGGTAAATATTTGAGTAGCCATGGTTGAAGAAACTAATGCCAGCAAGTCGTGCGAAAATCTTAAACGTTTAGCCAGAGGCGTGAGCAGTAACTCAATTGGTTCAGAATATAAAATGAGGCCAAGAGTTGCAGCAAAACTTAATTGAAAGGAAGGGTCATACAATGCCAACCTCGGGTTCCACATAAGCATAAGTACGGCGGCGAACATAAGCGAAGTAATTGCAGAATTTATACGCCCAGAAATACGCGCATACAAACCAATAATAGACATAATGGCCGACCGAACTACGGTTGAACCACCGCCTGTCATTATTGAAAAAAGAATAATTCCTGCGCCGCCAAATATCGCGCCTAACGTTGCCGGCAAAAATGAAAACATGCGCACAAGGGCTTCGCCGATGATAGAAATATTGAAGCCTGAAAGCACCACAATATGTATGAGCCCTACTCGCTGAAAATCTTCTTGCAATTTTTTGTCGAGTGAACCTTTGCCACTAATAATTAGCCCGCTAGCCAAAAACGCATGCGGTGACGGCAAAATACGATTAATATGTTCAATAAAAGAACGCTTGAATGTATACAACGAAGAAACAATTGGGTTGCCATTATTGCGACTTAAAATTGTGGTGCTGCGCGATGTGGCAATATAAAAAATATTATCTTTAGAAAGATACGCCGGGTAATTAAAAGTGCGACCGTCTTCATTTACAATTGCTTCAGGTCTTTCAAGTACTGCATTAATTTTAATTTTGTCTCCATACAAAAGCGCAAGATTTTCACTCTTTACTAAAAGTTTCGGTATAGTGCCCACCTTAACTTGCTGGCCGTTTACCTCACTAACTTTCAATGTAAACTTTGCTACACCATTTTTAATGTCTGGGTCATCAGCGACAATGCCTTGTACTGCAACATTCTTATTTTTATATATTTCTGAAAAGGCAACGTCGTCTATAGGCATGTGCAAAAACCTTACAAACATTATGGCAATAGCCATCAAAAATAAAACAACAAAAATTCGCCAGCGTGTGGGCATGAATGGAAATTACCAAACAGACATTAATTCTTAATCAAAAAAATATAAATTTATTATAAAAATAGCGCTCGCGATAAAACCAAAATTAAAAATGAAAAACCGCCCCTCGCAAAGCGGTTTTCCGTTTGCAGTGAGCGGTTGAGTTGTTTAACGTGTTGGGTGCGAGGATGCGAAGCTCATCGAATCATGTACTGACAAGTGCGTTGTTAGGCGCGGCTGACGATACATACCCTGGCTGCTCTGAGTTCATATCAGAACTTGGGCAAGCTTCAACATTTACTTGCCAACCCTTACCCCTGAGGCCTGCAGCGATATCGATTGCAAGTCCATAATACTCAGAGAGGGCACCAGAGACGTAGCAAATTTGGGCTTGCGAGAATATTTCTTTAACCTTGTAAACCCGCGCCAAGACTAACCACTTGTTGGGTTCCCTTGGTGCCGGAATAAGACCGACAATGACTCCGAGCTGAAGAGGGCCGACCGTTTGCGACAAAATTTGGTCGAGAATGTACTGCAAACAACGGCGACTCTGCTCAGCCGGTGTTAAAAGGTAAAGACCCTTTCCGCCGCCTGAGCCGTTTATAATGCTCATTCTTTTGTAGTTGCATCCATAGATAACCGCCGCGAATACGACGATAAAAAGAAGGCCAAGGCCCGCCGCCTTCTGCAATGGCGACAAGCCTGAAGTGACACCGATAATACTGAATAAGAGAGAACTGTTCATGGTCTGAATAATTTAAGGGTTGCTGGTTGCTGAGTTGCTGGATTACTTAGATTAAGCGATTCCGGACCAAAAAATAGCAGCTTTATGGACTGCACATATATTGGAAAAGAACCGCTCGTTACGTACTAGAAATACCATTTCTGACCGAGGGCGTCAAACACTTTTTGTTTCTTACTTTTTTATTTTCCAGTCTTACCAAACTCCTTCATAAGGTCATTCTCCTCATCTTTTGAAAAAACTTTTCTGAAACGGGCGCCACTTTTGCCTTTAACACGTTGCTCGCATTCTGCCCATGTTTTATCGGCATGAATTTTGCCGCCCACCATGCTTACATATGAATATGCGGCTACAGGGCGCGCTTTACCGTCGGCACCAATAACTGAACCTCGGCTCGAGCTTGCCGACTTTCTTGCCTTCATCGCGTCTTTGCGCGCCTGATGCACCGCTGTAATATTTAAAATATTTTCGCCACCTGAAATTCCTTCAGCAGCTGCATATTCTGTTAACGGGCCGCTATACATATTTAAAGGTTTTTTGCCTGCATCTACCATAGCTTTGTTGTCGGCATAAGATGTAGCAATTTCATCGCATCGTTCATTACCCCAAACACCAGCGTGACCTTCAATTAAATTAAGTTCAATTTTTAAGGCGCGTGATGGCGCGACTTTGCGTACTGCGGGTTTTTTTGCTCCTATGCCGCCACTTATGCCGCCGAGGCTGGCAATGCGAGGAACATCAGCTAAATGGCTCATATCTTTGCCGCCTTTTTCTAGAAGCTCATCAAGCTCTTCCCACAAATCTCTGTTCTTAACAGGCTCTTTGGCGCCCGTCATCCATTTGTTTCGCTTCCAGCCCGGCAGCCATTCTTTAATTCCCTTCACTACATAGCCTGAGTCTATATAAAAAGTAAATGTATAGTCGCTTAAGTTTTGATAATAATCTTTGAAATTTTTTATTCCTTCAATAACAGCTTTAAGTTCCATGCGGTTATTAGTAGTAAGATTCTCGCGCCCACCGAGCTCATCTATTTGCGGCTCGCCGTGAGCATTAGAATAAAGGGCAATAGCCGCGTAACCGCCGGGGCCGGGGTTGCCGCGCGCCGCGCCGTCGGTGAATATTATTATGTGGTTTTCGCGGAGGTTTATAAGGGAAGAATTTGTAGAAGAATTGTGAGAAGATTTTGGGGGCATGGGAAATATGATAACACAATCAAACATTGTAAAAAAAAGAGGCTGGTCAGGCCTCTTTCCGCGTAGCGTGTTGCGCGTAGCGTTTTGGTTTTGGATTCCTTTCTTTTTTTAACGACCGTTTTTGTTTTTGATGCTCTTGACCACCCATTGATCACGCCGCGAGTGCAAGGTCGGCCATGACGCCGTGTTCGATGAAGTACTTTGCGTCGCGTTTAAGGGCATCGAAACCACTGAGACGTGTGTCGCAGAGCTCTTCCATTTTTGACCCGAGCTTAGCGATGACGCCCGGATAGTCGAACGGTTCAGTGGCAATGTTGCAACCCTCTGGGAGCTGCGACAAAAGCTTGATGTACTGAAGCATTGGAATTCCACGTCTGCAGTCGAGCGGAGCCCGGCCGACATTTGCGAATTCGGCGAACCCCACAAGATCCTCTACTAACAGCATTTTGAAGAAGCCGATCTTCATTTTGCGTTTCCAGGCATGGCCGAAGTCATACTGGAATTTGATGCGCTTTGCATTGGTTTCCTTGATTGCACTGTGGAGCGTTCGAAACGCGTCGGTGACGGCACTTTCGACGGGGTTTAAAGGCTCAATGTTAATGGTAATTTCATCGGCCGCAGCTGCAGCGTTAAGCCAGGCGATCCAGCTTGTGTATTCATCAGGGCTAAACACACCATTCATCCAGCCGTGATCGACCGGGCCATTGAAGTAATTGCCAGTGACACCTGCCTTGGCAAGAACCGAGCGAATAGCAAGTTGACGAAAGATCTCATCTTCCGCTTTTTTTCGGCCATCTTTTGACAGTGGGCTGAAGTGCTCGCCAGGAAGAAAACCGCAAATGTCGATTGTGACATCGTGCTCCATGGCGATTTCCACCGCGGTTTGCGGCGTAAGGTCGTCATCCCATGCGGCAGGTACGGCCACAAAGTCGCCATTGAAACCGCATCTTTTTGAATGCAGAATGAGTTCGATCATCGCATCTGGGGTAAAACCGAGACCGGCCCTTGAAGCCAGTTGGTGGGTACGAATTCTTTTTCCGATAGGCGTGGTTAGTTTCATGATACAGAACGATCGTTGTTGATTTAAGACACATTGGTTTGTATCCCTACAGTCAAAGAACTCGAGCTTACGCCCGACGCGTCTTTGAATAGCTGCGGGGAAGCAGAGACATAGTGCAATAAACGAGAAGTGGTGTCAATGTACTTTGCATTATTTATTTACAAAAATCTAAAGAAATTCTAAGGAAAAAGAGGCTGGTCAGGCCTCTTTCCGCGCGGGTGCGCTTGGTTTTGGATCTCCTTTCTTTTTTCTTGTTTGGTTAGCGTGACCGTTTTAATTTGTTCTTCTTCGTTTTTTTTCCTCAGGCGTCGCCGGGCAGGATGGTTTCTGGTTCCCAGTCTCGCGTTCCAGTTTCATCGAGGTTGGGCTGCTCGACGGAAGAGATGATGCTTGTGGTCCACTGTCTTTTTCTGAACGCAAGCCTGAGCTCGCGTGCGTATTTCATTTGAAAGTCAGTGGCATCATGCACATGACAGATTCCAACACCAGACACACGCTTGGTTATATGAAAGCGTAACCAAACAAAATGTCTAGATGCTTCGCCTTTTTCGCCGTTCCCAAGAATGAGGTAGACGAATTCGACGGCTCCATCAGGGTCTGTCGGGTCTTGAACCCAACGTTGACGGTTAGGGCGGCGAACATCACTAATGACGCTGCACACCAGTTCATCAACATCGTTGCGGAGTTCTTTACGGCCGCTGCGCATCGAGAGATACACCATCAGTAAGAAGACGGCGAGTGCGATGCCGAGGCATGCAATGTACGAGGCGGTTGAACTGGTATCACCCAGATCGGTGAGAAATTTCTGAAAAACATTCTGGTTCATAGGGTTCTGAGGTTCTGAATTTCGGGGTTTTGATTTTGATTGCTGATTTGTTTGCGGACAACTACAGGAAAAGCCTGGTCCGGTGGTATATTGCTACATATTTATATGTTTGTCAAATACAACGTAATGGTTCAATAGCTTGGACGCACCTCATCATTTAAACTAAGGACATGGCATATACAAAGAACTCTCACATGCCCAAGGTGCGTCGTGAGGCAGCGCAGATGGTCTACAAAGGATTCACGCCAACAGAAGTGGCAAGAAGATATGGGGTAGGTTCAAGCACCATTTGTAAATGGGTGAAGAAAGCGACGATATACGGATATCATCCGATACCAACATTGTCTTCGCGTCCAATACATCATCCAAAGCAATTGAGTGACGACAAAGTTGATCGGATTGTAGAGGTCAGATTAGAAAACAACAGGTGTAGTGAAGTGGGACACGAGACATTAATACAGGAAGGAATCAAGGTGTCCCTCTCGTCTGTTAAACGAACCCTGGAGCGTAATTACCTCATCAAGAAGAAGGGTCCCTGGAAAAGATTTCATCCTCATGTGGAACGTCCCTATGTGTTTAACCCGGGCGATTTAGTAGAGATGGATACCATCCATCTCATAACAGGAAAGAAGAGCCGGGTATATGTTTTCACATTAATCGACGTGCATTCCAGATGGGCGTACGCAAAAACGTACGAAAAGATCAATGGAAAAACGAGCGTGGTATTCCTGAATGAGGCACAGAGACGTGCACCATTCAGATTCAAGATGATCCAATCAGATCATGGATCTGAATTTTCCAGTTACTTCGTCAAACGTATTCAAAAAGACCATCGCTACACTAGAATCGGAAAACCCAATGACAATGCGCATATTGAACGATTCAATCGAACCCTTCAAGAAGAGTGTCTGGACAAACATGAGAGAAGGGTTGATATGCTAAACAGAGCATTGAAAACATACCTCATGTATTACAACAGCAAAAGACTTCATCTCGGCATTAAATTGAAAACTCCAATGCAATTATTAACAAAGTGCGTCCAAGCTATTGACTAGAAGACGATACAAATGCCCGCTTCACAGCCGACATTTGTATGCGGGTGATGCGGGCATTTAACCTGTTCAAAAACGGTTCTTTCTCTAATGAAGACTCCCTCACTCGGCCTTACGCGAAAAGGCCTTCAGAAAGCTCAGGTCTCTGTCTGGTGGAAGCGTTGGTAGTTTATACCACCATATTCTAGCCACTCTAGGCACAAACGAGAAACTCCAGTAACCGGAGCCATCTTCGATCGGAACGGCGGGAACAAACCAGCCAATGGTTTCTGTGTTCCCAATTTGTTGGTCCATAATATTTCCGGTGGCGAGTTCGCTAGTCCAACGACCATTGGCATCGATGTCGATTATATTTTTCTTTTGATTGGCTGCTGCGCATAGTGCACACAAAAGATATGTGTCAGCAGCATGGTCACGCCACAGCTTATGTCCAAATACTCCACACTCGGCGCACACATAGTCTTCGGGAATTTTTCCTTCGAGATATTCGCCGCCCGATTCTGTAAAGTACGCAAACATTTTCGCCAACTTCAGTGCCGAGCGTGGCTCGCGCATATGGGGAAATGTGGCCGATAGCCCTCGGCCGCGCTGACGCTGCCTTATGCTATGCATCAAAACGTAATCGAATGAACCTATCGGGTATTTAGCAAGATCTTGTCTACTAATCATAGAGAACCTCCTTGTTCTGTTTGTTGTTTATGTAATTGTTATACCTGTGAACTAATTGTTTCAGTAACAGAGTACATTATATAAACAAGAAATCAACATCTTCCTCAAAGCACCCTCAGCGTTTATATGCAAAAGAAAAAGACCGCCTCACGACGATCTCACCCGACAATTTAGCGCTCACTGCGCCAGGCTGGTCGGCCTGCCTTGTATTGGTCACTCGGTGACTTGTTCAAATTCCTGGTGCGAGAATTTCTCAGTCTTACGGCCGATTCGTTGAAAGGTAATTCCTTTTTCGCGAAGATAAAGTTCGAACGCTTCCGCCATGTTGTAGATATGTACAGTCATGCTTATGAGTTCCTCGTGGTCTCTCATTAGAAGGCCTTTCTTCTTAACTGTATCAGCGACCGCATATGTATCGTCGTAGATATAAGCCTTACACCCTGGAAAGTAAACATCGCCGATGTAACAACTCTGAATACCTCCCTGCGTCTGAAGTTTACCTGCCACCGCACGATACGAAGCAGATTCATTCTTAGCGCTTGGCGAAAGGATAAGCATGAACTGGCTCACGAATTCATTCATCCACCTCAGATATTGTTCTTGATGCAAATCAGATGGAATCTGGAAGAAGACACGCGGCTCCCAAATCTCAAAGAACTGGCTCTTGTCTTCGCCCTTTTTGAGGGTAACTTTTTCTAGCATTTGGTCCTCCCGGTTCATTCACAGCTTCATGCCGTGAAAGTCTGCAAAAAGACTAACATAAAGCATTTTTTACGTCTATTTATTAAGTGTTTACCCCAACACCACCCCCATCTTCCGCAAATCGGCGCGCACCTCAGCAAAATCGGGCACGGCGAGGGCGACGAGCTTCCAGAACGCCGGCCCATGGTTCAGTTCGCCTACATGCACAAGTTCGTGAACAATAATGTAGTCGGCCATCCTTGCGGGGATGAGGGCAAGCCGCCAATTGAAATTGAGGTTGTATTCCACCTGTACAGTTCCGTCTTTTTGCCTCTTTTTATGACGCGAGCAGCTGCCCCAGCGGGTCTTTTGGTTCCTGATGGTGATCTTCATATATTCGAGCGCGTAGCCCTGTGTTTTATAGAAAGCGCCAAACTTTGCGAGCCTCTCGGTGATAAGCGCCCTCGCCTGCTCTTTGTAGGTGGCGTAATGTGCGGTTGCAACCTTAGGCGTTTTTTGAAAAAGGATGCGCTGCGCTTCGTCACTCAGTTCCCCGGCAAATTTCGCGCGGTGCTTATCGCGCATTTCAGCTCGCGCGGCAAAATGCGCGACCTTCGCCTGAATCCATTTCTCTTTCGCCGCAACAAACCGCTCGATATCGGCAGGTTTGAAGTGTTTTGGCACAGCAACAATAACGCTACCGTCGGGGTAAACGGTGATGGTGAGGCGGCGGGAGCGGGTAGGAAGGAGGGTGTGTTTCAACGAAAGATTGTAAATTTTATCTTACAATAAATTATTTTCTTAAATTTTCATCAAGTGTATTACCTTTATCGTCTTTCCAAGCCGTCCACCCATTGATAGGTCTACCAGTTGTTGTAGCTGCAGCAGCAGATGGACTTTTATACAGAACATCCTTTGTATATACATATGATACACCATCACCATTATCTTTTAATACTCCCTCAGCAACAAATCTTTTTCGAGCAGATTGTGACCATCCCCAAAACGCTACAGTTTCCTTTATTCTAGCCAGTGAGCCTTTAAGTACGTTCAAACTACCATCTTCAAGGATTTGAGCGGTTGCGTCTACCCCGTCAGCCTTCAAATAATATAGTTTTGAATCAGTTAATGATTTTTGTACCGCGTTAAATACTGGGTATCCTAATGCCGACAAAATATACTTTATTCTTTCAAAATATTCCTTTATAGAGACAAGATCAAATTCGTTAAGACTATTTTCAGAAGGCAAGGAGCTATTTTCTAGATCATACCTGTTAGCCAACCTCGCCTCTTTGGTTGAAAGATACTCTAAATACTTGATCTTAGCCTTATCCAGACTACCAGTGAACACAATGGCAGTGTTCCAAAAGTCTTTAGTATCGTCGTGGCTTAATAGTCTTTTAAGAAATTCTTCTGATTCACCTATATACAACTTTTGGTTTGTTGACTCATCTTCTTCACCAAAGAGGAAGTAAATAGCAGGATTATAGGCTTCGGATCTGTCTTTTATTTCTTTAATTTCTGTCCTAGGTAATATGAAACATTTACCCGGCCAGTTTTCAAGTTCAACGATCTTAAGGCCTGTTGCCTCTTTAGGAATCAGCATCTTTAACACTTGGTTTTGCATTGCCCATTAGATCATTTTTGGATCATAGGTGCAAGAAAAGCTACTTTACCTATTTATCTAGCTTTTTTGTAAGATAATCAAACACCCTCTCTTGAACAAAATTCTTAAGCTCAGGATTCTGATCTAATTTTTGATAAAGATTAAAGTGGTTATCTAGCATGTCAACTAATTCACTTTGGAATAATTCGTCGAACTTAAGCTTTGCTGAATCTTTACTATTGTTTTGAATTGATCCTTTTAACGCCTCATTTTCAAAAAGCTTAGCACTTAAACCATTTAATATAATTCTGTCAGAATCGGTAAAATTTGTACCGTAACGCTCGTTAATTTCTTTTATAATTCTAGATAGAGCATCTTTTCCATCTTCCATCTTACCTTTGTCTCCACCTCCTCCCATTGGGTCAATAAGTCCTTCGGTATCCTCAAGTAACACATTTGTATATCCTTTTCTCTCTATCTTATATGTTTCCATATCGATAGCTTGAAGCACTTCATACGGTAGTGGGTTCTCTCTTTTTGGAAGCTTTTTAATCAGAAACTTCAAGAATACATATAGTTTTTCAAGTTGAGGGTCTTCAAAGGTTACAATTTGAGAAATAAATGCATATTTTTTTATATACTCAAATATGGTTTTTTTAAATGTCTCAATTTCTTCTTCTGTTAAATTTTCTTCATTTACTCTAGAAACTACACTATCTATGGCATTATTAAGTTTATCTGGATTTGCGCCAGCGAAATAATCTTCTATAAAGCCGTTTACTTCAAAATCGGTGAAGAACTTGAATCCTCTAACTTCTCTCTCAAGGTCATGAAGGATATTTGGATCAGTAGCCTCAGAGAGTACGGTGGTTGTATAATACGGCTGAAAAGCTTCTTTAATGTCATCAGTCATGTTCACAAAATCTAGAACAAAAGTCTCCTCCTTACCATACGTGGTTCTGTTCAATCTAGATAATGTCTGGACAGCGTTTACACCACTTAACTTTTTATCAACATACATCACAGAAAGTAGCGGTTGATCAAAACCTGTCTGAAACTTTTCAGCTACAATCAAGAATTTACACTCATCCTTTTTAAATTCTTCAGCCGTCTGACTTTCTGGCACTTTGTTCATTTGTCCCTCTGTATATTCAAGCTTTGTATCAGGATCCTTCACTGTGCCAGAAAAAGCTACAAGTGCCATATGTTCATAACCTTTTTGTTTTAAATACTTATCAAAAGCAATCTTATAACGTACCGCGTGTAAGCGAGATTTTGTCACCACCATAGCTTTTGCCTTTCCATTAATTAATCCCGCGATCTTCTCCTCAAAGTGTTCGATCATAATAGCTGTCTTTTTATCGATAGCGTGTTCATGGCGTTCTACATAGCCAACCATAAGTCTCTGTGCCTTCTTCTTATCAAACTCAGGATCATCTTCAATTTTCTTCAAGAGACCAAAGTACGTTTCGTATGTAGTGTAATTTTTAAGTACATCAAGAATAAATTTCTCCTCAATAGCTTGCTTCATTGAATAGAGTGAGAACGGCACAAATTTACCCGTAAGAGTATCCTTAGTTCCAAAAAGTTCAAGTGTTTTTTGTTTTGGAGTAGCAGTAAAAGCCAAAAAGCTTAGGTTCGGTGAGGCAACCCTGCGCGCTTTCATACGTTCTACAACCTGATCCTCCACTGTCTTAAATACTTTTTCATCTTTCTCTGTTTCCTTTTCGGCTTCATCAAGAGTAAGCACCTGACGTAAGTCGGCAGCGGATTCACCCGATTGGGAAGAGTGTGCCTCATCAATTATGACCGCAAACTTTTTACCTTCTGTTTTATCAATTGCATCTACAATAACTGGAAACTTTTGAAGAGTACTTGTTACAATCCTTACCCCTGTCTCAAGGCTTTCTTTGAGCTCAGCTGACGACTCAACATGCTTCACTAGACCAATGACATGACTAAAACTTTTAACCGTATCCGAAAGTTGTCTATCAAGTACCCGTCTATCAGTAACAACAATAACTCCATCAAACACATTCTTTCCAGTTGTATCATGAAGCTCAGCTAAACGATGTGCTGTCCACGCAATGGTATTACTCTTGCCAGAACCCGCACTGTGTTGAATTAAATAGTTTTTACCTGGCCCTGAAACTTGGGCGTCCGCAACGAGTCTCTTCACTGTTTCAAGTTGGTGGTATCGAGGAAATATAAGTTTCTCTTCTTTGCGCTTTTTACCATTTTTATCTTCTTTTTCTTCAGCTACATCTTGTATAAAGTTACCAATGAGGTCAAAAACACTATCTTTGGCTAACACCTCTTCCCATAAGTAATGAGTCTTATATTTCCCCTTAGGCGCATCAGGGTTACCCGATGAACCCTTATTGCCCTTGTTAAAGGCCAGGAAGTGGGTATTGAGGCCATTAATCCGAGTGGTCATATATGCTTGCTCAGTATCTACTGCAAAGTGAGTTAAACATCTTTTAAATGAAAGAAGTTTCTCTTTTGGGTCACGATCTGTCTTATACTGTGAAATGGCATTAATAATATTTTGCCCTGTAAATTGATTCTTGAGTTCAACGGTAAATACTGGCAAACCGTTCACAAAGATCACCACATCGATAGAATTCTCGTTCAGTGAGCTATATTTCACCTGACGTATAATACTTAACATATTCGCATCGTATTCAGACTTTGTTTCAAGGTTTTTGTCTGTCTCTGGCTTAAAATAGGCTAAGTTGACCTGAATACCCTTATCCTTAATACCTTCTCGAAGCACACTCAGAATCCCCCTATCGGATATTTCCTGATCGAGTCGCTCAAAGAATTTCATAACATGATCTCCACCATATTGCTCTTCTAGTTTCTCTACTGATTTAGGTTGAGTTTTTTGAATAAACCGCCATGTAAGCTCAGTATCCATCGCTTCACCTTTTTGATATTGACTTGACTGGCGAGAAATATAGCAGTGCAAAGCAACTAGTTCTTTTTCGATAAATTCTTCAAATCCTGATTCTTTTGTGTTTGTTTTTATGATCATAAAATTAGGATTCAATTAAATCAACCGTGCTTTTTAGATGTTTTCCATGAACAGATTTAAAGATACCAGCGTCGCCAGCTTCTTTTGATGGACTGTTCGAAACCATCCCTATTACCTTACCACTTTCTTTTAGAACAATTGGTCCGCCACTATAGCCACCAACAACAGGACCGGAAATCTGTATCCACTTAGGTCCATTAACACTAATAATCTCTTGACCAATCACCCCTTCTGCGTATGTGGGTGAGTGTTTTTGGTTTAAGAGCTGATTACCAAGAGGGAATCCTGCATATGCGACTTTCTCACCGACTTCTATTTCCTCATCATTTATCTCAAGGCCAGCAACAGATTCTGTATTTATATGACCTTCATCTGCTTCAATGTTTAATATTGCGATATCGTGTGCAAAATCTATTGTAGCTATTCTTGCTTTTTTATATTCAACTCCATTACCTCCGACGACAAGCATCCCAGCTAATTCAATTGGTGCTCCTAGGATGTGTTGAACAACATGTGCACATGTAATAAATATCTTTTTATCCTTAATCCAGAATCCAGTACCATATACAATAATTTCTGGCGCCTTAAATCTCCCTTGGGCAGGATCAAAACTTGGCTTTAGAACCCCAACAGTTCTCGCTGATAAACATACGTTTGGCTGTTTTTGTGTTATTTTTGACATATTTTAATTAATTCTAATCTTTCCTGTTACCAAATTTGAAATCAAAGATACTTTAAATTCCTGTAATATTTCTATTGACCTATTTATATTAAGGGTCAATCTTTCAAAAATGTCCATCTGATAATCTAGCAATTTAATTATTTTTCTTTGCTCATCCAATGACGGATAACTAACCATCTGGGTTCCAATAAATTGCCAATTTGCCCTTGGCATCTTTGTCCCGTATGTTGAATCATTAACTTTCTTGATAAAATCTTTGCTTATCAACTTGTAAAATAAGAATCTTGGAATAATCTTTGCCGTCTTAGGAACAAGTGTAAGAAATTCGCCACTACATACACCGTCAAAGTCTGGGACAAAAACCTTAGCAAGATATGGCCTAAGTTTTCCAAAAAGAACATCATCTTTTTTAAAGATATCGACAGAACTCTCTGGTTCTGATTTTTCGGTAGAATCTACCAACTTTCCTGTGTGACCCTCAATATTCTCTAGCCCAATGTATTTAACATCAACAGGAGCAATCTCTATCTTTGTCTTTCTTTCAGGCGCAAGATATTTTAGCTTTTCCATTTTTTCATCATCAAATCTGACACCATAATTTATTGCAGCATCTCGCTTTTCACACAAAAGCTCAATCAATCTTTGTTTTTTCTCAATAATCTGATCGACTGAGGAAATCTTTTCATCGAGATAACTTGCGATTTTTGTTTGTAATTTAATATCAGGTAATGCTAAGCAGTACCTCCCAATATCTTTATCGCTAACGTTTTCTTGAGCTGAACTTTTGGACTCAAAAGAAAGAAATATTTTAAACAAACCATGTTTTGTTGAGTAATAAAGGTATCTACTGTTTATTTCAGGATTAGCCAGAATCTTTCCTACTCTTTGGTTTAATAACGCTGGTTCATCTAGAGGAAACAACGCTGTTTCTCCAACATAGCCAGTCATGGAGATTAATAGATCATTTTTATATACTCTGAAATCTTTGTGTTTGTCATACAAATCCATGGATAAATACTTTTTTGCAACTCCTTCTATACTACTTTTTACCTCTGTAATCCTAACAAGCATTGCTCCATCTTCTGAATAGTCATCTGAACTAAAAGCAAACCCTGGTTTTATGCGAGAAACGAAT
>OFQY01000166.1_pt1 | contig 30929 bp, 43 predicted proteins | sample 1542991 | NCBI WGS metagenome assembly OFQY01 (sample SAMN07774224, study PRJEB24372) | wastewater metagenome | isolation source: Exp Tend VB 10WW | collected 2016-02 | reverse complement strand
ATCGAGAATCCCGTTCCTGGATCGACCTATACCTTCAGCACGGACATCTTCGTCGAGAACGACGGGGCAGATGAAGCCGCGACGATCGTCATGAATCCCACGGTGGGTGGCGGCACAGCGATCCCGGTGTCTCGTGCGACCCTTACGGCAGAAAGGCTCTAATCATGCTTGGAGAACTTATCGGCGCTGGTGGGCAACTCGCAGGCGGGATCATCGCTTCTAAGGGCGGGCTCCATAATGGGGATATTGTTAACCCGGTATTTGACCCCAATCTGAGCCTTGCCTACCAGGCATCCCAAATGAATGCGTTGAACGGACTGGGCTTCGGGGACATCAACTCTCTGCCTAATCCGGTGCAACAGCTCATGGGAAGGATCCAAGCTGCGTCGATTGACGAGAAGACTAAACGCCGTGCTCTCGTAGCTCTACAGGGTATTCAGTCCGGGGTTGGTGGTGGGACCGATTTCAATTCGGCCTTCGCGGATACCAAGAATCCGGGTCGGTTACGCCAAGTTATGTCTCGTCTAGGTCTGACGGACGCAGATATTTCCGGCACGTTTGATAGAAATTCTGCGTTCAACCGGCAGATCAAGACGCTCAACGATGCGGGGATGGGCGGCCTTAACACCGACACCATTCTATCTCGATACCGGGCCTCAAACGACGCCGCTCAGATGATCGGGAATGCTTCTCAGTACGCGCAGACAGGACAGGCTAACGGTATTCTTGGGAGCTTTCTAAACCAGGATAATCGGCAACTCGATCGGCTTGGTACTAAGTTCGGCCTGATGGCGAACTTCGGCGGAATGAGTCAAGCATCGGCACAGAAGCAGATTACCGATGCCCAACTCGATCAACAGCTCCGGGTTCTTCAACAGGCCCTGGGGTTCTCAAGCGGAATCCAGGCGGCACTAAACCCCGCGACCGCCGCTGCTGGTAGTGGCGCGGCCAACAGCGCTAACGCGGCTCAGATCGCGGCTCAGCAGGCTCAAGCAGCAAACAGCCTCAGAAATTCGGCGTCCCTCGATCGGTCAACGTCGCTAGGTAATGCGATCAGCGGAGCTGCTGGCTCAGTGGGATCTGGTGTCTCTAACGCGATCAATATCGCCGGGATGCTGCTTGGTAATAACTATGCCGGAAACACCGGCCTATTTGGTGGTGGCGCATCTACCGTAAACGGGTTCGGGAATGCGGCCGCTGGAGCGGGCGGGTATGCTGCTCCCACAATCAACGCGGCGGCGAGTGGAGAGGGGGCGGGGTGGCTTGGTGGCCTCCTCGCACTAATGTAGGAGAAAATAGATGCCTTTTCAGGGTAATCCGCGTGCCGGGGCGCCGACCACCGATCCGGTGCAGGTCCTCAACCTCCTGTTCCAACAGAAGCAGCAGCGCGAGGAGATGGCGTACAAGCAGCAGCAGGACGCTCTGGCGGCTCAGCGTCAGGCGCAACTCGATGCGGCGGAGGAAGCTCGGAAAGACGACGCGCATAGGATGAAGCAGCTCGTTGCGCGGGCCGGGCTTGTTGAGAAGCTCCGTGCGATGGCTCCAGACGTGGATTCCGCACAGCGGACTGCCCAGGATGTTACGAGCAAGAACCTTACGCAATCCGATCTCTTTGGCGGGGGCGGTGGGCAGGACTTCGCTTCAATCGTGGCCCAGAACGACCCGACTGCGGGCGATCAGCTTCAACGGTCCAATATGGCCGAGGCCAACCTGGCTACTCAGCTCTCGATGGCGTCCGAGCTTCAGCAGCAGCTCGCTCCCGGGATTGACCGCGGCACAGCGATCGACGCGACCCTCGGTATGGGGCAGGCGGTTGAATCAGAGCGGGCGCGGACGGCGGACATCGAACTCCAGAAGAAGCTCGGGGAAGAGGGCCGGTCCAACGCTTTCGCCAGAGAGCAATCCAAAACTGCCTTCGATCGGTCGGTTGATAAGGCGCATATCGACGCCACTATCGCCGCTGGCGGGGACGCTCGGAAGATTGTGGAGATGCGAAGGGAAGCGACCAAGTGGGCCGTCGTGGCTCAGGACACCAAGCTGTCCCCGCAGGCTCGGCAGTACGCCCGGCAGATGTATACCGACCTTCAAAATGACATTGATGCGGACGCTCTGCGTGGCATCTCTGGCGAGGTCATGGCAGACAATCAGAGGCGCACGGCCGCGCTGGAGGACTACACCGCGATCCAGCGAGTTCATACGGTCACCAAGGCGATGGAGGCCCGAATGCGCATGGGCGATCTCAATCACGTTGGTACCCGCGCGCAGATGACGTGGTGGACGAAGAACATCCAAGGGATCATTGAAGACTCTACGGGCGTTCCGTTCATCGACTACTATGTCGGATCAGTTCGAGATGAGATCAACAAAGCCATGAAGGCCGGCGACGTAGAGTATGCAGATCGTCTCGAACAAGAGATGCTGGACGACGCCACGCTTGAGCGGATCGCGACGGGTCAGCTCCGCGACATCGACGCTGCTTGGGTTGCTGTGCGTGCGAACAACCCCTCGGGCCGAACGTCGAACCTGATCTACGAAGACATCAAGAACGTCACCGAGACGATCGGTATAACCATCAGCAGCGCGCTTGCGGGCGCCAAGCTGCGATCCAACCTTCGGGCTACTGCTGCCGCGCTTGAAGACAAACGGAATCTACTCCACCAACAGTGGCCGAAGCTCCAGTTTGATCCGCAGACCGGCGCTTGGATTCCTGCAACCAAGCTCGAAGCGGCTGACGATGCGCTCTTCGCAGACCCGATGACGCAGGCGGTTACGAACCGTGTCAGGCAGGCTAGCCCGACTAAGCTCGCCCCCAGCGACGTCAACAAAGCCCTTGAGTGGCGCAGGCAGAGAGCAGGACAGTAATGCCGCAGGACCCGACCTCCCTCGCATACGATGCGGTCCTTGCTAAAGAGCGGGCCGAGGCAGAACAGTATTTCAAGGAGAACGATCCGTCCGTTCTTGATCTACCGCCCGCGCAGCGGGAGAGTATTGTCCGGGATCTCGCCAGGACTTTCGCAGCGGATGAAGCCGCCAATACGGCCGGCATGGGTAGCCGACTCAAGTCCGCGTACGCCGAGCACGCCCCCACCACGACTGCCGATATCGGCATTGGTCGGTTCACTGTCGGCAAGGGCGCGGATCTTCTCAACGTAGGGCCCCAGAGTTGGCAGGAAAACCCTGTCGGAGCCGCGGCGAGCACGATGGCCCTTGCGGCGTCTGCCCTTCCTGGAGGGGCTCTCATCAGCCGGCTTCCCGGCAGCACGGCGAAGATGCTCGGTATGGGCGTCGAATCTGGCATGGGTGGGATCTTCACCGCTGCCCGGAAAGGCGAGCAGATCATCGGCCCGGCGGCTGCTGCCGGTGTAGGGGGCGGGTTCGCTCAGGCGTATGAGGATCTGAACGGGGTCCCCGAGATCCCGGTTTCCACCGACTCCAAGGACCCGATGAGCCCCGCGACCGTGTTCACGAGCGCGCTCGAACGCGCGAAGAAAGAGGCTCTGTTCGAGGCGAAGGGTGGTCTGATCGGGCTAGGAATGGCGCTTGGCGTCAAGGGTGCGGCTGTCTGGGCGCGCGGCTCCAAGGAGCACTTCGACAACGCAATGGAGTCTATGCGGCTTGCTGGCATCCGGGGAGAGACCTACGGACTGCAAGAAGTCACGGATAACCGCCTGATCCGCGGCGCGTCGGGGGTTCTTGGCGTCATGCCGATCCCGATCATTGCGAAGAAGTTCGTCAAGCGGAAAGAGGCTGTTTCTGATGAGCTTGGCCGGATTCAGTCCAACTTTCTAGACGACGCATCTCCTGGCTTCTCTGTTCTCCGCGACCTGTACGAGCGCGACCCCAAGCGGGTGGGGCGCCTTCTGGAGCAGAAGAACGACGAGGCATTCAAAGCAGTCTCGGCTGCATCACAGCGGTATGGAATCGTTCGGGAGAGCATCAATAACACGGTGACCTCCCTGATCCGGACCGAACGAGTCGCCTCGGCCGCTGCTAGCACCCGAGTTACCGCCCTCCAGCGACTCTCCTCGATCGCCTCCCGACGCGACCTGCCCTTTACCCGAGACGCGCAGGGCAACGTGACCAACATGCGGGTTCTCGCTGGGTTTTCGCGCCCGGTCGTCAATTTCCTGACGGACATCCAGAACATGCCTCCCGGGGCAATTCCGATCGATCGGCTCATCGCGCTCAAGAATCAGGCGAGAGACGCCCTCAATAAGATCAACCCGAACAACCCCCTGTCGAACGAAGAGCGCGTCACGCTGGCGTCCATCAAGTCCGCGATCGAGGGGGACATCACCTCCGCGATTCAGGCGGGCGGGTCTCAGCAGCTCAAGGACAGCTACTCGCGACTAGCGACATACGACGGAGACTGGCTCTCGCTTCTGTCGGGGCATGTCGATCGGCGGGCCTCGAAGATCCAGACTACCTGGGGTAACGAGAAGCTCAGCCAGTCGTCGGGTCAGACGTTCAATCTGCCGGAGGGCTTTCAGAGGCATCAGGGCGCTCGCGACATGGGCGAGTTTATCGATGACATGCTCAAGAATGCCGGTCCGCAAGAGATCCGGGAGTTCTCGACGTTGATCCGGGAGAGCGGCCAGCAGGGGGCCGAGTCCATCCAGTTTGCAGCTGCCCGCAAGCTCGATCAGATCTTCCAATCGTCCAAGACGTTCGCCAACGAGGGTGGGATCGAAGTCCTGCATAGCAAGCGGGTCCTGGACGCCATCCGCGGCGGGACGGGGGAGGGCGGGAAGCACGAGCAGGCATTTTGGCAGCTCATGGAGGAGGCCGGCGTACCGTACGACCGATTTATCGCCTTCACTAAGGCCGCGGACAAGCTTTGGAGCCAGTTCCCCCCCGATTCCAGCAAGTACCTCGCCCGAAAGGTGATCCTCAGCGGGGGCGACCCTCTGAAGTCGATCGCGCGCGCGGCCACGGGCGGACTTATCGGAACCGCCGCCATGACTGGGGGCGCCGGCGCGGCTCTCGGGTCCTCTGGGCTCGGTGTTCTATTCAGCGCGGTCATGCTCGATCAGTATTCGAGGCTCGCCACCAGCCCGAGGTATCTGAACATGGTCGTACAGATCCTCGATCCCAAGACGACTTCCGGGGTCAAGGCGAAGCTAGTGGACCGCTTCATGGCGAGCACGTTCTTCCGCGATTACGTCAACAAGGAGAAGATCTCTGCGGGCCAGGCCGCCGACGTCGTGGCTGGGGCGCTCAACAAAGCCCAAGCAGCCGATCCCCTGCAACGGCTCACCGATCAGGCCACCTCTTACTTCAGACAGAACCCCGCTGCGGCCCCTTAGATGAAACGCCTCCTCCCCGTACTCGGACTCCTCCTCTGTCTGCCGCTCATCGTAGCGGCGGGGGCGGACCAGTACGGGCCGGCGGCTTGGCGACAGCTCAAGTTCCTCCTGACGGACCTCTCCTGTGACGCCCAGGGGACCTGCGATCTGGCGGCGGGGACGACCATCGGCGGAAGCCCGATCGGGGCGGGTGGGGGCGGGGACAACGTAAGCGTCAACGGAATCGCCGTTGTTGATCCCGACTTCAAGACCGTCGGTAGCGAGATCACCTTCGTCGATACCGCGAACGTCATCACGGCTCTCATCAAGGATTCGGTGACGGTGACCGGCTGGATTCTCGGAACGCTCGGGGCGGGCTTCACGACCGGCGGCGACATCACGATGGCAGATCACGACATCATCAACCCCGACGCCATCGGCGCGGACATCTACTACGTCGACTCGGTGGCCGAGGCGCAGGCGGCTTTGACTCGCTGCGGATCGGACCTGACGGGATCGGTTCAGTCCGGCTGCATCGTCCAGTTCACGGGCGGACTCTTCGACAATGGCGGTGTGACGCTCAACCTCGCCGGTACTGGGTCGAACGCGACCGGGCGTGCTGGCGTGATCCTGCGCGGCGTGGGTGGCGGTACGGCTGCGGGAGCGGCGGGCAATCCGAACTCGGGCACGATCCTCAAGGCGAGTGGCGCTGTCCCGGTCATCGACATCGGATCGTGCGCTGGCTGCATGATCGAGAACCTGACCATCGCGGGAGAGGATATTGCCACGGTCGGTGTCGACTTCTTGGCCCCAACTGGCAGCGCCCCGACTACTCGCTTCGTGATGCGCAACGTCTCCATGTATGAGGTGAACGGCTTCTGCATCCGCACGCCAACAACCGGCCAGGTCGATACGATGATCTTCGAGAACGTGTCGTGCCGCGACTCGGACGGTGCGTTCCAGCAGCGCGATAGCCAGACAGTTGGCGTCATCCTGACCAACTTCGACGCGAACATGCTGGGAACGGCAAGCGGCCCGGTCTTCGACATTCAGGAAGGCGATTTCACGATGGTGAAGTCGTATCTGGCGATCAAGAACAACGAGGTTGGGATAAGACTCGGTACCGCTGCGTCGCGAGTCGTGATCGACAACAACCAACTCGAATACGGCGCATCTACGACGGCCACGCTTTTCGACTTCGACGAGGGCTCGACGACGACTGAGTCCAATATCACGGTCTCGAACAACCACATCGTCTACGGCGCGAGCGGCAATGTGCTCTTCGACGTACAGCGCAAGGGCTCGATGTCGATCCTGACCAACTCGTGGCAGGACACGGTAGGCGGACTAACCGAGCCGACGAGTGACTTTATGGTCGACGACTCAAACGCGGACAACCGGCTCTACTTGCAACTTGTTGGGAACATGAGCGCGCACGCTGGATCGGGCGGAACCAAACGACCTGAACGCTGGGCCCCGACGCTGACGGCCAACCCGACACACGTAGTCCTGCCCACGCTCGGCGGCGTTTCGGTCGCGGCTCACACGCTGCCGACCCCCTGTTTGAACGGTGAGATCGGGATTGACACGAACGCGACGACTGGGCAGCGCGTACAGACCTGCGAGGCTGGAACGTGGACGACGCTGGGATTCCAGCCGCTTGATTCCGATCTGACCAGTATCGCAGCCCTGACAACCACGACTGGGGGTAGGAGCATCCTCGCCTCGACTCCTGCGGATGATCAGGTCTACGTCGGAGACACCGCGAGCGCCGGTACCTGGAGATCGGTTCCGGACTGTGGTGAAGCAGGGACCCTCAACTACACGGCGGCGACCAACACCTTCTCGTGCTTGACCGATTCCGGGGGCGGCGGAAACTCGGTCGAGGTCTCGCTGGCGATCACGGCAAACGGCTCGTTCTTCTCGACGACTGTCACTGGGCAGACGTGGGTAGCCTCTGGCAGCGAGATCGTCTGCACCCCGTTCGGGACGACGGCGGATGGGCTTACGGTCGAGGCGGTTACGGTTGGAGCCCTCGACTTCTCGGTCAGCGACAAGGTCGCTGGTACTGGATTCAATTTGAACGTGTGGAGCCCGAACGGGCTAGAGGGGACAGTCCGTGCGCATTGCGTTGGTGTGTAGTTTCCTGATCCTGCTGCTCGCAGGTACCGCGGGTGCGCAGGGCGTCCCCATCAAGAGTGGTGCCACGTCTGATCTGGCGACGGTAGACACGAATAAGAATATGAGGACTGTCCTTGGGCAGAGCACGCGGGCCACCTACACCGCATCCGCATCCGGCCTCACGACGACTGCCGCCTACTCGATGCAGATCGAGGCCGAAGCAGGACGCGGCTTCAAGGTGTCCAAAATCTGCGTTGGCACGACCGTCGCGACTGCGGCAGCCCTTCAAACGATCATCCTCCGGCGCAGCACGGCCGCCGGCTCGGGCGGGACAACACTCACGGCAGAAGGGACAACTACTGTCGGCGTGGCCCAGCTCGTCCCCGGCACGGGCAACTGGGGTGGGAGATCGGTTCACACGGGCACGGCCGGCACAGCCGGAGCCGTCCTCGACCAGTGGGGCATGACGGTGGGCGAGCTTGGCGCCGGCGCGGCTGATCCGAATTCGCAGCCCGTCTTCTGCAAGACCTACGGAGACAACGGCGAGCAGATGCCGACTGTCGCATCGGGAACAGATAACGGCATCTCGCTCTCTGTCTCGTCGGCCGGCGCGGGTGGTCTCGCGTCTGGCTCGATCGCCATCACGTTCATCGCGGAGTAACAGCTATGAAGCATTTTCTTTGGTCTCTGGTTCTCGTCTTCTTGGCGGCTGCTCCAGCGTGGAGCAAGCCCAACTTCGTCTCGATCAACCGACCCCCGTCGACCTCAGGCGGCACGCTGCTGTTTGGGATCGGCGATACCGAGGACTCGGTTGCCGTCGGCGTGAACGGGTTCTGTACCGTTCGCTTCGAGCAGGCGTCCGGCGACGACGTGTCGCTCTACGCGGTGACTTCCCAGAGTACGGCGGCTACGAGCGGCGCGCTGCTCAAGGCATTCAGCTCCTCGACGAGCCCGAGCAACCCCGCCTACACGTTCACAGCTTCGACCCAGTGGGTTAAGGCCAAGGCGGTCGACGCAACGGCGGGCGGCTCGAAGCTCATCATCGAGTGCAACCCGACGTTCGGGAGTTCGGGAGGAGGCGGCGGTTCTTTCGACGCTTGCCGCTCGGGACAGACTCAGGGCGGCGGGTACTCGACGACGGATGGCCGCTGGGCGTGGACGTGCGGGAACTACCCGTGGCGCGAGTGGCAGGACTCGACCGTGGCGAACTCGGCATCGTTCACTGTGCTTTGCACGGGGGACGGAACGGGGACGCTGACGGACGGGTCGACGAGCGCGGGAGCGAACGCCTACTCGTGTCTTCGGAGCGGGGAGACTCGGTATATCGGGTACGGCCTGAACGTCGCTGTAGCGGCAGCCTACACGCGGGACGGCGGGAAAGTGTACCTGCCCGAAGGCATCTACGTTGACAACGGCGCGGGGACGAACGCCGCGGGTCAGGCAACGGGCTTTCCGAAGCCTTATGACCCCGAGTGGGAGGCCCGGTCTGACTTCGCCGTCCTGGGATATCCGACCGCGCTGCGCGCTATTCAGCTCAACCGAGGAGTCCGTCTCATCGGGGAGGGTGTCCCGTCCGCCATCACATATAGCCCGTCTGACACGTCCGTCACTGAGCACCGACCGAAGCTCTCCGGCACTTGGATCGTGGACGATCGTGGCCTCCCGAACGCGACTGCCTCGTCGAACCCGAATACGCTGGGCGGAACGAACAGTGACATCGAGTCACCGCTTTACTACCGGATGCTTGTTGGAAACAACCCGTATCTGACCTACTGCCACACCGACGACGCGGATGCTGATTCGGATGGTGTTCTGTCGGAGTGTCTTACCAACTCCACGTCGGATGCACCCGAAAACGCCCAGGACTCCTACAGCACGGTCAGCCCGTATGGGGCCAGCTTCCCGACCACCGTAAACTTCGCGACCTCCTCTGGCCTGCTTTGCGTTCCTGATGACCGATATGTCGCATCCGGCGCAACGGCGGCAGACGGTCTTGGTACAAACCAGAGTGACGCGATCGGAACGTGCTCAGGAAACCGGAAGATCCGCTGCTGGGACGACTCCGACACCAGCGAGCCGCGAAGCTCAGGTGGATGCTTCTTCGACGCGAACGAGGACTACGGCGCTTGCCAGTCGCCCGCGACGGCGCTGATCGCGGACTACGAGACTGCCGGTCAAGACCTTCAGATCGCTTGGCAGGTTACGGAGTGTGATGACAACGCTTCGTCCAGCACCGGCTGTGCCACCCCGCGAGGGTGGGAGATGTACATCATGGAGTTCCGGGCGGCTCCCGGGGCGGACATGAACGCGAGCGGAAACTGCGGCACGGGTGGGACTGCTACCGCCGGTCAGTACATGCAGGTTGGCAATGCTCACCCCTCGAACGACTACTCGCAGGTTATCCCGTTCCAGAACTTCTATGTCGGCGGGACCGGTGCGACTAACGCATTGATCCCGATCCGGCGCGGCGCTCTGGATGGTAAGGGCGCCGGCTTCGAGAACATCGGCCGGATGCCGGCCAATTGGCTGACGCGAAACTCGGCGACGAACGCGGCCGATTGTTTGAGTTCGGGGACTGTTGGGGCGTCGAACGATGAGTCTGTGTGCGATACGGACACACTCTCTGGCTTCGCCATGTCCTACAACAATCTGATCGGCCCGAACAACCTCTATTTCAAGGTCTCCCAAGAGAACAATCTGAAGAGCGGCGTCGTCGAGACGTACCCGGGTGGAGGCAAGAACAACTTCATTGGGAATACAATCCGAACACACTATCGGCAGACGGTCGTCGACTGGGGCAACGGAATCCTTGGATATAACCACTTTTCGGACCTCGGGGCTTATCCTGGTACGGCATATGACTGGGCCGCCTGCTATGGCGGCGAGTGTACCTTTGAAGGGAACACGGTCGAGAACTCAGCAGTGGTGTCAATCTACAACCTGAGTTCAACCTCTCCGCAAAGAGTGGTCTCGTCCAATAACATTTTCAGGAACATCAGCACGACTGGTTACTACTACGCGATCTTCTCGCCCAAAAACGTTCTTTCGACCAATGACCAGGTGTACGGCCTGTATGGGGTTCCGCTCGTCACGCTTCAGCCGGGCCTACGGGTGAGCGGCGTCGACTTGCTCCAAAAGCCGAGCGTCGTGTTCAAGGACATGGTTGTCGTCATGCAGAACGACGGATCGGCGTCCAACAACACGAGCGGCGGCGGTTCTCCGAAGTCCCTGTTCGTGGTGCAGGGCGATCCGACAGCAAACTCTGTGCTGGACGACTACAAGAGCTTCATCATTGACGGCGGCAACTTCGAGACGGCCAGCAGCGACTCGTGTTTGGTCTGGTTCGAGGACGACTTCTACAACAATGGTGGGGCTGGCGGAGCCGCGGATACAGCCTCGCTCAACCGAGAGGCGGCAAGCCGATCGGTCATCATGAACGTGAACTTCAAGTCTGCCACATCCGTAGGCGGTGCAAAGATCGCGTGTACGGGCAAGTACCGTTTCACAAACACGGCACCCGTTTCGGGCGCTGCCACGCCGTTCGATGCGGACGACAGCGACACCTGGGCGTTTGAACTCTATGCACCGACGTTGATCAACAACAAGGTTAACAACGCCCCGTATCCCGACATGCTGCCGACGATCAGCGAAGCGGGCCTCGACGCCGACAATCTCCCTGACGGAACCCGAATTCGGATTCACGATGGAAGTGCGACGCCGTGCCAGCATACCAGCGGCGATCTGACAGCCGGCGCAGCAATCGCTTCGTGCGTGTCCGACCCCGGAACGTCGGGCAGCTCGATCGATGGCACATGGACGGCCTTCTAATGCGCCGGGCGATGCTGATCGCATCTCTCGTCGGACTGATGGCCGCAGCCGCACACGCCGACATCCGGCGGCTCATGCAAGCGAAGGGGTACTCCCCGGCTAACTCTGGGGAGTGTGTGGGGGCCTGCGGTGGATTCGTGTCGGCTCAGGACTCGATCTCTGAGCCGGTCCCCGTTTCTTCCGGCTGCACATTCCCCGCCACCATGCCTTGTACTTTCGGGGGCTGACATGCTCAGACTTCTCTTGGCTCTGGTTCTCTTCATTCCCTCGTCTGCCCAGGCGTTCAGCTATGCAACAGGCGGCTGCGCTTCCGGCGGCTGCTCCAACACGCCTGGCGAACAGTGGCTCTCGACAAACGCGGATGAGATCGACACAGCACTTGATGCGGTCGAGTCAACCAACACAACCCAAGATTCGACCATCTCCTCGATCCAGTCGAACTACATGCCCAAAGCGGGCGGGACGTTCACCGGCTCGATCGACATCGGATCGGGTGTCAACTTCACGGTTTCCTCTGGTGCTCAGCTTCTCGTAGGCCCCGGCGGAACTCTCGGACCCTCGGGCGGCGGCACTGTACTGGCCTCCGCCATGAGCGCGACCGGCCAGATCGACGACAACGACCTGGCGGCGGGTGCGGTCGACGGCGGGACGGGCGGCGAGATCGCGGACGGTTCAATCACGGCGGCGGACATCTCGGACGGTTCTGTCACCGGCACGGACATCCTGAACGACACGGTGGCGCTGACGACCGACACGAGCGGCGATTACGTTGCGACGGTCACGGGCGACTCCGAGATCACGGTCTCGGGTGCGGGCACCGAGGGGCGGGCGGTGACGCTGTTGATCGACTCGACTCTGACGCGAGACACTGAACTCACGGCGAAGTCGGCCGCATCGTCGACGCTAACCGCGATTCCGAAATTCTCGAATACGTTGGGCGATCTTGTCGACACCGGCGTCACGATCGCCGACACGACCAACTCGATCACGACACCGGGCGCCCTGAGTGCTGGCGGATCGACCGGCGCCTCTACCTTCACGCTGCGCAACATGGCCGACTCGGGCTGGGTCGAGTGCGGCGTGAGCGGGACTACCTTCACCTGCGCGGTCGACGCGGATGGGGTTCCCGATGGCACGCTGTAAATGGCTCGTCTTGCTGCTGCTGATCCCGTCGCTGTGCGGGTTCGATACGCGGAATCCGTTCCGCACGCGGGGGCCGTTCAAGGCTGCGGATTTCACGATCGGTGGTGGTTCGTCGACGTGGCTCGACACGTTCGGCCCGTGTACGTCCGGCACTGATTGCTTCTGCGATCGTGTCCGCGGGAATGGACCGCTCACGACCTCCGATCCGGTCTACAACACGAACGTGTTCTGGTGCGAGGACTGGGACCACGACGCCTTCTATGCGACCACGCCGACGGACGTAAACGACGCCTACGGTCGGAACAACTGGGTAAGCACGTCGGGCGCCGCCTTCGGCTCTGGAGATCGTGGTGGAGGTAGCCGGTGGGCCAAGAAATACACCGACACGACGAACGGATTTACCTGGAAGGACGGGATGCCGTCCACGACCTGCGGCAGCGTCATCACCAGCGTGGGCGGTTCCGGCATTGGCTCTGGTCCGAGAGTGTGGGACAAGGACGACCGCTGGTGCGCGAATGCGTACACGCCTTGGATTCACATCATCACCGAGACGGCTGACTACACGACAGAGAACGGCAGCTCGGCACCGACGATTCCGGGCAGCGGTGGAGCCGTCGTCCTTGGTGACGCACTACTCGCCCACCGCAACCCGACGAACAGCATCGCTGGCTATCACATGGAGACGGGCGGTTCATTCGGTGGGACCAAGAGTCAGCTAGGAATCACGTCGGCGATCGGGTACGAAAGCAACATCGTAGCCTCTGAAATTCTCCTTGATGCGTGGAAGCATGACGAGTTCTCCGGAACAGGGGACCCGTCGTCAAACGATGGGCTCTATGGTTTTCGACAAACGAACTCACCGGCCAACACGTTCCCAATACAGGGATTTATCTTCGGAACGGGATGGAACTGCTCGACCGCTGTCGCGGGTTCGACCGTATCCGTTGGAAGTGCTAGCTGCGCGGGTGGGAATTTTATCTGGGGAGCCACCGCCGGGTCGGGCGCTGGTCGGTATACATGGCCGACGGATTTCAATCTGAACGAGCTGCACTGTATGCAGGCGTACTGGGATTTTCGGACGATCACGTCCGTTACCGCCAAGGTCGCGCTCGACGGTGAAATTCTATTTAGCATCAGCGGTTTGAATATGACGGGCTCCTACTACGACGGAGCTTCTACGGAAGGCGTGGATGCGTTCAGGTTCGACAACTACTCGAACCGGGTGCAATACACGGCGAATCTGACTCAATCGACCCGGCGATTTTCTGACAATCTGGTCATGCGCGATGGGACTCCGGTCTCATGCTCGGACATCGGGTTCCCGTCGTCCTACGACGTGACTTTCTAGCCATGTCCGCCGAGATCGAACACAGCGCAGACTGGATTGATTGGTTGTGGAAGGCGCTGTCCGCGGTCGTGATCCCGCTTGTCGGGTGGATCTGGCGAACGAACAGCGAGACGATCGAGGTCAGGTCCGCGAACAAGGCGAGGATGGAAGCGATCGAGAAGGACGTAGACGGGGTTCGGGCAGATATCCACGAGATCAAGACCGGGATAGGGAACATCTTGGATCACATAACGAAGACGAACCTGCATCGAGGTGGTGAATGACCCTGCTTGAGACCCGGATCGACTTTACGCGGTGCCTGACGGACCTGCTCCACATGGCGGATGTAGACGGCCGGGACATGATGATCGCTGAGACTGTCCGAGACCCCCTGACGGCGCTATGGAACAGCCAACACTGCCGGGTAGTTGTGGGTAAGGGCCGCTGTGAGAAGACGCGCGACGAACACCCCCCTACGGGGCACCAGTTCAAGTCGATCGGGATCGCGAAGAGCGTCCATTGCGTAGGACTTGCTGTTGATCTGTACATCATCAAAAACGGGGCAATCGACAACGACCCGACCGGGTATACTGTGCTAGGGACCTACTGGAAGACCCTGCATCCTCTGGCCCGCTGGGGCGGGGACTTCGAGGGCTTTCCCGATCTCGGTCATTTCAGCTTCGAGTGGGAGGGACGCAAATGAAGAGGGCGGTAGCGTTCGTGGTACTGGGGCTGGCCGGTTGCGCGCATAGCCCGTGCGACCTGAACGACGACGGCAAGATCAGCGACGCCGACTTCAAGGTTTTTCAGTGGGCCTTCGGCTCAAAGAAGGGCGATTACAACTACATGCCGGACCTGGACTTCGACAAGGACGGCAAAATCGGCGGCACAGATTTTGCCGCATACACGGAACAGTGTAAGGAGTAGGGTATGGGCGGGTTCATGAAAGCGATCGAGGGAAAGAAGACGTACATTTTTGCGGCGCTGGGTGCGATTGTGCAGGGCCTCGTCTTCGCCGGCACGCTGACCCAGGAGCAGGCCAACCCGATCCTCGGGTTCCTCGGCTTCGGCGGGATTGCTAGCCTGCGGGCTGCCGTGAAGTAGTGGGCGCAGAACAGATCATCGCGATCGGGTTCGTCGTGTTGATCGGGTTGGGGGTGGCTATCGCGGCGGCCTTCAACCGGGACCACGGCCGGGATGACCAGAAACTCAAGGAGGCGGAGAAGGATGCGAAGGAACTCAAGACCCAAGTGGAGCGCCGCAATCGCCCTGTTCCTACTGACTCTGAGTATCTCAATCGGCTGCGCAAAGCCCAGAAGCGTCTTGCCCGACTGCGCGATCGAAAGGCCAAATAGCGGCGTCTTGCAGGAGCAGATCCACGAGGCCGAGCGGGCTGAGTTTTCTAAAGGGGGGCCTTTGCTTCCTCACACCTACGAGTGGATCAAGCGGCTCGACCGCGACATCGGGCTTTTCGGAGACCCGGAATGAAGCTCCAGTGGTACGAGGATCTGCCGCACGTATGGCAGGAAGTCGTCGATCAGGTGCTCCATTTCACAGCTGGGTTCCTGATCGGCGCGATCAACCCGGGGCTTTCGATCGGGGCGGCTGTCCTGCGGGAGATCATCCAGAACTGGGGCGACGAGGACAACGACTACCTCGACATGGCGACCGACGTGCTGGTCTGGACTCTGGGGGCGGTAGCCGCTTCGCTGGTGTTCTGAGTGGAGTGCTTCTTCCCCTCCGCCCTGCCCTGTTTCTTTGCTCCCGAAGCCCCGACCTCGCTGATGCTGCTCTTTGGATTCGCCCTGCTGGTCCACCTTCGGAGACGCAGATGAGAACACACGCCCGAACCCGGTGGGAACGAGCGACCCAGGTGCTCCGCTGGCTCAAGGAGGAGTTCGATCTCCCGAAAGACCTGCGATTTGAGGTCGTCGATCAGATCGAGGGCGATACGGTGCTCGGGTGCGTGGTCGAGATCAACGAGCGGCTCGTCGTCCGGATATCAGCCAGAATGTGTCGCAGCGTCAACGAGACCCTCGACGTAGTGATCCATGAAGCCGCCCACGCGAAACTCTGGCACAAGGGACTCGGCCATCTCCACGGGCCCAAATTCTGGACGACGTTCGGGCGCATGATGGACGCTTTTGACCACCACGGGCACCTTGATAGCCGATCGTACCCCGTAGACTGAAAGAGCCCCCTTTCGGGGGCCCCTGTATCAGCACGGCTTCTTGCCGCCACCCTTCTTGCCCTTACCCTTGCCCACTTAATCGACCTCCGCACAAAGGCCCTGGAGCCCTCCGCCCACCTTGGCGCAGAAGCAACCCGAGCCGCAAATCGACGAATCGAAACAGGTGTAGGGATAACAGTAGGCACAGCGCCCGGGCATCGCCCACGTCATCCCAGCGATCAGTATGAGAATCGCGATCAGAGCCAAGCCCCAGAACTTCGTTCCTCGATCCATACTCACTCCTTCCCCACGGTGACAACCTTTCCACCCTTCTCCAGAGCCTCAAGCAGCCGCTCCATGGCCGACTTCTCCTGAAGATCCGCCTCGTCCTTCTCAGGCGCATCCCAGCGGCGCTTACGACCTACGATCGCGGTCATGACCTGAGCCGCCTTGATGACCTCCGCCGATCGCATGGCACCCGGGGTTCTGAGCCGGTCCATCACCTCAAGGGCCAGATGCACAGACGCATCCAGGGCCAACTCCTCGATCAGCGAGTCCTTCTCATCCCGGCTGACGTGCGGGGCGACCTTCTTCCAGACCTTGTGGACGCCCACGTCCACCGTCTCCGCCACCTGCTCGATCGACATGCCCGACCGCGCGAGAACCAACCCGATCGCGAGCTTCTCAGCCTCCGTGCAGTCCTTGTCCTTCAGCCGTTCGAGGTTGACCTCGTTCAGATCGAGCGCGAAAGCGTTCCTGGACAGCTCCTTGCTCACGGTGCCTTCTCCCCTGTCTTCTCAACCAGATACTCGACGAACCGCGGATCGGGCGGGCCGTACTCGTTCATCGCTCGGAGGCAGTCAAGGTAGCCCTTCATCCGCCAGATGGTCTCTTCCTCGTTCGCGCATTGGAAGATGTCCTCGAAGCGGAGCGGGACCGGCTCTTCGAGAAAGAGGTCTCCGCCGATCACGCGACTGTGGCTGGGGACAGAAGGCAGCCGGACCTCATCTGCACTCTGCTTCTTGGAACGGTTTCGTCCACGCCACCTCATCCCCGCTGTCTCCGCCAGTTCCACACTTCAAAATGGCGCTGGGATGCATAGTCGAACTCGGCCTGGGAAATCTTGCCGTCGTTGAGATCCTGCTCCAGATAGTTCACGCTATCGAGCTGCTCCATGCAGTATTCAATCACCCGGTCGCCGTTGAAGGGGGCGCTAAAGTCCCCGCCCCGATGCTCGTGGACCCCTTTGACGTGCTTCTCCCACCGCTCTTTGTGAAACAACTCCAAAGCGTCTTCATTCATACCCGCCCCCTCATCCGCTCGATCAGCTCCGTCATGGACTCCACCTTTCCCGCCAGCCGTGCCACGATGTCCTCGTCGATCGACTGCTGGCGCAAGAACCGTTTGATGACGACCTGCTTCGTCTGACCCTGCCGATCGATCCGGCCGTTCGACTGGAGGTATCCTTCGAGACTCCACGGTAGCGAACTCCAGAAGACGTGCCGGCACTCGCCCTGAAGATTCAGACCATGCCCGCAGGAGTTCGGATGGACGATCAGCGCCTTGATCTCACCGCGGTTGAACCGCTCATACGCATCCCCCTCCAGCTTCTCTGCGCCTTCAAGACGATCCAGCAGCTCCTCCTGCTCCCAGAGGAACTGGTAGAGAATCAGGACCGGCTCGCCGCCGAGCGCCTCGTACTCCTCCACAATCGCATCCATTTTCGCCTGATCCGTCCGGTGGGAGCCCTGCTCGTCGTAGATGAACCCGGTCGCGAGCTGGCGACACTTGTTGAAGGCGACCCCCTTGGAAGCCGCCTGGATCGGCGTGCGCTGGCCCTCCAGCTCAAGGATCATCTTCTGCTCCATCTGCTTGTAGAGGAGCCGGTCGCTGTTGGAAGACCACGGAATGGGCACGTCGATCAGGGTGGGCTCATCGCGCTTCACCCGCGCGGACTCCGGCACGACGAACGTATAGGGCTCGATGGCTGCTTCGATCGCGCGCTTCTGGAGGGGGCCGATCTTGTAGTCAGTGAACATGCCCTTGAAGATCGGAGTGGTGTACGTCTCGCGGAACTGAGTGAGGGTGCGACCGAGGATCGGCTCTCTGACGACCGTCTTGTACTGGGCGTACAGTCCTAGATAGGACTCGGCTGCCGGGGTGGCTGTGAGACCGTAGACGCTGAGATAGCACTCCCGAAACCGCTTGAACGCCTTGAATCGCTGCGTGCTCTGATCCTTCATCTTGCTGATCTCGTCGAAGACGACGAGGTCGCGGACAAGCGGATCGGATTGATCGAAATACCACTTCAGGTTCTCGTAGCTCACGCCGAGAATGTAGGGGACCGCCTCAATCGCTTTCTCCCGGTTCCGCGCAGACCCCGTACAAGCCCGATAGGTGAGGCCCTTCAGGTGCCCCCATTTCTCTATCTCCGCCGGCCATGCGTACTCGACGATCTTCTTCGTGCCGAACACGAGGGCGTTCACGTCCAGATCAAGAATTGCCGTCAAAGCGATGGCGGTCTTACCGTCTCCGAGCCCGAGCCAGATCATGCCCTCCGCATGGTCGGCGATCCACTGGACGGCGTCGTTCTGGTAGGGATGGAGATCGGCGCGCCTCAGCACAGCCCCCTCACTTTCCGCAGCCGGTAGACGTAGTCCGCGATGGCATACATCTCTTCTGGTGTGGCGTCGCTCTTCCGACGGTTGCACGAATAGCAAATGATGATCGTGTTCTCCGGTGTGTATCCGAGTCCGGGGACGATCCGATCGAGGGAAGGAGAGGTGTTGCGCCGATGGAACTCACCCGCCGCCATCGCAACACCGCAGGCGGGGCACTTCTCTGGGATTTTGATGTCGTCAAACGTGAGAGTGAAGAGAGTGCCATCTTTCTTCGATCGGGTCTTAACCCGGCTGTGAATGGCCTTTTCTGGGTTCTCCGATCGCCACTTCCGACACAGCCGCGCGTTAACTAAGCCTGCTTTCTTGCTCAAGCACATCCCCCAGGTTGTTCTCAAACTCTTCCCGTCGATAGATGATCCAGACGACTTGTCCGGCCATACGCAGATCGACAATCGTGCTCACTTGATGCTCAGATAGCAGTCCCCCCGGGCGCTTGAACTCGACTAACACCACCGCGCGACCGGGGCACAGCAACAGATGATCGGGAAACCCGCGCCGGCCTTTGAACGCTGCCGGGTAGAGCTTGCATCCGTGCTCCTTGGCAATCTTGCGGCACAGCCTTTTGAGCTGGGACTCAGGCGTTATTTCGAGAACCTCGGAAGGATTTTCCCTTCCCCCTTGATGAGCCCGGGACAGTCCAGCCACTCCGGCGTCTCGGTCATCATCTCCAGTGCGGTCTTGAGAACCAGCTCTGAAAGCTCCTCGTACTCCTCGAACACAAGCTCGTCGTGGATTTCTAAGATCGCGTGGAAGTTGTGATCGTCGCAGCGCCGCATGAAGTCGGTCTTGAGATCACCCGCGATGGCCTGACAGATGTTCTCGACGAAGTGGCCGCCCCAGCAACGGACCGGGCCATTACGATCGAGGTAGACGATCTGCATCTCGGAGTTAATGTGCGGCTTGAAGTACCGGAGCACCCGGCCAGAGGGCAGCTCGATGCGGAGCATCGTGCGGGCGGGGTTGATCGTGAAGATGCACTCGCCGGCGGTAAAGCACTCGTTCCGTCCGCGGATCAGGCCCTTGATGCCGACGTCGATCGTCTGCCAGAGCATCGGGATCGCGGGGTAGGACTTCCGATACCGCTCGACCAGCTCAGACGCCGCTCTGGCAGGGATCACCGTGCCCATCGTGCCGGCCTGGATGACGAGCTTCTTCGGGCCCATCCCGTACCCGCAGCCCAGAACGGTTGCCTTGCCGTGGGCCCGCTGAGTGTCCGTCACGTCGCCCTGACTGACCCCATACACCGAGGCCGCGAACTCGCGGTAGATGTCCCTCCCGGAGACGAACGCCTCGGTCAGATAGGACTCCTCCGCGATCCACGACAAGACCCGCGCCTCGACCTGCGAGTAGTCCACGATGACGAGCGTCTTGCCTTCCTCGGCCTTGATAAACCCGCGGATGTTCTGCTGAGTCTGTTGGATCGCGTCGTCGATCGGGGTGCCCGCATGGAGCTTCTCGAAGAACGTCAGATCGATGACCCCTTTCTTGAGGTTCTGGAACTGGACCCCCATCGAAGTGCCCCGGCCGGTGTGCGCTCCGTGGTAATGGAACGCCCCGTGAATCCGACCGTTTCGGGCCATCTCGATCATCGGCACGAGCTTCTTGGCGGCAGCTCTGGAGGTGATGAGCCGAGCATCTCGCACCCACATCTGATCGGCGTCTTTACTGCGGTAACCTTCAAGCGTCTGCTTCGTAATGTCCGGCGTGCCGAGAAACTCGCAGACCTTGGCCGTCTGGGTGGTCTTGAAGCCGAACCGCTCGAAGCACTCGTTCTCGATCTCGGCTGTTTGTTTGACGATCCGCTCCAGCGCACACCGACACGCTTCAACATCGATCGGCACACCCCGCCGGTTCATCCGGTCGTAGGACTCCCAGTTGGCCTGATGCACGCGCTGCCACTCGCCGACGAGGGGGGACAGGAACCGCCAAGCCTGCTGGAGCAACCGCACGTCCTGAAGGCAGTAGTCCTCCATGGCCTGTCGATCGTCGGGCGTCATCTCCCGGAACGACCCATCCTCCTGCGGCTTGCAGTACTTGTTGATGAGCCGCGTACCGCGCGGGTCCTTCTTGGCCGGGATGCCGATCGCGTTGCAAAACGTCTGTAATGACGCGGGAAGTCCGACAGTTTGTGCCAGCGCCCGGGCGTCGATCCAGTTGGGACAGTCGAGCTTCTCAACCCGCCGCGCGACTTCACGATCGAAGCCGCCCCAGGAGACGAACGTCATTGCGTCCATCGGCAGGTTCATCCGGAGTGTCTTCCAATACTCCGGCTCACGGTCACCGAAGGCCACGCCAATCATCACCACTTCAGCCTGTTCGAGGTACACGTCCTGCCCGCATCGCTTGAGGTCGATCGGGGATCTGGTCTCGTAGTCCACAAAAACGTAAGTCATGGTGCTCCCGAGTGATCCGTTTCGCTGCGGGGGTGGATCAGTCCCCCAGGATGGGCAGTCTACGTCAGCAAGGAGTGACCGACGTAGCCAGCGTCACAGCATCCGCTTCCAGACCTTGCCTGAGGCACCACCCTCAGGCACTCACCCCGTACCGCTTGAAGAACTGGGCCAAACCAATGGCGTCCGCGTCCGAGATGAAAAGGATGTTTGTTCCTTCCTCATCCTAAATGTGGAAGCCGTCCTCCTCGCTAGTCCGCACGAACTTCAGTGTGTCGCCGTCATCATCCTCGATCTCGATGTAGTTGTTCTTGATCGTCACGACGCCATGTCCTCCAGCGCAACTTCCTTGCGCGTCTCGACCGAGAAGTGCGACAGCACCTCGTCGTCCGACATCTCCTTGCGGGCCAGCGACTCCCCGGCCGCACTCATCTTGATCGCGATCAACTGGCAGTTGATCCGGCGACCGATCTTCGGGTCCTGATTGTCCTGGGCCCAGAGCCGCACCATCGCCTCGCCGTAGGCCCCCGAGTAGGGGCCGCAGCGTTCTCCGGTGAACTCATGCTTGTTCTCGTTCGTGATCTTGTCGCCAAACTTGTTGAAGGCGCGCGGCGGGCTGTCCGCGGCTGCTGCGGATCGGAGACTCATCATGCCCTCGTACCCCGATCGCACAGTCCCGTCCTTGTCCAGCTCCTTGTCGCCGTCCTTCAAGCAGACCCGGTTGTCCGAATAGAGCTTCGCCAAGACGCCCTGCGCCTTGTTGGCCCAGGCCCCCACCGCAACGGCATCGATCGCGGCCAGCAGAGCCTTGTGATCCGCGCTGTCCTTCGGCACGAGCAGATTCGCCGAATAGCGGAAGGTCACGTCCCCGTTATCGTTCTTCTGCTCGCGCGGAGTCAGGACGTTCAGATAGGAAAATCGGCAGTTCTTCAGTGTTACGTTCATCTCAGGTTTCCTCTACTTCCCCACCGGCCGGCCACGCTTACCTAGCGGAACCAAGCTCGGCTTGTTGAAATCAGTCTCGTACATTCCCTCGATCTCGGCTTCCCCAACCTCGTCACGAACCATGCTCGGCGTCTTCAGCTTCTTCTGATACGGGTCGACCCCGAGAGCCGTCAGCCGGCTCGCCACCATGTCCTCGTCACCCTGCCATGAGAACCGCCGTGCCCCCTGGATCAGCTTCCAACCGCGCTTCTGAAGGGCGTCCTCAGGCATCTCCCGCGCGCGGTCCTCGATCGACTCAAGCCAACTCTTGTACGTCTTGATGTTCTGGAGCACCGCGAAGAGCTTGTCCTCGCTGAGCAGCTCGGGGTCTCCGAAGTTGAACTGCTCCATCATCTGGCGATCGAGGGCGGGGCAGACCGCGTTTTGTTTGGCCGGACAATACTTACACCAACTACCCGGCGTCAAGCGTCCCGAAACGAGCGGCTGCCGTGCCTCGATTGCGGCAGAAGTGATCTCCCGCTTGAAGGCGTGCAGCTCGTCAACCGTGAAGCTCCAGAAGGAGGGCTCCCTCGACTCGATCGGCTGCATGATCCCGATCGTGATGCGGTCTACGTCGATCTCGGCCTGAAGTTCTCCGTAGAGGGCGATGGCGTAGATGGTGATCTGAGGGTTGCGTTCCACCGGGACGGGCTCGCGTCCTGATTTGAAATCCACGACCACAAGATCTCTTCCATCAACAGCAAAGAAATCGACAGTCCCTCGGTGGTCAGGCTCGTACCATAAAGGGACAGAACGCTCGACCCCCCAAAACATCCTTTCACGCCCAAAAGTGAACTCGTCGACCCACTGTATGTACCGATCGGCAATATCTCGAATATTCTTTGGCAAGCCCCCGCTCAACTCATCCGCCTTCTCCTTGTACTTATCCGGCCAGCGCAGCGATAGGATGCCGGCCTCTGCGTACTTGTGTGCCTGGGTGCCTAACGCCGCCCAGTCGGTCCCGGCCCGAACCCGCTCCTTGATGTCGTTCGCTTCACAGAACGCGAGCGCGCCGGGGCATCCGATCCAGGTGTTGGCTTTACTCGGTCGTAGGATCACGGCATCCTCCCGATAATCTCCAAAATGGGGCCGTACTTTACGACTCGGCCGAAAGTTCCTTGCTTATCCAGCTTGTCACAGTCCGCATTGACCGCATCCCATAGCCGTTCCAGCTTTTCGAGCTTGTGCCCGCTCGTGACCACGCGGCCGTCGTAGGTGTGACTGTCCGGCTTGGCGTTTGTGCCCATCTGCTTGCACAGCCACTCGTAGAACGCTCGCGGGTCGACGAAGACGTACTGCTTCTCGGGGTAGACCCGATCGGTGACGAGCAGCCCACCGTCCTCCACGGTCTTGACCGAGTACATCAGCGTTTTGGTCACGCCCACTCCTCCCACTTCGACGTAGACACGTTCTCTTTCAGATAGGAGAACAGCTCCGCCCGATCGTCATAACACAGCTCAACCAACTCGTTCCCGTCCATGAAGCTCAGGATGTACCCGTTCGTGATGACTCGAATCTGGCACTGGGTCATTGCATCAACTCCTTCTCCTTCTTCGTCAGTTTAGTGAACAGAACCGCCGTATGGATCTCGCCTAACAGCTCGGCGACGTGAACCAGGGTCGTAAAACAGCCGCTCGCGGCTGCCAGCAGGGCCAGTATGGACTCCGGGACCTCGGGGTCCTCGGACAGCGTCTCGGTCACGCGGTTGAGCTGGATCGCAGCGTTGGTGAGCTTGTCGAGATCGTGGTCGTTCATGCCGTCTCCTCTCCAAACCTTTTTCGAGAGACCTTTTTCACCGCGATCTCCATGCACTCGGCGGGAGTTAACCACGGAAAATTCTTGCGGTACTTCATCCACTCAAGCCAAGCGTGTGTTGAGTCAAAAGAATGCAACCCAGGCGTTCCGGCATACCGGCCAAGAGCCCACCCATGAACATGCAGACCAGATGGTATCCTGTCCAGCGTTTCTAATAGCCACGCCACGCGCCCGGTTCTGGGAGGGAGCATCCCTATCCCGATCCATTTCCCGCGCTGCCAAGCCAGTTCGATCAGATCCGGCAACAACTCCGGCGGATCCGTATCATGGTAGGTTGGAAACCCCCCAGACTCATAGTTCTTAAGAGACTGTCTCCAATCCCCACTGATGTCGTCCAGCCCCGCCCAGGCGTCCGCCCATGATGTCTCTTTCGCCCAAGCCACATACGCGCCTAAATCAACTCGAACGCCGCTCTTCAGCACAGAGTACGCCCCAGAATCAATGAGGAGCCGCCCGAAAGTTGGCAGATAGTTATCGAGCCACGTCCCCTTCCGCGCGGCAAAGGACACCAACACATCCAGTCCCGCCACAAGATGGGCCTGCATTTGCGAGCACGGCGTCCCGATATAAGCTCTCACGGAAGACCCCATATCTTGTGTGCCTGCAAAGACAGGCCCCAGTGTGGGAACCTTTCGCGCAGCGCCAAACACTCCGAAAGGCCCTTCTCGTCGCCGTGGAGCGGTTGAAGAAACCGCAACCAGAAATCTATCGTGCCATCATTCTGGGCGATCCAAGACCGAGCGTCCAGTCCATTTAGCCCCGGAACGATCTTCACCTCATTACCATACCGCTGAGAGAGGAGGCCATGCGGCGACACGGACAGCCAGTCCACCGGGGCAACCACTCTTTTCACGCCGGACGTTGCCACGGCAACAGCGATGCCCGCCCGATGGAGCCGCCGCACAAGGGGAGACAGGTCTTGATCTGCCGGCTCCCCTCCGGTGATCCACACCCAACGATCGCGCACGTCGTCGGGGAAGGATTCCAAAATGCGCTCGGCCAAGGCGTCAACTCCCACTGTCTCCGCTGCGCGGTAGTCCGTATCACACGCAGGGCACCCCACAGAACATCCCGCCAAACGCACAAACGTCATCGGCTGCCCAGTCAGGTGGCCCTCACCCTGTACGGTATGAAAAACACCCTGTTTTGCCAGCACTATTGTTTGCATGACGGACACTCCCCGCAAGGCTGATTGCCCGCTTCATAACAACTCCAACACACCCCCGCCAGCTCTCCAAGAGTCTCAATTCGCTCTTTCCTCGTGGCCCGTGACCAGAGCAGTTTCTTGCCCAACAGCCCCATAGTTTCAGACATCGCGACCAGAAAGTCCTCTCGGCAGTCCGCGTATTCAGCGTGGTCCTGCGGCGCGCACCCGATCCAGATCGAATCTCCGAACGCGGCGGCCAACGCAATCAACCAAACATTTCTGGCAGGGACGACCCGAGCCCCACGCCGCTTCTCCATGTCACCAAGAGGAGCCCCCAAAACGGACACCTTCCGAAGAGGTAGCACAAACTCAGCACAAAGCCGGCTGGCAGCCCGGTACTCCTGCATCGCCGCGGGGTGTCCGTAGTCAACATACAAAGCCAAGTCCAACTCTCGGCGTTGTTGTACCAACACCGCGGCAGAGTCGACCCCGCCGGACAGCAAAAGCAGTTCCTTACCCATCAGACTTCTCCTCCCCTGAATATCCGCCCATGGGTTTGTAGCGGTTGTGGTGTGCGTGTTCAAGACCCAACTTAGCAAGCGCCTCTGCCGATCCCTTCGTCCCCTTGTGCCATACACCCTTCTGTGTAATGAGCTTCTCCAGGGCTTCCCGGCTTTTGAACTCACTCGTGCTCATGGCCTGATCGATGAGCTTGCTGCCCGGCACGTCCCAGTCGATCGTGCCGCTGTGGATCAGACCTGCCAGCTTCTGCTCGATGCTCTCGACGTGCTCGAACGGGATTCCGGGGTAGACGGCTGCACTCCCATCAGTCGATCGATCGATCGGGTAGACCCGCCCTGCGATGTTGCTCGCGTTGACCTTGACGACGTTCATGGAAACCTGACCATCAGTCGCCGTCACGGTGAAAACCAGCCTCAGATTGGCCGTCAGGATCGCCGAACCATAGACATCCCCCTCTTTGGAGAGATGATGGCAAATCGCAGCAGAGAACGGATTATTCTGACCGTTTCGGGTCATGACGAGCAGACGCCTCATGGTGGTGACCGAGCCCCCGGCACTGTTGATGCTGGCTTCCTTGTCGGCATGGTCCCAGAAGAGGATCAGCGGGTCGAACACAACCAGTCGGGGTGGAATTGGCATCTGCGTGAGAAACTGCTTGAACGAGTGGCGGAATGCGGTGTCGATCTGCTGACCCCATTCGAGCGACGGCATGTAGAGGTTGCGCTGGAGCCGCTCTCGGACCTCGTCGGTGTCCCACCGGGGATCTCGCTGACAGAGATATTCGTACTGCGTGATGAACCGATGCCCTCGCTGGGGCTTATCGTCCTCTTGCGTCAAGAAGACGACCGGAGCGCCGTTCGGGTCCCCGGGGATGAAGTCGTTTCCGAAGGGGACGCCGCTCGCGATCGACATGCAGAGGCCGAGCATGATCCGACTCTTCCCGAGCCCGCCCTCCCCGGCGATGCACCACGGGATTCCCATCGGCACGATGCCCTCGAATAGCCACTCGATCGGGTACTTCTCCTGAAGCTCCTCCCGGGACAAGAACCGCCCCGATGGGTCGGCAAACTCCCGAGCCGTCTCGGATAGCCAGGGATGAGCCTGTTCGTCGACCCCCACGGTCAGCTCCTTTTGCTGTGCAGGCTCATCCCCGGCATCCGAAACCACTTTCGCCTCCTGTTCGCCCTTCACCCCAAACGCTGCATCTGCAATCGCCCCGTCGACCTCTGAGGCAGAAAGTCCCAGAAATGACCGGAAGTCAGAAAAGGTCTTGTCGTGGCAATGGCCGTGAAAGCAGTTGAACCCTGCGGGGCTGATATATGCCGCGCCGTCATCTTGGCCGTTCGTGTGCTCGGAGACCCAGGGGCACTGGACCTTGTAGATGCCGGCGATCGAGGTCGCCTCGAACGGATGGTTTGCAAGCTCCATGGCGCGGATGGTGGGGTCCTGATCGATCGGCAGGGCGCCTGGGTGGGTCACGTCGCTCGGGTTGACGGGGACGGCTTCCAGGGCCGTATAGGCCGCGTCGGGGGTCATCCTGCGATCGGGGTCCCAATAGACCACACGCGTGACGAATCCGTTCTTTCCATTCGTGCCATAGGGCAGCCGCGCGACTCGGTTTCGCCCCGCCGCATCGGCTGTGAAGGCCCGCAGCATGGCCTGGACGAGTGCCTCCGCGTGCATCGGATCGCGATCGGGGGGGTCGAGAACGTAGCCCCACTGCTCGTTGCCGGGGGAGGTCTCGATCCGGTAGGTGGGCTGTCCGAGAATCCCCTCGGGCTTGGCGATCGGGATCTTGGTCCCCACGTCATCGACCAGCAGGACGTACAGGGCGTCACAGTTGTCTGGGGTCCGGCGTCCGTTCGGGTCCTTCAGGGTCGAAACGCAGAAGTAGTTGTTCGACAGGGGGTCCGAGCAAAACGGGTTCCGGCCCCATTTGGCTGTGCTCATGGGCCCACGAAACGCGGCCGTGAAGATGCCTTGGGTCCCCGGCTTGAAGATCGCATCGAGGAAGCGGTCGTTGTTCGGCGGGTGGGTCACGCCTCCCCCTCCCCGCCGCCCATCGCGGCGTCTGCCAAGTCTCTCAAACTGTGGGCGCTGATCGAGTGAGTGCTCGGCAAGCATCCCTCCCAAGGTCCCCCGACGATCTTCCGCATCGCAATGATCGTCTCCAGAACGTCGAGCCTCTCCCGGTCTCTGCGCAGCTCGCGGACCTCGGCGGCGAGGGCTGTGACGGTCCGCCGTAGAGCGCGAACGCTTTGCAATTCGGGAAACTCCACCTCGGGCCAATTGAGCACGTCCTCGCTATTCGCCATCTCGTCTCACCCCCGCCATTCGATCGGTAATGTCCGCGATGATCCGACTCGCCAGAGGCAACTGCGCGAGCGCGATGTCCCTCTCGATTCGGATCCGCTGGATCTCTTGCACCGCCCACCGGACCAGCCGCGTCGGGATAAGAGAGTTTTCGCCCGTGTTAAACTCGGACATCGCCCGGAGCACTTCCCAGCTCGGTTTGTCTCGCAGGTCGCGTCCGCTGATTTCCTCGCTATTCGCCATCGGTTCGATCCTTCACGCGGTAGTTCACGGTTCTCGTCGGGTTCAGGAAGTCGATGAGGTCCGACAACTGGTCTTCGTCCATCGCCAGAACTGCGCGCATCACTTCCTCAAGCGCCCATTCCCGCGACACCTCGAAGTCACTACGCCACCTCATCTTCGCGCTCCAGCTCTGCCAACAGGGCGTCGGCGGCAATGACACTGCCTGCCGCGATACGCTCCGAATAGCCCGGTGTTGGCTCGCCGTTGTTTGTCATCACGGCCGCCATCACGTCCCTCGCGATCTCGTAGCGGCGCTGTTCGCGCACCTGCTCAGGCGTCGGCCCGTAGACTCTATGCTCGGTCCACATATCACTCCCCCTCCCTCGCCCGCCGCACCGCGGAGAGCAGCCCATGTTCCGTGCCGTCGTGTTCAATCCATTGTTCGTCACCGGGACCGTCCACGTCAGCGTCATAGATGATCCGCTCGTTCATGCATCCGTTCCCGGCACAGGAGCGCACCGCCCACACCACGTCCGCCCGCAGCTTCTCGTTCTCGGACTCGGCTTGGCGGAGGCGGTCGCGGAGAAACGGGATCTCTTCCCGGTCATCCACAGAGCAGTAGCCTCGCCCATGGTTGCCGGTCTCGTACCCGCAGGATTCACAGCCCACCCCGTCTCCTCCTATCCCGCTCGGCCACGAGGGCTTCGGCGGCATCGTATGCAAGTTGAACCGCGTCGTCTGTATGAGGCCCGCAGATCCGCAGCGCGGATGGCAATACCTGCACCGCGATCTCGTCGATTGAGTGGGCGCTGGCTGGTTGTTGGTCCGCCACCTTCGATTCGAGGTGGTCGATGAACCCTCGCATCCGGTTGTTGTCCGCCTCCAATTGGTCGATGTGGGCGAGGAGAACCTCACAGTACGGGGGCTTTTGCGTCAGTCCCCGAATGAACTCCACGTCTGCGTTCTGGCTCATCGCTCGGTCTCCTTCTTGAACCACTCGATGACCGCGACACAACGCTGGCCGGATGAGGGGGTGTGGTAGGTCGGCGCGGACCAGTGTTCGATCGCTTCGTCGACCGAAAAGTCGCGGCAGCCGGCTCGGATTCTCCAGGGGGCATTCAGATTGTCCTGCTGGGCCAGCACGGGGTAGCCCACATCGGTTTGGGTCAGAAACACGAGGCCGACCGCGCCCTGAAGATTGGCGTACTGAAGATTCGCGTACTGAAAATCGGCGTTCCGAAGATTGGCGTTCCGAAGATTCGCGCCCTGAAGATCCGCGTCCCGAAGATTGGCGTACAGAAGATCCGCGCTCCGAAGATCCGCGCTCCGAAGATCCGCGCTCCGAAGATTCGCGTACTGAAAATTCGCGCGCGCTCCGGTTGACGGGTCGGCTAGCCACTTGGCGTGCTCGGAGAGAATGCTCTGAATGTCCATGGGTCAGGACTCCTTGGTTGGTGTGAGGCAGGCTAAAGCAAGCGGTCAGAACTGGTCAAGGGCCAATCGGTCTACCATTTGTGACCTGCGGTCAGGGTCGAGGATCTTGAGATGGCGATCGATCTGTGCTCCGAGGGTTGCGAGGGCTGCCCAGCGCGAGGCCGTTCGACATCTACGAACACCATCATCACACCAGATCGCGATGGCCTTCTTGTGGTTGGGTCGCCTGGGGAAGCCTGCGTCTGTGTAAATGGTCGGCGGGTCATCGGATGGGTCGACACGGTATCTGCGGGCACCGGGGATGGGGAGGGTCATGGGTCAGGCTCCTTTCTTTGCTCGGGCTTTGAGCGCATAGATGAGCTGGCCGCTCATGGGTCGACCGGACTTCCGCTCGATGGGTCGACGCTCGGGTTTGGTCCAGGACAGGTTGGTCACGGCGCAGTTCTCGCGATCGAGGGTCAGGAAGTACGCATGGGTCGCGTCGGGGGGTCGATCGGGGAGGAAGAGGGAGGCCACGAGGTTATGAAGGGTCCGGGGGGCTGTGCTGACCCGGACGCACCAATAGCCGTGCCAACGGAAGCATTTCAGGGAGTCATGGGTGTCGGCCCAACGGGCGTTTCCGCGATCGGAGACCTCGATGTTGGGGTAGTCGGGGATGGGAAGCCAGCGTTCGTGGGTCATGAGATATTTCCTTAAAAATCTCGAAAAATCGATTTTTGGGGCAAAATATCGATATTTGGCTGGTTTGGGTCGATATTTCGGAGACTTTTCTATGGGTCGAGTGGATGGGTCAAGTGGTTGATTCTGTTAGGGAATTCGGGTATTTCGATCGAGGGCTTGACAGATAATAGATAATTCTGTATGCTCGTAGAGCGAGGGACGCGGCTCCGCCAAGTCGGCCCGCCCAGCGACTCAAAGCGAGCACTCAAAAATTTTATTTTCCAAAAAAGTCGATCGGGGGGGGTCAAGCGGGGTCGCCGCAGGGCCGATCGCAAACCTCGCGCATCGCAGGCTGGCCGTACTTGCCGCGATATGCCGTGACATCGCACCATGCTTCGCCGTTCTCGTCACGACGGACGGTCGCTTGCCAGTCTTCCCGCATCTCGGCGACGGGGCCCGAGATGCGGAACCTCACGCCGTCGATGCCCCAAGCGCCTTTGATTTGGATGTGGACGTTGCCGAGCTGGATCTTGGTTGTGTTCGCCATGTCTGTCTCCTCTATTCCCAGCAATCGTGGGTCGCGCACTCGCCGATCCCGACGCGCGCTAGTTCGGTGTTGAGGTCGCCTGCCATGCAGCTGGCGCACTGCAGGCCAAAGTAAATGAAGAATACTACGCAGAGAATTGCGTCACGCATGGTCGGTCTCCTTTTGCGCCTCGTGGGCGCCGGTTATGCCTCTACCTAATGCATGAATCGTGCCAGAGCCTAACAGCCCCACGGATGGACGCCCCCGGGATTCATGTAGTGTGGTGGAACGGAATTTCCCTTTTTGGGTAGAAAAGGTTTTCCTTTCCGGGGTCGCGTCAGGGGGCCACTCAATCCAAGCG
>OFQY01000165.1_pt1 | contig 31145 bp, 28 predicted proteins | sample 1542991 | NCBI WGS metagenome assembly OFQY01 (sample SAMN07774224, study PRJEB24372) | wastewater metagenome | isolation source: Exp Tend VB 10WW | collected 2016-02 | reverse complement strand
CTTTTTTTTCTTTCATATGAAGGCAAACTATTTTATTGCAATTAGTTCAACATCAAAAACTAAGTCTGCATTAGCTGGAATTCCTGAACCTTGAGGTGGATTTGCTCCATAAGCTTCCGCTGCTGGTATTACTAAACGACGTGTACCACCAATTTTCATACCAGGGATACCATCGGTCCAACCTTTAATCACCCCACTTAGTGGAAATGTAATTGGAGTAGTTCCAAAATCTTTTGAAGATTGAAAAACTTCACCTGTTGCAGCTACAGCGCCAGTATAGTGGACACTAACTGTTGCTCCAGGCTTTACTTCCTCTCCTGTTCCAACAATTGTATCTATCTTCTCAAGAGATGGGACTTTAGTTACTGGTTTGAAATTTGATAATAGTCTTTTTGTTTGGTCCATATTTTTTGTAGAAGTTTTTGTTTCTTCTTTAACTTCTGTTTTACTAGATGTATCTTCGATTTTTATTGCTTGGTTTATTTCATCAGTTTTTACTTCATCTGATGTTTTATTTAATAACCCATAAACAACAAACCCGATGATGACTGCGACAATAATAAAAGTAACAATAACACTTATATTCCCTTTTTGATTTTGCATATTTAAAAATTTTAGCTGATATAGAAAGATTATATCATTTAAAAATTTTAATCAAAATGAAGTATTTTATTTTCTGGATTCAATAATAGCTGTTGCTACGTTTGTAGGGACTATATCGTAACGTAGGAATTCCATGGTGAATCCTGCACGTCCTTCAGTCATTGAACGAAGTGAAGTCATATATCCAAACATTTCAGACAGAGGCACAACTGCTTTAACAACTTGGTTCATACCACGAGCCTCCATACCTTCGATAATTCCACGCTTTGAAGAAAGACTCCCTGTAACATCTCCCATGAATTTATCTGGGGTGATAACCTCGACTTTCATCATTGGCTCTAGAATTACTGGTTTAGCAATTTTACATGCATCTTGGACTGCCATAGAAGCTGCGATTTTGAAAGCCATTTCGTTTGAGTCAACATCGTGGTAACTTCCGTCGTATAGATCAACAGAAACATTCTCAAGTTTAAATCCTGCAAGAACTCCACGATCTAGCCCTTCTTTGAATCCTTTTTCACAAGCTGGAATATACTCCTGGGGAATAACACCTCCTTTGATGTTATTTATAAATTCAAAACCTTTTTCACGCTTTACGTTCTTTGGAAGATCATCTTCATCAACAGCTTGATCCATAGGTTTAACCCTAATACGGACATGCCCGTAGTTACCCCTACCCCCTGACTGTTTGATGTATTTACCCTCTACATCTGCGTTGCCAGTAATAGTCTCACGGTAGGCAACTTGTGGCTTACCGACATTTGTCTCGACAGAGAATTCGCGCTTCATACGATCAACAATAATTTCAAGGTGGAGCTCTCCCATCCCTGCGATGATTGTTTCATTGGTTTCAGAATCAGTTGATACTTTAAATGTAGGGTCTTCTTGAGCGAGGCGATTGAGTGCCATACCCATTTTTTCTTGGTCGGCTTTAGTCTTTGGTTCAACACGGAGATTTATAACTGGTTCTGGGAAAATTATACGGTTGAGTTCAACTGGGTGTTCTTCATCACATATTGTATCTGAAGTAATAGTATCTTTAAGTCCTACTGCTGCTGCAATTTCTCCAGCAAAAACTTTTTTAACTTCTTCACGCTCATTTGCATGCATACGGAGTATTCGTCCAAGGCGCTCTTTATTGCGAGTGCGAGGATTGTAAACATAACTTCCAGCAGAAATACTTCCAGAATAAACACGGAAGAAAATGAGTTGACCTACGAATGGGTCAGTCGCAACTTTGAAAGCAAGTGCTGAGAATGGTTCTGCGTCTGAAGCATTGCGAACTGTCGGCTCATCAGTGTTTGGATCAATACCTGGAATCGGAGGGATATCTGTTGGGGCTGGCAAGAAGTCAACGACTGCATCAAGCACTAGTTGAACACCTTTATTTTTTAGTGCACTTCCTGCAAATACTGGGAAAATTTCGTTTGCAATAACACCTTTTCTCATTAACTTTTTTAAGGTATCTATATCCGGAACTTTTCCTTCTAGATATGCAGTCATAACAGCATCATCTTGCTCAACTACTTTTTCAATAAGTTCTGCGTGGAATTTTTCTGCCTCGGCTTTCATGTTCTCAGGGATTTCTTTTTCAATAACTTTATTCCCCATTTCCCCTTCGAAGTAGTAAGCCTTCATTTTTAGAAGATCAATAACTCCTTCGTGAGCATCTTCAAGACCAATAGGGATCTGCATGCGAATAGCTTTCTTTGTAAGGCGATCAAGGATTGTCTTGTATGAGTGCTCAAATGAAGCACCTGTGCGGTCAAGTTTATTTATAAAACAAATACGAGGAACACTTGCTTCATCAGCATAGCGCCAGTTTGTCTCAGATTGAGGTTCAACTCCAGCAACACCATCAAATACTACAACTGCACCGTCTAGCACTCTTAGAGAGCGCTTTACTTCAACAGTGAAGTCAATGTGCCCTGGAGTGTCGATAATATTGAAACGGTGCTTTTTAGATTTATCAGTTGGAGCATATGTAGGAGTCCAGAAACATGTAACAGCTGCTGATGTGATAGTGATACCACGTTCACGCTCTTGTTCCATCCAGTCTGTTGTAGTCTCACCATCGTGTACTTCACCGATTTTGTGTGATACACCAGTGTAGAAAAGAACACGCTCTGTTGTCGTAGTCTTTCCCGCATCGATGTGCGCTATAATTCCAATATTTCGAACTTTCTCTAAAGGATAATCTCTTTCCATATGTATATAATTACTTGATAAAAATAAAAAGACACGAGTGTCTATGTCCCTAGAATATACAATAAATGCCCTATTTTTGCAAACAAAAATCCCCTTTAGGGGATTTTTGTGAGTATATATAAATTTAGATTTACCAAGCGAAGTGTGCGAATGCTTTGTTACTCTCTGCCATCTTGTGAGTATCATCACGCTTCTTAACTGCAGAACCTTCATTTTTAGAAGCAAGGATTAATTCTTCAGCAAGTTTTTCATGAATTGGAGCACCTTTTTTTCCGCGAGCAGCAAGGATTATCCATCGCATTGCTAGAGCTTGGCGTCGTTCAGGGCGAACTTCGCGAGGAACTTGGTAGTTTGCACCACCGATACGTCGTGAGCGTACTTCAACTTGAGGACCAGCATTTTTAATAGCAGTATCGAAAACTTCAAGAGGATTTGGATTACCTGTTTTTTCTTTGATTATATCAAAAGCCAAGTAAACAGCTTTGCGAGCAGTCTCCTTTTTTCCATGAAGCATGATGTTGTTTATGAATTTCGCAAGTTTTGGAGAATTGTAAACAATATCTGGTTCAACTATATTTTTATTTTTCTTCGCATATATTAATTATTTCTTAGCTTCTTTTGGTCGCTTGTTACCATATAGACTTCTAGATTGACGACGCTTCTCAACACCTGTCGCATCTAAGCGTCCACGAACTACGTGATATCGTACTCCAATCAAATCTTTAACACGTCCGCCACGGATCATAACAACAGAGTGCTCTTGCAGATTGTGTCCTTCACCTGGGATATAGGCAGTGACTTCCATTCCATTTGTAAGACGAACACGAGCGATCTTTCGAAGAGCAGAGTTAGGCTTCTTTGGAGTAGTTGTTGAAACCTTTGTACAGACACCACGCTTAAAAGGCGCAGGATAAAATACTGGCTTATTTTTAATAGAATTAAAACCGCGAGCAAGAGCTACGGCCTTTGATTTTCTTTTTGTGATTTTACGGCTCTTTCGAACCAATTGGTTGATTGTAGGCATTTATGAATTTAGCTTAAAACAAAAATAGTCGCGTTTTGGACTAGTCAGAATACTTTACTATATAGGGTCTAAAAATGCAAGGCCAGCCTAAATGGGTATATTTTAAATGGTTATAACCTAGTGAATACCAGTTATAAAAGAGAATGCAATGAATATAATAGGCGCTACTTTACCCCAAAGGAATATTATGAAAAACAGAAGTAGGAACATCCCCCATTTTTCAAGGAAGTTCTCAATATCTCTAAATCTTGCTGGTAGAATCGAAAAGAGAATTTTTGAACCATCAAGAGGTGGGATAGGTATTAGGTTAAAAATAGCTAAAACCAAATTAGTCAGAACTATAATACTTGTGATCTTATAAAATGCGCTATATTGCGATGCGTCAAAGCCTAGACTTGGAGCAAACCTGATCAGAAGTCCAAAAATAACGGCAAGTAATATATTTGCAAAAATACCTGCAAATGCGACGATAAATGTACCCTTTCTAAGATTGCGTAGATTGTCTGGATTGTATGGCACAGGTCTTGCCCAACCGATAACAAACCCTGCTTGAGAAAGTATTAAGAGGAGTGGCAATATAACCGAACCAAAAGGGTCTAGGTGTTTTAGAGGGTTGAGCGTTAAACGACCAGAAAGACGGGCTGTATTGTCCCCAAGTAGATACGCACTATAACCATGAGCGAATTCATGCACTACTACAGACATAATGAGCACTATTACATAAAATATTCCATCGATGGCTTGCATAGCTATGGTTTATATGATAGCATGGGGCTCACATATGGCAAAAGTTTGCGCGATAACTAAAAAGGGTTCAATCATGGGCGGAGGATACTCCAATGTTGTTCGTGCTACAAAATTCAACCCAACAGGTAAGGTTCGTAAATATGTAAACTTGCAAAAGAAGCGTGTCTATGTTCCTGAACTTAAAAAATACTTCCCCCTCGTACTTTCCACTCAAGCAATTAAAACTATCAATAAAAGAGGTGCGTACAATGTCCTAAAAAAAGCTGGAGTTATAAAATAAAATCCTCACAAACTAGTGAGGATTTTATTTTTAATATGAAAGTTTAAGACCATCTGTTTTAAGAATTACTGTTCCCTTCTGATAGGTTGCTATATAAGGAATATGTAAGCCGACTAATAAATCCAAAACTTCTTGATGTGGGTGACCATATCTATTTTTCAAACCAGCTGAAATTATTACAACATCTGGGTGTATAGCTTCTAACCAAGACTTTCCAGAGGAATGCTTTGAACCATGGTGACCGAGCTTTAATACTTGGGATTGAAGAGTATTTTTATTCTCGTTATTCATTATTATGTTCTCTGTGTATTTTGTCGCATCGCCAGTAAACATAAAAGATTCATTGCCATATACCAACTTCCCTACTATCGAACCATCGTTGGAATCAAAATTTGAAATATCTCGATCTGGAAATAATATGTCAAAGTAAATATTTTTGTCTTTATCGAGTATTATTTTCATCCCTCTGCGAGCAATTATTTTATCAATATTTTTTTCTATTATTTTATCCTCAAGATTTTTATAAGTTTTAGTTGTATTAACTGCTCCATTTTCTATAATTTTTCCTATATTATATTTATCTAAAACCGACGAAAACCCTCCTATATGATCTGCATCTGTATGAGTAGCCAAAACAAGATCAATTGACCTATCTCCAAAAGGCATCACATCACCGAGCTTGGATAGCACAACAGGCCCAGGACCTGCGTCTATAAGCATCTGTTTGCCATTTGGAGCTTCGATATATATAGCATCACCTTGACCAATATCTAGATAAGCTACCTTTAGTATATTGGTATTTCTTTTATAACCAACTAAAGAATAGCAAATATAAATAGCGGACAACACAAGGAAAAGTAGTAGCAGGTATGGTAAATATTTGCGAATATTTTTCATGATATACTATCTATATTAGTATTAAACGCAAACCTTATCAATAAAAAAGTCCTCGGATCTCCTCGCCAAATTCTTTTGGAAGCTCGGCCAGACATTTTTTCTTGAAAAGCTTTGCTTATAAATTATTTTGTATGGAAAAATTTGAAGAAAAGAAATTTAATATCGGTGAATTAAAAGGTATTTCAGCAAAAAATATAGAGGAGCATTTGAAGCTTTACGCAGGATATGTAAAAAATGCTAATTTAATTATGGAAAAAATGGCAACCCTTGATACTGAAAAAGATCCTTATGTAGTGGGAGAACTATTTCGTAGATTTAGTTTTGAGTATAACGGTATGCGCAATCATGAGGTATATTTTTCTTCGCTATCAAATGGTGTAAAAGCATTTAACCCTGAAAGTGAGTTAGGACAAAAATTACTAGAGCTTTTTGGTACATATGAAAAATTTGTAAAAGAGATAACTCTCCTTGCACTTACCCGAGGAGTTGGCTGGGCTGTACTTTGGTATGACAAAAAAGATACTAGATTTCTAGCTTCTTGGGTGGATGAACAACATCTAGGACAATTAAATGGCTGCGATATGGTACTTGCTCTTGATATGTGGGAACATGCATATGTGTATGACTACCCTACTTCCGAGAAGAAAAAATATATTGAAGCATTTTTTGAGAACTTGAATTGGAGTGTAATTGAGGAAAATTTTAAGAAAGCAAAATAAAAAGCCCGGCTCTTCTCCGGGCTCGCTCTTAGTTATTTACACAAGTCTTTAACCCATCGACATGGGCAACCTTATGGTCTTTGAGAGGTAAACTTCATCCGTAGTTATGGATGCTCCTTAATGAAAAGGATACTCTTAAGTCTGTTATTGTCAATATATAAAAAACAAAGGCCTTCCTGTAAAGGAAGGCCCTGAAAGAATGTGCGTGTTTCCTGGATTGCTCCACATAATCCCATGGTGCGCTCTTGGCTAGTTGAGGGATATAAGCAATGTGGATCTGGAAACGGTACACTTAAGGACCAATTAATTTAGCAACCGGGTGGCCTTGCATAAAGAGCAAAGATTTTGGCAGTTGTCATCCCAAAAAAAGAGTTCATCTTCATAATGGAAAGTTGATAATTGGTTTTGTCCCCTTTGAAACATCTACCCTAGCTTGGGAACAATAACTGGGTAGGTACAATGTGTATGGGTAATATACTACTCTTATCTAAAAATCTGTCAAGATCTTTTTTTAAACACTCTCCAAGCTATAAGACCATATAAAGCTATAGTGATTATCAATGGGAAGTAAGGGATTGTAACACTTGCAAATGGGAGCGAGGCAAAAAAGTGTATCATTCCCAAAATATATGAAAGGAGTAGATGAGCAAGGTGTGCAAAAGGTAATGAAAGTACGGTTGAAATAAATCCAAGTACTCCTGTAATAAACACAAAGAGCATTGTTATCGGAATAAAAGGTAGGATCAAAATATTGGCAGGTAATGATACGATTGAAAGTATTCCTGTTGAGTATAGTAATAATGGTAAGACTGCAATCGTTGCACCAAGTGTAGTTGCCACAAGTTCTCGCAGACCGAAACGCATTGGTATAAATTCTATCCAATTTATAACTTTAGGTGTGACAAATAAAACTCCAAATGTAGCAATAAAAGAAAGTTGGAACGACATGTCAGTAAGTGTGCGTGGATCATAAACAACCATAAGTAGTCCAGCTACAACAAGCGCTCGGCCTGCATCGTATGTGCGTCCAGTCACTCGAGCAAAGAGTGCAATAACTGCCATAATACCGGCACGAATTGCAGTTGAAGACGCTCCAGCTAAAAGAATAAATAAAATTATTATAACAATCCCAAATATTATAGAAATAGTTTGAGAGAAAATTAATCCGAGAACCCTCATAACACCTTCAGCAACAATTGTCACATTGTATCCAGATAAAGCAACGATGTGAATTGTGCCAGTGCTTATAAATTCATCTCTCATTTTATTATCAAATCCCCCACGAGCACCAAGAACCAATCCATTTGCCAAATCACTATTTGGTGGATTTATAACGTCACTTATGTTTCTCATAAAAGAATCCCGGAAGCTATATAATAGGGAAATTAGTTTAGAGCGATTACCATGTGAGATTATTCTCACTTCTGCGTTCTTGATAATAAAATATATATCTTGATTCGATAAGTATTTTATATAATTAAATTCCTTGCCCGATGAGGTCTGAAAATTCTCTGGTGTATCTAGAACTCCTTTTACTTCTACTCTATCTCCATAGGAGACATCTATATTAAGAGGAGTAATAGCTAAGATATTTGATTCTTGGTTTTTAGGGTTTATAGTGATCCTTTGACTATTTAGCCTTATATCAGGAGCATTTACAACCACCCCTTCTAATATGACTGCCTTGCCAACTGCACCTTCGTAAGAAGGAGGCATTGGCAGAAAAAATAGAAATCGCACAATTGCAATTAAAATCAAAACTATCATTACAAAAATCTCTCTCTTTAAAATCATACATTTATTATTTCGCAAGATATACTTTTTATTCACGCTTAACCCTCTCTACGGGGGCTCCGACACGACTCATAAAAAGTACATCTTGCTTCATGGAAGAAAAACTATAATTTAGAGAGTCTTGCAAGAGGCCCTAGGGCCGAGCAGAGAAATTTTTCACCAGAAAAATATTCGTGCTCTATAAATTATAATTTTTTCTGAAATGATGAGTGTTCTGTAGCGATCTCATCTGCGCGTTCGTTGTGAATGTGTCCGTCGTGGCCTTTAACTTTTTCCCATTTTAGAGTACCTTCAAAAACTCTCACAAGTGTAATGAGTGCTTGCCAAAGATCTTGGTTAAGAACAGATTTTTTATTTGCAGTCTTCCAGCCATTTTTCTCCCACCCATGTATCCAAGTAGTGACTCCTCCTAGTACATAAGTAGAATCTGAATAGACAGTGACATTATCCCCTTTATTATTTTTTATTATATATTCTAGTGCTTCAATCGCGCCTGTTAACTCCATACGATTGTTTGTAGTATCTTTTTCATATCCACCAAATTCTTTAATGACTTTTTCATTTTCAACTACTACAACTCCATACCCTCCAGGGCCTGGATTTCCTAAGGATGAACCATCAGTATATATTTCTATTTCTTTACTCATATATTCTATAGTATATCAACAATTCGAAGTCGTAGCTCGGTTCGACCAGCAAATGTGCTTTTTTCAAATGTAGCTACTAGGTTTATCTTTTCTCCTTTAGTAAGAGATCTCCCGAAACTTTCGCGAGTTTTGAAAAACGAAATAGCCTTCAGTGGTCTTCCTTTATTGTTTAAAAACATCAACTCTAAGTGATTTTTATCTTTCCCGAATTCTTTTATTTCAGATATAGCAAGGTCCTCAAATAAAAAAGTGGGTTTAGGATTACCTACTCCATACGGGGCAAGTTTTTCAATTACATTATAATTTTCCATGGTCACATCATCAATACTTATTTTTGCATCGATTGGTTGATCGGTGTTAGTTTCTTTTTTATCTGTAATACCGTCGAAAACTTTAAGTAATCTCTCTTCTAAGAAATGAATCTCTTCGTGCGAAACTGAAAATCCTCCAGCCATCGCATGACCTCCAAAATCAAGAAATGTATTTTCTGGGAGATTGGTCATTTGCTCGACGAGATTAATACTCCCCCATCCACGACATGACCCGCGTATGATATCGCTCCCTTCGCTTCCCCAAACAAAAGCTGGCTTTTTGTATTCTTCAACAATTTTTGAAGCAACAAGACCAAGAACTCCGACCCTCCAAGAAGGATTACCAATCACTATTATTGATTTATCTTCTCTTTTTGAGAGTAATTTTTTAACATCTTTCATTATATGTGCAACTGAAAGCTTTCTCTCATTGTTTATATCTGCTAAGTGAGTTGCTAAATTTTTTGCTTCTACAAAGTTCTCTGTTGCAAGTAATTCAAAAGCTCGCATCGGATCCCCCATCCGAGAAGCAGCATTTAATCTTGGAGCAAGAGTAAAAGTGACATCTTCTTCGCTAATATTTTTTATATCAACTTTTGCTTCGCGAAATAACTCTATTAGTCCAGGGCGCCTGCCTTTTTGTAAAACCTTTAATCCATAGTAGGCAAGTACCCTATTTTCATCTACGAGCGGCACCTGGTCGGCAAGAGTCGCAATACCAGCCATATCAAGAAGCCATTTCTCCCATCCTTCTCCAATCTTCCAATATTCACCATATTTCTTAATTAATGCTTGAACAAGTTTAAAGGAAAGTCCTGCTCCGCATAACATTTTATCTGGATAGTTACACCCATCTTGTTTTGGATTTACTATCGCGAATGCTTGTGGTAAGCCTGCCTGCGCAGGCAGGTGATGATCTGTAATGATCACATCAATCCCAGAACTTTGCGCTTGTGCAACTTCAAGGACCGCAGTAATACCAAGATCGAAAGTAACCAGAAGATTCACTTTGTCTTTGATGAATTCATTTATGGCATCCATGTGAAGTCCATACCCTTCATCGTGCCTATGTGGAATATAAACAGAAAAATTATTATATCCAATCTTTTTCAAAAAATCATACATTATGACTGCTGCTGGAATCCCGTCACAATCGTAATCGCTATATATTACAATCTTCTCTTTAGCTTCAATTGCTTCAAAAATCCGCACACAGGACTTCTCCATATCTTTGAGTAGATATGGGTCATATAGGTGCTCGTATAATGGATTTAAAAACTTGTCTCTATCTTCTTCCTTTATTCCACGATTTTTAAGTAATAATTCAAGAAGTTCAGTATGATTTGGCATTTTAAGATTGTATCACAATTAAAATTTCTATTTCAAAACCTTAATTCCTGGAAGTGTACCTTTAGTTAGAAAATCGAGAGTTGCTCCACCACCAGTAGATACAAAACCGAGTTTGTTTTCAAGTTTTAATTTCGATACTAGGTCTACTGTGTCTCCCCCACCGACTATGCTATGCAAATTTGACTTAGCCAAAAATTTCAAAATTTCCTCAGTTGCTCCACCAAAACCTGTCTCGTATTTGCCAAGTGGTCCATTCCAAAGAACAAATTTGGACTTTTTAATTAAATCTTTTAATTGCTCAATACTTTTTGGTCCCATATCAACAATAGTTTCATCTATTTTTACTTCGTCGGGTTTTATAAACCTATGTTTTTTACCTAGAGCAACTTCAACATCAGTAGGTAGAATTAGATTTTTATTTTTCATTAGATTTTTTATCTCATAATTACCGTCTTCAACAAGGGATAAACCGACTTGATAACCTCTGGCTCTAAAGAAATCATTAGCAAGTGCACCGCCGATGAATACTTGATCGGCTTCACGAAGGAATTTTTTAATTAACGGCATCTTAGTGCTAAACTTTGCTCCACCGAGTATAAATAAAAACGGATGTTCAGGTGAGAAAGATTTAGATAAACTATTTATCTCTTTTTCCATTTGTAGCCCAGCATACCCAGACAAATACTTTGTAATACCTATAATAGAAGCATGTGCTCTATGACTCACTGAAAAAGCATCGTTTACATAGACTTCTCCGTATCTAGATAGCGCTCTTGCAAATGAAGGTGAATTGTTTTTTTCTCCAGTTTCACTGCGCATATTTTGGAGCAAAATAACGTCTTTTTTCTTAGCTTTTTTGATAGTGTTTTCAGTCTCATCAGAGAAGATAGGCTTGTCTATAAATATAAGCTTGGGTAAATACTTTTTTAGTCTTAGTGCAACTGGTTTTAGACTATCTTTGCCGTCATCTCCCAAGTGAGCCATCAGAACAACAATTGCCCCTTTCCCTACCAAGTATTCTATGGTTGGTATAGATTTTTTAATCCTAAAATCATCCAGAACCTTTCCGTCTTTAATTGGAACATTGAAATCTACCCGCACTAGAACTCGTTTACCTGAGAGTTTTTCTATGTCTTTGATTGTTTTCATTTTATTTTATTTGAGATTTCTACTATCTTTGAAAAATTCTTTGGGTCAAGACTTGCTTTACCGGGAAGTAATCCATCTGCACCTATTTCTAAGAAAGATTGTGCATTATCTTTATTTGCCGAACCTCCATATATAATACGAACGGCAGAAGTAATAGTTTGACCAAACATATCTGTAAGAATTTTTCTTATATATATCTTCATTTCTTCAAAATCATGAGGTGTAGCATCGTGCCTATTCTCTGTAGAAGAAAGTGCCCAAACTGGCTCGTATGCAATAATAATTTGTTTGATTTGATTTTTAGGAATTGTATTTAAACATATAGATAGTTGTTCTCTAACTTTTGCTAAATAAAAACCATCGTGACTTCGTACAGATTCGCCTACGCATAGAATCGGTGTAAGTTTAGCTTTTAGACTTGCAATTAATTTTTTATTTATGATTTCATTTGTCTCCCCCATTGCTCGCCTTTCTGAGTGACCTACGATCACATACTTTACTCCAGAATTACTAAGCATTTTCGCTGATAGTTCTCCTGTGAAAGCTCCGGCTTGCTCAAAGAAAACATTCTGAGCTCCAATTGAAATTTTCTTGTTTTTTAGTTGTTTAATAGATGAAAAATAAACTGCTGGCACACAAACAACAATGTCAGTATTTTTTGTATTTTTTGTAGCTTGTGTGATACTTTTAAAAAGAATAGCCGCCTCTTTTTGAGATTGCGGGTTCATCTTCCAGTTGCCAACAATAAGCTTCTTCATAGGCTAATTATACCATAAAACCCTATTTTACCGGACTTTATTGAGATTCTTTCCAAGAAGATACACTCCATGTGCCCGATGGCCCACTTGAAAAATTGTTATTAGAAAGCCCAGATTCATAAGTTATACTTGAACCCCCTGATACTGTCATCTTGTACCCTGTAGCTTCCTTTAAAGATGCACCTCCAGATATGTTAATAGTTCCATTTTGTGCATATACAATAACAGCGCCTGCTCCACCATTTATATTTGCTGCAGTTGAAGAGGAACTAGTTGTGAGCATCATTAAGTAACTACCTGTAGTACCTGATCCTGTAGCATGCCCTCCACCAGATATTGATATATTCCCATCTGATACAATTACGCCATCATTTGTTCCATAACTAGATGCTAGTTGTATAAGTGCTCCTCCATCTAGAGTAATACTGCCGGTTACCCATAAATTTCCTGTAACAGTCAAAGTACCTCCGCCACTTACAGTTAAGTTGCCTACAATCTTTTTAGGTCCTAGAGTTGCACCGGCCCATCCAACACTATAGTTCCCGGTATAAACTCCTCCGTTTGTAGCATCTGTTTGCCATTGAGTTATATTTGCATCAGATACTGGAAATGTCTGATAGACTGGATCGGTTTGATTTGTACAAGACTTATTGTTTCCAGTTCCAGTTTGACAATAGAGAGTGCCAGTTGCATTTGTATAGTTAATAGTATGAGCCTGAGCAGTTCCAGAAACAGTACCAATATGCAACTGATTGTATTGACTCCCAGATGATCCAGCAATTAATCCATTCACTCCACCTAGATAAATTTGAAAATAATAATCTAAACCAGAAGGTGTAGTATTATTCCAAGTTCCACCTTGTTGACCTATCTTACCTAAACCATTTGAATAACTACTACTGCTTGCTCCAAGTATGTAGTTTTTTGTAGAATTCCCAGTACTTGCATCAATAACTAACCAATATGTTGTCCCTGTATCAAGTAGTGGATTGGTAGTAAATGAAACATCAACCCATCCATACGATGTTGTTACCGTAGATGCCGTAAGTGTTCCACTTGCAATCACAGTAGTGCTAGGGCTTCCACTTGAATCGCTGACAATTTTTACAGTTGCATTACTAGGAGAAGTCGAGGTTCTTTTTATATAAAGTTGAATTTTATTCAAAGGGCTTTCAGTTGCTACTTGAAAACTTTGGGCTATATCTTGTGTTCCATTAGCGTCAGAAAATACTACATTATATGCTGGTGTTCCTGTTCCATTAGTCTGATCGGCAGTTATTGCAGGGCTATTGCCAGAGATAGCCGTCCCAGTAATAACAGCAGAACTATCTCCTGTTATGGGGCCATTGGCATAAACATTTCCATTTATAGTTCCACTTCCATTTAAGTCTATACCTCCTTGACCAACAAGAACACCATAATTAAAAGAAACTCCAGCACTTGTACTAATAGTTAGATCGACTTTTCTTTGGCTAGAATTTGAGCTCCCTAAGGATACAATCTGTTTTTGACTACCAGAAAGATCAGTTACTGTTGTGGTAGTACTTGAACTGCCTAATGTTAAAGTCTCACTTGTATTATATTGTTTACTATTTCTTAGACGATACAATACATCTTCAACTCCTGATTCTGCTAAAAAGTATGCATTTTTAGAACTAGTTGTTACACCAGCAATCTTAAACTCTCTAACAACAGGCGTAATTATTCCTACTAAAATAGTAAGACTTATAGCCATAAAAAATATCATGACTACCATAATTGCAGCTCCTTTATTTTTTTTATAATTTTTTATATGAAATATCATAGATAATTAATATGCTCCTCTTAAACCTATGGTATCGAAGAAATTAGCAGTTTTAGTACTTTTACTTTTATTATCCTGTAAAGTCATCTCTATCTTGACTGCTTCACTGTTAGTAGTAGAGATCCTCCTGAATATCAAACTATTAACACTTATATTTTGTCCTAGCAGATTGTCTTTCAAAACTCCATCTTCATATATGTTTAAAGCTCCACTTGAAATCATAAATTTTATGACCATTGAATTACCGACGCTATTAGTACTATTTAATTGCAAGACCCCTGGACTAGAACCAAGAGTACTATTTGCTATATCTACATCTTTTGCCTGTCTAATTTCTCTAGAAATTCTCTCTATGGCAGTTGAACCAGATTCCAATAAATCCCTATTGGTTCTAGTAGTTGCAAAAGAAGTCATAACTGTAATCAAAGAATTTATGACCAAAATAGATAGCATTGTAAATATTGCTAAGTATATTAGCATCTCCATCAAACTATATCCTTTTTGTTTTGATTTAAGCATATATTATTAATTGAATATGTCAGAAATATAAAAAGGTAAGTCTTTAGATATAGTAGTACCATCTGCTGTAGGCCAAGAGACGGTAATAGTTACTTTCTTTGTTCTTGTATCTGCGTTCCCAGTTGAAGCAATGTCATCTGTAACAGCATCTCTTAAAACCTGAGATATGACAACGCTTCTTGTAAAAGTAGAGTCAATAACGGCTGAAGGTGTAGTACTAAGTGACCATACATTGGTACTAGTATTATATGATAGATAGTAGTTGGTACTGAGAGTTAAATTCGAAATAGTAGTCCAAGAAGCATCTCTTATCGATCGCACCGCTTCAGCTCCTTCTTCTAGAAGCATATTAGCTTGTGTTTGTTTTAGAGCTTTATCCGAAAGGTTAATCCCTTTTTGAGCGGATGCCATAAGTGCAAATATCATTGTAGTCATAATTGCGGATCCAATTAAAATCTCTACAAGAGTAAAACCTTTTTTTTTATTTAGCTTTTTGCATTTAATTTGAACTTACAATGCCTGTTTTGTTGATAGTTATAGTTTTCTGACGAGTTGCATCAGATACTAACCTAACAATAATTGTACCATAGTTTGTGGTATCTCCAGAAATTCTAGTAAATACTACATCACTTCCGCCACCATTTAGACTAATCCCGCCACTTGCTGGTATTGAAACTGCGGAGTTAATATCTACTTGTTTATTATTTGAATTTGGTTCAGTAAAAGAAGAGCCTACAAAAAGCACGGCTCTACTTGTTTCAAAATGAACGCCATAAGTTGTAGAATTTACAGATGAAATTGTTTTAGTACGAGCTTCATTGATTAGAGATATTATATCACTTGTAGTATTTTGAAGTGCTTGCTCATTTCTAAATTTGGTTAAATTTAAAATTATAAATGAAACAACAATAGCGAGTATCGCAAAAACCATCAATAGCTCGAGTACGCTTATTCCTTTATTTGGAAGTATTTTCATATACTATTTTATATTGCTCATAACAGAATACATTGGAGTAATCATTGAAACTGCAAAAAATCCTACTGCTCCTCCGATAAACACCATAAGTATCGGCTCGATAATCACAGAGAGATCTTTAGTTTTGTTATCAACTTCGTTTTCATAGAAATTAGCGATATCTATAAGCATTTTTGAAAGATTTCCAGTCTCCTCACCAACTTCAATCATCTCTCCCATCATAATAGGATATAAGTGAGTCGCGTTTTTGAAAGATGCTGAGAGTACTCCTCCTTTTTCAATAGAAATAATAGCGTCCTTGATCAGTTGTTTGTAGTGAATATTTTGAAGGACTTCCTCAGTAATAGCCAATGCACGAGACATATCAACTCCAGAAGTAAGAAGTGATGAGAGAGTGCGCGCAGTACGTGCAGTATTTACTTCTTTTGCAATATTGCCAATGACTGGTAATTTTAAGACGAATGAGTCGAAGTATTTAGCTGTAAATTTTGATCTTGCAAACATAACGAAAGAACCAACGATCAAGAAAGTAATGCCTAAAAACATTAGGGTGTGTTGACTTAGAGTATCGGATAGCCATATAACAAATTTTGTTGAGCCAGGTAACTCCCCTCCCAGTTCTTTAAAAGTTTTTGTGAGAGTTGGAACTACAAACACCATCATCAAAACTCCGATAATAAATATCGCACACAATATAATACTTGGATACATTAGAGCCCCCTTTATCTTTTTATTAAGGTCATAAGATTTTTTTAGGTTCATCCCAACTTCAGCTAAAGCTTTTGGTAGCCCCCCTGACTCTTCTCCTGAATGAACCATAGATATAAAAAGGGCAGAAAAAACTTTTGGGAATTTCCTCATTGAATCTGACATTGTGCTACCACCATTTATTCCTTCAATCAAACTTCCAAGTATTCTTTTTAGTAGGGTATTTTTAGTCTGTTTTTCTAAAATATTTAGCGCGCGAGTAAGTGATAACCCTGCAGAAAGCATTCCTCCTAAGTTGTTTGTAAAAATTATTTTTTCAGATAAAGAAACACTGTTAAACAATTCAAACTTCAAAAAACCACCTTTTTGACCCTTATCTTTATACTCTTCAATGGATAGAGGGATACCCCCGCCCTCTCTAAGCTCGCGAGCAAGAGTAAATTTATCAGGTGCTTCTTTTACTCCTTCAATGACTCCTCCAACTTTATTTTGTATTTTGTAACTAAATTTCATTCTATATTTATTCAGAGACCACACGCAAAACCTCCTCTGTAGAAGTACGTCCTTGAACAGCTAAGAATATCCCATCTTCAAGCATCGTCATCATGCCTTCTTCTTTTGCTCTTTTTTCAATCTCATCAGTCGAAGCACCTTTTAAAATCATTTCTTTGATTGTTGGAGTAATCTTAAGGACTTCGTGAATTCCCAAACGGCCTTTAAAACCACTGCTGGATTCATCAGAAGGTTTTGGTTTATGAAATGGTATTGTTTGCCAAGTAGCATCCTCTCCCACAACTTTTTCTTTTTTCAAAATTTCAAGCATTCGATCTGTGTTTATAACTTTATCGAGTGCAGTTTTTTCAGCATCAGTTAAAAAATATTGTTCTTTATTCTCATCAAGAACCCGCACCAATCGCTGAGCAATAATTGTACGGACAGTGGACACGATCAAAAAGGGTTCGACTCCCATATCTATCATACGCGGAATAGCACCAGCAGCGGAGTTAGTGTGGATAGTTGAAAGCACCAAGTGTCCAGTAAGTGAGGCGTTGACGGCAAGAGAGGCTGTTTCTCCATCACGAATCTCTCCTACCATTATAATATCTGGGTCCTGACGAAGAAGAGTTCTAAGACCGTTAGCAAAAGTTAGACCGATTTCAGCTTTAGTCTGAGTTTGGTTAATCCGGGCCATTTGATATTCAATCGGGTCTTCTACTGTTGAAATATTAACTTCTGGAGTGTTCAGAATATCGAGCATTGTATATAGAGTAGTTGTCTTACCAGATCCAGTTGGCCCAGCACAAACAAGCATTCCATTTCTTTGTTTCATACCTTCATGAATTCGCTCAAGAGCTTCTCCGTGGAAACCCAATGTCTCAAGAGAAAAGCCTTTTGCATTTTCACGCAAAATACGGATAACAGTTTTTTCTCCAAAATATGTAGGGAGTGTTGAAACACGAAAAGAAACATTGCCTTCATCTCCTACTATTTTAAACCTCCCATCTTGAGGAAGACGCTTCTCGTCGAGTTTTAGATTTGATAGCACTTTAATACGAGCAACGATTCCAGGAGCAGTATCTTTGGGTAGCACCATGGCATCATGAAGTATTCCGTCAATGCGATAACGGACTATAAGAGAAGTTTCTCCTGGTTCAATATGAATATCTGAAGAGCCTTGAATAATAGCGTGAGAAATTAAAGTATCGACAATTTTTACTATTGGTAAGTCTTCGGCAAGTTCTTTTAATTCTTTTTCTGATTTTTCTTCCCCTGGTTTTCCACTCTCTGATACTGCTTTAATCGAGGAGCTTTCTTTCTTAATAATATCCTCAAAGTCAGCTTGTAGTGTTTTCTTGTATTGAGTTAAAATTTCTTTTATAGAATCAGAGCTAGTCATTCGAGGCAAAATTTTTAGCCCGACTTTCTTCTTAATAAAATCAATGACGGATAGATTGTCTACGTCAAGCATTGCTACTTCAAGACCAGCCTTAGTTTTTTTATAGGCGATAATATTGTTTGTACGAGCGATAGGCTCTGGAATAAGACTAAGAACTTCTGGATCAATCTTCTCCCCTTTTAGGCTGACAAAAGGAATCCCTAACGAAACTGCTTGCATACTATTCCAGTCTTTTTCGGTAAGTTTTCCCTCAGACATCAAGATATCCCCGATTGATTGATCGGTTTCTTTAGATTTTTTAAGGGCGACAGCTACATCCGTCTTACTCACTAGGCCTGAGCTATTCAATAAGTCTACGATTGATTTTTCATCAACATGCATACTATATAGTATATCATATCATCCCGAAGCAGGGCGAAGCTCGCTACGGAGCAGGCTTCTTTTTTCTATATTACTTCTTGTTGGTAGCACTTTTCACAATAAATAATCTCTGGTCGCTCAGGCGCATAGCTAGTTTCAAATTCCACCTCGCACTTCCCTTTATGCTGATGTCCTTCCTTATCACACATACATGACCTACGCCAGAGTTTTAAAGGATTTCTTTGTTTTAAGCGAGAATAATGCCTGCAATTTGGACAGTATCTTGGTAAAGCGATATTGTTATGTCGTAAAAAAGACAACTCTTCACTTATAATACGATAAGCTTTCGTACATTGGGTTAATTCGTTACCATTATTAGGACAAGATACAACTTCATCTATTATTGTATCTGGAGCATCTTTTATATGCTCTGGTAGGTCATCAGACTCGAGGGTAATAGTATAATCTCTTTCTTTTTGATCTCTATATTTATAACCTAATGAGACTATTTCTTCTTTTGTTTTCGGAAAATATTCTTGTGCTATAGTTTCGTTGTATGAAAATGGAGAAATCTCATTTGGAAAAAATTCTCCATAAGAGTATGTGTTATTATTAGAATCAATGAATGGTAGTTCTCTCATTTGATTGATTATTTTTGGAACAAGTTCTTCATATTCTTCTTTAGTGTATTTTTTATTCAAAATACAATATTCACCCTTACGGATACCTATGCAACCAAAAAGATTTTTAGAGTTATAACACATGTAGGTGTAATTTGTATTCTGACAACTGTGGGTCAAGATAGAGAATAATTGACTCGAAGCAAAAAGTCCTGTATCTATCCCTTCGTACAATAAAGATGCTGTAGCTCCCCCACCATATATATCGTAGCTATCTTTTGCATCAACAGTATGCGCTATATATTTTGAATCTTCACAATTGTTGTAAATATCAAAAGAAACCTTCACGTTTTTTGAACCACCAATATTATCTCCAGTGCAATCAAAAGATTTAAGTAGATTCCCATACTTTCTCGGAAACTTTAGAGAAAAATCATTAAATTGATTTTCAAAATCTTTTAATAACTTATAACTACCAAAATCAAATTCTTTTAATTTTTCTTTATATTCTTCTTTGGAATATTGCTGGTTGAATATACAATGGTTTTTATTCCTTAAATTTACACAACCTATGCAATCTTGCAAATTGACACAATGGTGTAGAAAGAAAGAATTGACTGATTCATCTGTGTTAAATGAAAAATGTGTTTTGTATAGATCTCCACACAAAGCATCATAATAACAATTCTCAGAATTTAAAATAGTATAGCCATCAAAACAATCCTTCCCATTTAGTGAGCCTTGTGAGTAGTTTACTCTTTCATTCTTCCATGATGCATAAGTTAGATAGCAATCTTTGCAGTCAGCATTATGATTGCCATATGGAGAATTTACAACATTTGTATTCCCAACATTCGCTAAAGGAACTTTTGATAGTAATTCTTTATACTGATCAAAAAAGGAGCGGGAAAAATCGTACTCCATAGCGTAATCTGTTGGATCCCATTCATCGCTCCACCAAACATCCCTATCATAAACAACAACATTAACTTCTGGGTGAAACATTGTTATTATGCCTTTTCCTGTTTTAGCACATTTTCTATGGAAAAGAGATCGTTCATTTCTCCAATTCATACGCCTTATCATTCGACACTCTGGGCAAAATGTCGGAGGAGGAACTTTTATTTTCTCATAGAAAGAAAAATCTTCAGGTTCAATTACGAAGTTTTGTTTGCAATTTTGGCATATTTTATTTTGTGCTTCCATCCTATTTTAGTTTACCGTAATGATAACCATTGCCTTCGTCATTTCGATCTTGAGTTTTTTTATCATGCTCAGAGATATAGTCGCCTTTATGATTTAAAATATTATCCACCCAGAATTTATAGTTTGAATTCATAAAGTTAGTATCAAGTTTTGCAACCATTGGTACATTGTAAGAATGTAGCCCTTCGACAAATTTCACGAGTCGGTCGGCTGTTTCTTTTTCAGTAGTTAGCATCACCATATATTGAAAAACATCTTGGATCACTCCTTGCCAAGGATATATAGAGTTCATCTCCCAAAAATCCCCACACACAGCGAGTTTTTCTTTTATAGCAGAAAGGGAGATAGAGCGAGCCTCTTCTATGGTAGGACAAGTTGTATATACAAAGACTATGTCTTTTGCTCCTTTTTCTATTTTTTCTGTAAGCATATTATTATGCTACACCTTAAGTATAATATTGCAATAGTAGTAAAATATTTTAAATCTTATTGCGAGTCATATATTTATAATTGAGAAGTAGAATAAATATGAATACTGAAGCAGTTAAAGCCATCACCGGGATAGTCACATAAGAGAATTCTTCTACATATATTTTTGCACAAGATATTGCAGCCTTTCCTCCAACAGCACAGGAAAGTGAGGATGCTCCCCCACGCTCGATATACATATGAAATAGAGAAACTATCATACCAAATGTTGCCATAACCATACTATAGTCAACTATTGCTCGATCACGCTTATATAACTCCATTCCAAAAAGAATTACTTGCGGGTAAAGAAAGATTCTCTGAATCCAACAAAGCTCACATGGCGGAAAACCAATTATCTCAGAATAAAAGAGCGATAGACCAACTGAAGCAAGTGCTGTAGCAAATCCAAAATAGAAGCCGTACTTTTTAAAGAAAACTAAAACCTTGTTATTGTGTGATCTAAGAAAAACAAGATTGATTATGATCAACAATATTACAACATGTAATATTACCGTTCCAATAGATAGTAGCTGGTTAAAATTCTCAATATATGCTGGCATATTATTTAGGAAGATTAAATCCAATTTGAGAAGCTAAAAATTCAAGTGGTACCTCTCCTGTGATTTCTGCTTCTGGTGCAAATTTCCAAACTCCATCCTTACTAACTGGATCTGTAGGACTCTTTATAGAGAACTTATACTCTGGAAAAATCCATGTTCTATAAAATTGAGATGCGGTTTGCTGACAGGCAGGATTTTCTTCAGGTTTACCAGGTTGAATTGAACAGATAACAGGTTCCCCTTTTGATGGGATTATTATTCCGTTCTTAAATTTCCAAGTTGGATAACTCTCTATTTTATTATCAACACAAATCTTAGTAACTGTCTGATCAGGGTTAGAACATTCAACATATGGAAGATATTTTTTTGCATTACCGAATTCTGCTTTTTGAGTCTGACAATGTGGACACCAAAAGGCTCCAAAAAACTGAGCTCCCTCTGCTTTTAAGGCTTTAGCGAAATCATCATACTTACTTGGAGCAGATGAAGCCCGATTCATGAAAACACCCAAACCAATTACAAATAATATAATTACAACTACTATACCTATAAATTTTAGTTTCATGGGCATATTATATCAAAATCCAAGTTTAACGAAAAGCCACACAAAAGGAGCTTTAATTGCGTTTATAAACCTCCTGAAAATTGAGGGTGAAGGACTTTCACTAGAGAGAGCATCTGCTGCACTAGCGGAAAGTGGACTTTTAAATATTTCATTATTATTTTAGATCGGCAAAATAAACATTTTTCTTTTTCTTCTTTACTATTGGCTTAGTATCTTCAACTACTTTTTTGATCGGTTCAATAGTTTCTACAATCTTAACAACAGGAGTAGGTGTAACCACTAGATTATTGTTTGTATCTCCATTCGTATTATTTTGTTTAGAGAAAGATTGTAGAATATTGCTCCAAGAAAGGCGTAGGATTGCAGGAATAGCGTAAGAAGTAGCCCATATCCTACTTTCGAGACTACTTTGTACATCAAGACCTCCATCTTTATCTTGCAAAAGAGCTAAATATTTATCAGCGTTAGTCATATTTGACCCAAATGATGGGTTGGGATAAAGAGCCTGCATTGCCCAACTTGTTGATGAAGAATTACCAAAACCACCTCCTCCATCTTGAGAGTTTCTTAAATAACTTTCAGCAAGTGTTATAGATTGCGCCACCCCTGAAATATCCGAGAAAGATCTAAGTGCTTGAATTCCTGCTCCTGTCATATCTACGCTTCCCCATGAACCATCTCCTTGTTGTTTCGAAATAATAAAATTTATATTTTTCTTTATAATCTCTTCGTTTGATCCAAAACCTGCTTTAGATAAAACTATTATTGCAAAAATGTCATCATTATAAAGTGAAGGATCTCCAAATTGCGCACCATCAAAAGAAGTGGTGATTTTTTTTATATAATCTACTCCTGTGTCAGAGTAAGGATTGATCCCTAGAGCCATTAGCGCCATCGCGTGACGCTCATTGTCAGTAAGTGATGAAGATTGATATGTATTATTTTTTAAGTACTCAAATATTTTTGTTTTTAAACTTTGTGCTTGATTACCAGCTCCTGATATTGCGATAGCTGCCCAATCAGTATATAGCGCATCACCAAACGAACCATTCGTCCTTTGATTTACAGATAAGAAAGCAAGAGCTTGAGATACCGACATGGAAGTTAGAGTTCCACCCCCACCACCTCCTCCAGATGACTGCTTGGCGACAATTATCTTATATGAAGGAAAATAATAATCTTCTGAGATACCAACATCATACGAACCTTCTGTAGAAAAAGAGATAGTGGCTTCTCCATTTGCATCGACTGGATAAGTTGCAACCACTGTTGGATTCCATGGATCGTCTGGATTAGGAACTGTAACACCAATAGTCACTCCTGTTCGAATATTCCATGTATTGTCTGTGTAATTGTATGATTGGGCAGTAGCAATAATTGAATCTGCGGTTGTTATACTTGTACTAGTAAAATTAACTCGGTAAGGATTACCGAAATAGAGAGTTATATTTTCTCCACCAGTTACTAGGGTACTATCGACACTCGTCCACGGACTAAATCCGCCGACTACATACTGCCAACTATCGCAAAGCTCGTTTGCTCCACTTGGAGTAATACATTTTATATAAAACGAAGAGAATGAGTCGAAGTATTGTAGGTTAGAGAGAGAGAATGAATCCGTATTTTGATCCAGGGAGTACAATACACCTAGTACACTTCTGGTATTTACTTGATGTGATATACCTAAGTTATCCAGTATATTAATATTTCCTTCTGCTGGTAAATCTATTTCCCCATTATAAATGACAGCATCACCATTACGGATTAAAATTGTTTCTTTTTGAACCTGGTCTAGTTGACTAACAATAACTATTCTACTTACTGTAGGTGCATTATTGTGAGCATTGTCAGATACATCAAAATTTAATGTATATGTACCAGGTACATTTACATCTACTGACCCAGTTTTTATAATATTTGCTGTTATATCTCCATCAATATCGTCAAGCGCTGTAGCTCCTTCGTCTGTATATATATCTCCAATATGAATATTAATTGCAGCTTGACCTACAAGGGTAATCAATGGTGGATTTGTATCGACAACATCTAGAGCATAAGATGTATGCGGTAAAAATATAAGAGTGAAAGAAAAAACTATAGCCCATAAAAATTGTTGTATTCTCATAAAATTAAATAAATTATTAAATCCCTTCTTGAACCCACTTTATAATATCTCCTGACTTTACAATATACTTAGAAACACCAACAGGGGCCTTTTTGTTGTTAATATAATAAATCCAATAGTGTCCTGGATTTCCTTTTAATCCATTGATTTCATCGACGAAATTCCCCAGGCTTGAATAGTTTTTGGAGTGAAATGAAAATCTACTACTCTTTTTTTCAGATAAATTTTCCATAACCTCATAAAGTGACTCCCCATCTTTAAAAGAAGTTTTGTATGCATTACCAGGCACTTGAATAGTTACAAAACTTTCCCTCTTAGCAGTTTTACTATTTTTTACAACGGTCTTAGCAAAGGATATTTGAAAACCTCCAAGAAGTGCTGAGATTAAAACTATTACTATTACTTTTTTTGATATTTGTTTTTTCATAAAATAAAAACTCCTCCGAGTAGAAATCAGAGGAGTTTTTATAAAGAATTTTACAAAAAATCTGTTCCTGCTCGGGATCTACTAGAGTGTAAAGATCGGACTTGACCATTTTATGGTATTACCGTTGCGGCACAGTGGAGGAATCTCACCTCACTTCCAAACACAATAGATTAAAATTTTAAAAGATACTAACTATTCAAAACTACCTTCCTGCTTACAGCCAATACTTCCTTTGACTCCTTGCTTACCCACATTTCAATAACAGGTGAGAGTATGATAGCAAATGATACGTTACCAAGCAAGTGTAGAGCTGTGAAAGGTATTTGGCCTATGAAAGCCGCAATTAAGGGTTGATCGAAAAAGATAGGCCCAACCGTCAAGCCAGTAATAGCGTCATAGACAATAGTGGCTACAACAGCATAAATAGCGTAGTTTTTCCATCCTGACCTATTTTTAAAGAAATAGAATGCTCCAATACCCAATAACCCATAGGCTAGAGCTGTAACTATAGTCCAGGTACCAATTCCTGAAGTAAATAGGTCATATATAGTAATACTAAAGAAACCAAATAAAAATGAAGACAGAATACCGTATTTCTTAGCAAAAGGCATTTGAATAGCAAGTATAGGCTCTACATTAGGTGCTCGAAAAGGCACCAACCTAATTAATAGGACTGCCCCAAAACCAACTATATATTTAAACCATTTCTTATTCATAATTTTTGACACTAGACTATATCACAAACTCCAGCAACACATGCAAGCTCTTTTTTAACTTCAGTTTCGTCACGAAGTTCGTAAGTAACTATTTTTGAGAAATCAAAATCAGGCATTTTACTTGTAAGTGCTTTGTATGTTTTTTCATCAATTGCTTCATATGGAGCAAGTTGGTATACATGGTTTGATCGTGGAAGAAACGAGAGTCCTCCTACTATTTCCCAGTTTTGATAAAGCCAGTGTGCAACCTTTATCCATTCATTCTCACCAACCGACACAGTAACTGATGGATTATGTTCTGTAAAATTAACTTTCACAACTTTCCAGTGTTCAAGCTGATCTATTGCGGAGATATCATCTTTACATATTGCACCATCTGGTGCCTTCATTGGAAATTCTAGAACAAAAGTATTTGCACTATCTATTGACTGCCCTACTTCTGGATAGTATGGAACGCCTTGATCTTTCATCATCTTAAATAGTGAATCAGTTGCTGAAATTCTAACACGGCGAATATAGTAAGGCGCGTGTCTTGGATGCATACCCGATGCACAATCTACTGTCTGAGAAACAGTGCCGGATGGTTTAACACAAGTTATACAAGTAGATTCATTTACTCCAAAGCGTTTTGCGTAAATTTTATTTACACGTATAGATTCATTTCTCAATTTCTTTAACATCTCACCATTTCTTGCAACTGTTGAATCCCACTGACCAGTAACAGAAACTCCGAGCAATCTTTCTGCTTCACAATTGTCCTTCCACTCTTTTGAGAGATAGCCGAATTTGGTAAGAGTTGATTGATAAGTTCCTAAAATTGTTGCAATACGAATTTTTTTCATTAATGTTTCTTCTGTATCTTCAGATCGAGCAACTACCTCTGATAAATTACAAAATTGTCTTGATCGCAGAATGATTTCTCCGCAAGGATTTGTTCCCATCTCTCCGATATAATTTTTAGAAACTTCTAATCGACGCTTTGGCAGTGATGTAGTAAGAGCGCCACGATTAAATATTCCTCTCTCCCCTGAGCCTGATTCCATAAGAGCAATCCATTCTTTTAAGAATTCTGTCTCTGTGGGTTTTGTATTATAAACTGCTGAGTTATTCGCAAGCATACGTTGACCTTCATTTAGCCAGAATTGACCATTTTTAGCATCACGCATATCTTGATCATCTAAATCAGACAGAGATATAAGAGCACTACGGCGAACACCTCCTGATACAACACACTCACCGATCTTACATATTATGTCGTGAGCATCAATATTTCTAAGGTGGCGTCCTTGGCGTTTAAGAATTCTCTCCCGAGTAAATCCAAGTAGATCGATAAGAGGCTTAGGGCCAGAACTTTTCCCTCCCATTATTTTAAGGCGTGCACCTGCTGGCCTGAGTTGGGAAAAATCAAAATTTATATCTTCACCGTTAAACCAAGTCTTCATTCCAAGTACAAATGCATCAGCCCAACCTTCTTTTGTATCTGGCACGACAAAAGTTGGAATCTTCTTACCTGTTTGGTTTTTAATCTGTGGGAGCGCTTGAATATTTTTACTCTCAACAGAAAATCCAACTCCGGTTCCACACATTGAGATATAGATTATTTCTCCGAAGTCTTCAAATCGTGATGGTGCGATAAAAGAACAATTGTATGCACAAACATTTGTTTTCTCTGCAGCAGGTCCAGCGAACTGAAGTAATCTCATTGATGGCATCGCTTCTTGTTTTAGAATTGCTTCACGAATTTCTTTGTACTCAGCTTCTTTAAGTTTGTTGCCAAGATTTTTTTTCATAAAACCTATATAGCGATCGATTGTCTCGATCCATGTTTCGCGTCTTCCTTCTTCTTCAATCCACTTTGCATAACTTCTGTAGTAAACAAATTCAGAAAGTGGATTGCGGAAATATTTTTTACTCTCATCTGCAAGTTTTTTTACACGCTCTGGTACTACAATACTATGCGCACGTAGTCGCGCACGCTCCTCACGATATAAAATATAATTCTTAGAAGTTTTAACATAGTCAGCAAGCATCAATTCTTGCTCAACTGTGTTCTGCACACCTTCAACAGTAGGTATAAAATTCTTGTGGCGCTTAGTTATTTTGACCAATTCCATCACAACACGATTTGCTACCATCTCTGCTTCCTTCAAAGAGCCTTCATTTGAAGCGAGCATAGCTTTATTAATAGCATTCACTACTTTTTCAATATCAAAAGGGACAATAACACCATCTCTTTTTTGAACACTTTTAATAAAATTATTCTTGCTTGTTGTTTTTTCTGGAACAGAAGACACTTTAGTGCTTGCGACCTTTTTCTTGTTTGGCACAGTCTTTTTTGAAGGCATGTTTTGTAAAATTTTAGCTAATAATTTTGGTCCAAAAGTTTTGGAATTACATTATACTCTCGAGTAGAGTCCATTAACAAGTGAATAACTATAAAATACAGAACTATGTCGTAATGTTGGAACAACGTCAATAACTGTTTGACTTCACCTCTAAAAATCGTTAGAACTTAAGTCTATTTTCAGACAAAATCTAATAAAAAATCCCAGTTCAAAAATCACACAAATATTCTAAAATTTTGTGTGATTTTTAAGAAAATTTTTCCCTTTAGAGTACTTCTGCCTGATAACAATGCTCGCAATATACCTTCTCGGGGCGATCCGGAGCATAACTAGTCTCAAATTCCCTACCACACCCATTACTACAAGTTCTTTTATACAGCTTCATTGGATTTCGATACTTTACACGTTGGTAGTGCCTGCAGTTTGGACAATATCTTGGTATGGGTAAGCTATTTTGCTTGTAGAAAAGTAGCTCTTCTTTGGTAATCTTAAAAGCAGTAGTACATTGAGACATATAGTCACCATTATTTGGGCACCCTATAACCTCTTTTAGAACATCCTCGCTAATATCATCTATATTATCTGGTAATGTATTATTATCTTTTGTTACTTGATAGGTCTTCTGTTCTGGTTCTTTCCAATTAAAACCGGAGCGGATTATCTCTTCTTTACTCTTTGGAAAAGAATCGTGAGCCATTGTTTCGTTGTATCCGAATGGGCACATTTCATACGGGAAAAATTCTCCATACTTATATATACGACCCTTCGAGTCAATAAATGGTACATCCAACATGTGTTGTCGTAGTTTTGGAACAATCTCTTCGTATTCTTCTTTTGAATATTGTTTATTCAAGATACAATATTGTGCATTTTTTAATCCAACACATGCAAAACAATATGAGCAATTCCTACAATAAAGTGAATACTCTATATTTCTAGAACCAAAACAAAGAACGCAACCTATTTCTCCATTTGAATTACCGCTACCAGATATTGTCTCATACTCACGCTCACCACGAAGAACCCAATTACAATCTTTTATGTCTTTTGAGAAAAGCATCCGGTGACCGTTTGAAATATTTTCACAATCTGTAATTTCAAAACAATTAAAAATGTCTTTCGAATTTATTATATTATCCCCAGTTACGTTAACTGAATTTATATTTTTAGAAAATTTAGATATGGAGTTTTTTCTCATATGATCAAATAAGGTGCGGGCGTTCATAAAACCAGAATAACTACTGAGTTTTAAATCTTTAACTGCAGTAAAATATTCATCCTTAGTGCATTGTTGGTTTTTAAAAACATAAGATTTATTTCTTAGATTTGAGCTAAGACAGCAATTAGAACAATTGGAGCAATCGTATAAAAAAGATGAGTCTACATTTTTACTAGTTTCTAGCATGAAGTGACAATTGTAATTCTCGAGTGAATCTATATTCCAAGAACATCTATCTATATAATAAACAGATGAGCAATCAATGGAGTTTTTTGAACTATCTACATTTTCTGAAAATAAAATATCTTCAGAATCTACAACAGAGAATGATAGATAAATATTTTTTGAATTTGCCAAAGAATTCGCATAATCAGAATTGATAATATTCCCTCCTACCCTATTTTGAAAGACAAGTGGCTGAAGCTTGGTTAAATCCCATATCTGATTAAATAATGGTTTATTTAAATCTATATCTCTCGTATATTCAAATTGATCCCACGTATCTCCATTCCAGCATTCAGCACACATCACAGGAGTAGGACTGTCCTTAAAAACTGATATCAAAGTCTTTGAACAAAGAGCACAATTTCTTTTATATAGTGATCTGTGATTACGCCAATGTACCCTGCGAATAAACCGACACTCTGGACACCAAGTCGGCGCTGGTACTTTCATCTTCTCATAAAAAGAAAAATCGTCGGGTTCGATATTAAAATCTTGTTTACAGTTTTGGCAGTTTTTTGTTTCCATATTTACAATACTTCTTTTTGATAACAGTGTTCACAATATACAGTTTCTGGCCTATCTGGCGCATATGAAGTTTCAAACTCAACTTCGCACCTCCCCTTATGATCATGATTTGATTTGTCACACATACACACCCTATTCCAAAGTTTAGATGGGGTTCTAAAATTTAATCGTTCATAATGTCTACAATTTGGACACATTCTTGGAATTGGTAGGTTCCACTTTTTTAAATACATCAATTCATCTGTATTCAATCGAAAAGCTTGAGTGCATTGATGTTCGCAAAGCATATCGTTATGTGCACATTCAATAGCTTCTTTAGTAAAATCTTCTGTTGTATCACTAATTTGATCTGGTATTTCATTATTTAACACTGTTGGTTGATTGTTTTTTATCTGAGGATCTCTCCATAAATAACCTTTACTAATAATCTCTTCTTTTGACAACGGAAAATACTCTTGTGCCAAACTTTCATTATATGCATGCGCGATACAAATTTGTGGGAAAAATTCTCCATAATAATACTTTCTGCCTTTTTCGTCTACATAAGGTACTTCTTTCATTTGTTGTATGATTTTCGGGACAAGATCATTGTATTCTTCCTTAGTATATTGCTTGTTTAAAATACAATATTGTTTATTCCTTAAACTAACCGAACCAAAAACATTTGAAACATTTAAACAATAGTCACAATAGCTAGAGTCAGTTGTGGCATTACCTACAATAAAAAAAGAAGATCTGCTAGAACCCCAAGCAGCCCCTACTGCTTCATATAATAATTCACTTTTACCGGAACCAGTTACGTCATATATATCTGTAGGTCCATCAGTGAGTCTCCATCCGTACTTTGAATTTTCAGCCTCAAAAACTTCGAAGGATTTTTTAACATTTCTGGAATTTTCAATATAATCTCCTGTTGAATCTACAGATTTAAATATCCGAGCAAAACGATGAATTGTTCTTTGTTCAATCAAATCTTTAAATTCGGTCATCAATTGTTCTTGTATTGTGTACGAACCGAAATTATAATCTTTTATGAGACTTTGATAGTTCTCTTTGTCTAGTTGATCACCCTTATATACATATTGTTTATTCCTCAAATTGGACGACATGAAACAATTAGAACAGTTGGCGCAATCATATAAATATTGAGAATCGATACAATCTCTTGAATCAACTAAAAACTTTGAGCCGTAATTCCTTGTACCTTGTACTATTTGATAACAAGATTCGCATTCTTTAATATTAGTACAATCAATACATTGTTTTGATACATCTACACCTCTACTATGATAAATTCCTTCTGATCTAACTACTGAGTACCCAAGAAAGACATCTGTAGAGTTGAAAAGATAATTAGTATACTCTGTATTTCTACCTGGGTTAATCCCAT
>OFQY01000163.1_pt1 | contig 31374 bp, 50 predicted proteins | sample 1542991 | NCBI WGS metagenome assembly OFQY01 (sample SAMN07774224, study PRJEB24372) | wastewater metagenome | isolation source: Exp Tend VB 10WW | collected 2016-02 | reverse complement strand
ATTCGCTCCGCAAGGAGCGCCAAGCGCGGCGGGCGCGGCACCGGGAGTGCCTAGCGTCGTATCAGCAACAGCAACGCCGGACGTTGCAGCCGTCGCGCCTACCTGGGGCGCGAACCTTAGCAACTCATTAGGCATTGCAGGTCAGGCGTATTTCTACGGCTCGCAAGGTTACGACGCCTACAACAAAATGCAGAGCGGAAGGGAAAGCGCCAAGGGCGAGCTAAAAGCTACGCTCCTTTCCGGCGGGCCGTTCACAGCATGGGCAGCGCCGCTAGTTGACTTCCTGCCTATTAGTTCCGGCAAGCATCCCGATCAGTATAAGCGCGATGCTGTGCGCGAGTATTTGAAAGAGAAGGGCCTTGTTGACGAAGAATATAATCTCACCAATGCGGACGGCACGAAGTTCAACATCGGACTAGACGGCGGAGCACGGCTACCGGGCGGCCCAATGGACGGGCAACGCCATTACTATGATGTGAATTTAGACGATCCGAATGCGCTCGCACTTATCCCTATTGCCGACGTGCTGGCCGCGCTCGCGGCGGGGAATAGTAAAAAGCTGACTTCCGATTTTAGCGGGTATTTCGTTAACGGGGCAACAAGCTCCGGCGACGCGCAGCAGAACATGATGAAGTATTTCCAAGATGGGGGACTAGATCATGACTCCGCGTATGGAATGATTCACGAAATGAGCCTCGGCGGCGGTAAAGACGGTAAGCCGCTGCTCTCGAAAGAGGATTCAGACGCTTACAAAAATTCTCTCGATGCTTTCTATCACGTCGGTGCCTACGCTAACGGCGCGCATCCGCAGCAATCATCCGCCCCGGTAGTAGCAACCAAACCGCAAGCATCCCCGCAGCCAGCACCGTCACCGTCCCCCGCCCCGCAAACAAACCCGCAGCAGGCAGCGGCTTGGCAGGGCGCTGTTAACAACGCCGCTCCTAAGCCCGCACCGAAACCTCAGCCGAAGCAAGCGTCATCCGCCTTTCAAGGTCGGGCAGTAGGGATGAGGAAATGAGTGGAGAGCTCAAAGACACCGAAAGCGTTTTTATCTCAGCCCCGATAGACGGGCTTAATCTCCGTTTGTCTCCGTATCAGGTCAGCCCCACAGAGGCGATCCAGCTTGATAACTATCTAGTTTATGACTGGGGCATTCGCGAGTGCGGGAACATGACATCGATCACGAACCCCGAAGGCGCGAATGCTGTCGGTCAGATTGTATTCTTCAAAAACGCCAGCGGCACTTCAATGCAGCTGATTTGCGTTAACAACAAGATATACAGCACTAATAGTTCCAGCTGGACGGCACCAACGAACCTTACCGGCGCGCTCACGATCACTACCAACGCCTGGCGCTATAATTTCTTTAACAAGAATATCTTTTTATACAACGGCACAGACGCGCCGCTTGCTTATGACATCGTCGCCGGAACACTCGCCGCTGCCGGATGGACCGGCCCGACGGTAGCGAACCTGATCCAAGGATGGAACTATAAGCAGCGGCAGTATGCTGTGCTGAAAAACAGCACATCGTTTTACTACGGCGGCGTCGGGTCTATTACCGGAGCAGTAACGCAATTCGATATCGGGCAGTTTACGCAGCTGTATGGAAATCTCCTTTTCGGCACTACGTGGAGCGTCAACCAGGGCGATACTAACGAGGATATGTGTGTCCTCGTAACGGACGCCGGGGAGATTTTGCTGTATTCGGGCGATTACCCGGCAGCGGCAAACTGGCAGTTAAAGACCCGCGTTCAGATTCCCATGCCGGTTGGTAATCAGGCGTTTATAAACTTCGGGCAGGATGTGCTGATAGCGACAACGCGGGGCGTTATTTCCTTGCGCAATGTTATTTCAGCCCAGGCGCAAGGGGAGCAGTATTACAACGTAAGCTTTAAGCTCGCGAACGCTTTCGGCAGCGCGAACGTCCCGCCGATTAAAGACCCTATTCAGCCGTTCATTTACTTTCCGACATCGGACTCTCGCTATGTCTATGCGCTGAATTACGAGCGCGGCGCATGGAGCCGGATAGATACGTCCGTTTCAGGCAGTACTATATCCGCAATGAGCTTCTTTGATACCGGCACGGAGGGCAAATATTTCGTTATCGGCTACGCGAGCGGCACGGTGCAAGAGATCGACGACACCGCGGGTAATACCGCGACGCACGCATGGCGCTCCGGGTTTTTGAGTATCGAGCCTAAGAAACAAAAGGCAATAAAAATGATTCGGGTGCTCGGTAGAAACATTTCCGGCACCGGGCAGTTTGTAAACACGGTCGCAGCGCGGATGGATACCTTATCCGGGAACGTAACAACCGACAGCCGAACAACGGCCATTGCGACGACGGCGTATATCGATCAGGAGCTGTTTTGTCCGGGCATCGGCAAGCGGCCATCCATTATTTTTACCAAGACATCAACGGGCGAGCAGAACGAGCTCGCCGGGTATGACCTATTCTTTAAAATGGGCGGTGTGCATTAATGGCAAACACAAAAGCGCCGAAAGGCACGAAAGCAGGAACGAAAGTAACGTTTGCTGATGGCAGCACCGGATACGTCACAGAAGGCGGCCAATACCGGATCGACAGCGGCCCGAATAAGGGCAAGCTATGGGGCGGCGCGGTTCCGGGAGCAGCAGGCGGAGCAGCGGCCGGCGGGACAGGCGAGCAGATAGCGCAGACCGCATTTAACACGCCGGATGCAATTGAAAACACAACGCCGTCAAGCTTATCGCCGCAAGGGCAGGCGTATCTGGCAAAGTCCCGGGCGGATCTCGATCAGCAAGTAAGGGACAGCGGTTTGCCGCAAGCATCGGCTGATGCCGAATATCAGCGGCGCGCGCAGCAGATGGCGGCGATGTCTCCGGCCATGCAAAAAGTGGCGTGGGAGGTCCAATCGCAAGTAGGGCCGGGCGGCATTAACCAAGCACAGGCTGACCAGGAGATATACCAGCAGTCGACTCGCGAGAACGCGACGCAGCCGAACACGAACACCAGCCTGACGGAAAAGAGCACAACGGCGGATGTTCAGAATCAGATAGCCGATTCCGCGAAAGCGTCCGCCATGGCGGGGAACCAGCTGACGAACCCGAATCAGGTAAATGATTTCGGCTCTAGTAATGTCACGATAGACCCCATCACCGGGCAGCCGACGGTTACGCAGAAGCTATCGGGTGAGAATAAGAACGTTCTTTCTGGCATCCAAGGAACAAGCGTAAAGGCATCGGACGTTGCGCAGGGGCTTCTCGGCAATCAATACGGGCAATTTGTCGAAGGAGCTGGGCCGCAATCGGGCTACTCGGATCCGAGACTAGAGCAAGCGGTATACGGACGGCTGACGCGCGATTTCGGAGACCGCTTCGGCCGCGAGGAAGAGCAGCTACAGCAGACGCTAGCGCAGCGCGGCATACCAGTCGGCTCGCAAGCGTATACGAACGCCATGCACGATTTCCGAACTAGCCGCGATACGGCATACGAGAACGCGCAAGCAAACGCCGTCCAGCAGGGAACAGCGACAGCGCTTACGCGGCAGCAGAATAACGTCGGGGCGCTAAGTGCTCTCAACCAAGGGGTGCAAACGACGGCAGACGTAGGACAAGCTGGCTTCTACCAGCCGAACTTCCAAGGCTTTAACTCTGTGGCGTATCAGCAGCCGGACGTTCAGGGGCTGTATAATACAAAATCCGCCGAACAGTTAGCGCGCGAAAAAATGGCGAGTGATGAAGCGCAGCAGAAGATAGCGGCAAATGCGGCGCTGGGCGTAGCAGGAATAAATGCAAAAGCAGCGGCCGCCGCGGCAAGCGCTGGCGGCGGCGAAGAAGACAGCGGGGCGTTTAACTCTCGGAGCTAGTTATGGCAGACCTTGGCGAGCAATTAATAGCTTCTCTCTTACTGGGCGCAGAGAAAGACGCGTTAGCCGATAGCCCGTTTGCTCCGATCTCTAGCGCAGCGGATCTTGTCGGCAAGACCCTCATTCAGGCTTCGCCCCATTACGGCATTGGCGAGAATATTCTAGCGGGCCTGTTAACCGGCGCCGTCGGCGGCGGAGCGGATTACCTTTCGCACCAGTATGCCAATAACCAGAATGACCTGCTGCAAAGCGTGTTTGCAAATCCGACAGCCGGAAAGCCGGACGGGTTGAGCGATAGTATTTTCAACAAGGCGAATGCTGTTAGGTCGATCTTTAAGCTGGAGAATGCGAGCGATGCGCAAACCGCAGCGGCGGCTGCGCGGGCGAAGCGGAACGAGTTTCTTTTTGAGGAAACGGCGAAAAACCCGCAGAAAATGAAATATAACTTAGGGCTAATGGCAGGCGGCGATCCGAACGCTTCGCAGCCGATGGCAACACCTGGGAATCAAACCGGGCCGGGGGGGACGCTAGACTACAACGATTACTTGAAGCGCTTTAATTACGACGAAGGCGCGGCTAAGACGGCGTATGAACGCGATCTGACAAAGCCTGACCGGGTAGCGGATATTGAAGATAAACTGCGGACGCAGTTCTTAGGTCAAAAGGCGGTGCAGGAGTTTACGGACGTATCTAAGACCCTCGCCATACTACAGGCCGCGCAAAATGACCCAGGCAGCGTGAGCGACTTGGATTATATTTACGGCGTAGCCCATGCGTTAGATCCCGCCTCCATTGTTCGAGAGAGCGACGCGGGGCAGGTAATTGATTCACAAGCAATAGCGCCTGCCACACTAGGCCGACTTAATAAGTTCCTCGCAGGCGACGCGGCTATTAGAGCCGGGGGGCGGCAGCAGTTCATTGATTTAGTTCAGCGCCGATATGAGATTCAAAAAGGTATTGTAGACGCTCTCGGGCAGCAGATCGGGGATGTCGGCAAGTCGCGCGGCGCGGATCCAGCAAAGATTGCGATCCTGCCGCAAGCGGCCGTAGTGACAGCCCCGGCTCCGGGCGGAGTATCGCAAGACGACTTTCAAGCAATGCAAACGCTAGCAAAGAGCTTTCCGAATACGCCGGAAGGACGGCAGCAGGCACGCGCTGCTTGGCAAATGTTTCAGGGGCAGTAAATGGGCGACGCTTTCGACGCAGCATTTGACGCGGCTCATGCAAATACAGGCGCAAGCGCCGATCCGTTCGATCTCGCCTTTGACGCAGCGCACGGGAATACTGCGCCCGAAAAGCAGTGGAACCTCGGCAGCTCGATCAAGCAATCCCTCAGCGGCCTAGCCGAAGGCGGCATAAACACGCTGGCAATGGCTTCCGATTACCTGCCGTGGAATCTACCCGAAACGATACTCACGAATGTGCAGAAGGGTAGATACTTCGGCGGCCCGACGATGGACAAAGCGCAGGAAGTATTAGCGCCCGTTGTGTCAGCGCAAGACCCGAAATATCGCGCAGAGCGCACGATCTCTAACTTCGTCGGCGGCAACTTAGCCATGCCCGGCGGTGGCATTCCGATGAAAGTCGCAACGGGCGTTGGCGGCGGCCTTGGGCAGGTTGTGGGCGAAAACCTCACCAAGGGAGGCGAAGATAACGTGTGGGACAAGATCGTTCCTTTGGCCTTCTCTGTAGCTGGCGCAATGGGACCGCAGGCGGCTGGCGATTTCATGAAGAGCGCCTATTCCCTTTTCCGCTCGGCAACTCCGGCTGAGATTAAAGGGTCAGCGGCGCATTTAATCCAAAACGATTTAGGAATAGCACCCGAGGAAATTGCAGCGCCGATGATCGCGAATCCCTCCGATGAGATGTCCGCATTAAAGAGCACCGCGGAACTTACGCAGAACGCGCGCATGGCACAGCTGGAGAAGAACATAGCTTCGGAGGGCGAGCCGTCGCAGATATATGCGCAACGGGCGGCAGATCGTGAAGCGGCGCGGATGGCAACGTTGCGGGGCGACTTGCCCGCGGTTAATAAGGGCGGCTTAGGGAGAGATCTCAATAAAGCGGCTATCGCCACAGATGCGGCGATGACAGCGGAGCAGAAGGCGCTATGGAAGGGCTTCCCGCGTTACGAGAGTATCGACATACCAGAAGGACAAGTAGCCGTTGCTGAAGTATTGGGTAATAAGCAAGCGGGGCTCTTCCCTACAGGCGACGCAAAAAAGCTACTGGATCAATTTCTTAAGATGCCAGACCAAAACGCCACATCAGGCGCATTGCAGGATCTGCGCTCCGACGCTCTCAAGCTGATGCGGACAAAAGACTTAAGTAATATTGAGGTGCAGGCTTTGTCCGAGATGAACGGACATATAGAAGCGGCCATGGATCGCGGTCTCACGGGCAAAGCCTACGATCAGTGGGTAAAGGCGCGCGATGCGACCAGGCTACAGGCGGAGACCTACGGGCAAGGCACTGCTGGGAATGCATTGCTGCAAAAGAGCACAAAGCCGCAAAGCCGGTTAGCGAGCGCATTAACCGGGGAAGAAGAATCCATATTTGAATTAGCCAATGCGACCGGGAACAATCCGGCGCTGATGCAGAAGGTCAAACGGGGTTTTGTTGACTCGATTAAGACGGACACAGATCGGCAGCTAACCCAAAACAAAATGAAGGATTTCTTAGATGCGAATGAAGGCGCGTCTAAAGCGCTTCTTGGCGAGAAGCATCATTCCGCCCTGGAGAGGATTTATGAGGATCTAAAGTCCGAGAACAGCGTAGGAAAGATCGCATTCCGTAGCAGTAAGGGGAACTCGGTCACGTCTCAGCGCAGCACGGTAGCTGGAGCTATTGATAAGCTAATCGCGGAGTCGGTCACACCGGGCACTGGGGGAGCGCTTGGTTTGATTATAGATGCGATCAAGCAAACAGTGGGGGTTAAGAATGCCGGTGCTGTGAAGGATTTAATCTTTCGTGCGGCTATGGAGCCCAGCTTCGCGCTAGAGCTTTCATTGGCACCGACCACGACGCGGATATTTAACGGTCTGGAACGTCTCGGTCAGATTGCTCGGAATGCTGGGACGGCGGGTGCTCGGGCAGGGGCTGTTGATCTATCGAATCCTGGATCTCCGCCAGCCGGTCCCAAAGGTTATTCAGGACGCGATCCGTCTTTTCGCGGTGCAGTTTCTCCGGGATTTGCAAACCAGCCTGCCGCTGCACCAACCCTTCAACCCGGAGGCAAGCAGCAAGCGTCACCACAAGTAGTCCCGCAATCAACGCCAGCAGCGAAGCTATCAAATACATCATTTGATAATTCTAGCTCTGTTTTTGCTCCACTGCAATCCACCGATAACTTCTCGGTATTCAAGCCGATTGTGCTTCAAACGATTAAAGCTGCGGAGCGAAACAGCACCGGCAAGACGTCCCCGAAGGGAGCGCAGGGCACTTACCAGCTGATGCCGGAGATCCAAAAGCATTACGGCGTAAAAGATCCGTTCGACGATAAGGAATCAGGCGAAGCCGCGTGGAAGCTGATCAAAGAAGAGGCGGACGCGCTCGGCGGCGATTGGCAGCTTGCTTTTGCCGCTTTCAACGCCGGGCGGCCGGCCGTTAAACGCGCGATGGCAAAAACGGGCGGCGATACGTGGGATGAAATTGCGAGCGCTATGCCGAAAGAGACGCGTGATTACGTGGTTAAAGCTGAAGATGTTTTCTCAAAGCTCATATCGGAAGTGTAATGCTACAGATTCCGGCACTTCTTCCCGCACTTAGCCCGAAGCCTCGCTGTCAGACCCTCGTAGTAATGGGTCAACCCTTCCCAATAGCCGATAGCGCCCTTGATCTGCTTATTCGTGTCGCCGCAAGCTTTCCAGTTGCTCACGTAAAACGCGGAATCAGAATTGCACTGCGTCCAGCCGTCTATCGCCTGCTGAAATCCGTCCAGAGCTACGGTAAAATTCTGGCAGACATCCGCAATCGGGCCGCCAAGGTTAAACGTATCTTGGGCGAAGTTCCCGGTGCAGTTGATTACGTGGTTAGAGCACTGAAACGGATTATCCGCCTGGATGTAGCAGCCGACGGCCTCCGCCCAAACAGTTCCCGGCAAGAGCAAGGCAAGCAATATAACAAGCTTTCGCATAACAGGTCCTCCACTCCTGTCCATATTATAGGGCCGTATTTGGCTCAAGGTCGGGGGATCCCTGATTCCAGCCTGTTACCATATGGTAGGCGAATAGAATGACTAGGCGAGGCGATAAAATCAATTACGGGCCACTTGCGCAGCGAGACACTGCCGAGCTCATCAGCCTAATAGGCGATGACCTAGCGCTAGGCACGACGATACTGCCGGGAACCTACACACCGACGCTCACGAACGTGGCTAATATCTCCGCAAGCATCGCGTCGCTGTGTATGTATCTCCGCATCGGAACGCTGGTGCTTGTGGCGGGTAGCGCTGATGTCGATCCTATAGCCGGGGCGACGAGTACGCAGCTGGGCATATCCCTGCCGATAGCTTCCAATCTAGCCGCCGTTACTGATTGCAGCGGAACGGCCGCAGCGAATCAGCTGGCTGGGCAGTGCGCCGGAATATTCGCTGACGCGACAAACGACAGGGCGGAAATGCGCTGGCTATCAGCCGACACGACCAGCAACGCAATGAGGTTTTTGTTTATGTATCGGATACTTTAAGCCGCTTCGTCGAACCTGCCGAAAAGATCCTCTTCCATCACGATAAGGTAAGTCTTGCCGTTCATCTTAATGGAACTCCCGGCGAATTTTCCGAACAGCACCAGATCCCCGACCTTCACTTGCGTTTTGCGGAAAGCTCCGTCCTTCAGATATCCGCCGTCGCCAACGGCTACTACTCTGCCTTGCTGTGGCTTCTCTTTCGCCTGTTCTGGAATGATTATTCCACTAGGCGTGATGTCGTCTGCGTAAATCTCTTCTACTAACAGGCGGTCGTTTAGCGGTTTAAATTCCATTACAATCCCTTACATTTATTCCCGCACTTCTTGCGGAGCTTGGTTATTAATTGCCACTTCTGAAAGTCTGACAAAGCGCAGGCATCGTACCGCCGCTCGCATTCAAGGCAGAGAAAGTCGGGGGACGGCGTAGGGCAGGGAGCGGGGGCGGAAGCCGCCGGCGTCGGGTAGCTCATCGTCACAGTCCCGAACTGATCGCGAAGCGTAAAGCGGTAAAGACTGTTAGGCAGTAGGGCAGGGAATGAAGCCTTGCCGCCCGATTCTGCCTTGCATACCTCTTGCGGCAGTCCTGGACCTGTAGCGCAGACGGTTGCGCCGGAGAGTAAGCCCCAAATTATGATGTCAACGCTAGGCATCTTTTAGGATTTCCGTGATGTGGTCCCATTCTGGGTCCCCCCAATCCTGGGCTGCTGTTGCGCCAAAATCGCTAACTATTTCATCCCGGCACCATCGCAGCAGCGTTTTCAGCTCGGCGTTTTCTTTGGCATGGTCAACGATGATTCCGACTGGCATCTGTTTTTCCAGCAGCAATATTCGGCCCCAGGCCCGCTTCAGCCGCTCGACGGCTTCGGAGAGATCCGACATGGTCATGCCAAAGTCTTCGTCAAACGCTCGCTTGCCGTAGTCTGGGCCGCATTGCCAGCGGTCCCGCATCTCCTGGATCTGCGCCTCACACTCCGCGATAAATTCTTGGTCGGTCTTGTCGGTCATTTCTTATTCCTCCGTTGTTTCCAAGCCGCGAAAACAGCCGTAACGACGGCCAGGCCGAGCAGTGCTAGGGCGCTCATATGTTTTTTCCTGGTAATTTCACTTTCCGGTCCTTAATCAACGACCCGATAATCGTCGGTAGACGCAGACAACGTGACGGCACCGGCAGAATAAGAAAGCTGCGGCAGATCGGCCTGTGCTTGAAGCTGCCCGGCGTTGAGCCCGCCGATAGCTTGCTGTGCATTCGACGAACCGATGTTCAACCCGCAGCCGGAGCTACTTCCAATGAACCCGCTCGACCAGTGCGGCCAATACCAAGGTCGCTGATAATCGTAGTGGTGAACGTGCTCGGTCTTTGTCCCGAACATTTCGGAAAGCGCCTTATGCAAATCCCGCGCCTCATCCTTCGTGACGGATACTTTCGTGTCTCCGATTTGGATTGTCAGCTTGATTAGTTCAATCTTCTTTTTTTCTGCCATGTTCTTATCTCCTTTGTTTTTCATTGCCATTAACGCTATCTTATGCGCCGTTTTTCTTCGGCCATACTTCTTGGAACTCGTAGACCTGGCCGAACTCCTCAACCCGCAACGCTCTAAACTCATATTCCCGTGACCACGCTTCCGACATTGGAAAATCGACCGGGAAATCCCAGCTAGCCATATTGCCCATGTGCGGAATGCAGAGCGCAGTTTTGATTCTGTCCCGAAATTCTCGCATCGGCATAACGCTTGACGTGCAACCGTCGAGGGTTTTGAGCTGATACCAGTTACTCATAAAGAGCCTCCAAGCTTTGCTTTCGGATATTTCCTGAACTCGATGCTTGGCGTAGTTTCGTTCTTCTCTTGCATATTTTCCCTGACCTATTACTCCGCTTATCGGTCTAGCTTCATATGGCGCTCATAACGCTTGTGTTTCTCGAACTCTATTTGTATCCGCCTTTTCATAGCGTTCACGAGCTGCATGACCCTTGGAGCCGTAACGCCCATTTGCTCGGCGATGTCCTTGAATTGCCCGCCGTCAAGCCGGAGCGAGAACGCTTCGCGCTGGCGGGGCGTAGCGCGGTCAAACGCGCGCTTCATAATCATCTCGCGCTCGGCCTTAAGTTCGCGCATTAGTAATTCAAGTTCGGGATCTCCCATAACGTTCCTACCGGTCGTTTAGATCTTTAAGCTGCTTTCGAAACTCGCATACCGGGCACTTGTCCTTCGGGAACGAAGCTTCGCATACATTAGATAGGCCGACAAAGAACAGCGCAGCACCGTCCGCCAGACACTCCTTAAGGTATTCAAGGATGAACTCGGGGTCTTTCATGTCCGACTCGAAAAGCGTTCTTAGCGGTCTTGTTTTCATTGACTCTTTATCTGCCTTATCGGTTCATCCAAATTTGCAATCTTTAATCTCACCACTCCCGCCGCAATTTGTGCATTCGACGAGATGATTCTTCAGGCTCGGGCAATCTTCGCCCCATGCTTCGGGGGCGTCGATATACTCGATAAACCCCTCACCGCCGCACGTGGGGCAAGCATCGTGCTCTGAGTCGTAATCAGGCTCGTCCGGCTCTGCGGCTGCGGCCTCAGCTTGATCTAACCAACGCGATTCAATGTCATCTTCCATTACGAAGCCGCCCAAAACTCTAATGCTTCTTTAAGGTCGAAATACCGCGGGTAGTAAACGAAGTGCGGACACTTCGGGCAGCTCACGAAGTAGACTTCCTCGAAAGCCGGGCCGCAGCATTTGGGGTCGCCGCAAGCGCCCGTAGCCCGATCTGTTTCCTCGACCTGCGGATCGTCACATAGGCACTTCGGGCAATTATAATGCTTCGGTTCGTTCTTTTCGGTATTATTTCCCATGACTCCTAAGCCGAATTATCGAGACTCTTTTTTTTCTTGGGCCAAATAATCGTTGAGCGCAGCGACGTATTTCTCGTGTGTCATCTCTGGATTTTCCCGGACGCTCACGGTCCAACTCGACGAGCACCCTCCAGAAACACAGCCGCGCGAACCACGACTCCAGTCAAAGTGAAGCTGTCGCAATGCTGATTCGATATCGTCCGCAGTATCACCGCCGATTTCAATCTTCACGACAAATCGACGATCTGGCAGTTCGACCCCTTGGGTCGTCGTCACCGTTGCGGGATAGATACCGTGCACGGGGCAACTATCCTCTTGAATCAGATTCCCGTGTCCAGCCTTCGTGCATGTGCAAACTTGAAGCATATCAATCCTTATTTTCCTGCCCTAAAATGCGACTTATGCGGTCCTGTTAGTATGCAATATCGTTCAACTCGATATAAAGTTTCGCGCAGATTTGCCGGGCTTCTCTTAGGTCTACTTTTCTCGCGCCCGTTTCGATTAAGGACAAAGCAGAGCGAGGGATGCCAGCATATTTGGCAACCTCGTCTTGGGTTAAATCCAATAGATTGCGGCGTTTGGCAATTTTGGCTCCCACCTTACGCCAGTATACCTCGCTCACCGTTCCCCCGTTTCGTGGTTAGCGTCGTCTCGCTCTGCGTCACACTCAGGACAGAGCAGATCGGTTCCTTCGCCCCGCATCTTGTCGAGCGGAACAATTCGCCCACAGCCGAGACATTCAACCGGGCAAATAACATCTATGTATTGATCTTCGTCCTTCTCGGTCATGTTTTTCTCTCCCGGAAATATGTCTTATGCGGCCTCTAAAATTCGCACGATATGTCCGATCACTTCTGCACACTGCGGGACGACGGAGTTTCCAAGCGCACGCTCTCGGTCCACCCGTCCGGGAAACCCATGAACCACTCGAGCCACGTCGGGTTCAGCGGCCCAGATATCGCCGTCGCAAGTCCAGTGCCTTCCTTGCTCCCCGCTCGAGGCCGGGCGTGATTGCCGTTTATCGTTAACGTCGGAAGAAGCGCGATTCGCAGCGAGTCGCGCTTCTTCCCGGTGCGGCCGGCCGATCCGCCGACGTTGCTCCCGTAACTTGTCGCCGTGAGGGTCGGTAAGAGCTTCAAGTAATACCCCCCCCCTCGTCTTCCGGGTGCGCTCCGGTTTCTGTTCCGGCTCATCGCGGTAGGCAACAAGGAACACCCGCGCTCTCTCGTGCCAAGCACCGCAATCTGCTGCGCTAAGCGGGACCGGTAAGCTTCCGTAGCCGATTCGTTCCAAGCAAAGACGGACTTCATCAACCCATTTCGTAGCCCCGGAAGCAACGTTTTCGACCACGACGAATCGCGGACGCAGCTCAGAAACAATCCGCGCGAACTCAAACCACAGGCCGCTGCGAGAACCGCCAAGGCCAACTCTTTTGCCGGCGCTGCTGACATCTTGGCAGGGGAATCCGCCGCAAATAAGGTCAACTGGTTCGAGCTCTGCTTTTCCAACTGTGCGGACATCCTCAAATCTCTTTGCTTCCGGCCAATGAGTTGCGAGACAATTTCTGCACTTCGGATCGATCTCCACCTGCCACAGCACCGGACCAAGCCCCGCCCATTCGAGCCCGAGCTCTAGCCCGCCGATGCCGCTGAATAGAGATCCGATGGTCATTCACGTTCTTCTCGGGTATGAAAATGTTGACTCATTATATGTGCTTATCGGGACTCATTTATTCGCCTCATCACAAGCCGCACGAATTTTTTCGGCGGCAGAGTAAAGCGCTCGAATGTCGGCTCTTGCTTCGGGCTCGTCGTTGAAACTCCACGCGTATGCGTCATTTTCAAACCATTCCGCTAGGTGGAGAAGGGCGTCGACTGGACCCGATAGAATTACGCTTTCTCCTTTGCCGCGCGGGACAATTTTAGCGCCGGTGACCAGTTTGTATATGTCCTCGGCGTCTGTCTTGTAGTGAGGATCGGTAAAGGGCTGACTTCGCCACGCTTTTCCAGGAATCGATACGGTTATGTGACCACTCATTTCTTCACCGCCCGATAAATCTTATCCAGCTTGTCATGCAGCGGCTCTGACTTTCGAAGTCGCCCCTCGATCACCGCGGTCAAAGTAGCCCCGCGCAGATCCGCCTCTTTTTGCAATGCCTCGATCAGCTCCGGGGGAAGCTTGATCGAGAGCATCTTCCGGTTAGCGCTCATGTGACACCCCCCCACGTCGAAGTTTATCGACGAAGGCCAACATCAAATTCTGCGTGTTGAGCGGGCGCGTATTCCAACAAAGAACCTTTGCGCAAGTAGAACCAACAACGATCCGCATACCGCTAGATGGCTGATAAATCGTGCAGTGAATCTCATGCGAGCGCCCACAATGATCACATTCCCGCGCTACCCCGGACCCCGCAACCGCGCTCCACCCCTTCCCGTTGTGCTCCCATTCTCGCGTGTCGTGAACTGTTTCAAGCTTCCAGGTTTTCATTTCTCCCCCCGTTGTTTGAAACATACTCTCATAGACGTATTGACGTGTCAATACCCTTGTTGTTCTTATATCCCATGTAAAACATGCCCGTTAACCGTAACTATCGGTCATCGAACCGAGTTCCAACTTTTCTTATTGATAATTTTCCAGATCGATACCCCGGTTACGTGGAACGCCCGCGCTATTTTTTGCAAAGACCATCCAAGTTTGTGAAGTTCTCGCACCGCCTCGACCGAATCGGATGTGAGTAAAGCCTGGTCCGTCTCTTCTCCCTGAGCGTATCTACGTTTTAGAACACGACTAGCGTGAAGGTGGTTATGACTCGGCGTATCGCACTCTAGGTTTTCAAGGCGGTTGTCGTGCCTGACTCCGTTCTTGTGGTTGATCCACATTCCCTTTGGTATTGGCTCCACATATGCTTCCCAAACCGCGCGATGGACAATGACGCCGCGACGTTTGCCGGCGTCCGTCCGTAGACTGAGAGTTCGATATCCATTGTTTGAATACTGCGAAAGCTTGCGCCCACGACAATTGTAAATCACGCCGTCCCGAGTAATGAAATACTGAGCAAACCCGGGGATCGGCTTAACGTCGCACGGGAGATTATCGAGCTTAGATTCCATCATTTAAAATCCCTAACTCACGTCCAAGCTTAATTGAAGCTTCGACAACTTTCCGTTCCATAAACTCATTCCACTGCTCCACGCTCTCGAACTTCCTGCCGCGGAACAAACAGCCCTTTGTCATGCAGCGGATCTTTCGGCCGGCAGCGACAAACGGGAAGCGCTTGCAGACGCATGGCACGGGTTTCGGCTTGTCGGGGGTCATGCTTCCGGCTCCTCGATTAATGCTTCAAGCACCGCCAGCACGCCCTTGTCGTTTAAGTATCCGCGCTCTCTCTCGATCAGCTCCCGGATTCGCTCGGCGGGGATGTAGAGATGCACATTGTCACTTGTCATGGCGGGGCAAACATCAATCGACCGCCCAAGGCTATCAACGATTACGTAAGTATTTTGCAAATTGCTCATTTGTCGGAACCGGGAATGATGTCGAAAGTATCAATCGAACTATAGTATCGCCCATTTGCTCACGCTCCTTTGCTCTTGCGCTTCTTACGCTTCGGCTCCCGCTGAACTAAATCCGAACCGCAGATCGCGAGAACATCAGACCAACGGATTAAGTCATAACCCAGAACATACGGCTCTGGTTTGCAGCGGACTCTTTTACACTCGGCTAGCATCTCCTGATGTTGCCGCATTATCTTCCCCGAGATCTTCGCCACTCGCGCGCTTGTTGCTTTCTTAGGCATATTTCTTTCTCCGATTCTCCGTTAATTAAATCAGCACCGCCCCAGTGGCCGAACCCGGCATCCGTTCCGGGTGTTTGGCCGCAAACCTCTAACTAATGCAACTCCTTTCGCGCACTCTCCGATCCGACCCCAAGCTTACAGAGACACGGCGCCGGATCACAGCGCAGCGTTGCACGTTTGCCGTGCTCGCCGCATAGGATGACCGTTGCGCCGAAACTGCGAGCTTCATGAAGCGCGACCAAAATCGCTTCACCGGAAAAGCAGACGACAAACTTTTCGCCGCTTCTCGCCTGACAATCGGCCTCAATCTCGATCTCATGTAACGAGTCCCCGCATAAAATAACCATTTGTAAAACCCTCCGTTAAGGAGCGATGCTGAGACTATTTGCGCCTCCGTAGTCGCGCTAAATGGTCAGAGCATCGCATCCCTGCAGCGGCAAGGCCCTTGGGCGCTGTTTTATAAGACCGGGAGGGGCGTCGACATCTCTTCCCCGTAGTAAGCGCTTCGGCTATCGACCAGCCGCGTAAAAGTCTTTGACGAATCGCTGTATAAGAAATCCCGAGCTGGGTCGCCCAATCAAGCTGAACTTGCGTAATGCCATTATGAGTAAAAAGCTTATTGCCGGATCTATTTCGGCACTGTTCTTTCTGAGTAGCCCATCGACAATTATCAGGCTGGTAGTTGCCATCATTGTCTATGCGGTCGATGGAAAGCTTCGCTGGGGGGTGTCCCATGTCCGCTAGAAAATTAGAGAAACTTAGCCAACGCTCGCAAACTTTAATTCCCCGTGCGCCATAGAGGCGATACCGCGGATTGGTAGAACAATTGCAGCGGTTCTTCATTTGTTCCCAAACTTTATACGCTCTGCTTTTCGGTCCACGTCTCGCAAAGCCATGGACAACGCGCTTATCGCCATTCGCGGTCATTTCCTCTTCCTCAAGCTTGCGAGGTGTGCGCTGCAACGCAGCACCTCTGGGATAATGTCTCGGCCTAGCTGCACCTGACAGGCTTCTGCCTGCTGCTGCGCTACTTCGCTATTGCCGCCAGCATCTTCAACCGGATGCTGTTTAAAAACGTAAGTAAGAACGTTCGGGTTTTCGACGAACGGTATGTAATGCTTGCGCTGACGTTTTGTCAGCGTCATTTCGCGCTCGCGTACTGCGCCAAGGCAGCGGCCGTATTCAACTTGCTGCTGATGAAAGCCGTCGAAGCAGGCCCAATAGAAATCGTGAAATCGGATCCAAGCTGCCGGCCGCTCTTCGAGCTTGCAACGACACGCGCCGCAAGCGGCTTCCGTGCTGGAGCTGATTACGCATTCTTCATCGTGCGCGAACGCCACACCCGCAAACAACAACACCGCCGCTAAATATTTCACTTGATTCTCCGTATTTTATGCTCCCGCTTCGGCGGCAGCGCTTGTCGGTAAATGTCTCTCGTAAGCTGCATGTCGTCTATTTGAGGAACGTGCAAATTGAGAAGCGCTTTCGCGATATTCTTTCGCCGCTCGTCCATCTCCGCGACCAGATCCGCCTGCTCCCGCCACACGGAAGCCTCCGCGCGTTTCGTGCGCCACTCTTCGTAGTAGCTGCGGGAAACCCAGCCGAGGACGCAGGAGGCGTAAGCGAGTAGCCAGATCATCGTCGTTTCTTCCTGTCGTGACTTCCGCTCTCAATAATAATGGCGTCCGGGAATAACGCCGTCAGCAGCTTCTTTGTTAACTGCCACTCCCGAAACACCCGGCCCTTATAATCGTCGAACACGAACCGCCCGGAGGCGACATCCCAATAAGTAAAATCGCTGTTATAGGTCTTAATCAGTACGCCGTTTACCGTCAGCGGTATCCGTTCCTTGCATTTCAGATCCCGAATCACTCCCGCCTTTTCTTGGAGCTTCAGCATTCCCCAATGCTCATGCTCACCGCCGCTCGCGAAGTAGCCCTCAGCCGTTTTTACTGGCTTTGCCTTGGTATGCGACTTTTTGCGCATCACCTTGGCGTATTCGGAGGCGGGAACGTGCTCAGTCATGGCTCCTCCGTTCCCGTAAACCTCAGTTTCTCAAGCAGCTTCTCGGCGTTCTTTATCCGCTCGGAAAGCAGGTCAAGAAAACGCTCGTTTGCTTCCACTTCTCGCCGCCGATAGTCCGCATCGAATCTCATGCGCAAGGCGCGCCACCAGCGGCGATACCAACGTCCCGGACCTGGGCCGTAGACTTCCGCAGGGCCTATCTGGTTCCAGGTAAATTCCGCGGGGGAATATTGCGGCCAGACCAAATTTTCTGGCAGCGCAACACCTTCTTTGTATCTGTCGTCGTCGCTCACTGCCGCCTCGCCTTAGTTTCTTCCAGTGCGTCCTCAAGCTCGCGGATGCGATTAAGCGCCGCGAACGTTTCGGCAAGAGTGCAGCTAACTAGGAAATCAAGCGCGTGCGTTATCCGATACTCGGTTGGCAACTGATAGTCTTTGCGCTCCGTAAGTAGCTCCCGCAAATGCGACAGCCGCGCCTCAAGCAGCATGTGCCGCTCGTTCAGCTTGTTTAGTTCGGCCTGCTGGTGGATTGGGTCGGTCATGCTCTCGCCCCATGAAACGCGTTGTTAAAATCGTCCTGCTGAATGCCCAAATATTTCATCGTCGTTTTCCAATCCCGATGCCCCATAACCTTCATAAGCACGTGCGCCGTCCGGCTCATGGCTTCCGCCGGGTTCATTCCTTGTGCGCCGTAATCTTTCAGCAGCCGATCCCGGGTGCGGTAGGCGAATGTGTGGCGCAGCGTATGGGCATGCGCCAAATCGGCCGGCACGTTCGCTTCAAGCATCATGGCCTTAACGATATTGTGCAGGGCCACATTGCTGTAATTCGGCAACACCCCGCGGCGCATGCGGCTGGCAGACGGGATTAAGGGCGTATGCGCGCCCATCGGGAACTGTTCGCGCCAGCACAGATAGGTCTGGAGCTCGGGAAATAGAAAGTCAGTAATCGGAACAGCGCGCGATCCTCTGCTTTTGCCGACAACGCGCAAAAACCATTTAATGTCATCCGAGATCTGCCCAACGGTAAGATAACGAACCTCTCCCGCGCGTAGGCCCGTCTCGACGTAAAGCAGCGGTAGAAAGCGATCGACCGGGTCGGTCTGCGATTGAGCTAGTTTAACCAGTCGGCGATACTGCCCGTCAGTCAGCCCCTTAAATTCAGTCTCGGGAACTTCAACGCCGCGAACTTCGCGCGCCGGGTTTCTTACCTGATGGCATTCCTGCATCCAGTTACAAAAACGCTTTACTGTGCGCACCCGAATCTCAGCCGTGGCCGGTGCGTCGATCTCCAATCGCGCGTCTTTAAAGTCGGCAACAAGCTTTCGCGTAATGTCGGAATAGGTAAGAGTGGCAGCCGAGCGGCGGAGCTTGGTTTCGCTAAACTGAACGTAGTACCTCAGTCCCACCTCATAAATCTCTCTGGTTTTTTGCGTGACGCATTCCTCATCCAGGAATTGCTTTATCAAGCTCGAAAGCGGCAATAATTCAGCAGTGTTCGTGATCGCGTAGTGCCGAGTTTGCTTAGGAAGCGCTTTAAATGAGGCCATGCCATCCCCTGTAAGGAAAAGGTTGACCCAAATCATAAACGCCGCTCGTAACACTTAATCGACTCCGCGCATGCCCGTAATTGTTTGCCCTTACTTCTACTGCCATCGTCGCGTCGTACAGACCGCGGTGGCGCTAGGTGTTCAGCCTAAGCGCTTCCAGATCTCGAACTCCCTGATAACTTTGTTTGCGTAAATCTCAGCCGCCTTACCGACACCGTTGTAACGACAGGCCGTTGCCCAAACGGTGCCAGTAGCTCGATAGCCTTCTCCCAAGTGCTTAGCGCCCTTCCTAATTTGGCAAGCGTAGTCCCGCGTGGCGCACTTGCCGTGCCATCGGCTGACGAGACCCATAAGGCCAGCACTGGCGCAATCTTTACGACCACGTCGGGCGCAAGAAGAGTTCGTTTCGGGATTGTAGGCGTGTTCATTCCAGTTGCTCTCGACTGTTATCACCGCTTCGATTAGCCCCTTCGGAAGATTCCACTTCCGGCGCTCCTGCTCGATCACCTGGCTCAACAACGGCTCGGGAGACGGCGCACTGTAAGCGCTCGCGGACATCTGCGATATCAGTCTCGCCCGAAATCTTTCCGAGCCGAACTCCGTGCAGTAACAGCACATCAACAAGCCAACCAGTATCGGCGGTACTGCAAGTGTCATTACCTGTTTCATTTCGTTCACCTTTCATTTTCTAACCTTTAGTTGCCAAACCGCTGCCGACTTACCGCTTAGGTTTTTCCGGCGAATACCGGAGTCCTCGATCCGCGCAGCTCGGATCAGTTCACCAAGAACGTAAAAATCTGTTGCCAGCTCCGTCACGCGAGGGCGGATGTAGAGAATTGAAAGCCGGAGATCGAAAGCAATCTCATCGGCCGTCATGGGGCGCACGGCGAGCAATGCCAAGATCCGCTCGTGCGTTTCGCGCTTGGCGTCCTTGCGGACTGCTCGGGCCGCGGCCTGGCTGGTCTCGCGCGGCTGATAGCCGGGGGTCTCTGGATAGGAGCGATAAAGCCAGTTCGTTTGCTTCATAGAAGCTCCTTAAACACTTCTTCCGGGACTTCTAGCGCCTTACAGACATCTCGAATCCGCGAACCTCGCAGGCGACCGTGATCGCCGTGCATGAATTTACAAATATATTCGTTTGGAATGCCGGTGGTGCCCCCAAGCTTTCGAGCGTTACTGGCTTGCCAGCCGAGAAGCACACGTAAGCGCCGGCCGGGCTCCAGTCCTGCTAGAAATTCTCTAAGGGTTTGATCCAAAATCATCTCAACCTTCCATTTGCTAATTTTGCGCTATCTGACGACCGCTGAAGCTCAAGAGCGGCCTTTAGGCCCCAATCGATTACGCGGCGCATATGGTTTGAACTGCCCGGATAGGCTTTGCGGCCTTTAGGGGTTTCTAAAAACCACTGCTCAACCTTCATGTAGGCGTGGAGGTGGTTTTCTTTAAGCAGGCCGGATTTTGTTAAGCGGCTTTCGATGGTCTCGATTTCGAGATCCGAAAAAAACAAAGCAGGGAACTTCGGGTGCTGCTTACGAGGATTTCCACGCGCATCCGGTTGCTGAAATGGGCGGAGCTTCAGCGGTTCGGTCTCCCTCTCACACTCTCCCTCGTTACTTTCTTGCTCCTGCTCTTGCTCTATATATACATTTGCTGAGCTTTTGCTTTGCTTTTGCAAAGCATTTGCTCTTAACTTTTGTCTTTTCAGATCATACACTTGCATGCGCAGGAGAAAGGAAGGCGACCAAATCGCGCCATTCTCAGTGCAGAGCAGACCGGAGTCGACGCATCCGCCAAGGAGAGAGCCGAACATTTCCGGCTCAAGTCCGAGCGACAACGCGTAACCAGCGGTGAATCTCTCATGCAGTTTGTAATCTGAAGCTTCTCGCATAAGTTCTAAAAGGCAAAAATAAAAGCCGTACCCCTGTAGTCCGTGTGCTGCTCTGAGCTGCAGCATCTTTCCGTCGTTCCTTGCGTTGGCGTCGTGTAGAAACGTGTAAGCGTCTTTTACGTGCGCCATCCGTGCTTTCCTGCTGCATACGAAGTGGGTCAGTTTTCTTTCCCGCGCCGACCGACAAGGCGCGTAAGGCTTAAAGCAGCTCTTAGCTTTGCCAAGCTTCCCAGGTGTTCAGGCTGGCAGCGCTGGCGCTTTTCTCCGTTTGGAGGTGGAGATCCTTTTAAGTAACCGGCGGTTTAACGTCCGCCTCAAACTCTGGCACCCCGTCCCGCTGAAAATCTTCCGCATCCATCCGATCCAGCTCCGCCAAATAATCAGCAGCCGCAGCATCCGCACGGTCTTTCTGTGCCAGCGCCGAACAGATGTTATTTCTGTCCGTGATAGTGATTTTCTCCGCGTTCACCGGCTTTAGGAGCTTTTCGAGAATAGGGATCTTCATCTCGAACAGCCGCCGGCCGGAATATTGGAACCGTTGGCCGTTGATCTCCGCGCCTTCGAGCTTGTGCTTCCAGGGGTTCTCGTCAGTGGCTATGACCGGAATCTCTTCCGGGGCGGGGGGCTGCGCTACGTCGTCAACCTTCGGCCATATGCCTCCCTGCTCAAGGTGCTTTTTGCCGTTTCCATTGGTCTTGACCGGCTCGTGAGCGGGTTCAAAGTCCGCATCCATCACTTTGCCGCCAAGCTCGTCCGGCGTGTATACCGGTCCGCCAAATACCCCCGGAAAGAACATCCGAGCGCCCATGGTCAGAGCGCGCCAGAACAACATCGTCCGGGCCTGTTTTCGGTAGTTATCTTTTCCAGTCAGCCCGAGCTTAGTGGCATCCTCGTAGCTGAAAGAGATGTCCGGCTTGAGGGTCTTACCGTCCCGGGTAAAGCGCAGGACGCACCCTTTCTCGTCGAATTGCAGCGGTTCCCAGTTCCCGCCCGATTGCTGGATACGGGCACCGATCTGCGCAGCAGCAAGCGCCGTCTTGCCCTGGATGATGTTGATATCCCGCATCGACTCGAAAGGGCCTAAGCCCATTTCGCGTCCGGCCATGATTTTCACCATCGCCTGTGCTTCGCTTTTGGTATCCGAGAACAGCCCCGACAGGTGAAAGGTCTTCGCCAGGGCGGAAATCGTGGTCAGATCTTGCGCGCTTATCAGCGCCGGGAGGTTGGCGCTCATTGCACCCCCCGCGAAGTCAGGAAGGAGTCATTGAGCAGGAGCTTCGACATCTCCGGGTAGTCGCCATACATCAGCTCAGCGCAGTAGCGCAGGGCCTTTTCTTCGTCCTTGGCTTCTTCCGGCGTCTCGAGCCAGTCTTTGTGGTCAACAACCCACACATCGACCATCGGCGGCTCGCCGTCGTCTCCGGTAGCTAGGCCGTGGTCAATGGGATCAAGGTTCGCATACCAAGCATCTAACTCGTCCTCGTTCATGTCGCGGGAATCTTCGAACACCTGGCCGCCGAACTTCTCGACAAGCCAGCGCTGTGCTTCAAGCGGCAGCCGGTCGAACAGGATAAAGAACATGGCCCGGGGCTGTTCCGAGCTCGGGAGCTCGCTAAGCGCGGTCATCTTGCGATGGGCTACGCACAGGCGGCCCAACTCTTCAGCCTCTTTTACTACCTGGGGGTCTAACTCGAATTTCATATGCCTCTACACGGTTTATTCACCCGTTCAGAAGCAATTCCCGACTTTACCTAAGATGTATAGGTTACAGTCGTGAATGCGTTCCGAACGGAACATCATTGAGACTACATGAGGTTGCACATAGATTCAACTAAAAAGATAATCGGCTCTCGAATACAATCGCTTTAACAAAATAATCGTAACTTTTTTGTAGCCTCCGCGCCTTAGCGCTCTTCTTTACATACGTCTCGAACTTTAGTTTTCGACAAAACGGCCGGTTGAAGCGTGACCGTATGTAAAGTTTCGAAGTGCTTGATTTCGGACAATATGTCCGGCATCATACTTAAAGTCCCATTTCAGACATCGGTGTTCATGCGGCTTAAGTCAGGTGTAGAGCTCGCCGGGGTCAAACCCGAAACGGTCCTAGCAATGATGCTAGCGGAGTCCGTTTTCAAGAAATATAGCGCCGATCTGGTCATCACATCAGTTTCCAACGGTAAGCATATGCCCACATCGCGGCATTATGGCGGATACGCCTTTGATGCGCGGACCCGGGACATCATGCCCACGGAGTTAAAAGAGCTTACGGAGGACGTTAGCGAGGCTCTGGGCAATGAATTTGACGTGGTGCTCGAGGTTGACCATCTGCATGTCGAATTTGATCCGCCGAAGAAATGAAGCAAGGCGCGAGAAAGTACCCCGTTATTACTTCTCGCCGCGGCATTCCGGATCTCGAGCGCCCGTTTATGGGCACCCACGAATACGCTCAGGTCTATTGGCATCCGCACGTAGTGGAAGCGGATAAATGCCGCCAAATGCTTCGGGCGGTCCTCTGCCAGGCGATTAAAGACGCGCTAGGCATGGGCGTTGTATCGCTCGGATACTGCAAACATGCGCGCCGCAGGGCGCTCGAATGGTTCGAAGGCGTCCGATGGGAAGGGGAGATGTTTAGCTGGCTCGAAGTGCAGCAGTATCTTGGCCTCAGCTCCACGCAAGTGCGCCAAATAGAAACCTCAGTGCGAACAAAAAACGCTCTCCTCACCTACCGCTGGACGCGGGGATAGCGCCCGCCAGATTCTCACTTCTACTTTTCGCCAAAAGTTGCGAACGATCCCCCGCGGAAGGCACAAAAATCACAAGCCCCTCTGTTTGAGCGGCGACCAGCGGAGCGGAACAATGTGGTCAGCATTGAGTTTTGGATTGGGTTCGTCGGCACTGTTGTTCTTGGCTTACTCGGCTTTCTGCTTAGTAGAAGCCTTAGCCAGGTTGACGAGAACATTAAAGGGCTGCGCGAGGCGAAGCACGATCTTGCGAACGCGGTCGGCGCAGTTAGTCACAAAGTGGCCCTACTCGAAGAACGGCTTCGGCGACTTACGGACGACTTTCAAGAGTTCGAGAACGGCAAAGGACGTACTAAATCGTAAAGAACGGAGACTGCCATGAAAGGTAACATTCAGTTAGTCCTCGGTATTATCAGCTCTTTCGTCTTGCTGGCGTTCATTATGCTCGCGGTAGTTGCCTTCTCCGGCTGCGGACTCGGCAGCGGGAAGGAAGATGATACTTCGGTCACTGCCCCGCAGAGTTCCAGTGTAACCGAAGATAACGGGTGCCCGGTCACTATCGAAGCACCGTCCGCCGAAGAAGCGGTTGACGCAGCCGAAGAAGATACCGGCGGCGAAGCAACGGCAGTCGAAGAAGTTGAGAGCGGCCTCGATCAAGGGAGCGTCCTGCGAGTTTTCCGCGTGTGGCTCAAGGACATCACCATCAATGTTAACGGCTGCCACAACGGCGTTGTTGTTAACGATAACGACTCGTTTTCTGACGACGATACGACCGTCGACCTGGGAGAGCAGCCACAATGAAAGACTGGATCGTGCAAAAGTTCCTTCTGAAATACGTTAAAGGGTTTCTCGATAAACTCCCGGCAAACGGGCTGAAAGTCGCTTTCGGGATAGCGCTTGTCATTCTTCATGAGCTCAATCTTGTCTACGGCGGAACTCCATACGGAGCAATGATTTTGTGGGTGATTAACTTCATCAACGGCTTGGGCGGTTCCCCCGACACTGTTCTGAATATCAGTCTCGTTACCCTTATTATCGGCGCGATCCATAAGAGCCTCAAACTTCTCGGACTCGAGAAACAGAATGAGGAGCTAAAGGATCAGATAATCGTAGGGCGTTAGTAGATATTATGACGACCGCTGACGACGAGCTCGAGCTCTCGGCAGAAGAAAGTAGCAGAACGATATCCCTCGTATGGGCCTTCAAGGCTCTTTTTAAATTGTGGAAGTGGTTGACGCGATAAAACGATTTTCCTTGCCGGCCGGTGCGGCCGCCTTCGTTTGTTCCTCCATTCTGGCCGCACCGGCTTTCTTACTCTCATTTAACAGGAGACCAAATGGGTAGAATTTTAGTTTCAAGCGTAGTCCCGGTATTAGACACAGCTGTATATGCCACCGGCGATGTCATGCACACAACGGCAATGGCATTCCGGGTATTTAACCAGTCAGGGCCAAGAATCGGTAAACTGGTTCAAGCTGTGATCGCAGATGCAGGCTTACAAGGAATTGCTGCCGAGCTTGTGCTGTTTAGCTCAGAGCCCGCTGCCACAACCTACGGCGCCCTTAACGCTGCCTTCGCTCCAACAGCCGCACAGCAGCTCACCATCTGCGGAGTCGTAGCGTTCGGCACTACAGCGGCTACGCAATACTTTGCCTACTCCGGTGGCGCTGTTCACATTGCGACTAACACCAATCCAATTTGTGTTTACTCCTCAAGCGCCAGCACGCCGCAATTTATATACGGCGTGCTCGTGGCTAAAGGTGCATGGGACGCAGTAGCCGCAAACGATATCCAGGTCACTCTTAGCGTAGAAGAATCGGACATAGGATAGCCATGGCTAAGGGGGGCAGACCCTCTATGTATACGCAGGAACTAGCGAAGAGCATTTGTGACCGGCTGGCTAACGGCGAAAGCTTGCGGACTATTTGCAAGAGCGAAGGCATGCCAACGCGCGAAACTGTGCGGGTGTGGCGTAACGATAACCCCGACTTTTCTGGCCAATACGCGCGTGCGCGCGAGGACCAGGCTGATTTCTACGCGGATGAGTGCATAGAAATCGCGGACGATAAGAGCCAAGACATTCTTGACATCAAGGAAGGCGGCGATACGCGAATGATCACCAACTCCGCCGCCGTCCAGCGTGCGAAGCTTCAGTGCGAAATGCGCAAATGGAAGGCATCGCAACTAGCGCCTAAGAGATGGGGGCAACAGAATGCGACAGTAACGGGAGCGGATGGTGGGGCAATAGCCATTAAGCTAACCATAGAAGAGAAAAAGCTACCTCGTGAATGAGATCGAACTGTGCTTTCAACTTTGGCCTAAGCAGCTCGCGGCGCTCAATTCGCCAGCTCGGGAAATTTTATACGGAGGTAGCACGCGCGGCGGAAAATCGCACCTGGGACGCGTTGCGCTCTGTATTTGGTGTCTCGCCATACCTAAGCTTCAATGCAAACTCATTCGTAAGAAGCGGGACGACATTCTCTCCAACCACGTATTTGGTCCAATGGGGTTTCGGGATCTCTTGCGCCCGCTCGTTGATCGTAAGCTCGCTACAGTCACGCAAGACAACGTCATGTTCTATAACGACAGCCGGATCGTGTACGTCCACTGCCAAGATGAACGGCAGCTGGACAGCGCTCAAGGGGTTGGAACGCACGTGCTGTTTATCGACGAAGCTCCTCAAATATCCGAGCGGCTTATCCGCATGTTCCGCGGCTGGTGCACGATGACAGTCGAAATGCAAGCGGCGTTACCGGAGCAGTATCGCGGCATGTTCCCGCGAATACTTTACGGCGCTAATCCAATGGGCGTTTCGATGTCCTACTTCCGGCGGCACTTCGTGAAGGCGCGTCCGATGGGGTCTATTGAAATGGCTCACGGTTTTACGCGCCAGTATATTGAGGCGAGGGTGGCTGACAATCCGAGCGAGGACGAGGAAGCAACGCGCGGGCGTATCATGGGCTCATTTGACGCCGCCACAGCATCCGCACTTTTGGATTCAAATTGGGACGCGCCTATCGGTGACTTCTTCGATTGTTGGGATGAGGACCGTCACGTAATCCCCGACTTCCTACCGCCTGCGCACTGGTATCGGTATCGCGGCTTTGACTGGGGCTCGGCTGATCCCTTCTGCTGTTATTGGGCAGCGGTGTCGGACGGCGAGATGTTTGATGCAGACACATGGAGTTTTAAGGACGGCGCTTATGTCAAATCAACGAAACGGTTCTGGTTCCCCCGCGGCAGTAAAATTATCTACCGAGAATGGTATGGAGCGCGTGAAGACGACCCCTCTAAGGGACTTGGCATGCGAAATGCTGACATTGCTAGAGGCATTATCGAGAGAAGTCCTGCTGATGAGGAGAGAAATGTCATCACTCTCACTGACAGTTACCCGTTCCCTGATCGAGGCGAAGAAGGAGGACAAACCATTGCCAAAACCTTCGCTGATCAAGGTTGTAAATTAACGCTTGGCGATACGTCCCGGGTAACAGGCTGGGTCGCGATGCGCGATGCGCTGATCGGCAAGCAGATGGACCTCAACATAGAGACCCGTTACCCCATGCTCTACATCCAGGAGCAATGCAAGTTCGCGCGGGATTACATACCAGCCCTGCCAAGACACCCGAACGAAGCCAAGAAGCACGAGGACGCTGCCGAATCAGGCGAAGCAACTCACGCTTGCGACGTTATTCGCCTTATCTGCATGGCGCTAGCGCCCGCAAAGGACAAGCCGATACCCGATGTCGACAAGATTATGAAGCAAATCAAAGAAGCCACCAAAGGCCCGACGTTTGAGGACGCGGTCAAGATGGTGAAGCAGCAAAAGGCAAGGAGCGGTGGAAAACATTTCTGATAGCCCCATAGACGCCGCTGAGAAAGACCCGGAGGAAGAGGGCAAGCCAAGCTTGCACTATTGGCGGTCGCAGCTGCAGGCTTACGATAACGCGGCCGACGGCTGGAAAAAGGACGTGGATGCTGCGTTCGATGAGTATCTGAACGAGCAGGGCAAGGCGCGGGGCGAGCGTAACAGTAAGGTAACAACGCACCTGCCGCTGTTCTGGTCATGCGTTCGCACTATTCAGCCGGCGCTTTATTCCCGGACGCCGGTAATTGTTACCGAGAAGTCATTTAAGGAGATGCAAGACCCTGTTGCCCGGCTTGCTGCTGTCATGGCGGAGCGGCTTGGCAAGTATCTCGTTAAAACCAGCGGATTTGACCGCACGATGGCGCTCGCTGTTACGCACTTCATTATGTCTGAAAAGATTACCAATCGGGTGATCTTTGATTCGGCCGTTAGCGACGTTCATGTGCCCTACGAAGATGGCGGGCAGATGATGATGAATATTGAGCAGCGGCTCGACTACATCAAATGTGAGACAGAGCCTTGGCACTATCGCGACGGTAGGCACACGCCAAACGCTAGGCACCAGGGCGAGATCGACTGGATGTCGTTCGATACGCTGTTAACGCGGACGGAAGTTGAGGAAACCTTCGGCGAGGACGCAGCAACCGAGCTGACGTTCTCGCCGATGGGGAACGGCAAGGATAAAGACCGCAGCAAGGAGATTAAGGGGCTGCCTGCTCACTTCGCTACCATCACTGAGATTTGGGACAAGAAGAAACGGAAGGTTTACTACCTGTCGCCCGGCTACAGCGAATGGCTGAAGCATGAGAACAATCCAGATGGGGGAGATCCTTATAAGCTGAAGGACTTTTTTCCATGCGCTCCGTTCATGCTCGGCACGTTCGGCGCGGAGGATATGTTTACCCGCCCGGCGTATGTGCAGCTTTCGGACCTGATTGATCAGGTGCATGGAGCATTTGACCGGCTGCGGCGGCAGATATTAGCGCTTAAGAAGGTCGGCGTATTCGATGCGTCCAAGCCGGAGCTGGCAGAGCTGAACGCTATTGCGGCTGAAGGGCAATTCATTGGTGTTGCTGATCTCGATACATTGCTCGGCCCTAACGGCACGCTAGATAAGCTGATCCACTTCTTTCCTACCGACCAGATTGCGAAGGGCGTTACCGAGCTCAAAGCTGTCATCGCTGATTTTAAAAATGAGTTCTTCGACCTGTGGGGCATTCCCGATATCTATCGCGGGATTACGGACCCGAACGAAACGCTAGGGGCGCAACAGCTGAAGGGCAAGCACATGTCCGTGCGGTTCTCCGTGCTTCAGCGCGAAGTGCAGCGGCTGGCGCGCGATACCATAGAAATCATGTGCGACCTGTATCTTCAGAAATGCCCGGAGATAAAGCTAGCTGAGATCATGGGCTACAAGTTCATGAATCAGCAGACGGAAGCGCCGCTATTTGTTCAGGCATTGCAGCTGCTGAAGAACGACGAAGAGCGCTGCGTTCGGCTCGAGATCGAAACGGATTCCACCATCAACATGGATATAGAAAGCGAGGTTGAGCATAAGAACAACCTGGCAAAGACTATGTTCGAAGGCATTACGGCTCTTCAGCATGTGCCGCCTGCGTTCATGCCGGTAGCTGCCAAGGCCGTTGAGCTGACAGTTCGCGCGATGCGCGAGGGCAAGCAAGTCGAGGACGACCTAGAGCAGTCCATGCAGTCAATGCTTGAAGCCTCAAAAGCTCCGCCGCCGCCTCCGCCGGAAGATAAGTCAGTGCAAGTAGCGCAAATTAAGGCGCAATCCGACCAGCAGAAGATCCAGGCGGATATGCAGCAGTCGCAGTCCGATCTTCAGGTCAAAGGCCAAGAGATCCAGCTGAGATTCCAAGAATTGCAGCTGAAAGCTCAAGAGCTTCAGGTAACCATGCAGCTCGAGCGCGAGAAAATGCAGGTGGAAATGCAGAAGATCGCCGCTGATAACCAGATCGAGGCGATGAAAGTGCAGATAGACGCGCAAATGAAAGCATCAGAGCAAGCGCTGGACGGTATGCGCGTTCAGATCGAGCAATACAAGGCAGTGCTTGACGAAAAAGAGAAGTTTATCGAAGAGCGGCGGCTGAATAACGAGGACCGGAGCGACCATCGGGGGCATTTAGTTGAGGCGATTGCGTCTATTGCAGCAAAACAAGACGCCAAGCCTCAAGCTATGCCCGTGATTCACGTTCACACCGGAGACGGCGCGGACGGGAAGCCGCGGAAGAAGAAGATCCGCAGCGTTGAGAACGATGACGGCAGCTTTACGCATGAAGAAGTCTACGAAGATGCGGGGGCTGAATAATGGCGAGCGTAATTCAGCGCGTATCTAACTGGCTGCTGGGCGATTACCCGGTAGCAACTACTGAGATCGGCACCGGAGCAACGCGGAAGCTGATCCAGCATGTTCATACGGTCGATGCTAGCGGATCTCCCACGTCGGGCGGGGATGGCGCTGTACTGGACGGCGTAGATCCGACGATCAAGGCGACGGTTAAGGATCTTTCCAACTCAAACCCCCAAGCGGTTGCCGTTGTCGACGGTAGCGGCGATCAGATCACGAGCTTCGGCGGCGGAACGCAATACACAGAAGCGGACACCGATGCGAGTATTACCGGCACGGCGATGCTTTGGGAGGATACCAGCGATACGCTTCGAGCGGTATCTGCTGCTAAGCCATTACCTGTCGCAGTAGTGAGTGCACTCCCGGCCGGGACAAATGCGATCGGGAAACTAGCGGCAAATTCGGGGGTAACAATAGGCGCTGTTGAAATTGCGGCAGCCCAAACACTTGCAACAGTAACCACGGTCGGCGCGGTAACGGCGATAAGTAATGCTCTCCCGGCGGGCGCAAACGCAATCGGCAAGCTGGCGGCTAACTCCGGGGTTGATATTGGAGATGTGGACGTAACATCAGTCCCCGCCGATCCGTTCGGCGCGAATGCTGATGCGGCGAGTGCGACGGGATCGATCTCTGCAAAGCTTCGGTTTATTGCGTCAACCGGGATTCCAATAACGGGAACGGTTACGGTCGGCTCTCACGCCGTCACAAACGCAGGAACGTTTGCGGTGCAGGTCGATGGCGCTGCGCTCACCTCGCTCCAGTTGATTGACGACGCGGTTTATAGCGACGACGCGGGGTACACGCCGGGCACGTCGAAAGTCCTAGGCATCGGCTTACAGGCGGATGAGACAGCGACGGATTCCGTAGACGAAGGGGATATGGGTGCTCCCCGGATGACGCTTGATCGGAAGGTGATTGTAACGCCGCAGCCGCACACGGGGGGGGGCTTATCGATCTTCCGCAGCATCGATCTCGACGAAGGCACGCTTGAAGTTGTTAAGAACAGCGCCGGCTGCATATACGGCATGTGGATCACGAACACGGCCACAGCGACGAGGTGGGTTAAGTTCTACGATGCGACAAGCGGAACTCTCGGAACTGGCACACCTGTCATCACATTTGGCATACCGGGAAACGCCTCTGACGATCTTGCAGGGTTGTTTGGCTCCGGGCACGGTATTGCCTTCGCGACTGGCATTTGTGTCGGCGCAGGAACGGGCGTTGCGGATAACGACACCGGCGCGCCTGGGGCAAACGATATAATCATCAACGTGTTTTACAAATAAATGGCAATCGGTTTCGTAAACGGCACGAGCGGAACAAACGCGGTTACATTTGCTAGCCCGGTGGCGGGTTATATTCAGCTGGTATTTGCTTTTCGGGATGGTTCGAATACCGCCCCAACGGTTCCGGCCGCCCCAACGGGGAACGCTTGGACTGTGGCACCGACCGGGGCGGCTGGAGCGAATACCTGCTCTAGTGTTTTAGTGTATCGCGTTGTTGCGTCAGGCTCCGACACCGGAAGCGGCACGTTTACGAATGCGACAACGCTCGTAGCTCTTCAATATTCGGGATGCAATACAGCGGCACCGGTAGGCGTTGACTCTGACACGGGCGCATCGTCGGCAACGGTTAGCTATAACGACCCGGGCACGTTTGTTGTTACGGACGGCACTTCCTGGGCGGTCGGTTTCGCGGGGCACCGGGCGGTCGATAACGATCTAGGTGCGCCTACGGGTATGACAAACCGCGTTG
>OFQY01000162.1_pt1 | contig 31971 bp, 55 predicted proteins | sample 1542991 | NCBI WGS metagenome assembly OFQY01 (sample SAMN07774224, study PRJEB24372) | wastewater metagenome | isolation source: Exp Tend VB 10WW | collected 2016-02 | reverse complement strand
GGGGCGGGGGGTGGCGGCGGTGGCGACGATGGCCGCGGGATCGTCGGCCCGTGGGCGCCCGGCGCCACGACCTACCAGCAGTTCGTTTCCTGGCCGGGCGTGGTCGGGTTCAACGCGCAGCTCTTCCGCCCCGCGCAGATGACGGCGGGCCTCCCCGACCTCCGCGGGGTCGCGAGCGTGCCGGCGGACTACGCCGAGTGGGCGGAGGCGACGCGTCCGGTCGTCGTGCGGATGGAGCCGTTCGGCGCGGAGACGACGTCGGGGCAATGGTCGACCCAGGGCGGGGCCCAGCGCTACCCGTTCGGCACGGGCCAGGGCGGCATCCTCTTCATGCCGCCCCAGGTGGACCTCTTCGACACCGAGCGGACCGCTGGCTTCCTCCCGAGCACGACCGCCCCCTACGTGGCCGTCTGGGGCGCGTGGTGGGGCGCCGGGACGCCCTCGAGGACGACGGGACTCCTGAAGAGCGGTTTCCGCTGGGGGATGTCCGGCAGTTCGTTCGTCCTCCAGGCGCTCGACGCCTCGAGCGTGGCGACGACGGGCTTCGGCGTCACGTCCGCCGGCGCGCCGCAGCTCCGCGAGAGCGGCGGGCCGACGTTGCTCACCCTCGGGGCCGTCGCCGACGGGGAGTATTTGAAGCGGTCGGGCGCGACGCTCGTCGGCGGGACGCCCTCGTCGTCGTCGAGCGACCTGTTCTCGACGATCGTTTCCAAGACTGCTAACTACACGATCGTCTCCCCCGCCGACAACGGGACGACGTACGACTGCGACTCTAGCGGCGGCGCGATCACGCTGACGCTGCCGACGGCCCCCGCGGCGGGGTTCCGCGTGGCGATCATGCGCCGTGCCGGGACGCCGGGCGCGAACACGGTCACGGTTGCGGCGGGCGGCGCCGACGTGATCCGCGGCCCGCGCTCGACGGCCGCGACCTCGTTCGCGCTCCAGCTCTACGAGTCGGTGGTCCTCACCTACTACGCGACGGCGGGCGTGTGGATGGCGGTCGCGCACTCGTCGACCGCCGACGCGGGCACGTCCATAGCGTCGCTCCGCACCATCGGCACGGGCGGCACCCAGGCGTGCGCGGGCAACGACTCGCGCCTCTCGGACACCCGCACCCCGACCGACAACACGGTTTCCACGGTGAAGATCGTCGACGACGCCGTGACGTTCGCGAAGCTGGCGGACGACGTCACCGCGGCGATCCTCTTCGGAATCTGACCCCATGCTTCTTCTCGACACGTCCACGAAGCTTCAGCTCGTCCTCGCCGCCGCGCACGCGAGCGCCGCCCTGGAGATCGTCGCCGCCTGGCTCGACATCACGGGGCACGCGCCCGGGCTGACGACGCAGACGAGCAACGGGGCGACGGACGTCGACGTCGTCGCGGCGCCCGCCTCTGGCTTGCGCGCCGTGAAGAGTCTGACCGTGTTCAATTCGGACAGCGCCGCGGCCACCGTCACCCTGAAGACCGACAACGGCGGCACCGAGCGGCGCGTGTTCAAGGCGACGCTCGCGGTCGGCGACAGCCTCATCTACGAGGACGGGCGCGGGTGGGGCGTTCACGACGCGAGCGGCAACCTGAAGACCGTCGCAGCCGGCGCGTCGTCGAGCGTGGCCGTCGTCGAGGGGGCGGACGCCCAGCGCATCCTCCAGTCACCCCTGGGCGGGTCGGGCACGTTCCTCGGACTGACCGGCGTCGCCTACTGGGTCTATCTCGGTCGCGTGTTCCGTGACATCGTCGCGAAGCACGTCGAGTTTCACGTGTCGACGATCGGGGCGGGCGCGCAGACGGCCGAGGTCGCGCTCGCGTCGAGCCCGACCCCCCCGAACAAGGGATCGCAGACGCTCACGAAGCTCTCGGCCGACGGCACGGTCGACGCGCTGACGGGGACCGGGGTGAAGCGGAACACGTCGGCGCTGAATACGCTCGTCGTGGCCGGGACGCACTTGTGGGCCGGGATCCGGACCGCAATGGCGACGACCCAGCCGACGTACATCGCCCTCGGGCCGGACATGAACCAGGGCCAGGTCTTGTCGACCGCCGCGGCCGGCGCGCTGACCGGCGCGGGCCCGTGGACGGGCTCGAAGATTGCGGCCGCTACGACCGGCATCGTCCCAGACCTCCGCGTGGTGCTCGACTGACCCAGCGGCGCTGGTTTCCCGGAGTTCTCTTGGTTTCCGCCCGCGTCCTGTAGAGTCGTCGACCGGGTGCCCCCCCAGGAGGTGCAGATGTCCGAGACCGAACCGACCCCGATCCCGATCCTCGATGGCCCGAAGCCGGCGCCCGATGTCCCGCTCCCGCCCGAGCCCCTCCCCGACCCCCGCGCGACCGCGGAGCGGGAGGACCCTCTCGCGGTGGAGGCGAACCTCGACGCCGCGCGCGACGCGGCGCGCCAGGCCCGCGAAGCGGCGTGCGCGCAGGAGGTGGCGAAGGTGCTCGACCGCCACCGCTGCACGATCCGCCCGAAGCTCGATGCGATCCTCGTCCCGATGGGGGCGGACGGCAACGGCGCGACGATGGCGGCCGCGGTGCGTTTCTCCGGGTTCGACGTCTCTTCGCGGTAGGGCGTCCCGCCGGGCCGGTCGCCGGTCACCGGGTCGCCCGTGCTGCACCCACGGCGGGATACCGGAGCTGGCGGCCGACTCGACGGGTCGCGTGGTACGGTTTCGCGTCGGAGGTCCTCATGGCTCGCGCCCTCGCCCTCGTCCTGGTTGCGGTCTCGCTCGCCGGGTGCTCCGCGCTCGCGGTCGTTCCCGGCGAGGCCCCGCCCCCGGCGGCGATTGCGCCGCGCGCGGTACTCCACGTCCACGGGTCGGGCGACTTCCAGACGTTCGTCGGGGTCGCGCCGTTCTCGGCGGCCGTGCGCTGGGCCGGGAACGGCACGATCGAGGTGCGCGGGACGCCGACGGGCGTCGTGGTCTACGCGAGCGGAGACTCGACGTGGACGGTGACGCCGATCCCTGGCCTCGAGGCCCAGGCCGCGCGCGCCGTCGCCGACGGGTCCATTGTCATCATGCGGAACGGCGTCCGCGCGGGCCTTTCCGCGCCGATGGCCGTCCCGCGGTCGCCGGCAACGCCGGCCGGAGGTGCAGAGTGAAGTACGCTGGAACGGTCCTCATGGCGCTGGCGCTCGTCGCGCTGGCGCTCCCCCTCGCCGGGTGCGCGGGCGGGTGCAACACGGGCGCGCCGACGCTGACCCTGCGGAACCCCTTCCTCGTCGACCGCGAGGTGCCCACGGTCGCCGGCGAGCGCCTCCGCTACGTGCCGCAGCCCGCGGTCCTCGCCGCGCCGTCGTGGTCCGCGGTCCAGGGCCCGACGTACGTCGCGCCCAGCGTGTGTACGCCGCCGGCCTACACGGTGCCCAACCCGTGCGAGCCGACGGTGCCCGAGGGCGTCCCGGCGATCCGACGGTAGGACGACACGCCTCGGGGGGCCATGCCCCCCGGGGCGCCTTGGGGGAACACCGTGGCGCCCGCCTTCCCGATCGACCTCCGCTTCCGCGCCGGGCTGACGACGACCCAGCGGGAGGCCTTCGCCGAGGCCGCCGCGCGCTGGCAGCGGGTGATCGTCGCACCCCTGCCGAAGGTGAAGGTCGGGAGCATCGTGACGACCGGCGTCGTGATCGACGCCCAAGGCGTTTCGATCGACGGGCCGTCCGGCATCCTCGGCCAGGCTGGGCCGACGTTCCTCCGGCCGGCGACGATGGGGCGCGCCGCCTTTCTGCCGTGCATCGGGACGATGGCGTTCGACACCGCCGACCTCGCCGAAATGGAGGCCGACCGGACGATCGTCGACGTCATTACGCACGAAATGGGGCACGTCCTGGGGATCGGGACGGTGTGGCGCCGCAAGGGGCGCCTCGTCGGCGCCGGCACGCCGCGGCCCGCGTTCATCGGCCCGGGCGCCTCCGCCGCCTACGGGCGCCTCGTCAACGGCGGCGCGCCGCGGTCGGTCCCCGTCGAGGACCAGGGCGGCCCCGGGACGCGGGACTCGCATTGGCGCGAGCGCACCTTCGGCCCCGAGCTGATGACCGGGTACGTGTCGCGGCCGGGCGCGCTGAATCCGCTATCGCGCGTCACCGTCGCATCCCTCGCGGACCTCGGCTACGTCGTGGACGTGAATGCGGCCGAGCCCTATGCGATTCCCGTGCATGTCGAGAGCGCGCTGGCCGGGGCGTTTCCCCAGTTCCGGCGGCATTGCCTCCCGACGATCCCGTTCTCGGCGGAGTAGCCATGGCCGGCGAATCCACCCAGCAGACCGTCACGGCCGCCGCGGGCGCGGGGTCGATCCTCGTCGACGCCGCCGCCGCCGCCGGGAAGGCCGCCGGCCAGTCGCCCCGCCTCGCGATCGTCGTCTTCGGCCTCGTCGCCGCGATCCTCGGGGCGACCGCCATCGTCACGTGGGGGCCGCCGAGCGCGGGGGCGAGCGCGCCCGTCGTACGATCGCTCGAGGAGGGCCAGCACCGCATCGAGGAGTCGGTCCGCGCGCTCTCGGATCGTACGCACCTCATCGAGCGGTCGCTCTACCGGATCGAGGGGCAACTGGGAGCGCCGGCCGGAGCGCCGGCCATGGGAGACCGATGAACGTCATCCGCCGCCATGCACGCCACCTACCCCGCTGGTACGTGCTCCAGATGTCCGCGGTCGTCCTCGCGGGCGCGCTCGCCCTCACCATCCGGGCGTGCTCCGTCCTGGTCACGATGCCCGGGTTCGACGTCACCGCGGCGGTCCGGCGGCACCTCGCCGCCATCGCCGGGAGAGAACAGCCGTGAAGCCGCCCCCCGGACCCTACCGACTCTCGACGCCCAACCCGAGCGGCGGGTCCCTCGTCGTCGACCTCGACGTCACCGCGGCCGGCGCCGTCGGCCCGCACGGCGAACCGTACCTGTGGCAGACGATCGAGGGCGAGGACGTCCTCGTCTCCCAGACGCGCAACCTGACCCTCGAGTTCGTGGCCGGCGGCCAGGGCGTCGCCGTGGTCGGCAACCCGCCGAGCCCGACCGTCTTCGCCTGGGCGCCGCGGCCGTGAAGGCGGACGTCGCCATGCGCGCGCGCATCGCCGGCGTGAAGGCCGTCGCGTCCTACCTCGCGCGCCTCCTCTCGACGGGCCTCGCGCCCGGCCTAGACGTCGCGCGGTGCCTGAACCCGTTCGACGTCCCCTACCGGGCGTCGTGGTTCCAGGGCTTCGACGCGGCCGTGGAACGGTTCAAGGCGGAGCCCCCCGCGGGGGCGACCTTCGCCCAGCGCCTCGCACACGAAACCTGGGCGGGACGCCGCGCCATCACCGTCGACCGCCGTCGTGCGGGAGCGGCGGTCGCCGCCGGCTGACGATCGCCCAGCCAAGGGCGTCCGCGAGCACCATCCGCGCGACCTCGAGACGCGCCGCCCGGACGGGATCGTAGGCCGCCCGGTGGGCCGCGGCGACGCCGCAGAGGTCCCGGGCGACCCGAAACGCGTCGGAGGACAGGGAAAGGATGTCCGGGGGGGAGGAGGCGGTCGGCACCATGCCGACGCATATACCCGGTAGGGGGGACACGGAATACCCGTTGCAATCCTGTCCCCGCATGGGATGATCCGGGCCGGCTAAGGTCGCGCCACGCGGCGGGAGGATCCCCTCTCGCGCCGGCGCAGGAGGACCCCCATGGCATCGAAGCGAACGAACGAAGATGCGGCGCCGGCACCGACCCAGGTGGCGATCGTGGCGAAGGATCGCCGCGCGGCGTTGACGGTCCTGGTCCGCGAGTTCAAGCTCGCCGACGGGAAGGTGATCGGCCTGAAGAGTGGCGTCGGGCGCGTGCGCTTGTCGCACCGGGCGGGGCAGATTGCGGTCTGGGGCAAGGACGGCGACGAGACGGTGACGATCACGGCCGACGGGTACAGCGAATGCAACCGCGTCGCGTGCGTCTCCGTGATGACCCCGGCCGACGTCGTGGTGCGGGGGGCCGTGGTGCCCAACCCGGCCCACGACTTCGACGACCGCGGTTCGTACCTCGGGTCGACCATCCGGAAGGTCGCGGTCGCGCCCGGGCCGCTGGGGTCGTGGTCGTTCGTCGACCGGACGCTCTACTTCAGCGTCCGGGCCTACTTCGTCGAGGCCCTGTCGGCCATCGCGAAGCGGAACCCGCTCGCGGTCGTCCTCGGCGTGCGGGACATCAACCCGGCCGACGTCCTGGCCGACGTCGCGGCCGACGCGAACGCGGAGATCGACCGCAAGGTCGCGGAGGACGCCCAGAAGTGGGGCTGGTTGAAGAAGACCCGGACATCACCGGAGGATGTGGCGCGCGCGGTCGCGAAGGCGAAGCGCGGGACGTGGCGCTTCATCGAGTGGGGCCCCGAAGGCCTCGGCTACTGGATCGACTACGGGTCCGCGGCCGTCGCCCAGGTGGCCCACGACTACGCGCGGAGCCAGAAGTTCGACGCGCGCAAGGCCGAGAGCATCGCGGAGCGCAACGTCCTGCGACGCCACCCCTTGATGCCGGCCATGAAGTGCTCCCCGACGGTGCTCCGGCCGCTCCTCGACGCCGGCACCGGGGAGATGATCGACCGGTACGTCGAGGTCCCGGTCTACTTCTACGCGATGGAGGGCGAGCGCGAGGCGCTCGAGAAGGCCTTCCGCGACTACGACGCCGGCATCCGGACGGGCGCGTTCCACGTGGACGCGGACGGGGCGCCGGAGGTCGCGACGGACGAGGACCCCGAGTTCCACGGGAACGACGACGAGGCCCCGCCGACGAAGGTCGCGGAGGACCCCGAGGTCGCGGAGCCGAAGGACCAGGAACCGAAGCGCGCGCCGGATGCCGACGCCGCGCTGCGGTCGCGGATGCACCAGACCGAGGAGATCGCCGGGCCCGACCTCGTCCGCGAGGTCCTGAAGACGTTCCCGAACCTCGTCGACCCGAAGGCGCGCGAGCGCGCGGACGCCCTCGTCCTCGCGTCGTACACGACGGCGCTGAATGCCGCCATCAACCGCCGCGACCAGGCCGCGCCCCCGCGCCGGCAGACGCGGTAGAATCCACAACACGGCTAAGGCGCCCGCGATGCGGGCCGGAGGTGCAGCATGGAGAGATTGACACGTGTCGCCGCGCGCGGTTTCCAGGGCGCGGACTTCGACGAGGCGCTCCCGCCCCGTCTCCTTCTGACCGGGCCGAACGGGTCCGGGAAGACCACACGGCTGCGCGCGATCAACATCGCGCTCCTCGGGACCGGGAAGGACGGCCTCGCCCCGTGGGCGACGTCGGACCTCCCGTTCGTCGTCGTCGAGGCGTCGACCGGCCTCCGCATCCAGCGGGCGTCGAAGATCGTCCGCGGCGAGGATGGGAGCCTGTCGGTCGCGAACCGGTCGGCCGTCGAGCCCTCCCAGGGGGAGAAGACGGCGGAGGCCGTCGCGGCGCGCATCGACCGCGAGCTGGCGCCGAACGTCCTCGCGCTGACCCTCGACGCGTTCTGGCGCCTGTCGGGCGCGGAGCGCCGGCGGGCCCTCCTCGACGCGATCGGGGCCGGGGCCGCGCTGGACCCCGCCGAGATTCGCCGCCGGCTGGACGCCGAGTTCGGCGCCCCCGAGGAGATCCCCAGCGTCCGGCGCGCGTGGGAGCGCGTGTCCGCCGCCGTCCGGCCCACGGGCGACGGCATGGCCTACCTCGCGGCCCTGGAAGGGGCGGCGAAGGCCCAGGCGTCCGCCTACCGGGCGAACCGCGCCGGCGTCGACGCGCTGGCCGGCGCGGCGCTCGACGGGGGCGGGGCTCCCGCCTCCATGGACGCCCTCCGGGCGACCCTGGCCGAGGCGGACAAGGCGGTTTCGGACCTTGAGGGGGCGCTCGCGGCCGGAACCCGGGGGGCCGCGGACCGCGCGGCCCGCAAGCGGGACGTCGAGCGGCTCCTCGCGGCGCTCCCCGCCGACGTCCGGGGCCTCGCGGCCGAGGCCCAGACCTTCGCCCTCAACAAGGCCGCCGCGCTGGCGGCGCTCGAGGTCGGTGACCTCGACCTGGTCGCGGAGTCCGCGGCGGAGGCCCTCCGCGTCGCCGTGGGCATCCGGGAGAAGGCACGCGAGGCCCTCGGCCGAGCCGAAGGTCGTCACCGGGCAATCCGCGCTCTCCTGGCCGTCCCCGAGGTTTCCGAGGACGAGGGGGAGGACGCCGTCCGGTGTCCGGTGTGCGCGAGGCCCGGGTACGACCCCGCCCTGGCGGAGGCGGCCATCGAGCGGGCGGCCGCGGCCTGGGACCGGGCGCGCCGCACCTCGGCGCGGGCCGACGGGAAGGTGGCGCTGGCCGAGGCCGACGCGGTGAAGGCCGCGAACGCCGCATCGGCCGCCAGGAAGGCGCACGACGACGCCCGCAAGGCCGTCGAGGTCCTCGAGCGCCTCGACGAGGCGGAGCGCCTCCTCGCCGGCGGCGCGGAGGCGGCGGCCCCCGTCCCCGACGAGGCCGCGGTCCAGGCGGCCCGGGAGCGCCGGGGCCAGCTCCGGGCCCAGATCGACGCCGCATCGAAGGCCGAGGGGGAGCGCAAGGTCCGCCTCGAGGCCGCGCGGGCGGCGGGCGAGGCCGAGGACCTCGCGCGGGCGGCGGTCCGCATCCAGGCGGCCGTCGGGCCCAAGGGGCTACAGGGGTCCATTCTCGCCGGCCCGGCGGACGCGCTCACGGCGCGGATGTCCGAGGCGTGGAGCAACGCCGGCCGGACCGGGACCCTCGCGTTCCGGCTGACCGACGCGCGCGGCGCCGCGGACGCCCGGGTCGTCCTGGTCACCAAGGACGGCCGGGATGTCGACCTCGGGTCCCTGTCGGGCGGGGAGCGGGCGGTCGCGCTCGCGTGCCTCGTCTGCGGGCTCGCGGCCCTCAAGCCGGACCGGATGTCGGTCGCCCTCATCGAGGCCGGCGAGGTGGACCGGGCCAGCCTCGCGGCCCTCTGCCTCGCGCTGGCGTCCTCGGCGCTCGCGACGGTCGTCGTCGCGACCCACGTCGACCCGGCGGGGCTCGACGTCGGGGCGTTCGTGGTCCGGCGTCTGTAGGCTCGCGCCCATGGACCTGAACGAACGCCAGCGGGCGGCCGTCGAGACCATCGACGGCCGCCTCGTCGTCACCGCGGGGCCCGGCAGCGGGAAGACCCGGGTCGTCGTCGAGCGCATCCTCCACCTCTTCCGCAACGGAGTCCACCCGAACGACGTCGTCGCAACGACATTCACGACGCGCGCCGCCGACGAGCTCTCCGAGCGCCTCGAGCGCGCGTCGGGCAAGCGGCCCCGCTACGTCGGGACCATCCACGGGTTCGCGCGCTACCTCCTCCGGCGGTTCCCCGACTCGCACCCCCTCGGGGCCGACTTCACCATCCTCGACACCGCCGACGTCGCGGACCTCTACGCGGCCGCGCGCGCCGAGAACCGGATCCGCCTCCCCCTGGGGAAGCTCCGCGCGAAGATCGACGAGACCCTCGCGACGGGGGACCCGTACGCTCTGCCGGCGGAGGACAGCCCCGTCGGCATCGAGGCCCGCGCGCTCCTCCTGGCCTACCGGAAGGCGAAGGACCGCCTTCGGGCCGAGGACTTCGACGGCCTCATCCACCGGGCCCGCGTCCTCCTGGCCGAGAACGCGGACGTCGCCGCGACGGTCACCGCCGAGGTCTGTCACCTCATGGTCGACGAGGCCCAGGACCTCGACCCGGCGCAGGACGCGTGCCTCGAGCTCGCGTCGCGGCCCGACCTTGCATTCCCCGGCGTCGGTGGGCGCTCGACGTGCTACGTGGGCGACGTCCTTCAGTCCATCTACGGATGGCGCGCCGGCGATCCGACGCTCTTCCTCGCGCGCATGGCGAAGGCGACGACCGTCGTCCACCTCGACGCGAATTACCGGTCCGTTCCGGACATCGTCGAGCTCTCCAACCGAATCGCGGCCGCGGACGTCCTCCGGCCCGAGGGGTACACGTTGCGGGCGGTGCGGTTATGACCATCCGCTACGCGTCCGTGTGTTCCGGCATCGAGGCCCCGACGTCGGCCTGGCACCCGCTCGGGTGGACCCCGGCCTGGTTCTCCGAAATCGCGCCGTTCCCCTGCGCCGTACTCGCGCACCACTACCCGACCGTCCCCAACCTGGGCGACATGACCCGCATCGGAGACGCCGACCTTGACCGCGCCGGAGCAATCGACCTTCTTGTGGGGGGAACCCCCTGTCAATCCTTCAGCGTCGCCGGCCTCCGGCGAGGACTGGCTGACCCTCGCGGCAACCTGGCCCTCGAGTTTCTTCGCCTTCTTGACCGAACACGGGCCCGCTGGGTGGTCTGGGAGAACGTCCCCGGCGTCCTGTCGTCGGCAGGAGGACGGGATTTTGGTTCCTTCCTCGGGGCGCTGGGGGACCTCGGGTATGGGTGGTCCTACCGAGTGCTTGACGCTCAACACTTCGGACTGGCCCAGCGGCGGAAGCGCGTGTTCGTTGTCGGCCATCTTGGAGACTGGCGACGTGCCGCGGCGGTTCTATTTGAGTCCGAAGGCTTGCGCGGGGATCCTCCGCCGCGCCGAGAAGCGGGGGCGGTCCCTGCCCATGCCGTTACAGCTGGCGCTGGCGGCAGCAAGTTCGGAAGCGGGCGAAGCGGGCAAGACGACTTCGTTGTCTCCGGAATCGACGACGGGACCGGGAAGGGAGTCTCCCGAGCCCTCGCCAACGTAGGGGGCGGGAACGACCCCGGCGCGAACAAGGGGGCTACGCTCGTCGTCGCCCACGCCTACCGGAAGTCCCGCCGCGCGCAGACGAACACCGACGACGAGACGTGGGTCGACGACGGCAAGGCGAACACCCTCAACGGGTTCGACGTGGGCGACGTGAGGACGACGCACGCGGTCGTAGCTCCGACCTTCGTCCAGCCCGTGTCGGACCCCATCAGCGCGGTAGAGCAACGCCGATGGACGTCGGAAGGGTGCGCGTTCCGCACGGTGAACGTCACCGCGTACGCCGGCGCCGGCGTCCGCCGCCTCACGCCGCGCGAGTGCGAGCGCCTTCAAGGGTTCCCCGACGACTGGACCCTGGTCCCGTATCGCAACAAGCCCGCCGCTGACGGGCCGCGATACCAGGCGCTCGGCAACAGCATGGCCGTTCCCGTGGTTCGGTGGATCGGTGAGAGAATCGCAGCCGTGGAGGGAATCCCGTGACAGCCGTGACCGTGGTGGAGCCGTTCTCCGACGACGTCGAAGAGGCGGAAGTGGTCGCCGGCATGGTCGTACGCGCGGCCGCCGCCCACGGGCCGCGGTCGGTCGCGGTCCTCTCGCGGACGAACGCGACGCTCCGCGCCATCGCCGGCCGGCTGACCGACAGCGACGGCGGGGCGCCGACCGTCCCGATCCAGTTCCTCGGGCAGCGGCGCGAGCGCCTCGAGGGGGAGACGTGCCGGGGCCTCCTGGCCTACATCCGGATCGCGCTGAACCCCGCGGACGACCTCGCGGTCCTCCGGGCCCTCGACTGTCCGCCCCGGCCGGCGCTCCGCGGGGACCCCAAGTTCCGCGAGCGGATGCAGACGGCCGCCTCCGGCGGGGCCCTCATGGGCGCCGCGCGCTCGCCGGGGTGGGCGTCGGGCGCCGAACAGGCGGCCCTCACCCGGTTCACGACCCAGGTGTCCCATCTCGCGGACGCCGTCTACTCCCCCACGTGGGCCGACGTCTTCGTCGGGATACTGGTCTCCGCGGCCGAGGACCTCGCGGCGCTGGGGCTCCACGCCCGAGCGGCGGACGCGCGGTGGTTGGGATTGCTCGTCCTCGACTTCCGCCTCGGCGGGATCGGAAAACGCGCGCAGAAGACCGCCGCCGGCTTCCTTTGGTGGGCGACCCACGGGCAGGGGGCCGGCGAGCATGACGCCGACGTCGACGCGGTCACCCTCTCGACGATCCACCTCGCGAAGGGCCTCGAGTGGCCGATCGTCTTCCTCCCCGGCATGACCGAACGGTCGTTCCCCTCGGCCCAGTCCCTCGACGCGGCCGCCCTCGGCCGCCAGCGGGCGCTCGACGAGGAGCTCCGCGTGTTCTATGTCGCTTGCACGCGCGCCGCCGACAGCCTGGTCCTCACGTCCTCGGCGCTCGTCCATCCGGCCTTCGGTGGCCTCCCGTTCCAGGCGGCGCCGTCGCGCTTCCTCCGGTTCGCCTCGCCGTGATAGGCCCCGCTCGTCCCCTCCGGTGCAGCCTGGCGCCGACCTCCACCGCCTTAGCCGGCAATGCGCCGCGGCCGGAGGGGACACTCCCCACGCTCTCCACATGCGTCCACAAACTTTCAACATCGGTCGAGGCGACGCAACCCGAGGCGCGGAAACGGGTTGTGGCCCGTTCTCCACAATCGCACATCCCTCTGTGGTAGTGCTCCGTTTCTTCTCTTCTCTTTTCAGAGGCAGATCCAAACCATGCCGACCGATCCCCCCGTCCCCGGTGTCGCCCGCCCCGACGATGTGTCCGCCGCCGTGGCCGAGACCTGGGGCGTCCCCTTCGCGACGCTCGCCGGCCCGGTCCGCACGCGATACGTGTCCCGTGCGCGGGCGTCCCTCTGCCAAGAGCTCCGGACGCGGACGCCGATGTCCCTCGCGGAGATCGGGGCCTACCTCGGGGGGCGCGATCACACGACGATCCTGCACCTCCTGCGGGCCGCGCGCGGAAAGTCCTTGCAATAGGTGTCCCCGGTTGTAGGATTCAGGCGGCTACGGGGTCGCTCGCGGGCCCCGCGTGGAGGTGACGACGATGGTGAAGCACGAACACGCGATCGGCGCGCGCGTCCTCGTCGAGGTCGACGACGAGCGCGGGAGCGTCTGGTGCCCGGGCGTGGTGACGGGGCACACGACGATCGGATCGGCCGTCCGTGACGGCGGGTGGCCGACGTACCGCGTCCGGACGGACGACGGTCGGACGTACGACTACGCATCGCCCGAGTGCGTTCGCGCGGCGGGTCCCGCGCATCCCCATCGCTACGAGATTCGAGACCGTGGATGCGTCGCCTACGCGACCGCGCGCACCCGACCGGATGCGCTGCGACTCCAGCGCGAGGCGCGGCGCGTCGGCGCGTGCCGAAGCCCGATCATTGTTTGCGTGGTGTCGTCGTGAGGCGGGGGACGTCCGCCATCCGTGCCGAGGCCGCGCGCGTCGTGCGCGCCGCGTTCTACGCGGGCGAAACCGTGGAGGCCATCGCCGCCCGGTACGGCGTCGCCGCGCGCACCGTCTACCGATGGATGGCCGACTCGCGCGAGCGCCCGTCGCGCACCGTCGCGGGTCGGATCTTGGCGGAACGCAAGGCATAGTAGGCCTACACGGGCCAAGGGAGGGAGACGTGTTGGACCGCGAAGAATTGGCGGCGCGGTTGGCGGTGGCCCTTGCTGGTCGCTCCGATCAGTTCAGTTCTATCTCGTTGGCAGACGATGCCGTCACCGCCACCGACGCGCTCCTCGCGCGGCTGGCGGCGCCGGTTGCCGACGCGGCACCGCGCCCCGAGTGGGTGCCCAATGCGGGCGACGAGTACGTCGCCACGGTTGTTAGCACGGCGAGTCCCGCGCCGTACGTCCCGAAGGTGGGCGACGTGGTGCGGCACAGCTCCGACGGCCCGAGCGAGTGGGGCGTCGTCGTATGTGTCTTTTACGACGGGGCTCCGAAAGTCGCCTATTCCCGAGACCTCTCCGCAATTTCACCTGCGGATGGGTGGACCTACATCCGCCCCGCCACGCCCGCCGAGCGCGTGGCGGCCGGGTTGGACGCGCCCTCCGTGGACCGCGATGGGTTAGCGCGGGCGCTCCGTGAGGCGGAGGTCGGCGCCGAGCATTGTGCTCGGTTCCCCTGGGACGTGATCGGCGCGGGGGAGCGCGAGACGTACACGCGCCGCGCCGACGCCGCCATCGCCCGCGCGACGGGGGGTGCTCGGTGAACCCGACCAGCAACACCCACACCGACGAAGAGCGCCGATCGGTCGCTTGGTGGCGCGCGATGAACCCGCAGCACGAAGGCGGAGTCTTGCGGGTCGTCCGCCGCAACGGGTGCGCGTGGTCATCGATCGTTCGCCCCGGCCTCCCGACGTACCACAGCGAGTACGAGATCGAGGGGCTCGAGACGATCCTCGCGGAGTACCGCGCTGCGCTGATCGAGTACGCATCGCGGAACGAGGCGCCGACTCTCCTTGCGGAGTGCAAGGCTGCGGCGTCGGCCGTCGATAAGTGCATGGAGACGTTCCCGTCCGCCAACGACGCCCACGCGAAGGCCGACGCGGCGACGATGGCGGGGTACGGCGGTGGGCCGTTCACCGTCGTCCCGATCTACGCCGCCCCGCCCGCGGCCCGGAACGCGAACGGCGTCACCGGGTGGAGCTCGTGTCGGCTACACGTCGCGGCGAAGGCTTCGATTGCGGCCCTTGAGGCGCTGATCGCTTGGGAAGATGGCATTCTGCCGGGGGACGTTACGGCTGGCCGGAAGTTCAAGGTCGTCGTCGATCTCGCCCGCAAGGCCATCGCGTTCTTCCATGCGAACGGGGGTGCGAAGTGACCCACCCGCCCATCGACGACGGGACATGCGACTGTTGCGGGTGCGACCCCGCGGCGCGCGCGTCCGCGTCGCGGTCGACGACGATCGCGGCTTCGGGTGGAACTTCGCCACGATGATCGGCCACACGACGATCGGCGGCGCGGTGCATCCGGGCGGGTGGCCGACGTACCGCGTCCGGACGGACGACGGTCGGACGTACGACTACGCATCGCCCGAGTGCGTCCGCGCTGCGCCCGCGCCCGCCGCCATCGCGTTCCTGCGGGGAAGTGCGTCGTGAGCACCTTCGCGCTGCCGCCCGAGGTGGAGGAGGCGCTCGCCGCTCTCGACGTCGAGACCGAGGTCGACACCGTGAACCACGTCACGCGGCACGCGATCGTCGGTGTCGACGATGTGCGTGCCGCGATTCGGCACGCGCTCGACGACGCGATGCTGGGCGCAAACGGCGCCGGTTCACGCTGGCCCTGCGCGGTCGACGTGTACGGCGGCGGGTGCTTCTCGCCCGCGAGTAGGCGATGCCCGGGTTGCTCCGCGTACACGTGCGAGGACCACGTCCGCGTGTGGTACGGCGAACACGGGTGCGCGCTCTGCATGGACGGGCCGCCGCTGGCGCGCGTGCCCGACGACGGCATCGCCGGCGGGCAGGGTCGGACCGCGGACGAGGCGCGGACGTCGGCCGACGTGGTGCTCGCGATGGCCTTCGGCCTCGTCGGGATCGCCGTTGCCGCCTGGGCCGTCCTGGCCGCCTGGGGGGCGTGGTGACCTGGACGAACGCCGACAAGCCCGGCGACAACGGGGGCCCGCTCTTCAATGGCGCCTTCGGGCGCGGCATGGCTGGTAGCGCCCTCGCCGCCGGCAAGTGGACGCCGCTCCAGATCGCGCAAGTCGAGAGCGCCATCCGCGCGTGCGCGGCGACGGGCGCCCCGTTCACCGCGGATGACGTCTGGGCCCGGGTGCCGGACGTGCCGGTGACGAAGGGCCTCGCGGCCCGCCTGTCCGCCGCCGCCCGGCGCGGAATCATCCGCCGCACCGACGAGCTCCGCATCTCGACGCGCGGTGGCGAGCACGACCACGGCCAGCGCCTCACCGTCTGGATCGGTGCCTGATGGCCTCGAGCGCCTACGAACGCCGGAAGAAGCAACGCCAGCGGGACCGGCGCTACGCCGCCGGCCTGTCCGCGACGGGCGTCCCCGTCGCCCGTCTTTCCGAGCGTGGCCGGCGCATCCGTGCGGCCATCCTCGGTGCCCGTGCCGTCGTCCCCCCGAAGAAGCCCCGACTCAAGAAAGGCAAATCCCGATGATCCCGTCCGACGTCGACCTCCCCCGCCTCACCCTGGACACCATCGCCGGCGGCGCTCTCCCCGAGCTCTTCGCCGCCGAGCTCAAGCGGGTCCTCGAGAACATCCTCGACCCGTCGACCGCCGCCGACGCGAAGCGGTCCATCCGCATCGACATCCAGATCGAGCCGAACGAGGCCCGGAACGCGTGCGCCGTCTCCGTCGGCGCCTCGTCGAAGATCGCCGGGTTCAAGGCCGCCGGCGGCGTCATGTTCGTCGGCCGCCGTCGCGGCGAGGCCGTCGCCCTCGTCAACAACATGGAACAGACTCAGCTCGATTGGGACCGGGCCGACCAGCCGAAGGCCCTCCCCACCGCGCCCGCATCTCCCGTCTCCGCGTCCGGTTCGTAGCCGGCCGGCCTCTCCGAAAGGATTCCCATGGACCCCAGCAACGAAATCGGCGCCCAGATCGAGCGCCTCACCAAGGCCGCCGCCGGCCAGAAGGTGACGATCGACGGCGTCGAGTACGCCACAACCGCCCTCTTCGACCCGCGCAAGGCGGAGGCGACGCCGAGGCCTCTCGAGGTCTCGGAGCTCGAGGCCCTCCTCGACTACGTGACGTCGCAGATCGACGCGAAGTACGTCGCGGAGCGGGGCCTCCTCCTCCACGTGGAGAGCCCGACGAAGGTCGTCGCGTGGACGCACCTCTTCGGCCCGCACAACCAGCGGGTCGCGCTCGCCATCGCGGAGACGGACCTCGAGCCGATCCACTTCGGGGCGTTCCTGGACCCCGAGACCTTCATCATCGAGCTTCAGTCGCGCGCCGTGCCGACCGAGGACCTCGCGAAGGTCCTCGCGCTCTGCGGGAGCCTCACTACCGAGGCGGTCCGGACGATCGAGGACGACGGGGTCTCCCAGACCGCCAAGGTCCGCGCCGGCGTGGTCATGCAAGCGGAGCGGAAGGTCCCGAACCCGGTCCGCCTCCGTGCCTACCGGACCTTCATGGACCTCCCCCAGCCCGAGGTCCCGTACATCCTCCGCCTCCGCGGCGGCGGGGACGGCAAGCCCCCCGCGTGCGCGCTCTTCGAGGCCGACGGCGGCGCCTGGAAGGCGGAGGCCACCGCGCGCATCGCCGTCCGGCTGAAGGAAGGGCTCGCATTCATGGCCGTCCCCCCGAACGTCCTCGCGTAGGAGCCTCGCCGTGCCGTACGTGGACAAGACCCTTCGCGTCGACTTCCGGACGGCCCGCGCCATGCTCGCCGGCCGGTCGGCGGGGCCGCTCCCGCCGCCGGCCACCCCCGCCCAGGAGGCCCGGCGCAAGCCCGACGGGTCGGCCGCGGAGCGGGCCCTCTGGGCGCTCCTCGAGCGCCTGGGATGCGCCGACGTAGGCATACCCGGGTCGCGCCCGTTCGGGGCGGCGTGGTGGATTCGGCAGTACCCCTGGGGCGCCTACCTCACGCCGTCGCGGAAGTTTCAGGCCGACGCAGGGTTCCCGATGCTGGGGATCCTCGTCGAGGTCGAAGGCAAGGCCCACGACCTCAAGCGGAAGGGCGACGTCGTCCGCCGGCAATTGGCCGAGGCCGCCGGCTGGCGCGTCGTCGCCATCCTGCCGGAGCAGATCCGGAACGGCGAGGCCGAGAGAATCCTCCGGACCAGGATCGACCAGGAGGTGACCGATGTCTGACGTGCCGATGCCGCGAGACTTGACCGAGGAGGCGGTGGCGAGGGTGCTGTGGGACGCGCAACGTCCCGACGTGGACCGCCTCGCGTGGGAGCGCATCGACCGTGCGTCGAGGGACGGGTGGCTCCGCATGGCCCGCGCCGTGCTCGCGCTGGTGGAGGCGAAGGTGCGGGAGGGGTTGGCGGAGTACCGACGACTTCTCGACACCGACTGCGATTACGACGACGAGATCGTGGCCCGCGTGATGGGCAAGGAGGCGACCAATGGGTAGCGACGACGTGCGCGAGAATGCCGAGGCGCTGCTGGCGGCGTGGGACCGAGCGCCCGCGTGCGGCCCGATTCCCGCTGGGATCATCGAGGCCGTCATCGCCCTCCGCGCCGCGCTCGCGGTGGCGCCCGCGACCGCCACGGATCGACTTGCGGGGATGCCGCCGCATTTCCACTTCGGCGGCGAGGCTATCGCTGCGCTTGAGTCCGCAGGGATGGGGCGTAATGGGAAGCCCAACTGTTTGATCGACATGATCTTGGAGGCGTGCAACGCACTTCGCGCCGCCCCGCCCGCTCCCGGGGACGCGGCGGCGGTGCGGGACTCGCGTACCGTCAACAGCGACGGCGAACCGATGGGGCCTCGACTGATTCGGATGCTGCGTGAGGCGGCCGAGGAGATCGACGAACCGATTGGGTTTGACGACCGATGCAAGATCGCCGTGATCCTCAAGATGGCGGCGGACTACACCGAAGCCCTCCCGCTGCCCGCGGCCGCGCCCGCCGTCGCGGAGGCGCGCAAGGCGGTGATTGAGAAGGCGAAGCGGTGGGAGCGCGACCCGGCGCGGGGACTCGCTCGCCACCTGACGATGGCCGATTTGTTGGACGCGGTGGACGCGGTGGACGCCTTCCTCGCCGCCGAAGCCGCCGCGACTCACGCGGCGAAGGGAGGGGTGTGATGGGCGGTCCGTTCAAGAACGCTCTGTGCGGCGGGAGGCCCGGCCACCCGAATTATCCGAACCGTGGGTGCATTCGCCGCACGGGTCACGAAGGGCCGCACCGAAACGCCGTGCATGAGTGGGACAGTTGCGCGTGGATGGCCCCGCTGTGGAAGCGTGGCGACCCGACGAAGTGGGACCTCTACGACGGCGAGCGCCCCCCCGCCGCCTCGGGCGACGAGAAGGGAGGCGCCCGTGTCTGACGACGTGCGCGAGAATGCCGAGGCGCTGCTGGCGGCGTGGGACCGAGCGCCCGCGTGCGGCCCGATTCCCGCTGGGATCATCGAGGCCGTCATCGCCCTCCGCGCCGCGCTCGCGGTGGCGCCCGCGACCGGGGACGCGGCGGCGGTGCGTCACGATGCCGCCGAGGTCGCCCGGCGCGGCGCTGTCGTCGCGTACGAGCAGATGGCCGACCCGCGCAACGGTCGGACGGTGGCTCACACCTACGCCGACTGCATGGAGGCGGTCGGCAAGGCGCTGGACGAGTGCGAGGCGATGATCCGCGCCCTCCCGCTGCCCGCGGCCGCGCCCGCCGTCGAGGAGGCAATCTCCGATGAGACGGCAAGGTGCGCTGCTGTCGTTCAGGAGTTGGCGGGCGCCGCTGAAAGGGACGGTAACGATGCGGTGGGCATGGCGCTGCGCCTCGCTGCGAGTCGCGTTCGTAGGACGGGCAAGGAACATGAATCCGCGCGACTTGTGCGCGAAGCCGAACGCGCCGCGACTTCGCGCAGCGACGACCGACCCGCTTCGGGGCAGGGAGGGGTGTGATGGGCAAGAACCGACGTATCAGCCTCCCGACGCATTCTGCGACCGCGCACCCGTGCGGCTGGCCCGGCTGTCAGTCCCGATGCGGAAGCGACGAGTTCTGCCGGGCGAGTGGGGACGGCTACGTTCGCGGGCACTACGCCTGCGCTCTGCACCGCAGCGTCAACGGGCGTCGTGGCCCGTGCGATGCGTGCGTTACTGCACCCACCGCCGCCTCGGGCGACGAGAAGGGAGGCGGACGTGGGTAGCCGCGCAGAGTTCTGCTGGCAACCAATCTCCGAGTACATGCCAGATCACGGCCACGTCTTGCTGTGGCTGTCGTGGCCGGTGTTCCGCCGCGACGAGAACCGAGTTGGGGCCGGCGGGTGCGCCGTACTGGCGTACCAGATCGGCACCGCGTCCGGCCCCGTGTGGGTGACGGCGCACGACTCCATCCCGTGCGAGACGACGGGACGCAAGGCCACCCATTTCATCAAGCCGAGGAGCCCCGATGCCCGCTGACCGACCCGAGACGTGCCCGATGTGCGGGAGCAATGACCCCCGCGTCCGCTACTGCGGGAGCGCCGAACACGCGACGGTGCATCCCGTGGACAGTACGCAACACGAGTCGCGCTGCGCCTACTGCGACAACCGCGAGTGGCACGCCACCCCCACCCCGCCCGCCCCCGCCGACGACGCGGGCGACGCCGAGCGGGACAACAGCATCTACGACGATGCCGCTGAATACCTCGCGGAGCGGGACGCGATGATCGCGGAGCGCGAAGCCCACAGGGCGGTCGTGGATGCGGCGAGGGCCGTACTCGCAACGCGATACCGCGATGGGTGGGGGTGGTTCGTCGCCATGGACGACCGGGACGAGTACGCGAAGTGGAACGGACTACGCGCCGCTATCGCCGACCTGCGCGGCACGAAGGGCCTCCGATGAACCCCTGCCCTCTCTGCCGTAGCGGCGCCGGGTCGTCCTCGTCGTGGACGGTGTGCTTCCTCACCACGCCCCGCGGGGGCTACTACCGGCATGAGACGTTCTGGTTCGGGCCCTCGTCCCCGGTGACCGACGCCCAGGCGGAGCGGTGGGCCCTTACGTGGGTCGCGACGCACCTCCGCGAATCGTGGCCGGCCGCCGAGCTCCGGTCGGTCCACCGTGTCGCGCCCGACGGGGGCATCCGCCCCGTGAAGGCGTCCAAGCTCCGGGAGGTGTGCGATGCCGTGGTCCGCTGACGTGCCGTTTCCTGCCGAGGACCTCGGCAAGTGCCGCGGGTGCGGCGCGACGATCGGCTGGGTTCGATCCGTCGACCCCGTGACCGACCAGGAGAAGCCGCACCCCGTCGAAGCGAAGGGCTGGGCCGGCCTCGCGTGCGGGGAGTCGACCCCGGGCGCGCGCAAGGGGCGGACCCTCGACGGGGATCGGGAGTGTGTCGTCGAGCCGCCGGCGAGCCTCTTCCCCCAGGACCTCGCCGTGGTCTTCGAGTCCCATTTCGTGCATTGCCCGAAGGCGGACAGGTTCCGGGCGGGGAGGCGCGCGTGAGGCTGAACCTAGACGATTCCCGCATCGTCGACGCCGCCAAGGCGGCCGGGCTTCGCGAGCCCGCCGTTCGGTTCGTTTACGCGGTCGTCGTCGGGGCGAGCACCGACGCGTGGCTTCCGCCGGCCGGTCACGTCCTCTGGGGCCTGGCTGGAGCGGCGACGGGGTGCTACGGCCTCGCCGCCGCGGCGGTCCTACGCGAGGAGGGCCTCGAGACCGCGGCGGCCGTCGGGCGCCACGTCTACGCGCTCGTCGACGTCGGCGTGTTCCTCACGACCGAGGAGGGGCCGATGGCGTACGCGAGCGGGGGGGCGGAGCGCCGTCTCAGGGATTTCCTGGCGTACGCGGCCGCGCGCTACCTCGCGGCGCTTCGGCCCGCGGATGGGGCGTTTCGACTGGAGGTGTGCCGTGCCGCTCAAGCGTGAATCCTGGCGTTCCCCGCGGGGGGACTGGGTCCTCGAGATCCTCGACGGGAACGGGCCGCGCGTGCGCGCCGTCCCCAGGTTCGACGAGCCGTCCGGGGACCGCCTCGGCGCTCTCTGGCTCCCGGCGCCGACCCGCGTCCGCGTCTTCGCCCCCGAGACCGAAGCCCCCGCGCGCGCGTTCACGTGGCCCCGGGGGGAGGACCCTCGCCCCGGCCAGGCCGTCGAGGACGCCGTCGCCGGCCGGGAGCCGACCGACCTCTGGGTCAAGGTCGGCCGCTACGCGCTCACCCCCCAGGGCCTCGCGGTCGCCGCGACGTCCGCCGGCGGGGACGCGGCATGGAAGGCATGCGACCGCGCGCGCCTCCTGCCCCCCCTGCGGGACTGGGTCGCGGCCGTCGTCGACCGCGCGACGAAGTGCCGGGCGCGCGGCATCGCGCTCGTCTGGGCGGAGATCGTCCAGGCGTGAGGTAGGATCCAAGCAACGGAGGTGCAACCGTGTCGTTCCCGTTCGTCTGTGTGAGTGTCGGGTCCTGCGGGACCCGGTCGGACCGCGTCTTCCGGGACGCCTACTGGGACACCGACCTCGACGGCCAGCTCGTCGTTTTCCGCGAGGTCGGGTCGGACGTCGAGGAGGAGCTCGCGCGGTTCTCCGCGGGCTCCGGCTGGATCGTCTACGCGTGCGACGAACACGGGACCCCGGTCTCACCGTCGCGAGGGTCGGGGCTCGACGTACCCGAAAGGGACGGCCGAGGGGTTCCGGACCCCGGAGCGGAATCGGCCCCTTCCCCCGCGCTGGCGGCCGGAGGCGAGACCGTGACGATCGTCATCGCGAAGACGTGCCCCCGGTGCGGCGGGTGCGGTCGCATCGCGAACGACGTGGACGGCACGCCCTGGTCCTTCTGGGAGGCGCTCGCGCCCGGGTCGGACGCCGCGGTTCGCGCCGGCATCGTCCAGCCCGTCACGTGCCCGGATTGTGGCGGGAAGGGGTCCCCGTCGTGACCGCGGCCACCACGAAGCGCCCGCGCAAGGCGTGCCGCTGGGTCGCCCGCCCCTTCGGCAATGGGCGCGTCTGGGAGTACCGCGAGCGCAAGGCGGGCGTCTGCAAGCTCTGCCGGCTACCCGTTCAATGGTTCTGGGCGGGGAGCCGGGAGGAGTGGATCCTCGCCCTCGCCATCGTCGATACGCACAAGGTCCCCCTCGCGGTCGCCCTCGGCGTGAGGGGGTTCAGCCGGGACGGCACCTGTCTGTGCTCGACGTGCCGGAACGCGTGCGGATGGGGGCCCGTCGACGTCGCACGGTCGACCGGGGTAGATTCCTGTTTCTTCGACGTCCTCGCGACCCGCATCATCGAGAAGGACCCCCAGGCGTGACCCCCAGGAAGCTCCGGCAGGGCTCGTTTCGGACCGCCACCGCGGCCCGCATCTGCGAGCGCATCGCCGCCGGCGAATCCCTCCGGACCGTGTGCCGGGACCCTAAGATGCCCGGCCGGTCCACCGTCCTACGCTGGCTCGCGGCAGAGACCCAGGCGGCCGCCCGCTTCCGGGACCAGTACGCGCGCGCGCGCGAGGCCCAGGCCGACGCGCTGGCCGAGGAGGTCCTCGAGATTGCGGACGACGCGTCCGAGGACCCCCAGCGGTCGCGCCTCCGGTTCGACGCGCGGCGGTGGTACGCCGGCAAGGTCGCGCCGAAGAAGTACGGCGACAAGGTCCAGGCCGAGGTGACGGGCGCCGACGGCGGCCCGGTGACGATCCGGACCATGGCGGACCTCGTCCGCGAGGTCGACCGGGGAGAGGGGACCGAGTGAGGCGGCCCGCGGCCGGGGCGAACGCGCGCGTCCTCGAGCGGTGGCGCCGGGACCCGATCGCCTGGTTCCGCGAGGTCCTCGGCGGCCCCCAGCCGTGGTCCCGCCAGGTCGAGATCATCGAGAGCGTCCGCGACAACCGCGAGACGAACGTCCATTCCGGGAACGCCATCGGGAAGGACTGGCTCGCCGCCAGGATTGCCCTGTGGTGGCTCTTCACCCGCCGCAAGGCGATCGTCGTCACGACCGCGACGAAGGAGCTCCAGGTCGACACGGTCCTCTGGGGGGAAATCCGCGAGGCGTATCACGCGTCGAAGCACCCCCTCGGCGGCAAGCTCATGCCGGCGGCGTCGCACCTCGTCGTCGACGAGAAAGAGCGCTGGTACGCGATCGGCGTCGTCGCGGCCCATGAAAACGCGTTCGCCGGCTTCCACGGTCCGCACGTCCTGGTCATCGAGGATGAGGCGGCGGGCCTCCGGGAGATCATCGGCCCGGCCGTCCTCGGCGTGGCGGCCGGCGAGAACGATCGGATCCTCCGGATCGGAAACCCCATCTGCGGGCCGACCCACTACTTCGCGCGCGCGTGCAGCCGGCCGGACATCCCCGGAACCGTGAAGACGATCCGGGTGTCCGGGCGCGAGAGCCCGAATTACGTCGCCGGCGCGACCGTCATCCCCGGCCTCGCCTCCCGCCAGTCCGTCGAGGCGATCGAGCGGACCTACGGGAAGGGGTCGGTCGTCGCGAACGCGCGCGTCGACGGCCTCTTCCCTGGCGCCGCGGCCGACGGCCTAATCAGTCTGGAACACCTCGCGCTCGCCCGGTCCCGGTTCCTCGCCGGCCACGTGCCCCACGACGAGGACGTCCTGCGGTTCGGCCTCGACGTCGCCCGGTTCGGGGACGACCTCTCCGACCTCCGGGCCTCGCGCGGGTGCAAGGCGTGGGAACTGCCCGGCTGGCCCAAGGCGAAGCTCGACGGGGCCGACGTCGCCAGGCACCTCGCCCAGGCCGTGCGCGACTACCCCACGGTCCGGACCATCGCGATCGACGGCGGCGGCCTCGGCGCCGGCCCCCTCGACGCGATCAAGATTCTTCGCGAGGCCGGCGAGTTCAACCCCGACGTCCAGATCCTCGATATCCAGTTCGGGGCGCGGGCGTCCGACCCGACGCAATGGGTCGACGTCCGGACCGAATTGTGGTGGAGGATGCGGGACTGGTTCCGCGACGTCGCCGCGATCGAGGTCGACATCGGGGACCTCCTCGGGGAGGAGCTCCTCGCGCCGACCTACAAGATGCAGGGGAAGGCCGTCCGCCTCGAGGCGAAGGAGGAGCTCAAAAAGGCCGACCGCCTGGGGCGCTCCCCGGACCGGGCGGACGCCCTCGCGCTCGCCGTGGCCGGCCACCTCGTCGGCAACGTCCGCGCCCGGGTCGGCGGCGACGTGATGCCGTCCGTCCTCACCCCGGAGAAGGACCCCCGCGTGGACGACGAGGACGACGACGTCGTCGGCCCGGGTGGCGAGCGCCTCACCTGGACCCCGACGTTCGGGGGGGGGTAGACCGGAAGTGGACCGTAGGTAGACTGGCGGCATGGGAACGATCCTCCGCCTGGCGGCCCTCGGCCTGGTCGCCGCCGTCCTCTACCAGAGCCTCACGCGGCCCGGTTCGATCGGGCGCGCCGAGGCCGTGCCCATGGCGGCCCTCGCCCTTGGGGCGCTGGTCCTCGCGCGCGTCGTGACGCCCCGCCCGCGGCCGCGCGCATCGGCCCGGCGCTGGTCCGTGCTACGGTAGGGACCGCACCGCCGGGCAGGGCGGGGGCCGACCGGAGCCGCTGACCCGTGTCCGACCCCCTCTTCCTCACCCCGACGGTGTCGCAAGACCTGTATTCGTGGGCCCTCGGGTCCGCGTACCGCCAGTACCGCCTCAACGACCCCTCCTACGCCCTCGCTCGCGATCCGATGATCGACGAGAAGATGGACCGGGACCCGAAGTTCGCCGCGGCGTCCCGGTATCGCCGCCACCTCATCGCGGGCCGCGCCTGGACGATCGAACCGGCCTCGGACAGCCCGGCGGACCGCCTCCTCGCGAAGGTGCTTACCGCGCTGACCCAGCGGTGTGACAACCTCGTCGAGGCGCGCTTCCACCTCGCGAACGCCGTCGTCCGCGGGTCGGCCTGGGGCTTCCTGAAGGGACGGATCGAGAACGTCCAGATCGAGGGCGTCCCCGACTCCGCGTGGTGGGTCGTCGGCCACGTCCAGAACGTCGACCGCCGCCGCCTTCACTTCCGCCCCCAGCGGGGCGAGGACGGCACGCCGGAGCGGATCCGGCTGGTTTGGTGGTCCTGGAAGCGGCGGCAATGGGAGCTCGTCGACCCGTCGTGGTTCGCGTGCAACGTGTACGACGACACCGAGACAAACCTTGGGTATGGCCTCGGTCTCCGCGACGCGCTCTACTTCCTCATGTGGTTCAAGGAGCAATTGCTCGCGGACGGCCTGAAGGCCGTGAAGCGGTGGAGCCGCGGGATTATGACCGTCGGCGTGGACGGCCTCCGGGCCTCCGCCGGGGACAACCGCAAGCGGGTCACGGACTGGGAGAAGGCGACCGCCGAGAGCCGCGAGCGCGACGCCCTCATCTACGACAAGACCGACGAGTTCGACCTAAAGTTCCCCACGGGCGAGGGGGCGCGCCTGGTCCTCGAGTTCGTGCGCTACGCCGACGAGGGCATCGAGGAGCTCCTCGTCGGGTCGCACCTCGCGACGTCGGCCACGGGCGGCGGGTCCTACGCCCTCGGGAAGGTCCACCAGCAGACGACGGAGACCCTAGTCTCGTTCGACCGCGAGCTCCTCGACTCCGGCGCGATGACCCGGGACTTCCTCGGGAGCCTGAAGCGCTTCAACTGCGCGAACCTCCGGCGCCTCGGGATCGAGCGGGCGAATTGCAAGTTCACGACGGCCGAGGAGGACGAGAACGACCCCGGGAAGGCGATGACTGTCGTCGCCCAGGCCCTCGAGAAGGGTATCGCGCTCCGAAAGAAGGACGTCCACGAACGGATCGGCTTCCCCCAACCGACGGCCGAGGACGAGGTCTACGAGGCGCCGCAGGGCGCGCCCGGTGCTCCGGGCCAGCCCGGCGCGGACGGCGACCCCGGGGCCGATGGAGGACCGCCGGCGGCGCCGCCCGATGATGTCCTGGACACCCTCTTCGGCGCTCCGGTCCGAGCGGGCAAGGCCCCGCCGGCGCCGGAGCCCGTGGCCGCCGGAGCACCTCGAGAGGCGTCGCGCGCCCGGTTCGTCGGGCAGCCGACGGACGTCCAATGGGACTGAACGATGCGCGCGCGTACAACACCGTCTGGGACGAAGCGAAGCATCACCGGGGCCAGCCGGACAACGCGGGGCAGTTCGGCCCGGGTGGCGGGGCAGCGGACACGGCCGCCGATCCCGGCGCGCCCGCCGACGAGGCCGGCGACCCCCGGACGTTCTCCGTCGCGGAAGATGTTCAACACCTCATGGACATCAACCTCCGCGACCCCTACGCGTGGTCGGAGAGCGACGAGATCGACCGCGCCGCGATCGACCTCGCGGTCGACAAGGGCGACGAGCTCCGTCGTGGCCGCCTCAAGCCCGGCGACGACTTCAGGGAGCAGATGGCAGAGGCGAACGCCTTGATCGCCTACCGCGACAAGGCCTACGCCGGCATGAACGCGTACCTTCGCGGACAGCCGACGGTCACGATCGACGCCGACGCCATCAAGACGATGCTTCCCGAGTTCCCAGCGCTCCGCGAGGCCGGGGACGCGAACGCGGCCGGGTGGGTCCACGAAGAGTCGTCGGACCTGTCGAAAGATGTCATGCGGGCCGGGTTCGGCGGGGGTCATAGCGTCGTCTTGGACGGGACCGGCGACTCGTCGATCGAGAGCCTGTCGAAGAAGCTCCTCGCCGCGAAGGCGAAGGGGCTCCGGGTCGTCGGGGAGTACGCGACCGTCTCCGTCGACGAGGCCATCCGTCGCGCGCGCCAGCGGGCCGAGACCCACAAGGACCGCGGCATGGTGCCGGAGTCCGTGATCCGGCACACTCACGCGTCGGTATCCCTGGTCCTCCCCCAGGCCATCGGCCGCGGCCTCTTCGACGAGGCCCGCGTATGGGACACCGAAACGAACGGGCCCGGGAAGCCCCCGAAGATGATCGCGGAGTTCCGCGAGGGGAAGCTTACGATCCACGACGACGAGGCTTGGAAGCGGTTCCAGGCCAAGGGTGAGGTCGATACCGGCAAGGGGTAGCCATGCGACTGACGACGGAACAGATTGCGCGCATCACGATCGAGGCCACGACGGGCCGGCCCGACAGCCTCAACACGGCCGAGAGCCGAGCCTTCCGCGCCGAGGTGGAGAAGGACATCGAGGAGATCCGCGCGGCCGGCGGCCACGTCGAGATCCCGAACGAGGTGCCGGACTTCGACTAGCACTATGCAATCGCGCGGTTGAATAAGTGTCCCCCCATGGGGGCATAAGCGGGAATAGATAGACGGCGCGTAGACGTCGGATATACTCCGGGTGTCGGGGGTTGGTCCCCGGCCTTGGAGGTGCGACGATGAGTGAGCGAGTCGAGAGAGCCGCCAAGCGGGCGCTCCTGAAGGAAGCGTTCGAGGCGGCGGTCGCGGCGCTCCTGGCGTCCGCGAAGTGGAGCGAGTACCCGAAGGCGCTGGACCGGGCGACGATGCTCCGGACCGCGCTCCGGGAGGCCGGCCTCAAGGTCGCCCCCATGACGGCGGCCGAGCTCAAGAAGCGGGCGCTCGCCGCCCGGTACGAGGCGGTCCGGTTCACGGCAGAACGAACGGTCTAACAACGGAGGTGCGAACGATGGAAGCGCGATACCTCTCCCCGGCGGAGATCGCCGTCGAGGTCCGGAAGGTCCTGAAGGCGGCGTTCCCCGGGACGAAGTTCTCGGTCCTGTCGAGCCGGTTCTCGATGGGTTCGGCGGTCGACGTCCGGTGGACCGACGGGCCCCCGGCCTCGGCGGTCGACGCGGTCCTGGCTCCCATGCAGGGGGTCACGTTCGACGGGATGACGGACTCCAAGGGCTACCAGCCGGCGACCCTGCCCAGCGGCGAGGTCGTCAAGCATGGGTCCTGGCTCTCGACCCAGCGCGACGTCTCCGACTTCGACGCGCGGGTCGCGGCGGTCCTCGATGTCCTGGTCGCGGGGTTCGTCCCCGGGACCTCGCGGGGGTTCCTCGAGGACAAGGCGCGGGTCGCGGTCCGCCGGACCGACTACCGGACGCCGGTCGACCTGGACACCGTCGAGAAGGTCCTCGCGCTGGCCGACCGGTACTAACCAAGGAGGTGCAAGATGGGCTACTGCTACTCGATGGACGGCCGCCTCGCGTGCGACGGGTGCGGCGCGGTGGGCGAGACCCGGAAGCGGACTTGCCCGCACCGGGTCTTCTACGCCGACGGGGGCTCCGCCCCCTACTGCCCGGCGCCGGCGCTCTGCCCCGGTTGCTGGGAGCGCGAGGGGAAGAGCGCGGTTCACGCCGGATGCAAGGCGCGCGCGGCGGCCCGGACCGCCCAGGAGGCCGGCAAGGCGTTCGGGACGACCGGGTCGCTCTTCGCGGGAGGTGCAGCATGAGAGGTGAGACGTTCGAGCAAGCGCGGACCCGGGGTCTGCGGCAGACCGAGACGGGGGACGCCCTCGCGGCGGCCCGGTGGGAGCGCGGGCAGCGCCTCACGGTTGCCGAGGCCGAAGCGGTGTCCCGGTGGAGTCGCTGGGGGTCCGACGGCTACCCGATCCGAAAGCTCGGGCGCGGGTGGACGGTCGACTCGCCCCTCGCCAGCTTCGGGATCCTGAAGACGAAGGCCGAAGCGGTGGGGCGGTGGGAGACCCTCATCGCGGTTTGGATCCGGCTCGGGGGCCTCGAGGCCCAAGAGCGGTGCCTCGCCGCGTCCGCGCCGGCCGGAATTCTGTGACGCGCGGATAGACTTCGGATATACTGTGGACGTCGGGAATAGGCCCGACTCGGAGGTGCAAGCCGATGACGAAGACGATGGCAACGAAGGCGGAGTTCCTCGCGGCGTACCGCGCCGCGCTCCTCGACGACTACGCGTGGGCGCGGAGCGAGGACGGCCTCTCCCGGTTCATGGCGGCGGTCGAGAAGACGCTCGCCGGCCCCGGCGCGTACTGGACCCACGGGACGCCGATGGTCGCGAAGGTGTGGCGGTCCCTGGGGCTGAAGGGTCGGCCGACGCTGAAGGCGCTCCGGGAACTCCCCGACGCGCCCGCGGGAGGTGGAGCATGACGCGATTCGACGAGCCGCTGGCGGTGAAGTGGGACGCGGTCGCGTCCTACTCGCGCGCCCAAGCGATCGAGGACGGGGTCCTGGTCGACGTGACGGAGTGGGGGAGTGCCGACAAGGGCTTCCACGGGGGCTACCGGATCCCGGTCGCCATGACGGCCGCGCTCTGGGCCGCGGTCTCCGAGCTGCCGGCGCGGGTCCAGGGGATCGAGGACGTCCGCGGCCGCGCGCACGACGTCCTCTGGATGGCGAGCCTGGCCTCGCGGGCGGCGCCGAAGGGGGCCGACCGGGTCCGGTTCTCGGTCCTCATGTCGGTCAAGGCCGGCCGCCGCGTGTTGCGGTTGCTGGCGGTGGTCGGCCCCGGCGACGCCGGCGAGCCGGTCCTCACCCTGGGCTTCCCGGAGGACTTCTGAAATGCCGCGCGCCAACGCCCCGAAGGGGCTCCCGAAGAACGACCGGGCGATCCTGGTCAAGATGCCGACGGCGGTCCACCGGAAGGCGGTGGCCGTCGCGGCCGCCCGGGGGCTGACGGTGTCGGCCCTCCTCCGCTGCCTGGTCCTCGAGGAGGCCGACCGCCGGGCCGCCTTCGAGCGCGCGGCCGCGCCGCTCCGACGAGCCCTCGTCGAGTAGCGGCCCGACCGTGGTAGGCTCCCGGGGCGACCTCGTCGTCCCGGGAGTCTTTCCATGGAAACCATCGCTTCGTACGACCACAACGGGTCGACGACCATCGCGGCCGGCGCGACCGTGTCCGCGGCTGTTTCCTGCCCGGGTTTCGTGCGCGGCGCGTTCCGCTGCCCGACCGGGTGGTCCGGCGGCGCGTCGGTCTCGTTCCAGGTCGCGGACGCGATCGACGGCACGTTCTCGGCCCTCCACGACTCGGCGAACGCGCTGGTCTCCCAGAACGTGACGGCGGACCGCTGGTACGCGTTCCCGGCCGCGGTCCTCGCGGCGCGCGCGTTCAAGCTCGTGGCCGTCGGCGCGACGGGCGCGATCGAGACGATCCTCTACGTCCTCAAGGGGTAGGCCGTGCCGGTCCTCGCGCCGGTCGTCGAGCTCTCCGGCCTCCTGGCGCTCCAGGCGCCGGCCCTCGACGCCGGCCTCGCCGCGGCGGTCCGGGCGATCCTCTCGGGGGACATCCGGGCGGAGCGCGCTGCCATGCGCCAGGTCGGTGAGACCGTGGCGGCGACCCAGGGGTTGTCGCACCTCCTGGGCGCGCGGCGCGTCCTCCTCGAGCGGGACCACTACGCGGGCGAGCGGTCGTCCAAGCGCCCGGAGACGGCCGCCTACGCCATCACGTCGGTCTACTCCCCGGTCGTCCCGAACGCCCCCTTTCGCCAGGCCGTCGATGACATCGTCGCGCGCGAGCCGCGCCTCGCATCGAGCGCGGCCGAGGTCTCCCAGCTCTACGGCGAGGGGCACGCGTTCGCGATGGCCCAGTCGACCGACCTCGTCCTCACGCGGAAGGTGCAGGACGTCGTCGCCCAGGCGCTCCGGAACGGCGTCGACGTCGAGCGGGCCGCTGCGGTCATCGCCCAGATGGGGGACTGGCGCGCGGCCTACGCGCGCAACGTCTTCCGGACGAACGTCGCGACCGCGTACTCCGCGGGCCGCCTCGCCCAGGCGACCGACCCCGACGTCGCGGACATCGTCGCGGGCCTCCGGCACTCCGCCGTCATGGACCGCGACACCCGGAAGAACCACGCCGCCGGCCACGGCTACACGGCCCCGGCGAGCTCGCCCGTGTGGCGGACGCACCGGTCCCCGCTGGGTTACCAATGCCGATGCACCGACGAGATCGTGGACGTGTTCCGCGCGCGCCGCGAGGGGCTCCTCGTCCGCGGCCAGATCGTCGAGACCGCCCCGCCGGCGGACTTCCACCCCGACCCCGGCTTCCGTCACGACTCCCCCGAGGCGACGCGCGGGCGCGTCCGCGGGTCCAGGTTCGGGGGCCTCTGACGGTAGGATTCGGGCACCCCGGCCGCCGGGCCCCGTGTCGCGCTCTTGTAAGACTGTGACGCGCTCCGCGGGGGAACCCGGCGGCCGCTTCCTTTCCGGCGCGTCGTGGTAGGCTTCGAGCGTCTCGACCGTGCGCGCCAGGTGCTCGACCGGAACGGCGCGGGCGGTTTCTTCTCCGATCGGGTTCCGTGGCATCGCCGATCGGGGAGTTTCGACGACGGGCGGGCGTGATACGCTTTGGGCACGCGTCGGGCAGGGCGCGCCGGAGGCCGCATGGCCGGCGCGGTGGATCCCCTGAACGTCGCGCTCGACGGCGGCCGCTACACGGCGGTACGCGCGGCCGACGGAACGTGGTCGATCCTCGACGTTCCCGTCTACCCCGAGCACGTGCTCCCGGCCGTGTACGACGCGCACGGCGTCGAGGTCCAGCCGGCCATTCCGATCACGAAGGCGTGGCTCGAGGCCGCGGTCCGGCGCGCGAAGTTCCGCGCCATGTACGACCAGCACGTCGCCGCCGCGCACGTGAACCACCACGCCGAGGTGCTCCCGCCGGGGTCGCCCGTGCGCGACGTCCTCCCCGCGGGCCTCTTCCTGGCGCGCCGCGTCGGGACGCTCAATTTCGGCGGGCGGCCGACGGCGTGCATCTACGGCGACTTCTGCCGGATCCCGCCGGAGCGGTTCGCGGACATCGACGCCGGCAAGCTCCGCTACCGGTCCGTCGAGGTCCTCGACCTCCGCGACCCGGAAGTGTCGTCCGTGGCCTTCCTGCCAACCCAGGTGCCATATTTCCGCCTCCCGATGGTGACGATCG
>OFQY01000161.1_pt1 | contig 31993 bp, 56 predicted proteins | sample 1542991 | NCBI WGS metagenome assembly OFQY01 (sample SAMN07774224, study PRJEB24372) | wastewater metagenome | isolation source: Exp Tend VB 10WW | collected 2016-02 | reverse complement strand
ACTGGGAAATTAAAGATGATAAAGGAAACCCAACAGGATATTGGAATATTGATGAAGCGTCTTTTAAGAAAGAACTACAAACTATTCAGGACCTATCACGAAGAGCTCTACAAAAATCACAAGGCACTTTAATGACACCTGATGAACAAAAGATATTAGATGCTTCATTCGGTGCACCAGTAGTATCAGCTAATCAATACTTCCAATAATATGGCATTTAATACACAAGAACAAGAAATCATTAAGTTTGGAGCAACTAATGGTAAGTCTAGAGCAGAAGTAGAACAGGCTATTGCTAATTATCGTTCAGGAGTAGTACCAACACCTAAAGTTACTCAACCTGATCAGTCTTCTAGCATAGTAGATGGACTCTCTAGAGTTGCAACTACTTATGGTAATAATTTAAAAGAACAAGCACTAGGTGGAGTACAAAATGCACAAAAGACTATTGGTATGGGGGTTGATACTATGCAACAAGCACAGCAAATACCTCTAGATACTAGTGCTAATAAAGATAGAGCATTACTAACAGGGGCAGCGGGGGCAGCTCAAATTGGTGCTGGTGCTATGTCAGGAACTATTCAGACAGTATTTTCACCATTAACTGCATTAGTACAGACAGGAATACAAGGTTTGTCAGAATTAGACCAAGCTACAGGAGGTAATATGAAGAATCAAATTGCACAAGTTGCACAATCTAACCCAGAACTCATTAAGAGTATTTCTGACTATGTAGTACAGAATCCAAAGAAGGTACAGTTTGCATCTGATATGCTTAATATCCTAACAGCAGGTGTTGGTGGTAAAGTAGCAGGTGAAGCAGGTAAAGATTTAACAAAGGGAGTTACTACAGGTATAAAAGATACACTTGGAGGAACACCAAAGAGTATAGATGGTATTCCAGTTGCAACAATGGCTGACGAAGCACTACACTCTGGTCTACAATTAAAGAATGATATACAGTTATCTATTGCAAAGAAAAATGTATCACCACAACTAGAATCATCTGCTGGAAGACTTATGTCAGATACTGTAAAAAATGTAGAAAATCCTGTAGTTGCTTATGATAAGTATTTAGCACAGTCAAAGAAGTCATTAGGTGATATCAAAGTTGATGCTCCTATCTCAACAGTTGGAGGTAAAATAGGTGACGCATTTATGAAAGTAGTAAAGCAGAAGCAAGCAGTTGGCGCTACTCTTGGAGATGAATTAAAGTCAGTAGGTAAATTAAAAGTAAGTGTAGTACAACCTAAAGGAACATTACTATCAGAACTTAATGATAGTGGACTTTCATATAATCCAAGAACTAATGAGCTCACTTCCTTCCAGGGGTCTAAGTTTGCACCAGAGGAAGTATCTATGCTTAATCAATATGTGAAAGATGTACAGAAACTTGGTGATACTCCATCTGTATCACAAATCGATAACTTTATTTCAAAGACTCGTTCAGACCTTAACTTTGCTAAAGGTAAAAGTGGTGTTACAGGTACAACTAATGCAGAGCGTATTATAAAAGGTAATCTAACAGGAATGAGAGATTCACTTAATCCTAGTAAGAATGGTTTGCCACAACTTTCTAAGTATTGGAACGCTAATAAAGCATATTCAGAACTATCAGATTTTGTTGATGAAGGAGCAGGATTTTTAGGCAAGACTACACAGTCAGGAGACTTTGCAAAGGATGCTTCTGTAGCTAAGTCATCAGTACAATCTATTCTTAATGGTGGTAAGAAAGACTGGTTAATTAAACTTGAAGGACTAACAGGTTATCCAGCGCTAGACGAATCAGTATTAGCGTTACAAGCTATGAAAGATGCAGGAGACTTTAAAGGACTATCACTACTACAGGCTATGCAGGAATCAGGAGGAATACCAACTACAAAGGCTGGATTTACACAAAAAATACTCGACATGGCTATAGCGAAAGGTGAGAAACTTATTGTTGGAACACCAGAGGAACAGACTAGAGCTTTACTTCAAGACTTATCTGTAAAAAACTCTACTAAGGCAAGCACACCAACTATTAATAGTAGTGCTAGCCCAACTGGTGGAACAAAGATACAAAGTAGTAAAATTACTAATCCGTCTGACATACCAGCTCAGTCTACTCCTACCACACTAAAAAGCAAGGGGATAAGAGGGATGATGAACTTTGATGAGATAATAAACTCAGTTATTCCTACCAAGAAGTTACTCACAGAATCTAAAGACTCACTATCTCAACTAGAATCAGCCATCTCTTTCGTTAAAGAAGCTAAAAGTCCTCAAGCTATCATAGACTTTAGAAAAGACCTTTCAAAAGTAATGACAAGTATGGGTAGAGATACAGTTATCACAGATAGTAACTACAAGAAAATCATTCAAGAAGCAGACGATATGGTGTCTCAGTTGAGAGGACACATCAAGAAGTCTGAATCACAATCAGCTAGTTCTATAATAAATAGAGAGTTTGACACTAAAAAAAAAGTAAGTAGCCTAGAACAAGAAGCTAAGAAGTACAAGAGTGCGGAGGAGTTTGTGAAGGCAAACAAAAATAAAGATGTATTTTTCAGAGGTGTTGGTAAAAATATTGGAGCTAAAGCGTCAGAAGCATTTGATGATGTTGGTGGAGTGTACACTACTTCAAAACCAGAAACTGCATCTACTTTCGGTGATATTATTGTTGCTTATAAACCAACAGCAAAGACAAAATTAATAAGAGATATGTCTGGAGAAAGTATGAGAGTAAGAACAGGGTTTAATGACTTACCTGAAGTTCCTTCATCATTCCATGTGTTAAGTGGTAAAGAAAAAACAGAATGGTTAAAGAAAAATGGTTATGATGGTTTAGTTCAAAATTTGTCAGGGAGAGAAGATTTGGTTATTTTAAATGAAAAGAGTTTTGAAAAAGTAGACTTAAAATAAAAGGCTATTGTCGAATACTTTTTATTAGTGTGATAAGCATTTCCTTAGAAACCAATAAAGAATCACCAAGTTTGTAAGTAGCCATATCTTCAACCTTAGATAAAAGGGTACATTCAAAAAAGTTATCTCTTGAAATACATTCGTCATATCCTTTCTGTCTTTCATTTTTAAGTAACCCATTAAAGCTTATACAAGTCTGACATTCATCAGAAACAAAATCATCTGGGTGTCCGCACTTTAGTAATACTTTTTTTTGCATACTATTTTGTTCTATCTTTAGCTAATTCGCAACCGATAATAAATGCTGGATTATACATAGAAAGATAACTTTTATAAATACAACCATCAGAAATATCATGTTCTCTATTTGAACCAGCAACAACTATCCCAATCATTATAAAAAAACAAAAGTAACTTATTAAACCGATACTTAGAATTTCTTTTTTGTTCATATAATACTGGTAAGATTTGAACTTACAACGGAAATATTTTAGTATTTCAATGGTAATTACTCCATTTATTTATATTATTATTCCACCCAACTCATTGGGCGAGTCTACCAATTTCTCCACAGTATTATCTATTTTAGATACATTAAATGTTGCAGGCATGGATTTGCACCATACAACTTCTTAATCCCTTTCGGGCACAGTTTACTGTTGGTAATTACTCCAACGAAGTATGCCTTGTCTATTCGGCTCACAGCAACATTTAATGTACCTACCACTATATTACCACAACATCTTAATAATCTAAAGTGGATAAGTTGCTATACTTAACTTATGCTCGAAAAGAAAATCTCACTCTTTACCAACAATAATGGTAATGAGTTCCTAACACAACTAGAAGCTACCCTAGAACTATCAGATAAACTTGATTCAGTAGTAGAAGCAGTAAAGTCTATACCAGAAACCGTTATACCTGAAACGCTTATACCAGAATATCCTAGTGAAATGGTTATAAGTAACCTACCAGACGTACAAAAGGTAGAGATTATCAATCCTCCTAAGGAAAAAGACAATAAAGAAGAACTCACTCTGCTCAAGGAACTTGTTGCGGAAGTAAAAAAAAAGAACAGCTCGCCTACGATATTGAAATTGACTCTACACTAAAGGAGCAACTTAGAGGTTATACACCAGTAAAAGATGTAGACTACTTTGATGGTAAAGACGGAACAGAAATAACTAATGGAGAAGTAAGGGATAAGCTCGAAGCCTTAGAAGGTAACGACAGACTAGACGTATCTGCTGTTAAAGGAACAGAGGAACTCATTGAGGACATAGTAAACGATAAGATAAGGAAGATACCAAAGCCAAAGGTTTATGTCGGTGGCGGTTCTTCGTCTTCTTCTGGTGGTATTCAGTCAGTTGTCGCAGGTACAAACGTCACCGTAGATAATACAGACCCAGCCAATCCTGTCGTTAGTTCTACTGGTGGTGTAGCAGAAGACTCTTTTGGTATTGTAGTAGATGGTGGTGGTTCAGCAGTTACCACAGGCTCTAAGGGAACTAAATATATTCCATGGAACTGCACAGTAACAGGGTGGGACATAAGAAGTGATGTGTCTGGTTCGTGTGTCTTTGATATAAAACGCTCTGGTGTTTCTCTTGCAGGAACAGAGAAGCCAACACTCTCTTCATCATCAAGTAACTCTGACCTCGCTTTATCAACAAGGATCTGATACAGGAGCAACACTTAACGTCTCTGCTGGAACAATCGGAGCTGGTACAGCTTATGTTATCCAAGAGTTTCGTCCTGTATATACAGCAACTAATGCTACAACAACTAACGGTGGTATCCACTACGGTAAAGGTATTTCAATTGAGGACTTTATTGGTGCAGGAACAACTATTGCTTTGGCTGTAGCAACAGATGACCAGAAGGCAATGTACTGGATAAAAGACGCTGGAGTGCAGACTAACTTAGTTGCTAGTGGTTGTGCGTGTGATTTTGCTACAGCTACTCCTACAAGTCTTGATACTTATGTGCTTGACCTTGTTTCTGCTGGTAACTACAAGGTGTATAAATATAATCTTAGAGTTGCGCTTACGGTTGCCTCTGGTGCTTCTGCTTCTGCTTTCGTACTTGCAACAGGTAACCAAGCAGTTACAGGAACAGGCTCACAGAACGCTAACCTATGTATTGCAACAGCAGGACACGGACTTGGGAGTGGAATAAAATCCCTTTATTTCGTAACAACTACACGTCTATATCGTTCTGCTACAGCAAATATCACGTCTGCTAACGTAGCTTGGCAGTCTGACGTTATTGCAGAAGTACCAAGTGGAGGAACATCTACTTATGCGCTTACCTCTGTTTTATCTACTGTAGAGTATATTCCTAGTATGGACGCTTTCATTGTTGGGACTACTCACGCTTCTGGTGTATTCTCATACGTTACTCAATATGTTGCTTCTGGTGCGCAATTCCAAAAGATATTCGGGCGTGATTTTAAGTACCTAGAACAGTCTTTGAAAGATAGTGACGCTCCTACAATACTCTCAAATCAGTCTACTGTGTTTTCTTATAATGACGCAGGAGCTAACCGTATATTCGCAGTTAAACAAGGAACAACAATATCTACCAACCATATCTATGTTATGGCTTTTGGTGCTGACTGGGACTATGCAAGTGTGTCACAAGGAAGGCTTATTTCTCCAGAAATAACAACAACTAACGCTCTAAAATACTATCGTATATTCGTTAATCAAGTGAGATACTTCGGTGACACACAGCTCGGTAAAACAGCAGAAGCCTTTAGAATATATGCACGTACAGCTAACATCACAACGGACGCAACGACTGGCTGGACACTCATTGATGAAACAAATGACTTGTCTGGTTTCGCTGGAGCTTCTTCTATTCAGTTTGCGATTGAGTTTAGAACTATTGGTGAAGTATGTTTACCTGCTCGTGTGCTTGGAGTAAATATCTCATACGAAGACAATACAACAGACTCACACTACTCACTCTCAGTAGAAAAGTCATCTGTATCTTCAAAGATATTTGCTTGGTGGTTTGATACAGCTTTCGGTACTACAGTTCCTTCACTAACAGTAAGACTTTACGATGCAGATACAGGAGGACTTCTTCTTACTGACGATACAGCCACACCTACGCTTGGAACATGGGAGAAAACAACTGATGGCACAACATGGACTGCATACAACACAACAGATAGAGCTAACTCAACCACATGGATTCGCTACACACCTACTTCACTCGCAGATAATATTAAGGTAGAAGCATACCTTACACAGTCTTAATATGGCTCTAACATCTATACTCGCAACAACAGGAAAGCCAGCTATATTTTCTTTCTCAAGAGGTAATATTGGTGTACTTACTGATATAGATGCTAAAGCAAAAAACATGTTTAAAATACCATTAGTAACTGGTGGAGGAGGTGGAGAACACTCTTATACTTTCTAGTTTGTTACACTTTAAGTTATGACGGAAGAACGTAGAGAACAAACAGGGATAGAGGTAAAGCTAGAGTTTATTCTTAAAGAACTTGACGAAATTAAGGCACAGTTAGAAAAGAAGTATGTATCACAGTCTGAGTTCGCTCCTGTGAAAAACATCGCATACGGAATGGTTGGACTTATACTAACAGCAGTAGTTGGAGCATTATTAACTTTAATACTAAAATAGATGAAGCTTATATTAAAGCATCCTACAAAGAAAGTACAAATCAATCAGGGTTTCGGTGATAAAACCGACCCTACAATGTTACCTAAGTACATCGCTATAGGTCTAAAAGGTCATAACGGACTAGACTATCAAGCACCAGAAGGTACTCCAATCATGGCCATGCACGATGGTACTGTTACCTACGCAGGATTAGATGGCTCAAATGGTAATCTAATCGTTATCATGACTGACAGAATGTTTGACTATAAAGATGGAGAAGCCTATTACAAAACATATTATGGGCATCTTCAGTCAGGCTCATTTAAAGTAACAGCAGGACAGAAAGTAAAGTGTGGTGATGTTATCGCTTGTGCAGGAAACACAGGTATGTCATTTGGCGCACACCTTCACATGGGACTTAAACCTGTGCAGAAAGGAGAGAACGACTGGACATGGTATAACCTCGACACATCGGGTTTCAATGGAGCTATAGACCCTACACCATATCTGCCTCTAGTAGAAGAGTTCTCTTCACCTATCAAGTTCGGTGATGAAAGTTATGACGTAGAAAAGCTACAAGCCTTCCTCATCCGTAATAAGTACATGCAACCTGTTTCTAAATTAGGGTTCTATGGAAAACTTACACAGGAGGCTGTACTAAAGTTCCAAATAGAACACTGTAACTTATCTTTCTATGAGCGAACAGTTCTTAGAGGGAAAGTATGCGGTCTAAAAACTATCGCAGTTATCAATAAACTATACTAATATGATTTCAACAACACAAAAAACAAACTATCTATCACTCGCAGGTGCATTAGTCGTTATTCTTGGTTACTTCAAGATTCAAATTGACATTAACGAGCTTGCCATGCTTCTTGGCGCATTGGCTACAGTGGTAGGTGTACTACTTAACTTCTATCATCGTTACCAGAAAGGAGACTTGACAGTGACAGGAATTAGGGTAGAAGAGAGAGAAGGATAAGACCATAAAAAGTGGATATGTGAACTAGTTGTACTCCCTGTAGGGGGTATAATTGTATTAGTACCGAGCTGAGAATATCTTAATGGCAACTTGGGAACTCTATGAACCAAAAACTAATAGTTACACTGTTGTTGCTACTTACTACTAAGTTTCTTATAGCTTCAGCAGTTACCACTAATGATATACCGAGTTATGCTCCTCCGAGAGAGAAAACTATATCAGAAATAATAGATGAGAAAGCACTACAATATAATGTAAGTGCTAGCAGGTTGTACTTCATGATTGACTGTGAAAGTTCGATGAACCCGAAAGCTTTTAATCCACGAGGAGAGTACAGTGTAGGTTTGAGCCAAATAAACTTAGAGGCACACCCACACATCACACGAGAGAAAGCGGAGCAGCCAGAATTTGCAGTAGACTTCATGGCTAAAAACTTCTCAAAAGGAAAATATAACATGTGGTACAACTGTAACCAAAAATGGCTAAATAATCGAATTTAAGCGTGGTAGGATGCGATACTAGTGTTTTTATAATTGACTACAGCCTTGCCGATTTTTAGGTATAACGACTAGTGAAAAACCCTTATGCTGTATAGAGGGGGAAAAACGTTAGAATTTTGTCAGACTTAGCTTTATGAGGTGCTTGAGTAAAGTTGGCTTATCCCCCCTCTCGTACTCATCCTTACTCACCAACTTGTTAAACATTTTAGTAATACTTCCCTCTGGGTAGTTCTTTCCTTTTATACTATTAGCGAATAAAATGTAATCTCCTAAGTTACTGTTTTCTTTTAACTGGTTAAAGGTTATTTCTATCTCTTTCATGTTAGTTGTTCATATCTACTAGTTCATTTGCTAACTGAAATTGTGCTTCAAGATATTCTAGTCTAGCTTCTGGTTCAACTGGTAAATAAATATTATCTGAAATAAATTCCCAAGAACCATCAATATTTTTTCTAACTGGTTGTGTATGAGTGGTATTTATTAATGTTACTTCAAGTGTTCCAAGATTTGGGATAAACTTTGTTTTACTATTTGTTTTCATATTTACAGTATATAATTATCATTGTATAAAGTTATCCACTTATTTTGATATACAGAAGCTGCAGAAGTTTTATACTAAAGAGGTAAGTTCATTAAGGAGAAAAATATGTACTGCATTCACTGTCAAAAGCCAATTGACCCTTCTCGTGGTTATTTCACAATGGTGATTCGTGGAATCCGCTACGACTATCATTTAAACTGTAGACCGTGTCAGATTCCTAACTAGGAGAAAGTAATGGCTAATAACCGTTATAACCAACAGAAGGTTGATTACACACCGCGCGAAGAGCGTAAGAAAGAGGTGGAGATTCCACTCAACCTCAAACCTTGCCTTAAATGTGGCAAGTCTATTACTACAGGGTACTACAGCCATATTGATGGCGGAGGACTTTGCAGTAAGAAATGTAATGATACGTATGTCAAACAGGAGAACAATCATGAAAATGCTGTTCGGGTTACTGCTTTCAATGGTGCTATCTATCAGCCAAGCTGAGGTTGCGAGCGACATCAATGTCGGTAGCAAACCTCAACTGGAGGGTGGAACCGTTGTTCGTGAAGCTTGGTGTACACAAGGTAAGAAGAAATTACTTTGTGTAGCGGTCAAGAAAGACGACAAACTGTATGTTGTAATGTTCGATGAAAAAGGCGAATACGCAATCTACTGGATTAGTCCTACTGGCAACATCTTCCTGTGGGGGAGAAATACGATATGAACTGTCCATACTGCAAAGACATGATTAAAGTGGGGCAAGTTGTAAAAAACGGATACCACTTTCACTGTTACTACAAGGAGAACAAAAATGACTTACTGCGCACGGTGCCAAGGCATCCTAACGGACAAGCAAACAATCCTTCCAGGGGATAAGGAGGGAGAGAGTTTACATTATTTTTGTTCATGGAGAATCGAGCAAGAAAAGACAGAAGCTCGTCTCCAAGAACAGGAAAGAATCACGCAAGAACGCAGAAAGTTCTTGAGGGGAGAGTGAGATGCAAGTCCACTTCAACCCAGAAGCTACTGAGCAGGAGTTCAGTCTAGCAATAGGCTTCAAAAAAGCTGAACTGAACTTTGCTCTATCGGTACTACGAGGAATCAATGCTATTGTGAAAGCTGATTGGATAGCGAAAGCAATCCGAGATGTTGAAGAATACTTGAAACCAAAACAGTTGCCGATGATTAATTATTTTCACTGGTGCGTCAAGTGTGGGCGTGATATTGACGAACGAGATGAAAACACAATGTGTATTACTAAGAACGGAGACGCAAAATGGCAGTGCAGATCTTGCAAACCTCTAAAAAGAGATCGTCCCCAATAAGAAAAAGCACCCGTTACTGGGTGCTTCTTTTATTTCATCTTGAGTAAAAACATACTAACTATTAAGAACAGAATTCCTAACCAGTTATACATGTTAATTACTTCACCAAGTCGATAAGTGTTTACTACACGCAGTCCAACATTTACCAGAGTAAACGCTGCCCCACATATCAGTAAACTAGGTGCAAGTCGGAAAGCGTAGTAGAGTCCTAGCTGACCAAGTAGAATTGGAACAATGGTGTAGGGTAGTGCTACAAAGAAAGAATTGTAAGTCCCTGCTCTGTAAGAAAACTCTAGCCACATTATCGCTCCGTTAGCTATGAGTAGCCACAGAATCCACACTGTTACTCTCCTTTTGAGTTCATTCTGTCATCTTTACCAACACCTCTTGCTTCATAAGCAATAAGGAACATTAGACAACATGCAGCGTGCCATAGGTGTGACTTTCCTGTTTCCATATCAAGGACTCCAAATAAGAAGTTCTCATTAGTTTCAGTTTTACCACCCCACCATGCCCACATGTGCCGCATCAACGCACCAAATACTCTTCCCCAGTCCATGCCAAGCTCCCAGTTCCTCTGGTCATACTTAGCAGCACCGAAGGCTAGTATTTCACCAAGAGCAAATAAAATCTCTGGTGCGATTAAGTCTAGCCTTGCTTTACCTGTATCGTGTTTTATTCCTGACATATATTTCCTTTAAAGAACTATTTTTTAAGTTTAACACTCTTTGTTTTCTTACCTACAATGTTATCCAGTTCTAACTCAAACTCTCGCATAGACTCTTTTACTTCCTTGTCCCACTTCTTAAACAACTTCAAACTCTTTAATGAGTTGTACCTGAAGTAAAACCCAAACCCAAAGAGAACAAACTGACAGTTAAATCCAAAGTGTTCAAACTCAAAGTAAGCATGAATAAAAGTACCTGTGTACCAGTTAAACTTCTTGCGTGAGTACACCTGCTCCCACTCATTATAAAATTCTAGTACCACTCTTTCCTTAAACCACTGCTTGATTGTTTTTCTTTTTTTCATTTCTTATTTTCTTTAAATGTTTTTCTAATTCTGCTTGTGAACTTAGTATCAATCCCCAGTTAATCTGCTTCATAAGTTAAATCTCTAATCTTGTCTGCAAGTAATGTTACTAATGGTATCTGTAAATCATAAATACGTGTTGCTATTTTGTATATCTTCCATTTCATACTATTATTTTACCATGAATAAAAAGAAGCACCCATGCAGTTATGCACCTACATAATCTTAATATGTTTTTTTGAATTACATGGCATACACAACGGTTGTATATTATCTATTGAATTAGAACCACCTTTGCAGAGTGGAATAATATGGTCTACCGTCAATTTGACATCTAATTTACAAAAAGCACATAAATTATTATAACTAGTTTTTAAATCAACCCATTCTTTCTCCGTGAAACTTCCTTTTGCCCCAAGCTCTCTAGACCTTCTATTTTGTTTCCAAATAGTTGTTTTGTCCCTATTATTTTTCCTATATTTCCTGACATTTTCAAGCCTTCTTTTTTTATATTCTTCTTCAGGCAGCCTTCGATATTCATAAGAACAGATTTTTGAACATGTTTTTCTTGGTTTAGATGGATGACCTTCAATCTCTTTGTTACATATTTTGCAGGTATATGTAACCCTCTTTCTTCTGAAGGTACTCCAACAAATTAATGAACAAAAATCTTTTCTATCAGAATTTTTTTGATGTTTTCTTTCTATTCCACATTGTGGGCATTTTCTAATAATTCTTTTACTTTCAAAAAAGCATTCCATTGTACAAAAACGTCTTGATTCAGATTTGTAGGTATGAAATATCTTACTGCAATTCTCACATGTATTTTCCATATACTTAGTATATACTTTTCTTGTAATGATTACAATAAAAAACTAGGGGATAAACCCCTAGTCATTAAGAATAAATACTTGCAAACCTCCCTGTAGTCCCAGACACTAGGTCAATTAAAGCATACTGGCGGTTTCCAACATACCCTGCCCCTTTGTGCCATGAATCTTCACCAGAGAGAGACGGAAGAGATACACGATGGATAACACCCAAGTCCTTCTCAGTGACCTTTCCAGTAGGCTTGCTTTCGCCTGTATGAACGTGACCGTGGTAAAACACAATGTGGTCTATCTCGTTAATGTTCACCCCTTGCTCACGAGCTTCTGCCATATAGAACTTGTGAATGTTTCCATCCCACTTGCTGATTGACATCCCTTCACCGTGAGCAAAGATAACACAGGTGCGACCGACTTGAACGTAGATACGAGGAGTAGAAGGTCTGAAAGTGACTTTGATTCTTTTTGAATCTTTGAACACCTGCTGACACAACACACCAAGCATCATAGAAGTTTGCAAATCGTGATTACCAGGTAGAACAATCAATTCCACAGGAGCAGTTTGTGCGTAGGTGTGAACCATCTGCATTACTAACTCCACGTAGCTCTGAATGTCTACTGTCCAGTCGCCAGTTGTCTGACGAGCTTGTGGTGTCCCTGCTGTCGTCATATGGGTTATACCATCAACGTGCAAGTTATCAGTTCCAATAGGAATGAACCACTTTTTCTGGTTGCCAACTTTGAGTGCTTTCGCAATCATCGTATCGTTCGCTTTGTGAACAACGTCACGAGCGATGTCTTTGTCGTAAATTACTTTACCATAAGCATCGTAACATAACTTCATGTAGTGCAAGTCGCTGACCCCAACAACGCCAAACGTATCAGCCACAACCTTCGGGTTCGAGTAAACTCTTTCCTTGTAGGTAGGGAGATAGTCTTTGATTGCCTGAATCATTGGTTCAATCGTAAACAATTCAAACTTGTTCCACTTGTCAGAATCTTCCTGCACCTTCTTCCACTTTGCAGTTTCAGTAAGGCGAGCAGCACGACGCTTGATAGACTGGATATTTTCTGCAACCGCTTCTTCTGGTGTTAAACCAAGCTCGAACTCGATGTCTGTTTGACCCAAGTCGCTCTTAGTAAAACCATGAAGCTTCGCATAGATACCGACAGCCTTAGCGTGTGGAAACTGTGGGAACTCACGTGCTATTTCAGATTGGGTATGACCCTTTCCTTCATAGTCGTTTGAATACATACGTTGAAGTCTGGCGTGCTTTTCAAATGAGATAAGTATGTCGCCATATTCACCGCAGTTAGTCACGATTGACTTTGTAGACCAGTTGATAACAACCTTGTCGTCTTGGCGTGATTCAATCCCAGTTTTCTCTACACGAGGATTTTCGATAATGTCACGATTCTGTGAGTTGATTTTCTTTGGTGGAAGATTCAACTTCTTATAACGCTTCCTGATTCCTTCCACGCTTACGCCAGTCTTCTCTGCTAACCACTGGTAATCGTGTTCAGCATTCTTGACTATAAAGTCATTCACTTTGGATGTTTCCATCATATATTCTCCTAAAAATGTTAACGTACTTCCTACTTCAGTGTAACGAACCTATCTTAATCCGTTAGACTTGCTTTTTTACTAAAATGGTGTGTAAGAAGTACCTATTTATAAGTGTATTACGGTTGTAGTATACGTACTAATTACTTATCCACTTACAATACAAAAAGAGCTACCAATATTGAGTAGCCCTTTTCACGTAACTGTTTGAGAGTGGCAATAGTATAAAACAAAACCACTGGGATTGCCAGTGGAATTGTCGAGATAGAATAACTGTAACAAAATATGAATCGGTACGTCTACCGATATTTATATACTACATGATATACTACAAGAAGTAAAGACAAGCTCGTGGCGGTGCTCTACATCGGCTAAGGCTACCAGACTTCATGTCTAAAGAGGGCGAGGGAGAATTATGATACTTTTCTTCTAAGCGACGTTGTGGTGAAAGCCCATGACATACCCATGTATCAAACCTACTAGGAATGTAGAGACTGACTAGATGGTGGGATTAAAGAAACGCCTGTAGTTTTTATAACACTCAGGTAATAGTGAAAGTCAGAAAGGCTTGCTGCGGGGGTCTCTGGGTATCTCGGAGGCTTACTATGATAGATATGCCGCCTATCCACTATTCTACTGGGGCGTAAGCTCCCTGCTCGTACTTACTAGTAAAGAATCGACAAGTAGAACAATTAACTGCACAGAAATGTGTAGTTTTTTGTTATTGACATTTGGTATACTTGAGGTGTACTAGTATACGACGTTGTTTCAACAAAGTTTATCTTTGGCATATCCCTGAGAGGGGATTTGTTTTTATAAGTGGATAACTTTTTCTGTACAGTTGATATACTAAAGTAGTGATAGAAATATCGCCAGCGAATCCTCATTAATATGATTCATAAAATCTTTTCAATGAATTATATCTATGATGTAATTCGCTGAAAGGATTTTTTGTTTCTATGCCTGGTATCGAAATTCATTGAAGGCGAAATCAATGAGAGGAAAACGAGGAATTGGCTCCAATGAAGATAAAGCAATTCTGAAATTTCTAATATCTCTTCTCTCCCCAGTTAATGTTTTTGGAAATATTACATTAATGCTGCTACTCGTTATATATTAATGAGGTGGAGGGGGGAGGTATCAGGAACTTCAGAATTTCACCAATAAAGATAAAATGAAATACAAAGATTATTTAAGAAGTGAACACTGGAAACAACTAAAGAGAGAAGTATTAAGTAGGAGAAGCTTCTGTCAGAATTGTACATCTAAGAGTAAACTACTGTTACACCACAAAAACTATGATTGTCTTTTTAAAGAAAAAGATTCTGACTTAATTGTAATGTGCTTTGATTGTCATCATAAACAGCACAAAAAAAGAAATTTTAAAATTAAAGGAATTGATTTAAATTTTACTTCTGTTAAAAATGAAAATAAAGAATATTACAAAATAGAAAAAGATAGTTCTGTTAAATTATTATGTAATAGATGTGGGGAAGAACACGGTATAATATATAAAACATTTAGTAATGGTCAAAAACATATGGCTATTATATGTAAAAACTCTAAACCAAGAACACAGTATATAAAGTATGTAGACGGTCTACCAATAAGGAACTTATAAAAAGAAAATCTCGTTATCCACACTTTTCACTAGACTACTTAATATACTCAAGCTACACTGAAGAGGTTAATAAATAATACAAAATATATGATAGATATATCAAAATTCGTAGATATAAAAAGCACTAAACAAGATATTACTTTTATCTACATTCATAGGGATGAAAAAAACTTATATACCGTTGCTACTGATAGTTATAGAATCGCACGGATAGCATACAATTTACAGAATGAACCATTCTACAGTCGAATAGAAGATGGATATTATACACCTAAATATTTTGCCCAACTTTGTAAAAGTTTATCAGCAAAAAAAGTAAGTGAGTATGATAAGCAACTCTCTATCTTAGCCTTTAATGCGACTAAAAGTAAACTAGAACTAAACTACCCGGAATATCAGCAACTTATTAAGCAATATGAAGAAGACAAAATAAATAATAAACTCCAACATGGAATTATTGGAAAATATAACCAAAAGTATCTTTGTGAGTTTTTAGAACTTGTAAGTAAGTTAAAAGATTTTAAACATATTCCTGTAAATTATAGATTTGGTGAACTAGATATAACAGCAGATATAACCAGTAGATACTTGGTAGTAAATAGTAGACCAATGGTATATAACAATAATGATAGTTACATATTATTAATGCCACTAAATCATTAAACAAAATGGAAACATTTAACTTAGATTTAAGTAAATACAAACACCTGTGTGAACTAACTACTAAAGCAGTAGAGAAATCACACGTAACAGAGAGGGGAGAATTATTAACTGAAATAGTAACGTACATTAACAACGAGAGAACTGGAACTAAGTTTAAACCAACTACTATTAGAGCAGTAGCGGTGTTACTATCACATATTCCTACAAAGGACTTATACGGAGTAATTTCTATGTCTAAGGATGCTAAGAATAGGAATGGTTCTTTCTCGAAGTACTTTTACTGGTCATTAAAAACGAAAACAAATGAATAAAAAAATATGCCTACAGTGTGATAATCAAGTGCCAGAAGGCTTCTTTAAATACTGTAACAAAGTCTGTAGAGAATTATCAATGAGAAAGTCACAACTATGTCACTAATAGCAACACAACAGATAGTAAAGGAACAAGAGAGATTACATTACCCAACCTTCCACAGTGTAAGACCAGCGTGGCAAGTTGATTACGATAGCTACGGAGGACTTAAAGCCTATCTAACCATAAGAGATATGTATTGGAAGATATCATCTTACTACATAGATGTAGAAGGTAAGTATGAAGCAACTAACTTCCCTCTAAGTGGATATGAAGAAGGGATAACAAAATTATTAAAACAATTCAGGGAGGATTTACAAAAACCGATTAAGTGGTATGAGAACTAGTATGATTAACAAAGGGTTATTCACAAGCAATACTGACTTATGGTCTACACCACAAGATTTCTTTGATAAGCTAGACAACGAATTTAACTTTACTCTTGATCCTTGTGCTTTACAAGAAAATGCAAAATGTAAAAAGTTCTTTACTAAAGAAGATGACGGGCTGCTACAAAATTGGGATAACGAGATAGTTTTTTGTAATCCTCCTTATGGTAGAGAAATAAGTAAGTGGGTAAAAAAGGCAAGTGAAGCAGAGGGTGGGTTAGTAGTAATGTTACTTCCAGCAAGAACAGATACAAGATACTTTCACGATTATATCTACAACAAGTCAGAGATAAGATTTATAAAAGGAAGGTTGAAGTTTGGAGATGCAACTAACTCAGCACCTTTTCCTTCAATGGTTGTGATATTTAAAAATGAAAATATCTAACAAGCAGAGAGCTAGCATCCACGTCTACTTTAACGAGTTATCAAATGAGTTACTTGGTAATGGTGTAGACTTCAATGTAATGCTACGAGATGTAACAGTATCACCTACTCCTAAGATTTTAAAAGATGTCTTTAGAGAAATGGGGAGATTGAAGTTTGGAATTGAATCAACCGAAGATTTAACTACTAGGCAAGTAATGGAAGTATGGGAGGATTATAACGTGTGGTTATCAAAGTATGACGTACACATACCTTACCCCTGTATTGAGAATACAGAAAGTTACATGAATAGTTTTGTACAATGAGTGTATGTACAAAGTACCTAAGTGGGTAAAATCAATTCCATATAATAAGAAGTCACACGGTACTGGTGATTTACAGAAACGCCTATGGACAGTTGTTTCAGGATATACGAGAATAAGAGATTGGTATCAATATAATAAAAGATGTGTTGCTACTGGTGAATATATACCTACATGGCAACAAGGAAATGCTGGTCACTATTATAGCTACTCTATATGTAATTCTATGTTTAAGTTTGATATATGGAACATACATTTACAGAGTGCTACAAGTAATGCTTGGGGAGGTCAGTCAATCGGTCATGCTTTCGGTGAGGAACTAAAACGAAGGTACGGTGATGACTTCCTAGAAGAACTTAGAAAAGAAAATCAATCCTGGTTGGGTAAGAAAGTGGACAACGAGTTAGTGGTAAAGGAAATTCTTGATATACTATATTTAATGAAATCTCTTCCAGAACAGCCAGAGTATTTTGCTAAAGTAATAACCAAAATAGAAAATGAATAATTATCCATGCCAAGCCTGCGGGAAAGTAACAAAGCTATTTGCATTTAATGTAGATGGTAGGTACGAAGAACGCTGCAAAGATTGCTACCCTAGAAAGAAATAGTTTATCCACTTATTCACAGTTGCACATAGTTACTACCTAATGTATACTGTATACACAGTCAAAGAGATAAACGACTGGTAATATATGTCTAAATTTTACGATAACTTAATGAAAGAGATAGGAGTTGGAAAACCTGCTCGCAACGATGGAATAATCTACAAAAGATTTCCTTCAAGGAGGACAGGAAAGTTTACAGAAGAAGAGATGGAATACTTAACAACTAATCAGATACCATATTAGTATGAAAACAAGAGATGAATTAGTGGAAAGAATAAAAGATAATAATAATAAGCTAGTTGTAGGTGAAGAAAAGTGTTATTTCTCATTAGATGAGGATGGTGATATTTTTTTCTATAATGAATTAGGAGTAACAATAGGTTTCCTTCTTAAAAATAGGACATTAAAAGAGTTTTATTTTACTAGAAGTGAAAATATAGAAAATATACAATCTGTTATTAACTATATTAAACTTCTTATAAGTTCACTTGACTTAGATATTGTGATAGACACTAACCAAATAAAGACAGTTGTTTCCACTCAAGAAGTTATTAAAGAAGTTCCCAGTAACGAACAATTTAGATTACAAGGTCAAATAGATGTTTATGAAAGATTATTAGCTCGTGAGTTTAATATTAAAGCATAGTATGTACAAACCAACATTCTCATGTGCAGATGACGAAGAACAGTTTAATGAAAAAGTATTAGCGATAGAGTTAGAACGACAGAAAGAGTTAGATAGAAATATAGAAATAGAGAAGTTTAACGCAAGAGTAAGAGAACACATCGCCTTTAACAAAAAGTTACAAGAGATAAACGATGACGATTATCAAAGAGATGTAGACCACGACTTATCAATGGGGGTAGTAACAGAATAAAATATGAAAGAAATAAATATAGGAACACTAGATGTACCAACAGGAAAAGAAACACTATACACAGCACTTTTAAAATCACAGACAGAGTTTCCTAACGTAAAGAAGAGTGCGAACAATCCTTTTTTCAAAAGTCGCTACGCCAGCTTAGACGCAATACTTGAAACAGTGTTGCCTATTCTTAACCAGAACGGATTATTTATAGAACAATCTCCTTATAATGATGGTGATAGGGTGGGGGTCTACACAGCAATCTACTATAAAGACGGGACAAAGATTGATGGTTCATTCACAATGACTCTAGCAAAGAACGACCCACAAGGAGCAGGCTCTGCAATCACGTATGCCAGACGCTACGCACTTGTGTCTATGCTAGGGCTTAACGTAGAGGATGATGACGATGCTAACCACGCATCATCACCAAGAGTTTCTAGTCCTAATGTTGTTGGTAAAAATGTGCAGGATGATGGGCTTGGTTTCTAATAATAATTAATTAAAATAAAAACATGAAGTTAAATAAAATTACAGTTTCAAAGGTACAGGATTCAGGAGAAGTTAATAGTAAGCGTCCTACACATAATCTAGTAGCATCAGATGAGAAGTTTGAGAACAAGACCATTGTGGGTTCATTCTGGACAAAGGAAAGTACATACGGAAAGTTCCTATCGGGAGATATGAAGAAGTCACGCTCATTTGAGGGCAAGGACTATGATGGTTACGTAATCATCACTGAGAAGGAATGGGATGAGTACCAATCACTCAAAGCGAGTAACACCTCAACAGTTGCAGGAAAAGGATATGATGGCTCAGTTGCTAGCACAGAAGAGATTGATTTCTAGCAGAGACACAGGAGGTCTATACGACATAGACCAAGCTCTCGCACTTGCAGAATGGTGGAGAATTAATGACTGGGGGGAATAATACAAAACTATGAATTATAAACTAGATGAAGACAGAGGTGTAACACACATAGAAATAGGTGGAGGAACATCTGCTTTATGTGGTCTGCAAAGAGGTTGGACTAGACTTACAGATACACCAGTGAAAATGAGATATGGAACAGATTGTGAAGCTTGCCAAGAAGAATTAAGAGAATTTAGAAGATTAAAGCTTAATGGAGATAATATAAAATAATATGACAGTATATTTAAACGTAAGGCAAGACCTTACAAGGGAAACAAAAGATAGAATGATAAAACTTTGTAACAAAGACAAGAAGAATAAGATTACTTTTGGACAACTTTTGAACCAAACCTTTGCAAACTAAGGGTTTTCTTGTCCACAGTTATTTTGAGTTATCCCCTTGTGCAAGTTCTTTAATAGATTTATAATGTATACATGGTAGAGATAACCATACAAACATATGAAAAACAAATCACACAAAAGAGTAGTTTACACAAGAATCAACCCATTATCAGTAGGTATTGCATTAGTAATAGGTTTACTCTGGTCATGTACACCAGCGCAGTACGATGATGTATATGTAGCAGAGCCAGAAGTAACTCCTATAGTTAAAGTTGAAGCAAAAGAATTAACTAAGGCAGAGATAGAGTCAAAGATTAGAGAATATTTTCCACGTTCTTACAAGACTATGATACCTATTGCATACGCAGAGTCAGGACTACGGCCAACAGCTCAAAACTGGAATTGCTACTACAATAAGGATGAGACTATTGTTTACACAACTAGAGTAAAAGGAAGTCATGGTGCGGCTTGTAAGAAAGGACATAGACAGTATAGTTTTGGAGTAGATTGCTTTGTTCTACAAAAGCACTACCGTGGATTAAAGGAATGTCCTAAAGATATTTCACTTGATGAACACTTAAAGGAGGTGGCGGAACTAAGTCGCACACAATCTTTCGCTGCTTGGTCTGCTTATAATAATAAAAGTTACTTAGCTTATACAAAATAATTATGAAAACATACAACAAAGCACAATACGATAAAGCAAAGAAGAGAGCTTACAATAAAGGACTTGAAGTTGGTTATGAAGGATTAGATATTATAACGAATGATGCACTTGAGTCAGCTATAGAAATCAAACAATGGAAGAAATGGGAACAGTTTGACTTTGACTGGACAGTTATCTTACTAGTAGTAGCTTGTGTAGGGGTTATATTAATGATGATATTCTAACATGAAAGAAAAAGTAAAATGTTTAATGGGTCATACCAAAGAAACTACCCACTACACATACTCAAAAGACGGTAGTTGGTATGTAAAATGTAAAGGCAAAGAAGTTCAAGTTAGACTAGAACTACACGACTCTTCTTATTCATTAACAACTGTTACTAAAAAATAACCTATCAACAACTTAATAATAAATATATGAACACAATACAATTAAGACAAATCAATCAGTTAGTCGATTTACTAGAAAGATTCCAATCAGGTTTAAATGATGACAATACAACAGAAATAGAAAGTGTTGAGATTGTAATAAACCTTGTTAAAAGAGAACTTGAAAGTAGTAACTAATATGAACAAGACATACAAAATAGTTTATCAGATTTAGCTTAAAACCCTCCCCTAATCGGGAATAACATTATGAAAATTGAAATAAAAGGAAAAGCAATATTTGAGTTTACTTCTGATGAATATATCTTATGCCCATCAGACAATGTTATGTGCGGGGATTATTCACTTAATTACTTGATAGACAGAAGTGAAAAAGGAAAATCACCAGACATTGGAATGCCAGTAATATATTTATCAGAAAGTGATGCAGAAAGTTTATTTAAGTCAGGTTTTTCTAAAACTTACTAACTCCCAACCAACTAAGCAGTAGATTGAAAAATATATGAAGAAGAAATCACAATATATAACAATACCAAAAGGCTGGACGGTAATAGAAAATAGTTCAAGATGGTTATGGATTCAAGAAATACCAAAGTAACCCCTCGGACCTACTCAAAAACTAATGAAACTACTATGAAAGAAATACAAACACCAAATATAATAGTTAAGTTGAATGAACCTCAAGTTGAGGCACTAAAAACAATAAATAAATTAGCTAAGTCTTGCCGTTGGATAAATATAGAGTTTAGGGATAACGGAGAAAACAAGATTGTACAAGCTGATTTTTTAAGAGAATTTCTAAAACAATTAGGTAACCCACCAACAAAAGCTTAATAACAAATATATGAAATGGCAAGAAGAATTTAAGAAAAAGTTTAATCCTATTTACTCAGGGGATATGAGTGGCGGATATGATGCTATGCCTTATCTACTAGAATATATAGAATCCCTACTAGAAGAACAAAGGAAAGAAGCATACAGGAAAGGACAGATGAGTGATATAAGATACAAAATAGGTTATGTGGAAGGACAGGAAGAACTCATCAACCAAATCCTATCAGAAGCACCAGAGGATAAAAATACACCATATTTCAGTCCTCACACTTTAGGAGATGAAGTAGTGTGGGCTCATGAAGAAGGCTCGAACCAAGCAAATCAACAATGGAGAGAGTCATTAACTAAGCACTTAATATAAAAAAACACTTAAAAACTATATTTTCAACCACGAAAGTATAAATACTTAATATGAACATACAAGCATATAGAGATAGACACCCAGAACACCTAGGAGAAGCAGGAGGATACTGTATCACTTGTGCCTTGATAAATGAATTGAAAGAAATCAGGTTACAGACAATAGCAGAAATAAGAACTGTAGATTGTGTTACTTCTCCAAGTTTAGGTCAAATACAGAACTGGAAGAAAGACCTTTTAGATGAAGTTAAAAGAGAGGTGGAGAAGAAAGCTGGAGAAGGAACATTGGTTAGTATCAAAGACATCTCAACCATTATAGACCAACTAAAACTAAAGTAATATGAACGAACAAGCGTATGGACTAGTAATAATTATATTATCACTTATTATTGTCGTTATTGGAACTATCAATTTAATTAAAAAGTAATATGACCGATGAAACAATTTTTCTGTCAGCGATTCTTCTTGTTCTATCATATATTGCTGATAGAATAAACCAAATTATTAAAATTATAAAGTAATATGACAAGAAATATATTATTAGCATTGTTTCTTACAGCTTGGTTTACAACACCATTTTTATGAAAGAACAAATTGAAATTGTAGATAGATATAGTGCACTAGGAATTGAAAGACCTAACATAGACACTATGTGTGGAGGACAATGCGAGGGTACAGGTTATGTTCCTCACTATAAAGGGGATAGCGAACTGCAAATGGAAAGACAAGAGGGAGATGACGAACTAGATAAATTATGGGATATTGCTCACGCTCTACCACACAGAGAAATGGAAGTAGTAGAAAGCTGTGAGTATCACAAAATGAAAGAACACAGAGAAGAAGGTAGAATGGACTGTAAAGATTGTGTTTTAAAATGTGATGGCTGGCATTTACTTAAATGTCCTACTTGTAATGGAACAGGTAAGAAATAGTATGAAATCCCTACAAGTAACCTTCATCTTTAGAGATGATACTAACCCAGGTAACGAACAACACTTACATCAGATACTCAAGAACGAGTTAAGTGCTAAAGGTATAAAATTACTAGATGATAATACAGTGGACTTACAATAAGTGGATAACTTTGTCACCCTTTACGTTATACTTAAAGTGTGATAATCCAAAGCATTAAGCCTGCTACATTACACATACAATACAGACCAATACTCAAGTGTGACTGTTACCTATTGCTTGGGTTGGAATCAGACCAAGAGGCTGAGTGTAAAGGTAGATACATAAAGAGCCACCAGAAGCAGAATAAGTGCTGGTTCTATATTAGAGAGTATGAAGACCCTAGTTTGTACAGACCTCTTAATTTAAAGAAATATGAAAATACTAAATAAGATATACAGAACACAGCTTGAATCAACTTTTGATGGTAAAGGCTTTACCCAAGGGATAGGATTTAATATAAAAGTTACAGCTGTGTATATATTTGGTATTAGATTCATAAAAGATATTAAAGTGGAAGCAATACCAGAATGGTTAAGGGACTTAAAGAGAAGGATGGAAGTAGATGAGATACAGCAAACATTAGAAAATAAGAATAAAGTTGTATAATTAAACTATGAAGAAAAACGATGTAGGAAGGCCATCTGAACTTGAAGACAAAAGTTTTTTACTTAAAATTAGAGAGCTTGTTCTTGATGGTAAAAGTGACGTAGAAATACAAGAAATACTTAACATACCAAAAGGAACGTGGAATACATGGAAATATACGAATTTCCATAATTTCAGTGATCTGATGCTTACTTATGGTCAAGAACGTAAGCTAACTAAGGCGGAGAATAAGATAGAAGTGCTTGTAGACTCAGAAGACGAAAGAGTTGCATTACAGGCTTCTACATTTATTGCTGAAACACTTGGTAAGGATAAAGGATATTCAAAGAGGATAGAACAAACAGGAAAGAACGGTGAGGCTCTTAAACTAGTATTCGATAACTCTTTTAGTGAAAAGTAGTATGAAGACTCCAAAAGACCTATTAAAAATAACAGAAGAGTATAGTGGTGTTACTGTAATTCGTGAGTTTAAAGGTGGGGAGTGTATATCTTTAAAGAGTGTTTTAAAAAATGATTCTACATTCTAAACAGCAAGAAATAGTAAAAAGTAACGCTAGATTTAAAGTAGTACGTTCTGGTAGGCGTTCTGGTAAATCTACTTATGCTATCGAGGAGATGTGTTTTACAGCTGTATCTGGTAAGGATAGGAATATCTTTTACACAGCCCCTACAATGATTCAAGCTAGAAACATTATCTGGGAAGCTTTAAAATCAAGACTTGCAGGTATAGCAGAAGTAAACGAAGCTAGACTTGAAATGAAAGTACCAACAATAGACGGTGGCACTTCTATTATTTATGTTAAAGGTTGGGAGAATAGAGAGAACTTTCGAGGAATGAAAGCCCACCTGGAGGTGTTCGATGAGTTAGATACAATGAAGGACTTTTTTATAGGCTGGCAGGAGATTTTTAGACCAGCACTTACTGACACAAGAGGTAAAGCTATATTCATTGGTACACCTAAGAAGGAGAACCCAAACCTTAGACGTTTAGAGAAAGAAGCAAACACTGACTGGGAGTGTTTTCACTTCAAGACAGCAGATAATCCACATATTCCCCCAGATGAGATTTTAAAAGCTAAAGAAGAAATAGACTTTGAAACTTTTAAACAGGAATATCTAGCAGAGTATGTAGACCACGCTGGATCACTCTTTAATTATCTAAACCTAGTAGACGTATTCTCTAACACTATCACTAAGGATGGTAAGACTTATCTTATCGTAGACGTTGCAGATGATGGAGGTGATAAGACTATCTTCTCTCGTTGGGAAGGACTTGAGGAAGTAGAACGTGAGGAGTTCTCTGGTATCAACACTGAAGCTATTATAAATAAGATACGAGAGTACGCTACACAGTATCAGATCCAATATTCTAATATAGCTGTAGATGCTATCGGTGTCGGAGCGGGCGTTGCTTCATCCTCATTCCTCAATGGTATAGTTGGATATAAGTCTTCATTCTCACCTATAAAGACCGATATGGACATTGTTCGCCTTCCTAACGTGCATTATACGAAAGATGCTAGTTTGGTCAGTGATTACAAAAACCTACGCTCTCAGTGCGTTTTTACCCTTGCTGACCTCGTAAATACCCATAAAATAGCGAGTCGTGTAACAGGTAAGTTTAAAGAGAGGGTTTTGGAAGAACTATCTGTGTACCAAGATGCTTCAACTGGTGACGGAAAGAGAATGGCTACAATGAAAGACGATATCAAAGCTCTTATCGGAAGAAGTCCAGACCATTCTGATACATGGGTTATGAGAATGTATTTTGTTATTAGGAATAAGATGTCACCAGACCAGTCAGAGGAACGTGCTATACTATTACAGAAGATGCACGCTCGAATGGCGATGAACAGAGCGGGCGACAGAAGCACAAAATAATATGAAATATGAAGACTATAAAATTGGAGATATGGTTTATGTGGGTAACAGAAAACTAACAGTATACGAAGCTACGAGTAAAGACGGTACAAAATACAAATCACTACACAATGATGATGTTACAGAGTACAATGGACACTTGCAAATGTATATAGACGGTTGCTGGGGAGGTATAAAATAGTAGGTTGTTATACTTTAGGTATAATAACTAATCTATTTATCAATGGAGGACACAACTATCTACGATTTAGTGCGACAAGCTGAACAGAACGACCAGCAAGGGAATACACTCATTTCCAAATATGTTACGTTCGATATGCGTGAGAATATAAATAAGATTGAAGCTTACATCAACAGTAAGCATATTTCTGGTGACACTGACTCAATGGGGAGAGATAAACCTTTCTTTAATATCGTTACTGGGATAGTAAATATCTGGTTTAGAGCTACTGACATCGACCGCAAGAACATTCGTATCAAGTCTACAAAGGCAGAGGACACTATTATGGCTTTTCTTGGTACTGTACACCTTAACCAGTGGATGCGTAAGGCTAACTTCGGTGTATTCCTTAATGATTGGGGGAGAACTCTAGCACGTTACGGTTCTGCTGTAACTAAGTTCGTAGAAAAGGATGGAGAACTCTATGCAGAAGTTATACCTTGGAATAGAATTATTGTAGACCCTATCGACTTTGATGCAAACGTAAAGATTGAAGTGCTAGAACTCACACCATCACAACTTCGCAAGCGTGTTGGTTATGATAAGAAGCAAGTAGAAGCTCTTATTGAAGCTACAGCTATCAGAACTGATATGAATGGACAGAATAAGGACAACAAGTCAGGCTATATCAAGCTCTATGAGGTACACGGAGAACTACCAGAATCATATATCACAGGAAAAGATAAGGATGATGACACTTATACACAGCAAATGCACGTTGTGTCTTTCGTACAAGGTAATGGAACAAATGACTTTGATAACTTCACGTTGATTTCAGGACATGAAGCTCGTGACCCTTATATGATTTCACATCTTATCGAAGAAGATGGTAGAGCTATGGCTATTGGAGCAGTTGAACATCTCTTTGAAGCACAGTGGATGATGAACCACTCAGTAAAGGCTATCAAAGACCAGCTTGACCTCGCTTCTAAGCTTATATTCCAAACATCAGATGGTTCTTTCGTAGGTCAGAATGCTCTTACAGCTATTGAATCAGGAGATATTATGATTCACGCTATGAATCAGCCAATTACACAGGTAAATAATGGCTCACATGATATTTCATCACTACAAGCATTCGGACAGCAATGGCAACAGATTGCACAGAACATTACATCTACACCAGATGCTCTTATGGGTAACAATGCACCTTCAGGAACAGCTTGGAGACAAGTTGAAGCACTACAGCAGGAAGCTCACTCACTCTTTGAGTTGATGACAGAGAACAAAGGACTAGCGATTGAGGAAATGATGCGAAACTATGTACTACCTTTCTTAAAGAAGAAGTTAAACAATGCAGACGAAGTATCAGCAACACTTGATGTTCACGGAATTGATAAGATTGATGCTAAGTACATTAAGAACGAAGCTATCAGACGAGAGAATGAGAAAGCTACTAACGCTATCCTCGCAGGTGAACAGCCAGAGATGGATATTCCAGGAGCACAAGCACAGATTCAAGGAGAGCTTGATGATATGGGGGGTCAGAGATTCTACAAGCCATCAGATGTATCATGGAAAGAAGAGTTCAAGAACTTTGAATGGGATGTTGAAGTAGACGTAACAGGAGAAGCATCATTTAGTAAGGAAGACCTTGCAACACTTAACACTGTTCTACAGACTATCGCAGGTAATCCAATGGTGCTACAAGACCCTAACGCTAAGATGGTATTCAATAAGATTCTTTCACTAACTGGGAGTGTATCACCAGTAGAACTACAATCAGCTGCATCAGCACCACAGCCAGCACCTCAAGTGCCACCACAGCAACCAGCACCAGTACAGTAGGTTGTTATACTTTAGTTATACCCTCATTCGGTGGGAATGAACAATCCAAGGTGGGGGGTTACTAACTAGTTTTAAATAATATGGCTCTAAAAAAGAAAGTTACTGTGCCTACAGAACTTATCACAGATGAAATGCGTGAAGCAGGTGTAGATGAAACTACTCCAATGATTACTAAAGAGGAAGCTCGTAAAGAACTATCAAAGGCACAGCTTGAGTTTGTTGCTATGATGGAGAATTACAAGAAGTCTAACCCAGCTAAGTACGCTCAGAAAGAAGACGCATTTATTAAAAAACTTAATTCACTATAATATGCCAAAGAAAGGACAGACAATGAGATTCACTGATGCTGAACTCTCACTTATTAAAGGTTTATTCGCAGATAATGAAGCATTACTCTACGCACTTCGTAAGTCGTTGCTTGGTTTCGTTCTTGATGAACACGAGTCAACTCTCATCAAAGGACTCTCAAAGGAAGCATTTGCTCTTATCCGTAAGACATTTCTACCAACCATTGACCCAGCATCTCCATTCTTTCAGATGACAGATATGGCTATGGGGCTTAATGTGGAGATTAAAGGAATGAAGGAAGAAGATGCTTTACCTCTTATTATTGCAAAGGCGATAGAGATTCAGTACATGGAGGAAGCACTTGGAAAGCTTGAAGGAACATACACAGAACCTTTCACTTATAACCTATTAGACCTAGCAAGATTTACAGATGAGAATGTGTTTGTGAACATCACAGCGCGCAACTATCTTCTAAGTTATATTGACTCTAACTGTAAGCAACTAGAATTTCTAGCAGGAACTAAGGAAGAAACAGTAGAGCAGACTGTAGCAAGACTACAGAAGAACAGTGCTAAATAATTGCATTTAATTGTACGGTTTATACACTAATAATATAAGGTTTCGTTTGCTAACCTAAAAAGCATCCTATCAACATGAACAACAACAACGATGAGGAGGTCATCTTAAATACTCAAGAGGAAAGTGTAGAACTTGATACTACATACAGTTCAGAGGAAGGTGCTGAACAAGAAGAATCATTTGATTGGAAGTCAGAAGCTTTAAAACTAAAGGAACTGAGTGATAATTATAAGATTCGTGCAGAGAAAGCAGAACGCAAGGTCAAGGTAGCTCCTGAAACTAAGCATGAAGCTCAATCAGCAAATGGTGTTTCAACTAAAGATTTATATGCTCTTGTGGAAGCGAAAGTACCAGAAGAAGATATATCAGAAGTTGAAGACTACGCTAAGTACAAAGGCATCTCAATTGCAGAAGCTCTAAAGACTCAAGCAGTTCGTTCTATACTTAATGAAAAGTCAGAGATGCGTAACGTGGCTTCGGCTACGAACACTGGTGGTTCTAAACGTGTTGGTGGTAGAGTTTCAGATGAAACACTCCTCGCTAATGCAGAAAAAGGAAACTTCCCAGATAGTGATGCAGAAATTGACAGACTAGTTAAGTTACAGTTTCGTAAGAAGTAAAATCGGTGGGGTTAATTAAATTAAATAATCCCTTGTTGTAGAATAAAAATAATACAACATTAAAAACAATTTGGCAAACACATTAAGTACAAAAACGCTTCGCGATAAATATCGTCTAGCACAACTCGATAACGCTCTACGCGTTGGTCTAGTAGCAGAAAAGGTATGTATGGTAGACCGTTCAGCTTCTAAGACTATCCAGTCTCCTTACATGTCAGCAGTTTCTTCTACAGTTCAGGCTCTTGCAGGTACATATACACCAGCAGCTCTTACAACTACAGATGACACTCTTACAGTAGCAGATGAAGTTATCACAGCAACACATATCTTCGATTTTGAAAGTACACTCTCAAACTTCGATTTGTTTATGTCAGCTAACAAGGAACAGGTAAACTCAGTTGTTTCAGCTATCGACCTCTTCGTAGTTAATAACCTTTGTGAGGATGGAACAGGAACATACACAACACCAGCAGGAGGATTCACAACTGCTGCTAATGTTAATGTTATTCTTTCTAACCTTATCTCAAAGGTATCAGGTTACGCAGACGCTATGAATGGTCTTTACGTTATCGTAGAAAATACAGACCTTACAGGTATCATCCAGTCACAGGTTGGTTCAGGTTACTCATATGCAGATGCTGCTCTTAACAATGGATTCGTAACTTCAATGCTTGGCGTTGATATTTATGTAGTTCGTTCTGGTACATTCATTGATGCTACTACTACTTCAGCTTCAGGTACAAAGACTTGGACAAACAGTGGACACCGCGTAGGTGGAGTTAAGAATGTTACTACTTATGCTGCACCTCGTGGTATCAAGTTTGAAGAGAAAGGAGTTACAGGAAAGACAGGTATGGAAGTTGTAACTATCGGTTACATCGGATTCAAGGCTTGGGCACCTAAGGCAGCTCTTACTATCGACATCACACTCGCGTAGTAGTTTATCCCCTTAATTGGGGGCGTGAGGTAGATGTTTTATCCCACCGATTTTACACCTATCTCACATCCCCCGTTAAGGTTTACTAAAAATAATAAAATAAACATATGCAAGTATTCAATAGACTTTCAAACGTGATGGGTGATGCTTCATTTGCACAGCCAGTTATCTCAGACTCAGGTGCTACACGTTCACTTAATGAAACAGAGTCAGGCTCACTAGTTCTTATGAACAGAGCAGCGGGTATTGTTTATACCCTCCCTGCAACTCCTAAAGTTGGAACTTTCTTTGACTTCGTAGTTACTACATCAGTAACAACAAACTCCTATAAGGTCATCACTGGAGCAGGAACAGAAATACTCATTGGTGGTTACACTAACGTGGACACTGATACTTCTAACGCAGTAGCAGTATTCACAGGTAACAACTCTACTCATATTGCAGTTACACAGGCAGCAGCCTCAACTAACTCAACAGGAGGGCTCGTAGGTTCAAAGCTTCGCTTTACATGTCTTTCATCTACTCGTTGGATGGTAGAAGGTATAGTTATGGGTGCAGGGTCTCCAGCAACAGCATTCGCAACATCATAGTTTCTATATAGAACTCCCTCACGGGGGTTTTATTATACAAATTATCGGTTGTTATACTAAATACTATATGGTCATAAACGATACAACAACTCGGTCAGGTATAGTACAGGTACTAGAAGACCTTACATCTACTCAAAGTGCTTCAACTTCTAGTTATCCATTAGCAACAAAGATTCGTGATATTAACATGGCTTTTGATGACTACCAGACAATAGTTACAGAAGCTTCAGGAACATGGCAACTAGACGATAGTAACCACATAAAGTACCCTAACATGAAGTTTAACCTTGTTAGTGGACAGCAAGATTACTCTTTTACAGAAGACGAACAAGGCAACCAGGTGCAGGATATTTACCGTGTAGAGTGTAAAGATGCTAACGGTGTATGGCAACTACTTACAGCGTATGATGAACAAGCAGAAACAGAATCATTATCTGCACGTGAACTTCTTACAGGCACACCAACACGTTACTACAAGACAGCTAATGGTATCTTCTTAGATGTAACACCGAACTACGACTCTACTCTCGGTATAAGAATGTTCTTCACCCGTTCACCTAACTATTTCACTACAGCAGATACTACAAAGAAGCCTGGTATCCCTAATGCACATCACCGTTACCTAGCGGTTAAACCTGCTTACTGGTACTGGCTACCAAAGGACTCACAAAGGGCATCACTTTACTTTGCAGAGCTACAGAAGATTGAAAAGATGATAAGTGATTCTGTTTCTCAAAGAGTAAGAGATGAAAGACCAAGACTTGTGGCTAAAGTAGAAAATAATAAGTAACATGATATCAGGCGTAAATCAAAGCAAGAATATAGTAACCCCTACCAACGTAGTAAAGACACGTAATGCTCAAGCTATTTACGGAATGGGTATTTATGGTATAGCAACTTATGGTGTAGGAACTCCTTCTGGTATTCCAACTAATCAAAATAAATCAAGTATGGGGGGTTCATCAATCAGCATAGGTTCTCCTATGGGGTTGTTATTATCAATTACATATCCTGCTACGGTTACGACTGGAAGCATGGTTAATCAATCTAAATCATAATTTATGGCAGACAACGTACTTATCAGTCAAGGTGTAGGAACAACGATAGCAGCAGATGACATCGGAGGTGTATTACATCAAAGAGTTAAGTTATCGCAAGGAGCAGATGGTGTAGGTGTAGATGTTTCTAGTGCTGCACCACTTCAAGTAACCCTTGCAAACACAGGTGCAAACTCTACAGCAGTAAAAGTAGACGGAAGCGCAGTAACACAACCTGTTAGTGGAACAGTTACAATTACCCCTTCAGGAACTCAGACGGTTTCAGGTACAGTTTCAGTTAGTAATGCTTCTGGTGCTAGTGCTGTAAATATTCAAGACGGAGGTAATTCCATTACAGTGGATGGTACATTCTGGCAAGCTACACAACCAGTTTCAGGTACAGTTACTGCAAACGCTGGTTCTGGGACAATGGCAGTATCAATGGCAACTAACACACCACTTGGAACAGTAGCTCACGATAGTGCTGATTCAGGCGCACCAATTAAGGTTGGTGG
>OFQY01000157.1_pt1 | contig 32322 bp, 58 predicted proteins | sample 1542991 | NCBI WGS metagenome assembly OFQY01 (sample SAMN07774224, study PRJEB24372) | wastewater metagenome | isolation source: Exp Tend VB 10WW | collected 2016-02 | reverse complement strand
GCGGAACTACTGTCGCCAGAACTCGCGGCGGAACTACTGTCGCCAGAACTCGTATTCCCTTCGGCGTTATGCACAATCCACTTGTGCCGCCCTTCCATAATTTTGATCTGCGCACCGATAATCGATCCGCAATAAACAACCTCGCCGCATGCCGCTTTAACTTTGCCGCCACCAAGCAAAACCACATCCTCTGGATTGGCGGAAAAGACAATCCATTTTCCTGAATAATCAGGCTCTTTCCCGTCTCCGAAACAGATCCCCCACGCCCAGCCGAACAGCCCGCCGCTTTCGCAGTCTGGCGTATCGCTCCATGATTTTGGTTTTACTTTTCCGCTTTCTGGCCAAACAAATCCGCCGTGCGAAGTTCTGTCGGAATTGACACATTTCAAGATCAAAACTTTGTCGCCGCCATTCGTCCATTGATGATGAGAAATCTTAGCCATTAACGAACTCCTATTGGTTAGTTTAAGTATAAACGCATTGACAAGAAGAAAGGTTCACTGAGAATAGCTCAGTGAACCAAAACCACATCAATCACCGATCAGGGCTGGTTGTTCGTCACTGATAGATTCAGTTGCCGAAGTCGATTCAGCTACCGACTCGCCAGACTCGTCGGCTTCCTTTTCTGCAGCGATAGCTTCGAGTTTGGCGCGAAGTTCTTCCTGTGCCTCATCGAGAGCGGTTTCAAGTTTTGCACGCTCGTCTTCGAGGTAAGCCGAATATGCCTCAACCTTGAACCGCGTTGCCGAAATTTGTTCAGCACACTTCGACAAAGACTTCTTGTGGCATCCTTTGTGCAATTTCTCGATTGCCTCACGATGTTCGTTGATCACTTCCGAGATCCCGTTCGCGACCGCGTTGCGAACCGATTTGTCGCCTGGGCCAGTCCCAGCGAAGATCGGCCAGCGTGAGAAGATTCCGTTGACGCGAGTGATGAACTTATCGATGTTTCCGACGAACTCCACAAACGTCTGTGGGACAAAGTAGGCACCGCCACGGCGACGGATCGGGAACAGATCGGCGTTCGCCTCAAACAATTTCTGGATGATCCGAGTCACATCAGCCGATGTGCGAACTCCGAACGCTCGATCAAGTTCGGCCTGGGCTTGTTCGACAAGCGTGAAGTTGTCGCCGCTCACTTTGGCCGTTTCCTTGTTGACGGAAATCACGGCTTCCTTTGAGTAGTTGAACTCGCCGTATTCTTTCGACTCACGGGTGAACTGGAAGTAGATCGTCGTCTCATCTTCGGACAACTTGCGAATAACCCGGTTGTCGCAGAGCTTTTTGCAGGCTCGCGAGAATGCGTTTCGCGTCAACAATTCGCGAGCAACGTCAGGATCAAGGTTGCTGTCCTTGAGTCCGTTTACCAGATCGATTTGCGATACGCCTTCACCGCGAATGTCCCACGAGACGATCTCACCGCAAGGCGTTCCAGCGTTCGGGAAAGGATTGTACATTTCGTTTTCTCCATTTTTTGTTGGTTGTTAATCGACTCGCAATAGGAACGCGATGGAAACGAAAAAGGTTCACGGAAGCTAGAAATAAATTTCAGCGACCGTGAACCTTGGCGAGAGAAGCATAGCGATTACGTGTAGCTGATCTTCTCGATAACCAGCGTCTTCGTCTGGACGCCGGTTTCTCGAAACACGCCAACGCCTCTGAATAGATCGGGCGGATTGTCGAATACGACCACATTAGCTTCACGTCGAAACTCGATAGCGTGCAACCAGTCTCGGAAATCGAGAGACTTACTATCGCTTCTGAAGAACGGCCCGGCGCTCATCAGTGCGACCAACTTGCCGCCAGGAGCAAGGCACTTGAATGCGTGAAGCGTATGATCTATGTCCTGCCCGCGCTCGTAGGGCGGATTCATTACGATTCGATCAAATCCGCCAGTTAGAGGGAAGCATTGAAGGAAGTCTGTTCCGAAGTATTTGTATCCTTTCGCTGACAGAATCTCACGCAGCGAATAGTTTACTTCGCAAACTCGAACATCGACGCCAGGAACCTTCCTGCGAATCGCATCGGCGATATCACCTTTACCAGCACTAGGCTCAAGAACCTTGTGATCAGGCCGAATGTCGGCATTGGCCAGCATCACATCGATTGCGGCTCTAGGCGTCGGAAAGAAGCCAGGAATATCGGCAAACCGAATTTTCCTCTCTAGTTCCTCGATCTTCTGACGCTCAAGCTCTTCGACTTCTTTTTTGCGAGATTCACCAGTCTTGCGCGACTCGATAAACAACCGGAGAGATTTCGCGATCTCGCTTTGATCGGTGAACTCGCCAGTATCGCAAACATGGTAGTAACTATTGCTTGCTGTTCGTGTGCGCAGATGATCAAGCAGTTGCGCCTTACTCTTGATAGCCGCCAACTCTTCCGGCAGCGTGCCCTCATCAATTGCATCTGCCAGATACCCAAGAGCGATCTTGACGCGCTCCAGGTGATTAGACTCAATTCTCGACTCGTGCGCCTGTTTCGCACGCTTCGGTGTATTGTCCAATCGCTGGGCACGTTTCTTGGCGATCTCGACTTCCAAACGAACCGCCAAGTCGCGAAACTTCTCAGCGGTTTTGATTGCCTTCTCACTTACGCAAATCATTCATTTCTCCTAGATAGATAGAACTTTCTCGATTGCTTCCTCCGAGGCCGACAGAGCCTCGACGCGGTAGAACTCGTCAGAGATTTTGTCGATCCCCTCAGTAGATCCTTTCACGACGATGCTCGTTACGCGAGCGCCAACCGACTTCTTCCAGTCGTTGAACGTTGCGGCCATTTCTTCGCGAATATGGCACTGAGCATCAGTCACAATCACAACGTCAGTTTTCCCCTTCGGCGCACCGATCTGGTTGTAGAAATCTGGCAACTCGACTACCGGGATATCTAGTGCTGATCCGCACCCGATAAACTCAGTCAGCCAGTGGCATAGCTTCTCTTCGTCCCAGCGTTCTTTGGGCGGCAGAGCCAGCAGTCTATGCCCTGAGTCGCCTGAGTAGGCGATGAGCCCGCACCATCGATTCTGACAGCGGGAAATCCATGCCAGAGCGAGAGCGATTGCTTTGGCCGTTTCGATCTTGTTGCCGATCATCGATCCCGACTCGTCCAGAACAATCAGAATCGGCCCCTTACCAACCGGCTCGATTGACTTGTGCTCCCGGCAGATTGCTTGCTGTTCGTTGATCCGACGCAGAAGATCCAACTCAAGTTCTGGAATCGAGAACTTGAGCAGTTCGGCAGGAACTAGGCGAGCGATCTCTCCCGCAACCGTCACACCGACAACATCGTCCATCCCGTGCGAGACTTTTTGGCGTTGCTTACCTGACGCAAACCTGATGAACTTACCGGCCTGATTGCAGATTTTCTCTAGTAATTCGTTCCCGCGAACTCGCTTGAACAGATTGGCGATTGCCTTCGGATCGTTGCTTCCAGGCGAGCCCGGCCCCATCCCGAACGAAACGGCAATATCTTCGTTCTTTTCGACTTCTTCGCTGGCCTTGTCAATCGCTTCGCAAACAGCGCTGAGAACATCAGCCTCTTCGTCGTCAAGGCCAGCCGGTTTGCCAGATGGGATTCCCTTTCCGCCACGACACTTCTTTCGCTCTTTCTCGGCACGTTCTCGCACCAGTTTCCCAAGCGACTCGGCATACGAGAGAGCCGCCGATTCCGCCGCAATCTGATCGCCAAAAGTGCGATCATGCAGAGCACGGTAATCAGGAGTCTCGAACAGTTGCTCGAAGAACTTCTGACGGAGCGAATCGACGCACCGATCATTTAGCACCGGCTCAGTCTCGAACGCTGCGCCGTAGCAATCGGCAATCGCGTCAGGCCCTAATTTGGTAGCCCGAAAAGCTGGATTGAAGTCAAGCAATTCCTGCCCCTGCCGATACGTCCATTCGTCCAGATTCAGGGCGGTAGGACTGGCAGGAGCCAGATCGTCTTCAGGCCCGGCATCCGACGTTTCGACGAACAGCGGTTCAGGATTTTTGGCCGCTTTGCGAGCGCCAAGATCGAACATAGCGAACAAGTCTGAAGTCTTCATCTGGAGTACTCCGTTGGTTTGTGTGCAGTAGTAACGCCAGATGTTCGGAAAAGGTTCACTGAGAATTTAATTCTTCCCATTCCTGATCGTACTTCCACGGCTTCTCAAAGTAGTAAAGCACTTCAGAAGCCGTCTCCAGAACGCCGTTTTCGATCAATTGCCGTGCCAACTTCAGCACGTTGCTGTAGTCGTCAAACCAATGAGATTCCATGTCAATCGTCCTTTCTGTATTGTTTGTCACCGAGGATCTTTTCAGCCTTCAAAACAGCCTCGCGAGCCAAATTGAGAGCGGCCTTCTCCTCCGGAAGAAGGAACACGTCGCGCACACCCCACGATTTTATGCACAGATCAAGAGCACTGTGTATAAAATCAACATCTTCAATGATAGATTCTTTCTCTAACGAAAGAGAATTGTACAGATTGCACAGCCGATCACCGTCTTCTTTACTCACACCATAGGCGAGCACGGGGCAATCTTCATTCCTGCCTATGCCAAGGTAGATTCTTCCATTGCTATCACGCCGGATTACGTCCCTCACTTCGCACCACCTTTCTTCTTGCCAGTTGTAACATCCTCAATCGCCTGCGCCTCTTCAAGCGTCGGAAGAGCCGGTATCTTGCGAAGTCGGATCTCCACGATGAAATCACTGTCGTCATCGGGCTCGATTGCGTTCATGCCGTCCATGATGCCGCCGATAGTGGCACGTTGAAAACGTTCTCTGATTGCTTTGAATGGATTCCAGGACATTTTCGTTTTCCTTTCTATAAGTTGTTTACCAGAACATCATTCTTGTATTCTTTGCTCTGTTTGCAATACGCTTGCCTTGCGAACGAGTCGGCCAGCAACCAGCGAAGTTCAATGCCGTCCAATTCATCCGGCACGCTGCCAGATTTGATCTTCAGAATGATATCGTCGATGATACTCGACGACAGATCGCGGACGAACTTGATTTTCTCATTTGCTTTCATTCGCATTCACTCCAGGATGATCTGTTTGTTTTCCAGGATTCGACAGCGGCTTTTGCCATTTCGTCAATCGTTCCTGGCGTTACGTTCGTGTAGTGAGTTCCGTGGAACCCGCACAAACTGTTATCACGAACGCATCGGGTAACGCCACCGTTAAGCCACACTTCAAGCAGAAGCCTGCCATGCGTCACTGTAGCGCCAAGTTTGTTTGTCCATGGCTTGATAGAGATAACCATGTGCCCCTTTCACGCAACAGCGATTTTCAACAGATGATCGAACTCGTCACCACGAACCACTGATCGAACATGGGCGACACTCAATCCGCACCGGCGAGCGATCTTGATTGCCTTGCTGGGCGACCAGTAACGTCGAAGTGCGAAGTACCATTCCTTCTGGATCGTTGTCATTGCTTTATCTCCGTGGGTTGTTTCGTTACGCAAGTATAATGCGGCTCGACAAGAGAAGGTTCACTGAAGATCACCATCCGAACGCTAGTCTGTCGATGTATTTCGTGGTGATTGCCTCAAGGATTTCTTCCGCCTCAAAACCGTGCTTATCGACGATGCTATCAATGGAAGATTTCGTGCCGCCAATTTCACAAGCCATGCAGTTTGCTACAGTCGCAAGGTCTTCAAGATCCGCTATATAATCACGAACATTATCATACTTATTGTTCTTGCGGAACCGTTTTAGTTCTTTGTAGATTTCATCGCGAACAATAGCGATCTGCTCGACAAGATTTTCGCGATCTGCGTATTCAAGTTCTTTATCCAACTGATCAAGAGTAATCATGTATTGCTCCAGTTTGTTTTTTGCACTCGCCACACAAAACGAACGCAGCGAACCGTCAAAAGGTTCACTGCGTTTCTACAAACAAAACCGACTAGAACGATTCAGTAGCCGCCAGTTTCAGCGATTTGCTCGCCTGCCTGACGTGGGCACGAGCTTTTTCTGCCCGTTCGCCGCCGTTAAGGTTGACGAGTTTGCGATCAATCTCTTTCAGTTTCGATGCTGCGACATGAGCCTGAGCAATGTTGCGAGCGTCGGTTTCGTTGACGATCTCTTCGACTTCCTTCAGGAATTGCCTGATCTGTGGCCCTATCGGATTAGCCACTTTGCACACGACTTCAGCCACCTTGACGGCTTGAGCCGGATCGTCCCAGAGGATGTGGGACAACACTTCCAGGTGTTCGGCTTCAACAGTGTTAGCGCCGTTGATCCAGGCGTAAGCGGAAACGATTCCGACGCTCTTGTATTGACGGCGGTTGCTGGGGAAAATCAGTTCTTTCGCAAGAGCCGAATCGATGGCATCAAGAGCCTCTTTTGCCGATTCGCTCCACGGGAGTTTCGTTGCGATCTCTTTCACGCTCGCCAGCTCAGCGGCAGTCAGTTTCGACTTGAAAACTGGCGTATGATCACCAGCCCAGCGGAGACGCTTCAGCCCGGCCTTGGATCGAACGGCACGAGTAGTCGAACGGATCAGGAACCGATCAAACAGAGCCGCGTCTTCCTGCCCTTCACCAGCCCCAGGATTGGCGTTTGGCCACTCGTTGGACGCCGCGAAGAACGACTTGAGCGGAACCTTGGTTTCGATCCCGTCGTTCTCGAAGATTTTTTCGTTCAAGATCCTCAGCTTGACGCCTCGGATTGCTGGCGACGACTTCCAGATTTCGTCGAAAAATGCGATATCGGCTTGCGGCAATCGCCGATCCGTGTTGCGGACGTATCGATCATCTCGCAACTTTGTGAGAGCTAACGGCCCGAAGATTTCTTCCGGCAGCGTAAACTTGCTCAGGATCGTGCTGAACGCCGGAGCATCAACCCACTTGAACAGATTGATGAAAAGGTGGCTTTTGGCGCACCCAGGAGCGCCAACCGTCAGGTAACTCTCATGAGCGGCCAGAGCGGTAAGTGCCAGATCGATCTCGGTATCACGCTCAATCAGAGCCTCAGACAGAGCCTTGCGGCATTCGGCGAACTTCTTGCGGATAATCTCACTCATTGCCATCCCCTTGTTTTGTGGTTGATCGTTGCGGTTCTGGATAGCTAACGCGGCGAAACCGTAAAAGGTTCACGCAAGTTAAATATCTTTGCTGTCCAGAATCGGCCTGATCTGCTTGTCGCCCACCATCGCGATGTTGTCGCGATGGATCGTCCACGTCGTCCAATCGTGCCTCTTGATTGGATGATCACGATACTTTAGGCCAGTTTTGAACCGGAGCGGAATTTGCGTTCTTGGGCGAACAGAATCATCCAGGTCTTCGGAATCGACGTAGAATGTGCGGCCATAAACGCATTTAATTTTGACTATCATCTTGTTTTCCTTTTCAGTAGATTGCCAATTCGTTTTCGCTGAAACAACCTCCACCGACGAGCCAGTAGAGGTATCTTCCGTTGTAAATCTCGATTGACTCGACGCGATCACACCGACGCCAGGAACCGTGAAGAATCACGCTGACGCGATCACCGATCTTGAATTTCATCTTAAAGCCTCGTGTATAATCCTGTGTGATTAGTGAACACTTCCGTAAGCATGTCACAATAAACGTCATCAACAGTAGCGATCTTGGCAAGCGTAGTACACTTGTTTGACTTGCCAAGACGGTAAAATGTCATCGTATAAGTATCGTTGTCTTCGAGTTTGATAGAAACAACGTTGATGCCGTCTTTCGTGTATCCAGGCTTTGAAGGTAGTCGGAACGACAATTCGCCGCTACCGCAATCGATAAAATTCTTCGCGCCAGTCATGACAATAAACCGGCGTCCGCCAAGTTGTTGCAGGATCGTTTCGCAGATAGTCGGGATTCTCTCTTCCATAAATCACCTTTCTTGTTTTGTTGTATTTTCACTTGGGTTGTTTGTTCACTACGTAGTAAACAAGTCGATTTAAGTAAACTGGTACGACTGATTAGTCGAAACGACCACCATCATTGCCATCATTGTCATGACGGATTTGATAGCTTGAATCTCGCCGTTCCGAAAGCCACCGGAAGTATGACTCCGTAGCCTTTGCGATTTGATGCCTACCCAACCGTCCGTTAGCGAAGTCATCGCATGCTAATTGCTTCGCTTGAAATCGTAGATCGTTCATCTGGTTCTCCATTTGGCTTTCTTGTTCACCGCTAATCGACACGCAACATTAACGCGGCGAGAATCCGAAAGGTTCACGCAATCAAACAAAAAAGCCCGCCAAATTACTGGCGGGCTTTTGCTGGATCTATCGCTTTTCAGGGCTCAATGGCAAAACCAGCCCGGTAAACTCCTGCCCTGAATCGTTGTGGCTCCGGAAGATGATCGGCTTCGTAACGTCAGGGTCTTCGGTTAAGTGACTGCTACGGAACGCCTCCAACGTAATCGAATCAGAAACTTGCTGAGCGGCGTCAAGCAGCTTGCGAAGATAGTTGATATCGAGCCGGAACCGAACATCAGGCTTCTTCGTCCGCGACGGAATCAGATCCTCGAATGGCGGGAACCGTTCGCATTCTGGTTGCTTAACGGACTCGATTCGGTTCGCTGATCCGTCAGAAGTCGCCAGGACGGCGCTCCCGAAAACAGGAGTTTGCACGTATTCATTGTTTTTGACTGGCGCGGCGATCTGGACGCCAAGCCATCCAAGAGCCGGGTTCACTTTCGACGCCTTCTTCGCTTTGGCCGATTGCTTCAGAGCATCATGAATCACGTCACCAGGAATCAATGCTTGCGTGCCACCGTTCGGACAAGCCTCAAGCGTCGGTTTGCACGGATGTCCGCTACCGTCACTTCCAGGCCCGGTAATCCGTGCCAGAATGCGAGTATCGGTTGCATCCGCGATGTACGAGCCGTCTTCGTTCACCTTGACGCGAACGTTCGTAATCGCGTACTTCGTGTCAGACTTGGCACACACTTCAGAAAGGCCAGCGATGTTACTTGGAAGAAAAATCATTTTGCGTCCCCATTGTTGGTTTGTGTTGTTTGCGACACACAATGGGAACGCGGCGAGAGTTGAAAAGGTTCACTGGACTTGGATTACTTCAACGCCAGACTTTTTAGCTCTGGCAACCATATCAGCCGTACCTCTACCGCCAGGAAACGCAATCACAAGATTGACGCCAAAATCTAGCATCTGTTGATTACGCTTTGGCCCGGCAGATCGTCCGTGTTTGGCCCAATCAGCCGGAAAGGTCTTGACGGTTATTTTGCGAGAATGCGCCCATTCTGACGAAAGGAAGTCAGCACCAGGGGCATCGCCATTGATTAGCAAAGTGAAATCGTGAATTGCGTGAAGCTGATCGAGAACACGGTTAAGGCGTTCTCGATCAGCGAAGTTTCGGCCACCACAAGCTAGAACTCGCATCGGCCAACCTCGCGAACATAGGTTTCCAAAAGACCAATTGACATTCCCGTGGCTTCTTCAAAACGGGATACCGAATCAATATTATCGCGAACACTGCCGCACAACGCCAGATACTCGCTAATGTCCGACGCTCCCATTAACTTGTAGCCGCGACGGTATAGCTCAGCCTGAGCCGTTAAGTCTTTGAGATGATCGGCCAGATTGCCAGGAGCAACCGGAATCTTTTCGATCTGTATCTTCTCGATAGTATCTGTATCAACGCCATGGAAAGCGTTCCAGCACGCGGCGAGCCTCCGCGCGTTCGCTTTGTGTTCGTCGGTTTGCTTTGAATTTACAGTATCACACGAACTCATGCTTGCCGTCGAAAAACGATCAGGCGGATCAACCAGAAAATGCAAATGGTAATCGTGTGGAACGTATAGCTTGTGGTTTGTGTGGTTCATCGTCTTTGCTCCTCTAAAATGTAATCGTTTATCTTGCCGACAAGAATCCTCGCCTCATCTTTGGTGAGGCGAATCGATGTCCATTTATTTCCGCCGTTCGTAATGCTCACAATTATGCCGTCGAGAAGATGGCGATCTGGCTCGATGTGGCAATCGAACTGGCGTTCGTCCTGATTACTCATGGCGCAATCAATCCCAAATTGTCCGTACCTCATCGCAAGACTTATTAAATCGTCACTTCTGCTATCATGCTCTTTCATCAAATCCTCCATTGAACTGGACATCCAGTTCGTTCATGGTGCAATCCCCGTGTCCCATTCTGGATAATCAGGATCAGCAGTCGCGGCCTTGATTATGGCTTTGTATTTTTCTGTTTCCTCGCCATCTTGCGATCCGCAAAGCCTTCGGATCATTTGGTCGATGACAAACATTTTATGATGAGAACCGTCAGTCTCACCATACCTGATAGCAAACTCAATCGCGTTTTCGATTCTTTGCTCAAGTTCTTTCATCAGATCCCCCTCACGATATTAAGTGCTTCCATCAAACCGCTAAGTTTTCCTTCCAAACTGAACCGGACGCTGGATGGAGAATCGCCCGCGTTGGCCTCTTCAATTCTGGCCTCGCAATTGCGAATAGCACTTTGCAAAGCCAGAATTATCACGTCTTTGTTGACTGTTTTCTTCACTTATTGCACTCCTGAAAACCACCAGTATTTCGTATCCAAGTCTTTGCAATGGGCAATGAATCTATCGATAACATCATCGCCATCACAGCTTTTGCACACCATGAAGTTTGTCAAACCAGACTTGCCACCAAACACGAATCGCCAGTAATCACCAACAAGAAACTTGTGACCACATAGGTAGCAGCGAAACCACTCACCTGGAGGCTTGCCGCACCATTTTACTTTGCATTCATGATCAGTTGCGAATCGTGGCAACTGATCGGTGAAACTACTCATCTTAACTTATCTCCTAATACTGGCACTTTGCACTTTCGACGAAATTAAAATCAGCTACGCCAGCAAACAGTATAGAGGCCAGTTTCGCACCGATCTTGCAAAGCCCTTCATGGTACTCTTCGCTCAAGTGGTTCGGAGAATACCAGTGGCCGAACTCGTGAATGAGCAATTCGAGAACTTTGTCTGAACTGCTTGACGAGAATCCGTTGAAAAAAAAGTCTCCCAATTTCGCCGGATTCAGATCCAGATGGCCGCGAGCATAAGCCGCCAGGAAGTTAGCTTTCAACCAGCTTGCGTGATTGAGTACCTTCACTTCCAGTTTGACACCAAACAGTTGCCAATGAAGCCACTTCGAGAAATTAACGACGGTAGCTATTCCTTGCGTCCATTCGCTCTCAGGCAGCACTTCGACGAGCGGAGCGGACGGATCGTCGGAATACGGCTTGGCTGTCGGAAACGCGGCACCTGCGCTCGCAACCGGGGCTTTTGTTTTCACGTTCTCCCATTCGTCCTTATTCAGCGAACGGCCATGAATCACGTTGAAGCCATTGGCCACAGCGTTATTGTTGGCTTCCGGATCTGACGGATCGTAAACGACTCGCTTTTCGCCGAATCGGTGATTCAGGACAGTTTCAACGGCGGCAGGAACGACAACCTTGCTCGAAGTCGCCTCACGTACCCAGGCATTGCTCGCCTCTTCCGGTTTGATTCGAGAGTGCATCTCATTCAATACTAATGCGCGAACCAGCTTGAGGTAAGCCGGAGTGACATTATCACGCTGCAATCCCAAAGGGACTTTTTGCTGAATGTCGTAGTGCCACCTATCTCCAGTATCTACAACCGGCATTCCAAGTTCGTAGATGCTCGCTTTCTCGTCCGGCAACGGATCGAAGACGCGAATAGTCGTCTCGCGTTTCGTCGGGCGCAGGACGCCATCACTATCGGCCAGAACTGTCGGTAACGTCGCCCTGAACTCGTATACTGGCGTTCTGGCCAGCAGTTTTTCTCCGTTCAGTGTGACTTTGATTCCTTCAGGGAGCAATAGCGACCGAAGGAATGGTATGATCTCGTTTTCGTATTCTCCGCGAGTTGCCTTTAGGTATCCTTGGATAAAGCTGCCAGCGACGGTTCTCTGGTTAGACCTTCTCCTGCCGTGCTTATTGCAAAACACCAATCCGCCCGTAGTGGAAACAAGCGAGACGCCATCTTCATGAGAATTAACGGCGGCAGCAATAAACAGCTTGTCGCCCAGGTTGAATCTGCCAGCTTTGCCAGACTCTCCCTTCTTGTACGACTCACCGAAAATTGTGTAGGCGTGTCTCAGATCGGCAAACCCAAGCGGCGCATCATCGGCAACAACCACTAGCACCAAATCTTTTCCACTAACAGGCCCGACTTCAATATCGACATTCTGTACGCCGTCCTCATCCAAGGAATTGCGGACAAGTTCAGCGATGAGGCGGCTCGCCCCCTGATCCTCGATCAGTTTCGCCAAGCCTTTCGTATCAACTTCAAACATTTTATCCCCTTTCAGCGGCCATGTATTGCTTCGTTTTCTGCCCAGATGGAACGTGCCAAATCGGATCGACACCGAACGGCAACTTGCTTGCCTTTGCGAACAGTTTCAATGGAGCACGATCAAAATAATGGAACAGCGCCGGACACAACCAGCATTCCATTTCTTTACCGCCAACCTCGCCGGTGTACCAGTTCCCTCCATCGGCGAACGAGAACCAGTCTAGTTGAACCTGATGACCAGTGAACGGCTTGTCAGAGAATGACAAGGCAAACGCTGTGCATTTCGGTCTGTATGTTTCCAAAACATGAGGAAAGTAACTAATTCCAACCAGCCTTGATATCATCTCCGATGCGCCACGCACGAACGCCTCTTCCTTCAATCCTGTTCGCTCGTCATCGAACACCCATTGGCCGCAATACCAGTATGGGTATAACGTCATAACTCGATCTTCAGTATTCATGTGTCTCCATTTCAGTTTGTTGATGGGAATTGCAGTGTATCAATGTAATCACCGTAATCGCCGGTTGTTTCGTCTTCAATCGCCTTTGCGCACTCATCGCAATAATAGCCGTCGCCATTCGATATAGACGTTTTGCTATCACACAAAACACACACACCGGCCTGATGGCGAGTTAGATCGATAAACGCTCCGAACGTCGATCTCAGTAATTCGTGTCCGAGGCCAGCAAGCCCTCTGCGGTACAATAGCCCGATCTCGTTTGCCACCACAAGATCGGGAGCATCCAATTCGAGTATCTTCACGAGCCGCCTTGCCGAGTTTAGCAAACTCAACTTCAGCGGCCTCATCGTCAGTTTGTTTTCGATTGTCATTCGTCACTCCAGTTCGGCAAACGGTGAATGAACTCAATGTTATTGTTGCCGAGAGCGTTGATTTTCTCTGCGAAATGCCAAGCGATATCGCTTGCCGAAAGCGATGCGTCTGACGTTTGATCACCGTCGAAATACTTTCTGAAAGCATACCGACGCCACGAACCAGAATGACAATCAGATCCAGGCTTCCATCGTGCAACTTCGACGTAGCAGCCCTCCGATCCACTATTCTCTGAACGAGCCAGCAAATCACCGTGCTCTTCCTGGTGCTTCAGGAGATCGTCAAAAGTGACTGTCCCAACCTGATTTATAGCGTACAAACTGTAGTTCATTTCTTGCCTCCATTTGTTTCGGTTGCAATCCCAGCCTTCACCAATTGTTTCCATTTGCTTTCTGTTAGGCACGGATGCCCGCCAGATGCGTAACGCCCCTCGTGCCAGCCCAGATGATCCTTGCGAATCTCAACTAGCCGCACATCGTATCCGCGATCATAACCGACGACTCCGACAGTCTTCGTTCCGAAACCGTCGTAACTCTCCGGCGCTGTCGTGTAACGCTTCTCGACGCTCATGTTAATTTCCTCTACTGTTAATGAATCCTGCAATTGTCCAGCCACATTCGGCACACTCTTCTTTGATCATTCGATCAGCAAAAGCTAATGAATAATCGTCCTTGCACGAGATGACGAACCACAGTTCGTCACCCAGGCCATTTTTGTTGTCGTACAAATAGAACACACAAGAATGTTCATTTTGCACCCGATCAATCCACACGTTTCGGTTTCCCATGATGTTGCCTCACTTGTTGTTACTCTGCATCGAGAACACTAACACGTTCCCAATCGTTGTCCTCACGCCACTCAAACTGATCGTTGTCTTCGACGTACTCCCACGGGCAGTACGCAACCAGCACAGTTTCTTCGTCAGACTCCCATCCAGGTTCACGGCAAGATTCAGTCTCAAAACTCCCCTCATCGACGATGAACGCGAACAGAGTCGTGTCCTGATTCACGCTCTGGTAATCGACAGCATCCGAAAGCCGAGCAAATTGCTTGTCGTCAAATCGGCCCAGGATGTTGCCGTAGTTATCAGCCTTGCCGACGACATAGCGAACAAGATTGTGTTCGCGAGCAAGAGTTGGTGGTTCAGTCGGAACGCTAATCAGCTTACAGGTAATGCTCATTTCGCCTCTCCGTTTCTTGGTTCGTTTCGTTTCACTCGAAACATTAACGCGGCCAGAAACGGAAAGGTTCACTTATTCTTCAGAAAAGCCACCGGCTGGACTTGAACCAGCAGCCAACTGCTTACAAAACAGTTGCTCTACCAATTGAGCTACGGCGGCTGTTTGCTAAAAATATTTAACCTCGGACGCGGCTTCAATCAATGCCGATCTTAGATTGTCAGCCACGAGTGCATATTCAAGATAATTTCCATGGACATCGTGCTCGTAATAAAACCATCTCTTTCCAGTATCATCGGAAAACACAGTAACAATTCTACCGTGTATTGAAGCTGAATATTCAGCTTGCCATTTGATTCCGTCAATAGTTTCAGTGATCATTATTAGGACTCCGGTTTACTAAATTGCCGCAAGCAAAGAATCCACACGGATCTTATCACTCTCGCGATGACGTTCTTCCATCTCCTCGCGAACCGCAAGAAGCATTTGCAGCGAAAGAATCGAACGCCCTAGCGTTTGCGCATCAAGCGTTCTGCCAATCTCCCAAATCGCATCAACCGGCGAACAGTTACGGGCAGTAACCGTTTCGCCAGCATTGTCGCGATACGATACAGTAAACGATGTAGGACATGGCATAATTCACCAACTGTTAGGCGTTTTGGTTCTCGATTTCTTTCTTGACGCGATTGACAATAGCAATCGCCTTCTCCCATCCGGCAATTGCCTGCTCTACAGACTCGACAGAGAACGTATCTCCGCACGAGTCACACTCGAGCGAATCGAGATCGTCAAGATGCAACTTGATAGTCGTCGTTTCGCTGCACAGTAAACATTTCATTTCGCCCATTTCCATTGTACCCCTTTAGTTAGAGACATTTGCAGTATCCGGACTCGACAATCCCGTCATCGCTAGTCCACTTGAAGTAAACATTTTCCTCTCCGTAGCTCTCGATGGTTACGAAGCCAGCATCTTCCAGGCTTTCAAAGTAGAATAGCCCGCGATCTCCAGGCCGGACTAGCGAGTTTTTGCATTTGCCGTTCTTGTAGGCACTCTTGATCTTGTAGAATGATTTTGACATTGCATCGTCCTTTTGGTTAGTGTTCTACAACATCAACGCCGTTAGCCGCAAAAAGGTTCAGGCAACTTGCTCAGTCTTCCTCGGGAAGCATTATAGTTATGCATGGCGACAGATCATCATTCGGCCCGCAAACCGCTTTGAGCGTGATCGTATTACGTCGTTTTGTTTGCCAGTTCTGAATCGACACGCGGAAATAAACGGTGTCGTCGTCGCTACTCTTTGCCGCCAATTTCATCATCGTGAGCACATCCCAGAGACGGCCTTGCAAATCCTGGCACTCCGACTCAAGCCACTTGTCGGCGTCTTCGTTGTCTATTGGCCAGATTGCCAGTGAGAACGCCGTTGCAGTAATCGCTATCGGGAATCTGAACCCTGCCTCAAGAACGGCGCTGATTGTTTCGGATTGCATCAGATCAACCAACGTGCCGTCTTCAATTGCTTGTTGACGGCTGTATGTGCTAATCAGTTCCCATGAATCGTCGGGCATTATGTGTTCTCCTGATCGCGTTTCTGGTTGCTGCCACGTTCTGGCAGATCGGACTTTTTAACCTTCGCGCAATGAGCGGCCATATCAACCATGTAGCCGCTTGTCAGAAGGACGACAATCCTCAAGTGTCCTTCTGCTATGTAGACTGCCCTTACTCGTCCGAACGTGAAGTGGTCGGGATCTTTTTCGGTTGGCGTTGATACTTGAATGACAGTATCAAGCAGATCGGTTTGAAACATTTGTTCTCCTAGAATGGATACTCAGCACATGGTTGCAATTCGACGGCAAGATTCTTGGCGTTGTCTTGAGCGATCTCTTCATCGGATGGACAGTCGTTGCAATAATCAGACTCGCGGTATTCTGGCCGGTAAAGCCCTTCAGTGGCTTTGCGAGTGTACTCTTCGCGTTCAGTCGTTCCCTCTTCGACGAGGCCGGACGCTCCGCAAAAGAAGCACGGATGCCAGCCGTAATCTCCGAAGTCGCTTCCTGGGCATCCGCCTTGGCCACCGCACTTTGGGCATGTTTCGGTAAGACTCATTTCGTGTTCTCCGTTTTGGTTCCAGGTTCTCGCCACACATAATCAACGCGGCGAGTTCCGAAAAGGTTCACGCAAACGAAAAAACCCCGCAAACGCGGGGTTGATTCTACCTGCCAAGCTATTTCCGATCAATCGTCTTCATCGTCGCAAACCGTGTCGTCTGGACTCAACTCAATACTGTCGGCCAGATCGCTCGGATCAGCAGAAACCACGTTCTGGGACACATTAACGATGATTGGGCGCGAGACAAACCAGCCCAGGACGATACCGCAAAGAAGCATAAGCGCGAAATCCACGGACCACCACCTTTCAAATAATTGCCTTAACTTCGTATGCCCCATCCTTCACGTTAGGATAGAGCGGCCAGCGATGCGTTACCCCGTGATCCTCATGCACGCCCAGAAGCCACTGGCACGGCTTGTCGGCCTTCCCGAGCGTGTTCACGCTGTATTCAGTTCCGCCGATTAATGAACCATTGCAAAAGTATTCCGCCCCAGCGTAATCGACGCTGATCTTGTTGTGGAAGTGACCGAAAATGAAGTAGTTAATCGGGTTCCCCTGATTGACGCGAATCGAGTTCAGCGAACTCACCATCCTGTTGAACCCGTAAATCGGCGTGTGCATCCATCCACGAATATCATGCCCGTGCGATTGGCCGAACAGATGCCCCTCGATCTCAGTAACGGCCATGTAGCTATCAGGAATCACGAACTTGACGTTATCGACGTTCTCAAGGGCAATCATGCTCATGAGATAGATCGATGTATCCCAATTTCGCGTAGGCTCTTTTTGCGGAACGTGTCTGTTGTCAGGAAGTCTACCATGATTTCCTGACGTTCCGACAACCAAAACCTCCTCGAAATGAGCCGCAAGATCCCTGATTGCCAATGCCAGCAATCGAGCGCACTCGTAAGAGGCCAGAATGATGTTGTTCGGATCGCTCGACTTCTCAACGTCGTGAATGCTTCCGCTTACCATGTCGCCATTAGCAGCGATAACCAGACGTGGGAACCGCCAGCCGCCCCGTCCCATCTTGCTCTTGATCGAAATGATTTTTTGCACAAGCGAATACACGCGAGCAGCCGCAATGCTCCGGTTATACTCGTTCAGCCCCTGGACGGCTTCCTTCTTCACGATCTCAGCGTAGTGCCAGTCGCTCCAGATCGCAACCAGAGTTTCTTTCACGTCCTCATTGTTCTTCGGGGCTGGCTTAAACTTCGGTGGAGGCGGCAGGCGATCAACGTTCTTCTCGTACAGACGCTCCAGGAACGAGCGAAAAGACTTCTCCCCGCCAACATCTCGCAACAGTTCTCGCTCTTGTGCGAGCATTCGTAACCGATCAGCTTTCTCTTCTGGCGTCTCCTCCTTCTTCTCTTCAGCCTTCTTCGCTCGCTCCTTCAATTCCTTCTCGCGAATCTTCTCACCACCACCATCAAGTTTCATCTTATGACGCCTGACGGTATCACGAGAGCACCCAATTTCGTCGGCAATCTCCGTGTTTGTCTTGCCTTCAGACGCTAATCGTAAAATCTCATCGACAACAGATTCACCAATCTGAGCAGTTCCCATTTCGTAAGACCTCTGGTTTATGATTACGCACCGCCATTTCTGACGGTGCGCCACGAATCCACGAAATTCACTCTGCCATTTTCTTCAGCTTGTCAGCAGTGATATGCTTTATCTTGCCGTTCCCATCAAAAACCTGAACGTATGGATCTCCGTTTGCATCCAACGTCAAGCCAAACTGAAACCCAGGATTCTTGCCACTCGTATCAGCAATCGCAATCACTGGCGAGTTATGGCCAGTGCAATAGATCGCAGCAAACTGGTTTGAATCCTTCCCGTTCACCCAGATCCCGTGCGTACCATGCGATCCGGAAAGCCGAATCATTTCCCGGCCTTCGTCGTCGATGATCGACACTTCGCGAGCCTTCAGCTTCTCAATAGTCTGAGCACCAACCACATTGGGAGATCGTTGCTTGCTGTATGACGCCGAAACACCAATCAACGCCACAACACAAATCGCGATTGTTACTACAGTCTTTTCTGTGCCTGACATTATTTCTCCATATCGAAGTATGCTTTATCACTCTCGTTCTTCAGACGCTTATCGAATAACAGCGTATCGCAATGGAACCAAAACACACTTTCGATAGAGTCGATCAGGATTCGTATGTCATCGATCTTCATTTTCGGAATGTCTCTCAGCCGAGATGTTAATCGAGCTCTCAACCTCTCAGCCAAATTAACCCATGCGTCCTGATCGGCGCTATCAACAGGTTCCACGTCGTCACTAGAACCCATTTTGCACCACCTTACCCCTGATCGCGTCCAGGGTGTTTTGTTTGAGCCTCAACAAATCCAACCACCTGAGCCCACTGATTCGGATCTGATCGCAAAATCTGCATCAACGCTGCAAGAGCAACCGAGTTTTCTGACAGTTCCAGCAGTGGCTTCGGAACATCACCATACGCTTGAGGCTTTGTCTGGAAAAGCAATTTGCTCAACATAGCGAGAATCAAATCAAGAATCGGGGTCGCCGGTTTCACTGGATCAGGAGTCGGAGTCGGAGAAGGCGCTGGCGTCGGACTTGGCGTAACCGGATCTACCGGGCCTGGAGTTTTCGGCTTGAAGATGTTCTGAAGCAGATAGAACGCCGCGAGTATAGCAAGGCCCCAAGGCCCCAACGCGGCAGCAGATGTCAAATCCATAGGAATAGCCTCGCTTACTTTTTGAAAAACATCAGGTAGATTGCACCAACAGCAGCGGCAACAAGAGCCGCAAGCCCAGCGACAATTTTGAAAAGAGGCGATTGATCAGGAGAAAACGGAGCAACGTTCGGATTCGGTTGCGGGTTCACTGGCGTATTAGGGACAACCGGCTTCGATAGATCCGGATCTTTTGCGGGGTCGTAATTCGGATCGGCCTTGCGAAGAGCGTTCGCTAATCGTGGAGCGCCGCCAGCGTAATCTTCTTGCCGATGCAGCACCTTGCCAGTAGGACTCTGAACGTAGATAGTCGGCCTGCCAGTCTTCACGAAACCAACATCGCGAACGTGCCAGTGATCAGTGGAGTAGGCTTGCACGATCAGCTTGCCACGATACTTAGCGAGCTCTGGCGAGTTGTCGAAGTCATCCAGAACCTTCCTACGCTCGTCAGCACTATCAGAGATGATTACCACCCTCTGTAGTTTACTGTCATCAGGAACTCCAGTATCGCCGATAGCTGCGAACGCCTTACTCTTATTGACTTCAGCACCATTAAGCCGATACGTCTCGAATCGTGCCGGAATCCATTCCTTGCAAATCCCAAAATTTGTCTTATCAGAATCGAGTCCAGGAGCAGCAATCCTTCCATCCTTGCACTTGCAAAAATCGCACTTGCAATCCCCGCAACCACAATCTGGATTCTTGGTTGCAACGTGAACAGCTACGCAACCTTCAGGGCACGTTTTGCATTCGCACTTTCCTTCAGCACAAATGCACTCTTTCGGAATCGGCGGGTCTTTCGGTTTTGGAATTGACACCAAACCATTTCCAGTTTTAACGAATCCAAATGTTGACGCCAAATCAACCGTATGCTCTTTGCCATTGGTTTGCCAAACAGATCGAACCGGATCAAGCGTTCCAATGAACTCTCCATTCCAGTATAGATCGACGCACTTCGAGCACTTCCCGGATGCGTACCAACCATGCGCGTAGGTCGCGTTGCTTTGACTTTCCACGACGACACCAGAGTAGCACTTGCCATTCTGACACTGAGCGTCAACCGTAATGCAAATCGCGAGCAGCGAAATCATCGTCAAGATATACCGCATAACCATTCTCCGTTTGTTGTTAGTTTTTAGGGACTGGAGGCGGGCTAGGAGTCAACCACACAAACACCCACCCAGAACCACTAGGATGATTCACTCTACTCACCATTTCTTGAAGACTCATCCATTCGTATGTCTTCGGGAAATTGTTATCAAGGCACACCGCATACTTACCAGAAAACTTCACGCAGCAAGTCATGTGGGCAATTGTGCCGCCGTACCTTGGACTCTTACCGTAGGTGATACACGCAATTCTTCCAGTAGCATCGCAAGCCTTCAAAATCTCTTCCGGGTTCCGCCCCTCGTATTGGATGTATTGCGGAGGCTTAATTCCCTTTTCTTTGCAATACTGAGCGATCTGCTTGTCCATCTTGTCGGGATATCCGCCACCAGGATAATTAGCACACCAGTCGCGAAAACCTCTAAACTCATCCATCCCCTGCCAAACAGCCGCCATCGTCATGCTGCTTGAGACGCACATACCAGCGCCATCAACATGGCTACCAATGTTCTTGATATGCTCATTTAGAGGCAGATCATTTGTCAGCGTCTCGCCATCATATTCGCTGCCAGCGACAACACTCAACCCGTATCGCGGCTCAATTGGATAGCTCTTCACTGCCGTCATAACAATGACGCCAGGAAGTAGCACGAAGGCAATCAGCCTAAGTTGAATCAACACGCCACGCCCTCCTTGATATCGTAACTATGCTTGCTTGGCTCTTGCGGTTCAAATGGAAGAATGACGCCATAATTACTATCAAAGTCTTCATAAACAAAGAACAGACGATTGTTCAAAATGATGGGATAGCACTGTTCGGCTGAGTCGATAACCAGATCAGTGATCTCCATAACGCCGATCAGCTTCGATACCGGATGTATCGAGATAGCCGTCAAGAGAATCGCACCAACAAGAATCACGAAGAAGATTTCGATCATTTTCTGAACCTATACTTGTGAGTGATTTGCCTGTCTTACTATAGTCCGCTTGTAAACAAACTACTCAACAAACCACTCATTACACGTCCGAGGCATCGGCATAATTCCACGGTAATAGTTGGCGTATCCGATTCGCATTTTCAGATTGTGCAATCTGTCAATTCGCTCGTCATCGTATTGATGCGCCATTATCAGAAGATCCCAGCAAATCTTGACGTGCCCAGCCTCATCCATAATTGATCGCCAATCTATCCATGGCGACAAACGATACTCAAATTTGAACTCTGCGAAATCGTAAAATGACGACGCTTGACGATGGTAATCAAAACATTGATTAAGGCTGGGGAACGCATCGAGATCATCTCGATCAATTGGTTGCAACTCGGAACACGCCTCACCAAAGATGAACAATAGACAGATCAGCATAACTACCTCCATCTAATGCGATGTTTGCTATTAGTATAATCGCATTGTCAATCACTTCTTGATGCGTGCTGGCATTTGTTGCATTCCGGTATCGTTGTTTCGGCGTGCTCTGGGTGCGAGCACGCATAAACCTTCAGTTTTACGGTTCTGTCACCACACGATTTGCAATCGCGTTCGCCAATTTGATCGCCAAGATGGTCGCATTTACCATTTTTTGTATCTACAGTCGTTTTGCCATTCAAATGGATTTTCTTGGCCAAATCATAGCCTGATCTCCACGCCTTATCGTTATACCAAAGATTGTATCTCTTTGTTCCAGGTTTGAACGGGCAATCATCCATGCTAAGCCTCGGAAAGGGTGACGATCACGTTTTCGGAACAACATGAGGCGAGCCCAAAAGGGCCAAGACCAACAGAATCACAAGCATCTGGTGTAGAAAAGGAAGTTCCAAACCCGTTAGTACCGTCGCATATTGCATATATTTCCCACACTGGGTAATTTGATGTATCAACGCAACCGCAATCAAATGTTAATTCAATAACTAATGTGTGCCCATCTACAGTTCCCGAGTACACCCACGCACCGCTTCCAACGCCACCAGCGCCACAAATCCTAGCAACCGCTGGAACATAATTTGATATCCAGGCTAATAAGTACGTTCCCTCAAAAACATCGCAAGTTCGAGACAAACTGCCAAAAACGTACATGGATGCGTTGATATTCTCAGGCAATCCTACATCGCAACATGCGCCTTCGCTTCCGCCTCCACTTGTTAAAAACAGTGGACCAGACCACGAAATAGGATTATCACAGCAACCAGTTTCATCGTCTTGGCAGAACGGATCTCCGGTAACAAACCTCGACGGTATGCTTACGAGTTGCTTCTGAGTGGTAATGCCAGTCACTATTTGATACGTAGGCATCACTTTCCTTTGGCAAGTTCAGCTTTAATTTTCTTCATTTCGGCATCAAGCTCGATCGATCGTAGTCGAAGCCCTTCAGCTCTTGCCTTTTCTTTTGCCGCAAGCACGTCAGGATGCGATTCGCATTTGTCGGCACGATCCTTGGCGGATTTCACGTCCGCTTCGAGTTCTTCTATCCGATGGCGCATCTCTTCGTTCACTTGACGCAGATCACAGATCGTATCTTCCGCCTCAAGGCAGAAAGCCTTTGCGTTGTCTGATTCGGCACAAAGACGCTCGCGATCTTCACCGTACTGCCGCTTGAGTTCTTCGATCTCGAAGTCTCTTGCTGATATGGCGTGCATGAGAGACTTTATTTTAAGTTCATAATCAGCAATTCTAGATTTAGCTTCAAGTAAATCTGATTCGAGATCTGCTATTCTCTCTTCCATCGCAAACCTCATGTTAATGGCTGTGTTTGTAATTGTATTGTTCCATTGGCAATAGCCAATGTGATAGTTTCCCACACCAGCAGACCGGCAATTTGAGCGCCGATCGTGCCGAAATGGGTCTCGTCCCACAGGTCCCTAATTTGGTCAAAATAAGACCCCTCGTATATGCCGAGATCATGCCGAAGCATCAGAAGTCGCTGCTCTGTCTGCACTCGGCACTGCCACTTCAGGCGATCTAGCTTTGTGCTGTTCGGGAAGTTGCTATTATCGACACCGTTTCTGCACTCCGTTGTCTGGCAAACAAAAAAAGGAGCGGTTATTCCTGAAGTCCTCAAAGCAGTCACAATCGAAATCACGCCGTTATAATAAGCCCCATCTGGCTGGCTTATTGTCGCATCGTACTCTCCCTGTCCCCATATGATCGCGTTGAGTTTGAGGCCAGCATTTCGCAAGCCGTTATCAACCAATCCAAATCTCTGATACAGGTCTCCACCTGGGACCCATCTATACAGACCAGACCCGTTTTCCGCGCCAAACCCGAATGTGACCTGCTCGACCATCACTGGCTGCGCATTCATCAGCAGATGCCCGGCATGCGGCCAAATGCTTCCATTCCCAGCGCCTGCAGGGTCGCAGCATGGAGAAAAATTGTTCCCCTGCCAATTGTACCAGTTCACTCCTGCAACCGGAGCAGTCCATGGCGATGCGCAGCTGAATCCGACTCTCGATTGACCGAATATGCCAACATTGAGATGATTCATTGGTCAGCTCCACACAAAGCCCTGCATACCTGCCCTGAACAACGGGTCGACGCCAGCATCACCAAACCATGTCTGAGTGCCGCTACCTGCCCCGTACTGAATCCAAGGGTAGTAGTGGTAGCCAACCGCTGGACATTTCACGAGATGAGACGCACCCATCGAGTAGCCAGTGTTCACTGACACCGGCAACGGCTTGGTAATACACGCCGCAGCCGGGGCCGCTGTACTGTCTTCGCCAATCGCCGTGTAACCAACTTGAATTGTTGAAGATTGCATGCACGCATGAGCCCACAACTCAAGCGGTGATCCAGCGTACCCAATCAATATTTCCACTTGGTTTGCGGCAGAGTTGAACATCTGCCTCCAAGCCGCCGTGCTGTAGTTGTCCGTGTCCGTCGTGTCCCACTTGCGAAGCGGGCGATCAACTTGGTTGTAAAAGTTGTATACAAAACGCTTTGTTTCACTGTCTTCTGTAGTTGTAGCCGAAGTAGTCCTAATGGTTCCAACTACGGTAGCACAATTGGCCGCTACCACCTCGGAATTGATAACACTGGTGAACGACGATGTGTTGACCAAGATACCGTTTACAAGAGAAACGCCGCTCGCTCGTGTCGAATCATTGGTCCATGCTGGAACCAAGTCTATTGTTGGAGTGCCGCTTCCAGACAACACAATAAAAACTACGTCATAGTTTTTCCCGCTAGTTCTGGTTCCAAGTGCAAGCGTGCTGTAAGAATTAATATCCCACGCCACCCATCTTGTTCCGTCATAAATAGGCATCCACCTATGGCGATACGGAACCCAATACACAGTAGCTTGAGATGCGCGATCGGTTGTGCTGATCGGGACGCCTGATTCTGTGCTCAATCTGCCACCTGGAACGCACGGGGCGTATCCCATGTGGCGAGCAACAGTAACCTTGCGATTCGCTGATGCTGACGTGTCATAGCTTGGGACATAATCTTCTACGTCGATATCGCCAGCAGTCAAACCGGTGATGTCAGGAGCGGCAACAATTGCCGTTGTTGTTGCCGTTACTACTCTGCCATCGTTTCCAATTTTAAGAACGGGAGATAGGGTGGCGGACCCGTATGTCCCTGCAACCACACCATTAGGGTGTGGGTCGCAATTTCTCGAAGAAAACACATGCCCAGGCTGAATGAATGCTTCATTGTCTCCACCACTTCCTGGCGCAATCGTGGTAGATGATGCGCTGACGATTCTGCCGTCTTCGCTAATTGAGATGACCGGGACGGCGGTAGCGCTGCCGTAACTACCAGATGCTACGCCAGTAGGCAGAGGATTAGCGTTCCTTGGCCCAAATATTTGCCTTGCGATATATGAGGCGGCATCGCCAAGGCTATTCGGCAGCAAATTATGGACAATATGCGTCATTAGACTTACGCAATCCTGTTCACATAACCAGTAGCTAGAACAACGTTGGCTGCGCTTGCAAATGCACCAATAACCAACCCATTCTGTAATACCTGACCAGTCAGAATTGGGATCGGCGGGCTTTTTGCCGGAAGGCTATAAGTTTTCACAATTAAGCAATCAGGATCTGTGACGCCACCATACTCGATAGTTAGGTCTACCGCAGAAGAGCTAGTATTCGTGAACCAAACGTAAACTTCGTCGTAAGATGAAGTCCCTGAAACAGCCGTGTGAATCGTCGTTCCGGCAGTAGCCGTTGGGACAATCTTAATAGGCTTTCCGTTGGTTGATCCGCTGAGAAGAACACGAGAATATGATGCCATGTTTTAAGACCCAAAGACTTGTTGCTCAATAATTCCGCTTGCCGTATATGACAATGAGCCGCTGCTTGATAACGTGCTTATCCCACTTATCGGAACGCTATTAAATGTGCTTCCATTGGCTACGAGAGTGTTGCCAGACGTTGGAGTCTCATTAGCAGAATCGAAGGCTGGAATGTCGATCTCGGTGAACGTCGGGCAGACTTTCTCGACTACTGTGATGTTTTCGTAAGGGGAAAGTTCGTCTGGATATGAAGAGAAAATGCCTGGATTGTCGTTTACACGGAACCGGCCCCAATCGTGATCGTACCATCGATCTCGCATGATGCGAGTTTTGCAATCTCCAACTCGATACGTCCACTCGATTACGTCGATCTGGCCGTTCGGTTCCCACGGAACTATCCCAGATAAAACCTGATCCAAGTCTCCAAGTTGCCACTTGTACCAATCTTCCGCCAATTGCTCGGCATAATCAGCCAATGCGGTAACGTTATCTGGCGTGCCGCTTCCGCCAGTGAACTCTGCAACAAGATCGCCGGTAAGCGATTTCTTTGCACCGGCCATACCGTTAGAGTCACCGAACTGGCTTATCACTAATCCAAGCAGAGTAACGTCAACAGTATGCGGAGTTAGACTGTACGCGCCATCTTCGGTTTTTCCGAACACCACCTGGACGCCAGCCGGAACATTTCTAGCCGTGTAGAAGTCGTCAAACACGCCACCAGCAAGCGGATAATATGGCCCATCAGTCGCACTAATCTTGGCGATCTCGGCGTTGTTTACAGCCGTAGCATCAGTGAACGATTGAGCCTTAACCCACGTTCCCATCGGATGCCTACTGACACGCAACCCGCTATAGAATGCAGCAGCGTCAAACAGCATAGGGATCGGCTGATGGATGCCCTTGAACCGATTCGACGGCACCCCGTAATTTGCACTAACTGTACTGGCGGTCACTGTCACGCCAAGCGCCGTACCGATATTTGTGTACAACTCGCTCCACGACGCACCGTTCTCAACTACCGCTGATTCAAACCACCACCAATACCGCTCGTCAACTACTGTCAAAAGGTACAAGCCATTCGCACCAGCAACTTGAGCAAGCGGCCTGGGCGGAAGGCAATATACCTCGGCCTCGATACTGCTATGCGTTGCCGTATCACCTTCCTCATCGCGAGTGTCCATCACCAGCGATACAGCGGCAGGCCCATTATCAGTGAATGCGTCTTCGTAAATCGCCTCAAGATCATCGTCATCAACCAGAAAATAGCCAACCGAAAATCTACTAGCACCGCTAGGATGGCGATATGTTCCGATCTTGATTTTCGGGAACGGATCAATTCCCTTTCCAGGCAAATGATGCAACGAATGAACCCAACCGGATGCGTCAAACTCGACTACATCCTTCGGATTCACATACTTCTCAAGATATTCGGCAACCGCCGCATTATAGATCGGCAGATACCGGCCTGCGATTGATATCATTAGTTCACGAGAGGCTTCACCGAACGAATTGCAAAGAACAAATGTGTCTCGCCTTTTGATCGATCCGTCTTGTCTTTTTCTGGTTTAGGAGATGGTAATTGCTGAAGTGGTTCAATTGTCAACGGCTGGCCGGACGCTAGGCCAGTTCCAGAATTGTAAGCGCTAAAAAGAAACTTTCCATCAAGAGCATCCACGACGGCATGCCTCATAACGAACATACCGCGACTTGCATTACGAGCCCACTCAGCGTCACTACCAGCCAGATCGCTCGCCAGACGCACGTATACGATAACCTCAATGGCAAGCATCGTCGGTGCGCCTTTTCTTCCAGCGCCAGGGTGAAGGAAAGGATCTTCCTCAGTCAAACGATAAACAACGCAATACGGCGATTCACCTTCATACGTCGGACGCTCATCGTCATAACTCTCAATCACATACGACGAATCGAGCCCGGTAGCAAATGTCAGAACGGTTCCGACAGCCTCCATGATCGAGTTCAACGTTGCTGATTGAGATGCTACCGGCATTAGAACCTTCTTCTGTATGAAATTGGACAATACATTATACAAAATATCATGACATTTCGATAGCCTTTAATTTGGATAATGCTTTTCTTGTCCTGCCAGCCAACTCATCCGCTATCTTATTCTTTGAGCGATGTATTCTTTTCGCTGTCCACTCGCAATCAAGCGAAGAGATCAAAGACTGAGCACAGCCTTGCAATCTAAGCATGTGCTCCTTCTTCGATCTCTTGTTCCGCTTGATCGAGCTGATAACCATATCCGAATCACCGAATATGGTTAAATGCTCGCTATCATTCACATTCTTAATGAACCAATCGAGTGCATGAATCACTCCCTCAAACTCGGCAACGTTGTTCGTCCGAACATCGTCCAGTATCCGCCCGTATCCTTCATGCACTCGTTTTGGCTCGTCCTCATCGGTATCAACGTGAAACCCATACGCACATATTCCGCCTGGATTCTGATAACAACTCCCGTCGAAATGGAGCGTGTATCGCATTGTTGGTTTCTTTGGTGATCAGGAATGGGCAAGATGGAAATGTCGGGAAACGTCCCGATCTATCAGGAGTTGGAATCTGGATAGATCGTTATAAGCCGGACGTGTTTTACGCCTTCAATTCTTTCGGCATCAGCTTTTCGGCTTCCTCATGATGCCGCTTGCATAGCCATCGAACATCGAGAGCGTGTTCAGGAGCGTAACCTTTGTGATGGTGCGCCTCAATCTTTGTTTCGTCGCACCAATCTACTGAGCAACACTTTGGCTTAATCACCCTCCCAGACTTTACTGCCGTGTTCAAGTCCGCACCGGCCTTAATTTGCCTTTTCCATGATTCGTCTATGTCTCTGTCCTTAACCTCTGGGAGACTTGGCCGCGATCCTGCCGGAAGAGTTAGTGCCAATTCGAGAGGCCAACCTGTTTTTAATCTTGTATGGATCATACCAATTGGTAATCCAGTTGATTCGGCCCATTCAGTGAGAAGTTTGGTTTCTCCATTAAACGTTATTCTTCGGTGTCCTGACGATCTATTTCTCTGCTGCTCAATATCAGTTGCCCATCGACAGTTTGCTGTCCATCCTTCACGAGAACATTGCTCGCATTTTCCGCATGAGTAATGGCCGTTTACATTGATACGGTCGCATGTCTTTCCTTCCGGACGCGGCCCCATATCCTCATAAAAGTTCTCGAACGACTCCCAACGTTCACAGTAGCGTATGCCGCGACCTCCGTAGTATCGATACGATGGCGTTGTTTCGCAAGAACACCGTGCAACGACAGACTTCCAGACATTAAACTCTCGCGAATTTGTCATGCCGTGAGTTTTATTGGCGTCACCCATCGACTTCGCTTGTACAGATGCCTTTTCTCGTTGAAGGCATCCGCAACTCTTAGAATCACCACATCTTAATGCGGTTCCAGTTGACACATGGCGAGAACCGCAATCACACAAACAATTCCATTTTCTTTCACCATCCGCTCGGTTTTCAGACTTCGATTCAACTACCAATCTGCCAAATCTTTTTCCGATCATCTCAACCTTGTCTCTGCTGAGATATTCTTTTATGTAGCATCCGCACGACACAGATCCGCCAGATTTCACCGACTCGATTTGTTTCGTTACTGAGTTTCCACAATCACATTTGAAGTTCCAATACGTTTTTCTGTTCTTGAAGTAGGCAAATGAAATCGCGATAAGTCTACCGAACCTTTCGCCGCTATGATCTTTCTTCGCCCCGCGTCCTGTTTTCTGCGAAAACGACCTGGTTACACATTTCATTTTCTTGCCTCGTGCGCCATAATGTATTGTTAATACAAGTATAGCGCACAGCGTCAAATAGTGTCACAGAAAGCAATGCCGAATTGTCGCATATATCAGGAAATCAGCGAATCAGACAGGGTTTCACTGGCCGCTGACGGAATTTTAAGCCCCAATCCACGCAAATCGAACAACCGGTCCAGCGAACGCGCGAACGAAGTGGTTGTTAAGTTGTTAGCGGCAGCAATGGAGAACGAATCGTTGATTGCGAAATCAACAGCACCAGCACAGATCCCAACATAAGGCCCGCCGTCATACAACTGCGTCATCTCCTGAAGAGAAGCCGTATCGATGACAATAACCTCAGTGTTTGTTGCCGCTGTCGAAAGACGAATCTCGACTTTCACCGTGTCAGGCACAATCGCCGGAAGCCGGAATACGCCATTCAAAGCAACATAGGATGACGTTGCTGCCGACAAGGTGAGCGAAATCGAGTTTGCACCACCCTGGGCATCAGTGATAGCCGATCCGCCACCATCAATCAGCCGAATGTTCAACACACCAGCCGCTACCGATCCGTCAGTTTTCACCCAGCAATTAAACAAGTACGGAACCTTTGGTTGCAGATTCGCAACCGTCTGGCGAACAGCCGTAAGTTCGGAACCGTTCCCGGTGAACTGCAAAGCATACGAGCCAGTGAATGGAGACGACGAGCGGAACACCGTCGTTCCTGCCGTGCCAGTCGTGATGTCCCAATTCGTAGGTGTGTTGTTGCCAGATCCGCCCCAATTCTCAAAGTTCCCGTCAGTCAACAGTAAGCCAGTCGTCAAGGTCGCATCGAGAGCGTTTACAGTAACGCTCGTTCCAGATCCTTGTGGCCAATCCTCATCGAGAACACTTTCCGTTTGAAGCGGAGAAGTGATCGTGAACGTCTCTTGCCCAGCAGTTCCACCGCCAGCCGTATAACCGTCAGCAGTACATTTTGCGGTTATGGTTTCGGCAAATTGATAATCAAGCGGTTTGCCGTCACCGTCAGTAGTCGTAGTTACCAGTTTGCCAGTTCCAGTATTCGTGCCATCAGTGACAGTCGCAGAAATCGTCGGGCGATTGATCGAATCAGATGAAGTTGTCATCTGCGAAATCAGTAGCTCCAACGCTTTCGTAAGCGTCAATTCCGACAGAGCGGTATCCGCGTTCGCCTGCGTTATCAACGTGTCCTGGGCCAACTGTTGGAGATACGTCAGCCAACTCGACGCGCTGGAAATGAACGAATCTCTCTGCCCATAAATCGAATCAACAAGCGATTGCTGAGCGGCCTCATACTGATTGTCAATCGCCTCAACGCGAGCCGTAAGCGTCGTCGCGCGGGCCGTGTTAGCCTCATTGATCCCGCCAGCCAATTTGCCGAGACGGGTAAAGATCCCTCCAGTACCCGTTAGAGTGATTGCCATTAGAATATCCTTTTAGGTTGTTTGTGAAGTGATTTTTGGAAGTGCTGGTTGACGTGAAGATTGATTCAGATAGGATGAATCGTTTTAAGGTGAGGGCAGACAAAATGAAACGCGACGAAGAAGGCGAGCGGCTATTCCAAACAATCATTCAGAACCGCAACGTGATCGATTCGCGGGCGAGAATGGCTTACGCTCACTGGCTAATCAAACACGGGCATGACGAGAGGGCTTTGCTGATCAGTGAGCAACTGAAATTGCCAGAGTTGAAGATCAAGTACCGTTCCATGTCTCATCGTCATGACGGGAACGTAACGTCAAAGTTGCATCCAGAATGTGCCAAGTGCGAGATGCGTATCAGGCTGATGCTTGTCGTGAACGGCATCCGCGACAACCTCAAGCGAAATGCCAAGCAATTAGCCAGCGAAATACCCGGCATCCGATCCGCACGAAAAGGGACAAAGAAGGACTATTTCATTCGAGCGACATTCCAGGACGGAGCTGAATTTGAACTCATGTTCACTGGCGGATTCGTCTCACTCGCTATCTGCGAATCGCACGAAATCTGGTATCTTCACGCGGAAGCATTCATCCAGAACACGCCGATCCATACCGTACTACCACACTTCGGTAAGGTTATTCGGGTTGACTAGATCAGGCGGCACAGGCCACGGATCTCCAGGTTCACGCTCCTCGAACAGCATCCAGTTTGGCAATGTCCCGAAGATCGTTACAGCCGCAATATGCGTGTCGGTGCCAGGGATTGGCGTCCTGATGTACTTTCCGGTAGCCGCTGGCGATTGCTCGATTATCGTCTTCGCTTTATCAAGCAGCATGTCGCCATACGTGAAATCGAGAGATTCTTTATCCATTGCGGCCTCAAAGATTTTTATTCGACTAGCCAGAAATTTTGGTGAAAGATCGGTTGGAAGAGGATACATTAAGATTGGTGGAGGTTATACTGGTTCAGGGTCCATTGGCACTCTCGTAACGGCCTGCATCAGTACGCCAGCGTCTTCGAGTTGGCCACGGATCGCCCAGAACTCCGGCTCCGTCATCACCTTCATGATGCCACCAGCCACTAGCAAGTTGATGGCAGCTTGCGCGTCCGGTTCAGGTTCTCGATCAGTAGAAAGAGAGAAATGGTAGACGTACTCTTTTTGTTTTGTCGGAACTAGTGCGTTCATGAGTCCCTGAAATGAAAAACCCGTTTAAGAGAGGATGCGACTGCGACGATGACGGAAGCGGCCTTGCTGCATGTTTTGTTGTTTTAATTATGTCGTTTGTCTTATTGTCATATATCGATAAGTTTGGGTATGGCGTATTGATTATTTTTGCAATAATCGCCATAGGTGTTGGCGTAAAGATGTACCTAAAAAAGTAAGGATGCTACTTGATTAGCCCATCGTCCATGAAGAAGCCAGCGATAGAATAAGCAGTCCACTTGTATTCTGGATCAGTCCACTTAGGAACATTTGGGTTCGTCTGGGCGGCGTCCTTGAATGCAGGATGCTGATTCTGGAAAATACGTACAAGCCCATTATCGAATGGGTACTCTCCGGTTTGGAAGATGCTAGACGAATCCCTCGGGCCTGATGCTTGGACATATTGATATGCACCAGACACAGAATAAATCAATTGCCCTTGATCGCTTGACAGTTTCGGAAGCGGCATTGCGACAGCC
>OFQY01000151.1_pt1 | contig 33102 bp, 26 predicted proteins | sample 1542991 | NCBI WGS metagenome assembly OFQY01 (sample SAMN07774224, study PRJEB24372) | wastewater metagenome | isolation source: Exp Tend VB 10WW | collected 2016-02 | reverse complement strand
GCTCGGGGCGCGCCCACACACACACACACACACACACACACACACACACATAAGGGGAAACGACCATGACCACCGCAATCGAAACGTGCAAGCACAACGCTCGGCGCAGCATGTCCGGCCTATGCGAGGGATGCCGCGCTACTGCGGATGCTCGCAAGTATCTCGGGATGCGTTTCACAGTCGAGCGCAACGGCGCCCGCGTCACGGTAGACCCGAAGTTCGACGTGCCCAATCGCTCGGTCGCGGCGACGGCCCGCGCCGCGTTGACTGAGGGGTCGGAAGTACACGAGACAGTGTACCCGTGGATGCCCGTTCGCAGGGACGGCGAGGGTTACTCGCCGCTCGAATGTGACGCCGATGCGGAGCACGTTGCGTCGCGCATCCTGATGGACGCGCGCGGTACTGCGGAGCGGGCGGCGTATGGGCAGGAGGCCCGCGAGGAGCGGCTCCGGCGCGTCAAGGGTATGTCGCGCGGTTTCGTGCGTCGCGTGCTGTCCGACGTTGCGCGGGCGTTCCGGTTCGGCGGTAAGTGCCTTGGGTACACAAGTGCACCCAAGGCACGATACGCGCGCATGGTCGCGCAAGCTCTCGCAAACGCGGTAGTGGGTATGGCCGAGCGCATCCGCCGCGCGTTGACGCGATGCGTTGACGCGGCGCGACGGACCGTCATCGAGCGCGGATGGGTGCGTGCTACGGATACCCTCACGCGGATGGTGGCGCGGCTCGAAGGGCGCGCCGCCCCGACTCTCTCCGGCCGCGGCTCGTCAATGGCGATGTGTCGCGCCGCTCGCGCGTACGAAGGGGGCGCTTGCCTGAACGGCTACAGCACGCTTGCCGAGGCGAGGGAGGCGCTTGCGCGCGGGGAGGCGGGCGATGGCGTGGTAGAGGCTCTGGAAGCGCTGGATGACGGGGCGCCGCTCACGGCCGTGAGCGCTTGCTTGTCGGTCAGGAAGGCGCGCGGATCGAAGGCGCGCGCCAAGCGTGCGGCGGATGCCCTTGCCCGCGCCGAAAAGGCGCGCATCGAGCGGGAGCGGGAAGGGCGTAGGGCTATGCTCGTGCCTCTCGCGATGTACGACTTGCCATTGTTGAATGCGGAATTGGCGGATGCGCGCGGAAGGGTCGCGGAAATTTCCGCGAAGGCGAAAGGTCAGCGCAAGAGCGCGCGAAACACGAATGGTGCGCGCAACGCATCGGCGTACGTCTCGGCTATCCTCGCAGAGATTGCCGCGCGCGAAGATGACGCGAAAAGAAAGGAAATGCGCGCTATTGGAGCGGAAAGGGCTGAAAATAGGGCTTTCGCGGACGGATGGATGTCTGGGCATCCGCTCACACAAGATGGAAAGGCGGATACTCTCTCGCGTTCAAGCGCGACACCGAAGGATTCTCGCCGAATCAAGCGCGTCGGATTCCCCGCACCCTCTGGTATGTTGACTTGTGATACTGCGGATGACGGATACGCGTCGTTCAATCGGAAGGCATTGGAGTACGGGTACACTGTTTTCGCGTTCGCCGCTCCGAAGCAGGAAACCCCGACAAGCGGATGGAAGACGGTTTTTGACGCCGAGGGAAGTGTGCAAACATGCTTCGGACCTCCCACTAAGGGTGCTCGCAAGCGGTTTTCGGGCGTTGTGAACCTTGCAACGCTCCAAAATCGGCGCACGATCAGAACGCTCATCTGGACGGCGGAGTTGAAGACGCGCATCGCGAATTCGGCCAAGCGTGACTTGCCGCGCGAGACGATCGTTTCGGGTGTTCGCCTCATTGCTCTTACTCTACGTCTCGCAAGGCTTCGCGTCAAGGGGGAACAAATTATGTTGGCGGCGCTTGGTGCGGCGCTTGCCTGACGCAAGGTAGCAAAGTTTCAAACGGCGCGCCGAGGGGAAACCCAGAGCGCGCTTTTTCTTGCCCATCGCATGACGCTTCGCGTTAGACGCCGCGCGTAAAAACGCATGACGCAGCGCGCGTAGACTTGGACCGCCGATTCAACGGGAGGGTAGGCATCGGCGCATCGGACGCAGGGACGGACATCGTCGAAAGTAGCCTATGATGACAAGGTAAAGTACGGGAAGTGTATCTCGTTGCGGCGCAAGGGGATACACTTCGTGAACGATACCCGACGAAAGGCAAGAATCGGTCGGTGCGGGGCTTGTCAAAAACCCGAACAGAACCCTAACAGGCGGCGCCAGGCCACCAATCATCTTTTTAACTTTTCCAATCGAACACTCATTCTCACAACTCGCCACAATAACGAAGCTCAATATTACCTAATCGAAGCCGCAACGAACCACACTCAAGCAGCGTATACCGCTGATAATAGCATTGCGCCTATCGTTTTATCACAACATGCTATCGACCAATTATCACAAAAGAAGGTACGGGAGCGCCGATATTGAGTACCTCCGGGGGGCTCGGATCTTTTGGAGGGGCACTCGGACCCAGAAGATAGCTCATCCCCGCAAACCCAGGCCCCAGGCCGATCTCCGGGGTTAGGGTGGGAGTGTAGTAGTACACCGGTCGGGAGCCCTAACCATCCGCTGGAACGCCTCAACATCGCCCAGAAACGCCTAAAATGACACGAATGAAACGGAAAACCACCCTAACGTTAGGGTACTGTTAGGCTAACAGAACCCTAAACCCGGCCACTTTAGGGTACTGTTAGGGCCCAACACCTTACTTTACCACCTTAGACGGCACTCACAGTTAGGGTCGGTTAGGGCGGTTCGTCTCAAGACCTAACTACAAGGGGCATAGGGACTTAGGAAAAAGGGAAAAATCAGGAGGTTATGTTTTTTTGAAGTACCTAATATCGGCGTTGTTTCACTACCTATTGTGAACTATCATGTTGTGATACAGCGCCACCAGAGACAGCCATAAACCCCTTCCACCAAAACGCGGGGCTGGCCGCAGCAATTCTCACAGAGTATAAGAATCGCGTGTACGAGCCGAGCCTTGGAGCAAATGGTGGTTGGGGTCCGGGAAGAAAACCAGCAATCCTGTACTCTCTCAAGGACGGAAACAAGCGAATACCCTTTATCAACATCGCACGCCGCCCGCAACCCACCACAGCGCGCTCCACCGAACTCGAGCCCCAGTACATCCCCAGTTCATTCCCAGGCTACGACGCCATCCCCGAGATGGAACACAGAGCGTGCAGGGCTCTCAGAGACTCCTTCGACCCGCTCCTTATAACGGAATGGGACCAAAGAATTGAAGCCTACGACACGCACAAAAAGGCACACCTACGCTTAGCGTCTTTGACGTACACAACGTGGAAAGAACGAGGCAACACGTTCTCTTCGATCGCGGGGATTCACACTCACAATCGCTTCGTTGAAACCGACGACGGCCCCGAAGAACAAGCCGCGATACCGCGATTTAAGTGCAGCGTCGAGGATTGCCACTGGGGAACTGCGCCCAGTAGGAGCCTCGAACACCCCTTCCCACTACGCCCAACCATCTACTGTCAGTACCATCTTAAGAAAAGGTCGGAGGTCGCCTTGGGTAGCGTCTATAAGAACCACCTGCCGCCAGAGTTGGTGAAACACGTCACCGACATCATCAACAACCCCGACGGCATGAGCGCGCGCGAGGAGCTTGCTACTGCCAAAGCGATCACCGCCACCCTCATGAGAAGTTTCACTTCGAATGAGGGTGACTTCGACGACCCCAAGAAAGCCGCCTTCATGGTGCAGATGCTCGACAAGGTGACGAACATCGCCGAGAAGCAGGCCCGAATCAGCGAGAAGCAGGACACCAAGCTGAACTACAAGCAGGTTCTCGTACTCATCAGCGCCACCGTCGAGAAGGTCCTTCAGGTGTTGGGTAAGAACGACGACCCCAAGCACTTGTTCCTGACGGTGCTGCCGGACCTCCCTTGGCCCGCAGGTGTCGCCAAGATCACGGGCGCCGAGGGTCTAATCGGGCGCAAAGGCGAGTTGATCCTGCCGCAGAAGCCAGCGGAAAAGAAGCTAATCATTGACGCAGAGTTCGAGGGGCTGGATAGTACCCCGCGAGAGCAAGCCAAGCCGATCCTCGAGCCACACGAGTACGCCCCCTTGGTTCCGAGAAGTATGATCGCCGGGGCGGCCGACTACGTGCCGAGGATCGAAAAGTGGCGATGCCCGGACGACAACTTCATCTTGTATGAGGACGTAGACGTACCGAACACGAGTCCTGTGGAACTGCTCTGAGTAACTTTTTACGAAGAGCAGTTATACTGCAATCGCGACCTGAACATAATAGGTGCCGATGTGTTAGCAGCCGGTAAGTGGGTACAAGACGGGCCGACGGCCAAGGAGGCTGCGCGCACTGCGCCGCTGGCGTCCCTGTTCAGGGCGCTGCAATTCGAGAGCCGCTTCGGAGGACACACGAGAGAGCCCTTTTCGGTGCTGCACCACACCCTTTGGGGTGCCGAAGCACTGCGCGCGGACGGGCAAGCGCCGGAGATCGTGGACACCTGGCTTCTGCACGACTTGCACGAGGTTATCACGAAGGACGTTCCGCGACACGTAAAGTGCGCTTGTATGAAGCAGATAGGCGACTTCTTCGACGAAGGTGTGAAGGGCCGCACAGACCTGCACACCAAGGAACTCCTTCCAAGCGCGATCAAGAATCTGGACCAGACCATCATCGCTGAGGAAGTATTTCAGTTCGGCCTTGAGGGATGGGGTAAACTTCCCGAGAGCGCAGAGGCGCCGCGCCCGGCGGTGATCTCAGCCATCAAGAAAGTGTGGCGGTACGCCAGCAAAGGACGCACACAAGCGTTCGGCGCCAAAACACAGGCCCCGCAGAGAATTGCGGAGTGGTTGACTGGGAGCAACCAGTCGCGTATAAAGGGCTTCGAGTGGGTGCTGGAAGGACTACAGTTCACCGAGATAATGTAAGAACTTGTTCGCACATTATCTCAGCAAACCGGAGCTAACAGAACGATGTCAGAAGCAGCAACACGCACCTGGCCCCCGCAGGGATTCAGCTACGGCAACCGCATGTTGTCGGGGAACATGGAACGACACCCGGTGCTGCCGAAAGATGAACGCACGGTCGAGAAGATTCAGGCCGCGCTGATCGAGAAGAAGCGGCTAACGGTGCCGGACGTCATCCGCCACGACGTCTGCACCAAGAGAACCCTTCTCGGCATGAGCATCGCCGAAACCCTTCTACTCGCGAAAAATTTCAAGCCGTACGGTAGGTTGTTCTGCGCCGCCTGCAAGAACTACTTTCCGCTGGAGTCCTTCACCTGGGCAGAGGATGGGCAGAGGATCGCATGACGCGCGAAGAGATGGCAAAGGTCATGGAGAAGGTCTTCGCTGAGTGTACAGCCCTCCGCGGGGCGGGGCAGAAAGAGTACGCGCACCGAGATGACAACGCCTTCGCGAACTTCGAGCGCGTCGCCGAGCGCATGGGGATCAGTCGCGAATCGGCGCTGATGGTGTACGCCGAGAAGCACCTCGACGGTATCCACTCGTACATCCAAGGACACAAGAGCCAGCGGGAATCGGTCACGGGCCGGATCAACGACGTGATTGTGTATATGTGCCTGCTGCGTGGGATGGTCGAGGAGAGCACTGAGCCTAAATCAGAGAGGGCTGCCAACTACAACAAAGACGGTTATTGCTGGAACTGCGTGGAAGATGTGCATTCTGGTTGTTTCAAGGATGGATGCCAATGCAGGCCCTGCTCGAGGTTAAAGTAGTCATGAAAAAGTACCACGTAGCCTGGGTTCCCGCATGCATCTGCCCTTGCACGAAGATACCCGACAGGCCAAACGCCCTTAGCCTGGGATTCAACCAGGCGAAAGAGATCGAGGCCGACACCAAAGATGGTCTCGAGTTGCCGCAAGGCACCGGGTTCCGTAGTATCAAGTGCTGTAACTGCGGCAAGGACACGCAATACTCGCTCATGTTCGTGTTCCAGAAGATTGACCGATACGGAGCGGCGGCGCTGAACACTGTGCGTGACGACTTTCTAAACCCTCGCGGGTGGGTGCTTGCGGGCACGGTCGAAGCGCACACAACCTCAAGCTACGGACTGAACTAATGAACGCCGCCGCTCGCGCGCAGTGCCCGCACGATAACTTCCTCAGCGCTGAAAGCCCCTGGAACGGCGAGAAGTACGGGCTGCTCTACTGCGACGCCCCTTGGAAGTACGGCAACTACACCGACAAGGCGCACGGCGCAGCAGCAGCGCACTACGCGGGTATGACCGTCGAGCAGCTTGCGGCGTTGGACATTAGCCGCTACGCAGCGGACGACGCTACGTTGTGCATGTGGGCGACGTGGCCGAAGCTCGATGAAGCCATGAAGCTCGGGGAGGCGTGGGGATTCCGGTACATTACCGGGTTCCCGTGGATCAAGTATGTACCGAGTTACGCTGACGCAATCAACGTCACCGACCCTAAGACTGGAACCCAATACTTCCATGTCAAGCAGGGGTGCGGTTTCGTCGTTTATCAGTGTTCCGAGCCCCTTCTGTGGTGGCGACGCGGCGACCCAAAGCGAGACGAAGATTTTGTTAAGCAGGTGGGGCTCCTCACTGGCATGGACCAGCGCACCTTCTGGGCACCAATCGGCCCTCACTCTCGCAAGCCCCCTGAATTGAGATGGCAGCTCGGCAGGGAATTCGCGAGCAAGTCCAAGCTGGAACTGTTCGCGAGAGAGTTCTGCCCCGGCTGGACGTCGTGGGGCGCAGAGATCGGGACAATCCTTAGCAAGGACGGAGTTCACTATGTTGATCCAACCCGCGCCCGAGAAGGGCAAGGTGCATTTCCCGACATGCCAGTTGAAGAACTGCTTGGCAAGGTCCGACCTTGAGTACACGTCGGTCATGTACCCCCGACTGACGATTGGGTTCATGAGGGAGAACACGGACCCTTTCGACTTCCGCTTCGGGCAAATGGGCAGCGAGATGATGGAGATGCGCGCGGCGCTCGCCATCTGCGTAGCGTGCCGGAAGGACCACAGGAAGGTTCACCGGATTAAGCACCAGCTTGCAACGAAGCTGATCCAGCAGGCGAAGGCGCGCGGCGACAAGAAGTTCATGGTCCTCGATAACCTCATCGCGCTGGTGTGGGAGTCGAACCCGGAGCAAGGACCGCCCGCGCCTCCGCCGGGTGTTGAGATGGAGTTGACGTTTGGGGAGGAGAAGCCCAAGTGACGAGCGACGAAATTGCCGAGAAGTGCGGCCTCGAGCCGCCGGAGCAGTTCAGGATCAACCAGGAATGGAAGAACGTGGATGCTTTCTCCATCCACGGAGCCCTTGGGCCGGAGACGCCCCGTACCACCACTACGCGCGACGTGCTGTTTCGTCGCACTGGACGGACCACCGAGATCGCCATAGCAGCCGCCGCTGCGATCAGCGAAGGCGTAGAAGTAGTCATCAAGGCGCCGAACTTCAAACGACAACAGAGACTTGCTCTGCGAGTTCAGGCGCTGTGCAGGCAGGCCGGAATCCCCTTCGAGGGGAAGATTCTCGGCGACTCTATGGGCAGGCACCGCGCCGTCGCGTTCTCGGATCACCCGTAGGCGATGTCATGCCCGGCCATCCAATTCAGCACCAGCAAGATAACGCTGCACGCTCGGCAGAGCTTGCTCGTCAACAGCCCCGCACGCTTCACGGTCGGGACGTGCGGACGCAGATTCGGGAAAACGCTTGGGCTTCTTATCAAGCTGGCGAAAACGGCGTGCAAATTCCACCCGCGCTCCAACGTGCTCTACTGGTGGTGCGCGCCCACATACGCGAGAGCGGTCAAGGCATTTGAGGAGTTTGAGCGGGCCATGCGCGCAGTTATCGCGCGCAGCGCCCGCGACGACTACTCCATCACCCTTCTCAACGGAGTGCGTCTTGAGTTTGTTTCGCTCAAGGAGTGGGGCAATCGTAAGGGCGATGGCCTTGACGGTGTGGTTTTTGACGAAGCGGCCCGCTGCCCGGCGGCTGCATGGACGGAACTGGTTGCCCCCGCATTGATGGACAAGAAGGGATGGGCGGTGCTCATCTCTACTCCGTGGGGCCGTAACTGGTTTTACCGAGAGTACATGAAGGGTGTTGCAGGGAGCCCCACGAATGATCCTACATATGCCGCGTACCGATTCCCGTCCTCCGACAATCCTTACCTTGACCTCGAAGAGATCGAGGCGCTGCGTCGTAGTCTACCCGAAGATACGTTTCGACAGGAAGTTCTGGCGGAGTTCTTGGTTGACGGGGCCGGGGTATTTCCAGGGATACTTAACCTGGTGCCGACACACGAGGAGCTTATCCGTGGTTTTGGAATCTTAGGCTGCGTGCACAAGCCCGTTAGGTCGTACATTGGAATAGACCTCGCGAAGCATCAGGACTTCTCCGTCATTCATGAGGTGGGGGTGTACGATGGTGTTCGGGCACAAACCATTACCTGGGAGCGATTCACGCAGGTTGATTGGAAAGTCCAAGAAAAACGAATCATCGAGGCTGCTCAGAAGAACAATGCCAAGGTCTCCATTGACTCCAGCGGAGCAGGAGACCGAATCTACGAAGAATTGCGTGACCAAGGGGTTGATGTATTTCCTGTGAAGTTCTCATCACCGTCGAACCGCCAGCAACTCTACAACAACTTGAAGCTCGCGATCTCCAAGGGCGTCTTCTCGATGCCTAAGTGCGAAGCCACTAAGGTCTTCTGGGACGAACACGAGTCCTTCGAGTACCAACTCACCGATGGCGGTAAGCTCACAATGGGGCCGCCGGATGGGGAGCATGACGACTCTGTAGCCGGCGCGGCGCTCGTTGTTCACGCGATGCTTCGTGATTCCAAGAACGGAGATTTCAGTGAGTTTGAGGCCAAGAATCAGATAAAAATAGTTAACGATCTTGCATCAATTCCTCGGGAAGTGCTTAATATACAATTAGACGCGATCAACGGAGCGGACCCCAATAGTCCGTTCGCAGGCGGATTCCACTCGCCGTTCTCTGGCGGACAATTCTTCGGGGGTTCCGATGGGGATGTATACTGATATCCGCAGGATTCTCGCCAACGCGGTTGGCCGCCCCATTCCACGCCAGAAGCCTCTCTCCAAGAAAGAAGCCCGCAAGATCACCCAGCAGGGGGACCTCGCGCCGCTACGCATTGGCGGCGAGTACGAGGAACCCGAGCTTGGGATGCTCGTCAAGCAGCTCTACTACGAGGGTCGTGGAACTGAGGTCGCATTTCCCGTCAAGACGGAAGCGTTCGGCCCCTACAACCCCGCCCACGTACCGCTGTGGGTTTTGAAGATGATGCGTCGTGATTTCGCGATCAAGCTCGCGAGCGGCGCGTTCTTCGGCCCGTTGTTGAACTCTGACCGCTACTACCTTGAGGGTGGCGATCCGAAGACGCGAGGACTCACGGAGTTTTACACGCGCCCCCTGCTTCCGAAACTGCTTCGTACGGGATTGCAGAATGCAGCGCACTTTGGTTTCCAGGCGCACGAGATCGTCTTCGACGAAGCCAAGCCCACAATCTCCTTCAATACGGACGGCGGCGGGTCCACGCAGCTCCGCAACGCGATCATCCCGAGAGCGTTCAACGATCTCGACCCCGAGATGGTCGAGTTGTATTTCGACCAGGATACTGGCAAGTTCGAGGGCATTGAAGCCGGTTTGTATGCTGCGCACAGCAGCATGATGCAGCTCGACGAGCCTAAGTTTCTTCCAGCCACGAAGATTTTCCTCACCACGTACGGACTCGAGTTTGGCAAATTCCGAGGGAACTCATGGCTCGTATCCGCCTACAACCCGTGGTGGTGGAAGAACGTCGGCTACCTGTACTGGGGGCGTTTCCAGGAGCGCCTGGGGATGGGTGTGTACGTGGGACGCGCGCCCAACGAGAAGCGAATGACCCCTGGTGGCGTTTTTCAACACTGTATCAACATGGTCACTGGACTACTTCTCCAGCTTCGGCAGGGCGGGGTTATCACCCTCCCACACGAAACCGATGACAAGGGGAATCAGAAGTTCGGTGTTGAACTTCTTGAGTCGAAGAACGATGGCGAAGGCTTCAAAAAGTGGATCGACCACCTCACCATCTCTGTGATGCGTGGGTTGATGATCCCTGATCGCCTCGTGATACAGGATGGCGCAGGCTCCTTCGCCGGGCAAGAGGCCACGGCAGAGCAGTTCTTCGCCATTCAGGAAGCTACGGTTGACGATACTTTCCTTGAGGCGTACAATCAGCAGGTAGTGGCGCCGATCATTCGTTACAATTATGGCAGCGGCGCTCCGGTCCCGCGCTACGTCGCGGCGCCACTGAATCCCGCGATTCGCAAGAACTACTTCGACCTCATCAAGGGAATGCTTACGGTCCCCGTGAAGCAGAGCAAGGAAGCGGCGCCGAAGAAGAAGGCGGTCGGTGTGGGGGTTTCGCTCTCCGCAGGTCAGATGCCGCCCACGCCTTCGCACCCGGTGGGGGCGCCAACGAGAATCGGAGATGCTCCGGCGCTCAAGGCTCCGGACACTACGAAGCCTGTGGGACACCCAGACAACCCGCTACCCGAGGCGCCGCCTCCGAAGGAGGAGTACACCCTTCAAGGCACGCTCGACGTCGTGCGTATGGCAAAGAACTTGGCGTTGCCGATTCGCCCAGAGAGCGAGTGGCTTCAGACCGACTCGGCCCCTCCTCAACCGCCAAATTCTGTAGGAAAAAATGTAGGGTTTGCCGAAGACCCCTCCATGTCCGATAAAGAGAAGCATGGCGAGCGAAGTCCCACAGGGACCAGATTGTCTGTCGCGGAGTTTAAGGAATTGATGCCGGACGCCGCAGAGCGTGCTAAGCATGAGACGCACTTGCATTTGAATGTAGAGGGTGCTCAGGTGCAGGCGCCTGCTCCTGTGGTGATTCCGGCTCCGCAAGTAGTGGTGCATAACCAGCAAGACGCACAGCCCGCCCCTACAATTCCAGCAGCGGTGAACAATATTACAATTCATGCACCAAAGCCCGTGATTATTCCTGCTCCGGAAGTGACAGTAAATAACGCACCCGTCCTTGAAGTTAAGCTCCCACCGCCGCGAGATCGTAGGGCTGTCGTCACGAATCATTCCGACGGTACTCAAACGGTTGAGATTACTACACCCGCCCCGTCGCAGGAGTAGCGCAGCATGGCCGCCTACACGACTGTCCGCGCTGGTAAGTGGTCCGACACCGTCGCCGGTGTCACCCCGTGGTCCACCGCTGGCGTGACTCCCGGTGAGGGCGACACGGTCATACTCACGCATGAGGTGACGGTCGACGGGACGTACATCATCGGGTCGGACCCTGCGAGCCAGACAGGTACAGCCGCGATTGCGGTCAACAGCGGCGGTACGCTGAAGGCTTCGAGGACCGTGTCGAGCAAGCTCACCTGCAAGGGGCCGCTCGCGATCAACAGCGGCGGAACTCTCGACTACGGCCTCACGAGCGACCGAATCCCGGCAGCCTATACGGCCGAAATCGTCGTGAATTATTCAGCCTCGCTCGCGGCTGATAAATTCTGGATACAAGCCGGGTTCACGACGACATTCACCGCCGTCCATATGAACGGTGCGGTCAAGACGCCGTACGCCGCGCTCGTAGCCGATGCAGCCGCCGCTCAGAAGGTCATCCGCGTCGTCCTGCCGCTCGGCGCGACGGACTGGTCGGTCGGCGACGTTGTCGGCGTCTCGCCCTCGGACGTGGGCGGCGTGAACCGGCAGGACTGCTCGGCGATCACGGCCATCACGCTCGTGAGCGGCACGACCTACGACGTGACGCTGACGACCAATTTCACCTACGCGCACGCGACGGGCTGCTACGCCACGAACCTCACGCGCAACGTCGCGATCACGGCGTACTCCTCGACGGTGGGTAGCTCCGGGCTCGTGGTTCGCGCGCAGAGCGGGCAAGCAACGGCGTCGGTGACGCTCTCGTATGTGGAGTTCAGCACGGGCGGGGGGTCGACGAGCGTCACGACTCCGCTCCAGTTGCTGACGGGCTTAGTATTTGCGACGGGGTCGAATCCGTGGGGGACGATCGAAGGGCTTGCGGTGAGCGACGTGCGGAAGGATGGCACGGCGCAGACCAACAACAACGCCTTGTATGGCGGGTTCGCGCTCGGGAATGGCACCGCTGGAATGGCGACTGCGGCCACGCTGACTGACTGCGTCGTGCATTTAAAGACAACGCTCCGGGCGGCGTTCGTTTTCGCGTCGGGTTCAGCCGGCATCCTCGTGCGGTGCGTAGTCACAAACACCAGCAACGGCTTCCTGGCGTCCAACGGATCAGCCGCTACCGGCGCCGTGCTCACGGACTGTCGAGCGTATGGGTGCTCAGCGGGGCTCCAGAATATCTCAGGAATCGGCGTCACCGTCACGGGAATGGTGATTGACGCCTGCACGCGAGCCATCGATGCGAGATCGGGCACGATGTCCTTTACAGGGACGATCTTCCCGACATTCGGACAGGTGTCAGGGACGACTGGATACCTGAACTACGCAATACAAGGCGCCGTCAACGATCTGGACTTCACCGGCACGACCTGGCCGAGCGCGGCCATCGCGACGCGCAACGATGTCAGTTACCTGAACCAGAACAACGCCGCGATCATCCGCTACTACGCAGATGGCGGCGACACGACGATTCAGCAGGAACTGACGAACAAGGGCGCTTGCACGCGCGACAACTCGACCGTGAATCGCGGCAAGTCGTCGATCCGCCTCGAACCCACAGTCGCCTCGACCGCCCGCACGAAGACGATCACGTTCATCGGCACGAGCGGCGTGGCGTTCACGATCATCGGTTACTACCGCTACGACGCGACGTTCGACGGCGGCCTCGTGACGCGGCCGAGCGCCACGCTCTCGGGGGTCGGCTGCACGGCGACCGCGACGGCGACCAGTTCCGCCCTCGGCGCGTGGGAGAAGTTCACGCTCACCGACACGCCGTCGAGCACCGGCACGGTGACGCTGACGCTCTCCTCGGGTACGACCACGGTGACGACCGGCAAGGTCTACTTCGACGGGCTCCCCGATGGCCGCTTCACGCAGTTCTGCCGCCACTACGGCTACACCTTCGACGTGACGAACATCCAGCGCACGACGGATTCGTTCATCACGACTGCGACCGAGGCGACCGTCGCGGCGTACACCGGCATCGCGATCAACCACTCGACGAGCACGCTGACGATCACCGTCGCGCACACGCTCAAGGAGATCTACGACTACTGCAAGTACAACCTGTGCCTCTCGGCGAACCACGCCTATGCAGACTTCTTCACGACGGGCGATGGCGTCAACTTCACCTGTAACTACAACCTGTCGATCGACGGCGTGGCCGTCACCGGCACCGCGTCCACGCTGACCGTCCTCACCGGAAAGACAGCGGGCGTGATCAACTCCGGCTCGCTCGTCTCCGCTCGCATCATCTCCGTCACCTCGGGCGACACGGGCTCCGTCGTCGTCTCGTCGATCCCCGCGGGCACCTCGCTCGCGCTCTACGACAACAGCGGAACGCAGCAGGTTTACACGTCGTCGCCGGGGACGACGTACACGCGCTTCATGACGTTGCCCGAGACGGGAACCTGGAAGTGCATTTTGAAGAAGCCAGGCTACGACCCGCAGATCGCGAGCTTCGACGCGAACTCACTCGTCTCGATCGTGGCCGCGTTCAACGAGAAGATCGCGCCGTCTGGATCGTCGGAGTACACGGCGTCGTCCTCGGCGCTGCTCGACGTGACGTTCACGGGGACGACGCAGGGCAACATCGACATCGGTGAGGGCACCGTCACCTATCAAGAGGTCTTCGACGAGTGCGAGGTGGCAATGGCGACGAGCGCGGGGATGACCTGGCTCGCGGCGTCGTTGAGCGAAGTGGCTAAGTTCTCCAGCTTCGGCGGGAACTACGTCTTCCTGCCGACCAAGTGGCGGCTGCGCCGGAGGGCGGCTGGCAATGTGAACGCCACGCTCGGCGCGTTCGCGATCTCGGCGGACGGGACACCAACGGACTCGACGAACGGCAGCGTGGCGTACCTGACGAGCGACACGGCTACGCAGGTCGCGGCGGCGGTGATGGCGTATGTCATCGAGACGGGCTCGACCATGCTCCAGACACAGCAGCGCATGGCGGCGAAACTGTGCGGGAAGAACCCCGGCGCCGGGACCGACGTTGAGACGTTCAAGGGGATCGGCATCGAGACGCTGCGGATCACGGAGAGCGTTACCGCTTCCGGCGAGCGTACAGCGGTGGCGTTCTCGTGAGGTCGCTGGGCGCGAGGACGTTCGCGGCGAGGACGTTTCGGGCGAGGACGCTGCATGGGCCTGTCCCTGTACCTGCGCTCGACGCTGGCGGGGGGCGCCGAAGACCTTACGCAGCAAAGCCAAAACCTCAGAAGAAAAATCTATCAAAGATTGTAGAAAAAAGACCGCCAAGCCCTACACCACTTACACTTTTGCTCGATGATGAGTACTATTGGTGAAATTTTTTTACCTAACTTGACATCTTAACTGCGGACTTACATACTGTGGATATGGCGGGTGCAACGAGCGAATCGCGTTGGAAGAGTGTGTACGCCTCGGCCTACGCGAAATTCGGAAGCGAGGAGCGGGCGCGAGTGATCGCGAACGCCGTTGCATTCAAGCTGCCTGCGCCGCGCGCAGCGGAGACGGTTGACGCTTTCTACTTCTCGGCGCAGCTCCCATTCGCCCCGAAGCACGACGAAGTTACGTGCCCGGAGTGCATGTCGAAGAAGCCGTGCGACAAGTTGGGGTTGGCGAAGCCGGTTCTCCCTGCGGGCTGCTACAAGCACCCTGGCACCGGGAAGATGATGGAATTCCCGGCAGCAGAGCTTGAGGCTATTGCCGCCGAGTCCAACAAATACATCAAGAACGGCAATCAATGCTCGTTCCCCAACGAGCATGACGGTAAGCCTGACGAGAACCTCGGTTGGTGGGCAGCTAAGTTTTTCGTAGCGGACGCTCCCGACCCGCGTGATCCCAGGATGTCGGTGCCGTGGATTTGGGGAAAGGTCAAGCCTACGGCCTTGGCCGCGACGCAAATTGCGTCTGGCGCCATTAAGTATATTTCCCCTGCCATTCGTGGCGGATGGGAAGACTCATTGGGTAACAAATACGGCCGTCACATCTACCACGTAGCGGCCACCATGTACCCTGTCATCCCAGGACAGGGCGGTTTCGAGCGTGTCGAGCTTTCCGTCGGCGATACGCGGCGAGTGTTCGCAATCAACAGTTTCCAGCTTCAAGGAGAGTCGCGCATGTTCTCGAAGAAGATTGCGCTCGCGCTCGGGCTGCCCGAAGGTGCGAGTGAGGATGAGTGCCTTTCGGCCATCGCTGTGGCTCCGAAGGAGGACGAGAAGCTCTCGGCCGCCATCGGCTCGCTCGAGAAGGCCAACAAGTCCCTTCAGGAGTCGCTCAGCGCTGAAAAGAAGCAGCGCCGCAGCGAGTACCTTTCGACCGTCGTCCAGCGCGCGACCGACTTCGGCGCCCCGCTCGAGGCCGAGAAGGTGAAGCAGATCGAGGAGCTTCTCGACGCGGACCAGGAGAAGGCTGCGCGCACCGTCGCAGCCAGCTTCCTTTCGGTCGCGGAGAAGTTTGGCACGAAGCGCGGCGCCAAGGTTCCTCACACCGAGGGTGACGTCGGCAAGGGCAAGGCCGCCACGGACGCGGACAACAAGAAGCGCCAGGACAACGAGCTTCTCTCGAGCAAGAAGCAGCTCGAGGCGCTCGGCTTCAAGGTCAAGGTGGAGAGCGGAGAGGTCGTGGTGCTCTCTGCTCCGGGCGACAGCGAGTAGCAAAACCCGGAAGTAGCGTCAGGGCTGCGTAGGCTCCGACAAGAAAATCGTAGTAAGGAGATAACCAATGGGCCGTTTCGGACGTCTTCCGGGCGTGGTGTCCATCGAGAAGGACCCGCCCCTCATCTGCAAGAGTGAGCACAACAAGCACCTCGCGAAGTCGATCGTCATCGACAGCGCCGTGCGCGACTCGCGCTCGACACCGACGACGCGAATCCAGCCGGGCATGGCGCTCGGTCTGGTTACTTCGACGGGCCGATACATCGAGGCCAACGGGTCCGGCGCGGACAAGATGGTCGCGGCTACGACGACTTCGCTCATCGCGATTTCGGCGTGGAATACCGGCTCCAAGACCTTCAAGTGGAAGTACAAGGGAGGCACGGAGAACACGGTTACCGGCGGCACGGCCGACACGGCCGCGCAGATGATCACCGACCTCAACGCCGACGCTGCGTTCAAGAACGACCTGATCGCGGCGGCTGGCGTCGCAGCGAACACCGTGAAGATCACGGCGCGGCGCGCGGGCGTTGACGAGTGGTTCGAGATCACGGCGGGCACGGTTAACGACGTCGGCGGTACTGGCGCGACGTTCGTGAGCAACACGCAGTATGCCGGGACGGACCCTGACATCGTGGTGCTCGCCGACGACCAGTTCGTGGACCTGATCGACACGAACGGGACGGCGGTCCACGCTTCGGCGCGCGGCCTCCCGTCCGGCGACTTCGAGTCGAGCCACATCGTGAAGATGGACGCTCACGCGAAGGCCGTGCTAAAGAAGAACGGGTCGTTCTTCCGGTAGGATGTAATTAGAACGTAGAGAAGTTCTTCTCTACGTTCTAAAGCAACCAGGCGCCGGTAGCTCGGAGAATGAGCACCCCGTGGATAGCGGGGAGGTCGCAGGTTCGAGTCCTGCCTGGCGCTCCAAACAAAGTGTAGTACGCGGATCGCGCGTAGCGGTTCGCGGGGTGAACCTAACCAAACTTCCCGCAAGAGCGGGAGGAAAGTGACATGAATCTCGAAGAGGCATTCTCCCCGCGAACGCTCGCCAAGACGGTCGAGCTGTACCGCGACCACGCGGCGAAGGCGCAAAAGCTCCAGGGTCTCTTCCGCGAGGACTCGTCGGACGTTTCCGGCGACCTCGTGGAGTGGGACGAGATCCAGTACCCGAGGGGACTCGCGCCTTTCGTGGACGGCGACTCGCCCTCGATCCGCAAGAAGCAGCTCAAGAAGACGAAGCGCAGCACCACGATCGCGCACGTCAAGCTGAACAAGCACATGGGCGGCCGCAAGCTGTTCATCACGGAGAACGCGCCCGGCGAGCTTCAGCCGAACGCGAGCGCCGTCATCGCCCGCGAGATCGCGGACATGGTGAACTGTGTTCTTCGCACAAAGGAGTGGATGGCCTCCAAGGCGTTCACGGGCAGCATCGTCATCAACGACACGAACGTCGAGGACAGCGAGCTGGCCTTCACCGTGACGTACGCGGTGTCTACCTTCACGCCGACGACCTCGTGGGCGCTCGCAGCGACTGCGGTCATCTCCAGCACGGACGAGCTTCCGAGCCTCAAGGGTTCGTACTCGGACGACACCGGCGAGGAGATCGAGCGCCTGATCTTCAACCGTAGCGTCGAGACGGCCCTTCTCGGCAACACCGAGATCAAGGACTGGGCCGCCAAGACCGACCGCGGCGTGTCGATCATGGAGCTGGGCCGCATCCAGACGGCGGGCGGAATTAGCTGGGAGAAGTACGACAAGTCGTACAAGCCCACGGGCGGGGCGATCACTCCGTTCATCGCTAACGGATACGCGATCTGCCTTCCCGGTGCCTCGGTTTACGGCGAGTACCTCGTGTACGCCGTCGGCCAGGGCCTGATTCCGAAGTCGGCGATCGGTGCGACGAGCGACGGTCTGGTGGGGATCGCGCCCCCTGGTATCTACCAGTACGCGATGCTCACCGACGAGCCTGTCGGGGTGAAGCTGTTCGTCGGGTGGTCGGGCTTCCCGATCATCAAGTACCCCAACATCGTCGTCTACGCGAACTGCTTCGGCGGCGCTCAGTCGTAGGAATCCCCGGTTGCGCTTGGACAGGGGCCGCCGGGGATAGCCCTGGCGGCCCCTGTTTCTTACGGAGACGACAATGGGATTCGCTCGAGATACGCCGATCACCGACGACGACGACCTTTTCGACATCGCCTTCGAGCAGGAGATCACAAACGCCCTGCGGCAGACGGGCGAGACTACGTTCGTCAAACTTCACACGGCGGCGGTGAACTTCCTGATCCGCGACCTGCCGATCAACATCGACGCGACGCTGGTGACCAACACTTACGACTTCAAGTTCGAGCTTGTCTACTGGATTCTCAAGACGCTCTACTTCGGCGAGGAGCCGGACGCGCTCGGGCGCCGCACGAAGTTCGACGAGTACACCAAGCAGTACGAGAAGCAGGTCGCCACGCGCCGCTTCTTGATGACCGATGGGTCCGTTCTCGGAGGAAACGGTCAGAGCAGCGGCCTGCCCATGATTGCCAATCACGACTCCGCCGCGTACTTCCCCGGCATGGAGAGTGGTGGGCCTGACGAGAACGATCGCACGTATCTCGTTCGCGACCCGCTCAATGGAGTTGTGAGCCGCCCGAGGACGTAATGACCGAATCTGAGTACCGAAGAGAGCGAAAAGCCCTTCTGACTCAGTGGGCCATCTACACCCAGAACGCCAATGCAAAGCGCCTTCTTGAGGGTGTGAAGCTCAACAAGACTACGGGGCGCCCGGCAGGACGCATGAAGGGTCTTGCGAAGTTCACCCTCAAGCTAAAGGCGTATCGAAAGCAACCCTCTACAATTGGGTACGCAACAGGCGCCCTGAAAGCGTCCCTTCAAAGGCGCTCGAACATAATAGTTAGAAAGTATAAGGGCGACGGCGAGGAGTGCGAGATCCTCATTGAGGATGAACTGAAGACGCGACTCGACGCTTTTGAGTCTGCGCGTTCTTGGACGCCGACTACAAAAGAAGCGTGGTGGCTGACTTTCAGGTCGGTGGAGATGGCGCAGACTACGAAAGAAGCGCACATTAACTTCCTCGACGCGAAGATGAAGCGCCCAGCAAGGCCGTTCTATGGGCGTACGGCCAGGGTGGACGAGTGGTTGCGGAAGGCGCTCGTCGCTTTGAAAGAGCACTTCGGCAAGGACGCTTTCAGGGCGATGGTCAAGAAGGCAAATAAAAAGAGGGGGCGCTGAGTGTTTTCCTGGATTATACTAAGCGTAATAGTTCCCCTCACCATCGCTCTATTCGTCGGCAAGTGCATGAGGTGGTGCGATGGTCGCTGAGTACGACCCGAAGCGATACAACTACTGCCGCGAGACGGTCGCGATCCCGCCCGGGACCGTCGTCGAGGAGTGCAACTTCGCGCAGACCGACGCAGGCACAGCCGCGATCCTCTGCGACGGCCCGCTCGTCTTCCGCGAGTGCAACCTAATCAACTGCCTTCTCGACCCACGTTGGACGCTCGAGGGCTGCAACACGGCACAAGTTCGGTTTGTCACGAAGACCGACGCCAAGGCCGCCTTCGAGCCAGCCGAGGTTTCGCGCCTGCAAGTTCTCTCCGAAATACTCACTGCTGACGAGTGGGCGAAGATCGAGCCGTTGATCACCGCGCCACCCACGGAGTCGACGGACACCGAGTTCATCTGTTCGCACCCAGAACAGCTCGTGGGGAAGGTGTAGCGCATGGCCATCGCGAACGAAACGTATTGGGAGGTTCGGGGCGGGGCGGGGAGCGACACGAACGGCGGCGGGTTCGCTGGGAACGGCGACCTCTCGACGCTGGCCGCCCCAACCGTGACAGGCTCGAGCACCGGAGGCACGGTCGCGGCGGGTACATACTACACGGTGGTCTCGTACATGTTCTATAATGCGTATCTCAGCTTCCGAGGCCCAAAATCCGCGACGACCGCGACGACCGTTACCGGCTCGACCAGCACGCTGACGGTTACAAGTCCGGTGGCGCACCCGGCGGCGAATTTCTACAACGTATACATGAGCACGTCGGCCAACGGGCCGTTTTACCTACAAAGCTCCAATGTGGCTATCGGAACGAATTACGTCAGAACCACATCCCCGGCTTCTTCTGGACAGCAACCGCTCGGTGTGGATTACTCGCAGCAGAACGCGGCACAAGTCAACATCGATAACAGCGCAATCACGACGAGCGTGACGACGACCGTCATTACGTTCACGGCTGGCTACACGCCGACCGCTGCCGACGTAGGCAACCAGCTTTACATCGCGAGCGGGACCAACATCACCGCCGGATTCTGGCAGATTACGGGCTGGACGGCGACGACCTGGACTGTGGATCGCAACATCCCCTCCGCCGGTACGACTGTAAACATGATCGCCAAGATGGGCGGGGCGCTGAATACGATTAGCGCGGCGAACGCAGCCGTCCCCGCGTCGAGTGCAAACATCATCAACATCAAGAGCGGTGCGTACGCCGAAACGATCACGACGCTGGTCGGTGGCGGCAACAAGAACCCGTTTACCTTCCGTGGGTATGGCTCGGCCAGGGGAGACAACCCTACAGGCACGAGCCGGCCGCTTATCGACGGGGGAAGCGTCAGAGCGAACTGCGCCGTGCTGGGGAACTCTAATGTTCTGTTTGAGAACCTACGCTTTGCCAATAGCACTTCGCATGCAATCTCATCCACCGCAGGTCGACATTATTTCCACAACTGCAAGTTCTCCTCGGCTGGCGGCGATGGGATTAGTTCGACTGCTGGACTCCTCTGCTCAAATTGCGAGAGTTCGGCGAATGTGGGCAGCGGCTTTACTGGTGCCAACTACAACAATGTAACTTACATGTTTTGTAATGCACACGACAACGGATCAAGGGGCTTCAACGGCGGGACTCAGATAGCCTTCATGAGCGTAGCTGACAGCAATGTGTCTCATGGGTTCCGAGGTGCTACCAGCTGCTACTGGGTCAACTGCACTGCTTATGGGTCGGCAAGCGGAAGTGGAATCTTCCCCGGCGTCGGTTCTTCGGGTGTCTGCCAGATAGTCAATTGCGTCGCGACTGGCAACAATCAATTCGGCTTCACAGACACTACCGCGGCCTCCTACGCCATTCTAAGAAATTGTTACTCTTACGGCAACGCCACAGGCCCGTACGAGAACGTGTCTTCCCCACCCGTGACAGACGTCGATCCTCAGATTGTCGACGCTCCTAATGCAGACTTCCGAGTAGGCGCGAACATGAAGGGCGCGGGCCTGTCCGTAGGCACGTCGGTCGGGCTCGCCGCAGACGGATCGGTTGACGTTGGCGCAGTTCAGCGGGTCGAAGACCCCAGCGTGGACGCTACAGCCCCCGCAGCACCGACGCTATCTCTCGTGTCTGTAGCAAGCGGGGCGGTCACCCTGTTGTACACACCACCAGGCGGTGATTATACTTCCGGAGAGATTGAGTACGACTCCGGAGGGGGTGTAACTGCGTACGCCGTCACCACTGCGGGGAACAAGACTGTAACAGGCTTGACGGACGGGCTTACTTACGTTTTCACTTCGAGGGCCAGGGATGCGACGGGAAACTGGTCAGAGCGAAGTGTGGCTATCCGCGCGATCCCCGGCGACCCTGAGAGCCTCGTTGCATCGGTCATCGCTGAGACAATCGCGCAACTGGAGACACTGAATCTCGGCGGCGTTGGCGTCGCGGGCGTCTTCAAGGGTAGGCGCCCGAAAGTCGGCCCGCAGGCGAAGACCATCTCCATCAATGTTTATGCTGGCGACATCGACAAGGACGGGCGCCCAGGGACGACCGGCTACAACTACTTCGGAGTCCCTTGCCACATTCACGTCGTGTTCAAGCGGCAGGACAAGAACACGGGGGAATCGCAGACGTCCTTGATGGGCGATTATCTGTTCAAGATCGCAGAATACTTGGACGGCTTGCGCCCAGCGGTACTGGCAACCCCTCTCGAAAATTTCTTCTCGACATATACAAAAATCGAGGATATAGATACTGAGACGGGCAGCGCGACCTCGGAGGCTGTAGGTCTTGACCCGACCATTGAAGGCTACGTTACCGTAGTCTGGGAGTTCTGGAGGCCGCAACCGTGACCATGACCGCCCGATCCAAGCGGAACAACTTCCTGCTCGGCCTCGCTCCGCAGACCGCGCTCGGCGCTGTTGCATCCAGCGGCGCCGCCCGCACTTTCGCGTGCGAGAGCATCATGGAAGACCCGCAGCGTCAGGAGATTTTCCCGCAAGGCTCCACGGGGAGTCTCATGAAGAAGGACACTTTCCGGCACACGACGATGGCGCCGATCATCGCTGCGACCTTCATGGGCGCCCGCGAAGCCCTCGGCCCTCTGCTCGAGATGATGACGTTCGGCAAACCGACCGTCGGTGCGGGGCAGTTCACAGAGGCGGGCGACGCTAACAACAACCTGTCTACGTGGACGTTTGCCGGGGTGCGCCCCGGATTCAACACGGCGTACACTTCGGCGGGATGCATTCTCTACGCGAAGTTCCTGACGAACGTGCTGTACGTGTACAGCGACTCGGCGCGCACGGCGCTGGTCGCGCAGGGGAATGCCACCGCAGGCACGATCACCCTCGCCGCTATGAACTCCAGCGGCCTGACGGGGACCGTTGCTTGTACGTCCGCGACTCCCGCAGACATCGCAACCATCACGGTGACGGTCAACACGATCAGCCTTGTGTTTGCCACCACCCCGCAGGTTTACTGGACCTGCTTCGTCGACGACGGCAAGAAGCTCCGCACGGTCTACGACTGTGTGATGAAGAGCATCAAGTTCTCGTCGCAGGACAAGGGTCCGCTCCAGATCGAGGTTGTCCTCTGGGGGATGAACCGCTCGGCGGTCGGGGCTACGGCCCTCACCGCGTTGCCTTTCGGCAACACGATCTACGCGCACAACGGCGACTTGGTGATGCGCAACGACGTCGGTGGAACCCCGGTCACACAGGAACCGACGAAGGTTTCGCTGTCCTTCGACCGTGATTGCACGGCGATCATGGGTACGGCGAGTCACCCGCAAGACATCTACTCGAAGTTGATTGACGCGAAGATCGAGGCTACCTTCGAGCCTACTTCCGAGGTCGATACCGTTCTCGACCTAATTGACACCTTCGATGAGATTGACCTGAAGTTCACGAACGGTTCAAAGCTGTTCTCCATGTACGCCACCAAGGCGATCATGCGGAACCCGAAGCACCCGGAGTTCGCTTCCGACGACCCACAGCCGGTTGACATCGAGTGGCAGCTCGTCGAAGAGACGGCGACCACCCCCGGCGCTTTCCTGACCATCACCTACCAGCCGTAAGAGGAGCGTAGAATGAATCCCGGACTCACGCAGCTACAGTTCACGTACGTCGGTACGCGCCTCTTCTACCTCCTCGGAAAGCTCTTGGAGTTGAGGCAGCACCGTTTCCGCTATGAGCGGAACGAGGTGCGCGTCGAAGACGTCAACGACTTCAACGCGAACACGTCGTCATGGGTCCTCTACGGGGTCAACCCAGGGGTCAACACCGACGCAAACGGCGAGCTGTTTGTCCGGTGCGTTGCGTCTGGTGGCGACTGGATCGTCACCCTTTTCCTGGCGTCTGGTGGTGGGGCCGGGGATCGAGTCGCTGTCTCCGGGGTCACGGCTGACGGAGCTACGGCGACCTTCACCGCGCTGAACGGCTACGGGATCAGCGGCACCTGCCTCCTCGACGCGACCGTCGTCGCGGAGATCGACGACGTGCACAAGCTGCGCTGCTTCACCGACTACCCGGTGCGCGATGTGCAGGTATTCGAGGGGACCGAATCCTTCGACGCGACGCTTCGACCCATCGTTTTGGCGTCGAACATCGCGGTAGCCGACGCCCTCAAGGCCGCCGAGGCGTCGCTGGTGGACGCTTTCCGTCAGTGCTTGATCGTCTACGTCGCGTCGAGAATCAACGCGGCCAGTTCCATCCCGCTCGACAAGGGCTACGACGTCGAGGACGGGGCGGTGTCCCTCATCATCAAGGGAATCCTCGAAGACCTGCGCCTCGCGATGATAGACAACACGACCGCCCAGTCAATCACCCAGTCCGTGATCGCGGCTGCTTCGGTCGCGTTCGCGAGCGGAAACGTCGGGCTTGGTACGATGGTCACACCGACCATGCTCGAGAAGGCTTTGCCGGGGACCATTACCTGGCGCTGTACTGACGAGACTCTCGGGGCGGAACAGTTCACCGCCTCGCTGCGTCGAAGCGACGACGGCTCCATCGTGGAGGGGAAGAACCCGCTCTACATCAACAAGGAGTGGAAAGACGCCGACATCGGCGTTGCGAGCGCCGTGCTTCTGCGGTCGCTGTCCAAGACCGGCGACGGTACGAATATCTACTTCTCCGTGTTGTCGAGCGGTTGGTCGGTTACCGGAGAAAGCACCAGCAACACGAACAACGGCGTTCTGTACCCGAGCATCGTCGCAAACGGTGGCGCCTGGGACATCTCCTTCTACAAGTCTTCGGCACGCCTTTCGACGGACCTCGTGGCGAAGGCCACCAGCATCGCCAACAACGCGGTCTTCAGCGCCACCGCGCAGCGACGCAGCGGCCTCACCGTCAACGGGACCGCAGGCTCCGCGATGGCCGCGTGGTCGTCCGGCACGCTGCTGCTGAACGCCTTCAAGGCCGGGCCTCCCGCCGACGTGTTCACTTCTGCGATTACTCGAACGTCGGCCGGGGACATTCAGAAGTTCCTCGCCGAGTTGATCCCCGAGAGCCTGGACTGGTATCTCAAGGGTAGCGGTTCTCCGACACTTCCGGACACCTTGATGACTCGCGGAATCACCACCCTTTACGGGAGGAACTAATGGACGCGGCGCTCCCGAGCGACACGCCCTCTGGTAATTGGCTCCGTGCTGAAAAGTCGGAGGGTTGGATGCTGAAAGATCACGAGAAGCGTATCCAGCTCATCGAGAAGGAACTCGATAAGGGCAAGTTGCTCCTGACTGTCATCATCGTCGAGATCCCCCTGGCAGCGGCGGTCTTGGGGGTCGTCCTCAAGGTGATGGGCCACGGATGAAACTTCTCATCGGTGGCCGCACTTGGGAGTGCGCTCGTCCTACCGTCGCGCAGATGGACGTCGAGCGCACGCGCGTCGTAGCGGTGCAGATCGTCGCGCACGGGAACAAGCTCGACGGGTTCGCCGAGAAGGTTGCCGAGTCCACCGAGGAAACTCTCGAAGCGGTTCTGGACGAAAGGTTCCTTGTCGAGAAGGTCGTAGACAAGCTCTCGGCGGAACTCTGCAAGCGCGTTTCTCGGTTCTTGAAAGACGCCTGCCCCGAACTCCTCACGGAACTCGAGAAGCTCGACGCCAGCTCTCGCGCAGGCGCGGCGCTTGACGTGTTCGCGCAGGTGTTCACCGACGTAACGGGCGGAGCAACGTCCCTAAAAAACTGACACGGACCCTTCTCAAGGGGAGGGTCCGATCCCTCAGCGACGATTGCAGTATTTGCAACGCCTACCTCTGGCACGAGAAGCAGCCTATAAGACTCTTGCACACAGAGGAGCGGCTGGCCTTTAAATGCCCCTCGTGGTGTCGCGGACACCTCGTTAATAATCTCCTCGACCTTGACGTCGAAGAAACTATACGACAGTATAAGAAGAACCCGCAGACCGAGGACGCTGGAAATACGTTCTTGTTCGACATGATTCGTACGACGTCGCGGGTCGTGGAAATACCGAAGGCGCTTGCGTTCTTCATAAAAGACTCGCACCTCGCGGAGATTCGGCAACCTTATGGCGGAAAGATATGAGCATATCATCCGCACCGCGCTCGAAGGTGATGTCGAGTCGCATCAGAAACTCGTCCGTCTTGAGCAGGACTTGTATCGCATTGGCACTACTGCTGGTGCCAGCGGTCAGCAAGTTCTTGCGCTGCGCAAGGTCGCTGCTGACCTCGCGAAAGTAGAAGTCGCGCGTGTCGCGCAGGGGCGGCTGAATGCTACTGCGGGACCTGCGGGCTTTGGTCACAACCTCAACGAGTTCCTCGCTGGGCGACAAACAAACCGACCCGTCTCCCTCCTTGCACGCCTTGGCGCTGCTACGCAGGGTCAGCGCATCTCCGACGAGGGGATGGTTCGTCAGGTTGGCCTGCCTGTTGCAGTAAAAGCCATGTTCGCGATGTACATGGCAAAGTCGGCGGTCCAGGGCATCACGAACCTGTCCAAGGAGGGTGGTAACCTTAAGGCCGCCACCGCGAACTTCGAGGCAATCTCTGGGGGCGCCGAAGCTGCGGCAAAGCGGCTGGCGAAGTTCAACGATGCCCTCAACGGGACCGTCGCCGACTCCGTGATTGAGCGCGGAGCGGCGAGTATCAATCTTTCCGGGGCTAAGGGCTCAGACGGCAAGCCGCTCGACGACGCAACGATGGCTCGCCTCTTCAAGGGCGTTACGCAACTCGGTCGTAACGCGCCGCAAGGCTTCAGTGCCGAGGACTCCATCAAGAGGCTCACCGAGTCCATCGCGACGGGCCACAGCAGCGAGCTTGAGAAGATCATCCCCGGCTTTGACCCCGAGGCGGCGAAGGCCCGCTTCACGGAAGATAGCGGCCTCACTTCCGAAGAGATAAAGAACGCGCCGGGCCTCGAGCAATCCATCACGGCGCAGGAAGCCGTACGCGCTCTTGACGAGGCTCTCAAAAAGACTTCTCAGCAAGCCCTTAATGCAGGCGATGCCTCTGCGCAGTTGCAGGCGCAGATTCTCAACGCTAAGGATAAGCTGGTCGAGGGTGTCGGCGCAAGCAAGGAGTTCAACGCAGCGGTCGGGGCGATGACCGAGGCGATTAAGAACGCGACGCCTGGGGTTGTCGGTTTCGCTAAGGGAGCTTTGGGAGCGGCGGCGTCTCCTACGGGGCAGAATGCGGCGAGGGCTCTGGCCGCGGGCGCCGTAGGAGCCAAGCTCGGAAGCACACTTGGCCCGGAGGGTGCGGCGGTTGGCGCGGCTGCTGGCATCGTAGGTAGCTACGCCTGGAACGTGGGCAGTTACTCGGCGGACTCCGCGGACGCTGGGATAAAGAAGCGAGACGCCGCATTTGCGAAGCAATTCGCAGAGCCTGCCTCTTTCGACCAGAGCGCCTACGACAAGGAGCAAAGTTCCTTCGTGAACCGCCTCGCGGGTATGAGCGATTCAGAATACAGCGACTTCCGAAAGTCGGGGGAGAAAAAGGGCATTGATAGTAAGAACTCTCAGGAAGCGGCGGAACTCGCCGCCAACGCCTCAATACTCAACGGCGGCGTAATGGTGTGCGTGAAGGCGGCCGATAGTTTGGCGACCGCTATGCTGCAAGCCACGGCTGCCATGCTCACTTTCGGCCAATTCGGTGGCTTGCCGCAAGGCGTTAACTACAGCGGACCTCCCACGAGGAACACCAAGTGAGCACATACACGCTCGTTCTCAGCAAGTCAGGCTCCGACTATACGTTCACGTATACGCCGGAGCTGTCTATTGACTACGAGTTCATGTACAACCAGGCTACCGAGCCACCGACCCTTTCGGGGTATCGGGAAATCTGGACGATTGAAAACGCGACGCTCATCAATGCGGACGGCGGAACCCTCGCCACCGCGATGGATACATTGGTGGCGTTCATCGCTGATCGCTCTACCCCCGTCACCTCTGCTGCTTTGAAGAAGGATGGCAGCGCGATCCACACCATCGCCACCTCGACGCACATTAAGCTGATGGTGTCGGGGCTGGAGATGGTGCGCTCGCCGGGGCGACACACAAACCACATCGGATTCAACTTCAAGGTAATCGGTACGAAGGGTGTTCCCGGCACAGAGTCGGGCGGCAGCGGTTCGGCGTCCGTCACACAGCTTGAGCAGAAGATCACATTCGAGTACGACCAGGGAGGCTTCCTCACTAAGACGGTCTCCGGTGTGCTACGCACTCATGGAACCGGGTCACAGGCGGCGGCGAGAATCCTCGGCGCGCAAGAACTTCCGAGCAACTACTTCCGGTACGCCACCAACGGCCCGGAAGGGTGCAACGTCTCGGTAGACTCAAATCCCGCAGACAACCAGGCGACGTTCTCTTGCGTGATGGTTGAGCAGGCCCTCGAGTTCCCAAACGCGAGCGTTTACCGCTTCACGATCCGGGAGTCGGTGAAGACCACGCGCTACGCCGACTACCTAATAACGACGATCACGGCGCAGGGTTCCTCGATGGCCGTGGCCGAGGCGGCTTGTCGTGCGGAGAAGCCTGCGAACGCGGAGAGTGAAGAGTCCGAGGCGGCGTACGAGAGCAACACTTTTACAATCACCTACATTTCCAAGGCTCTCAAGAAGACTTTTCTCTCCAAGGAGTACGAGTTCGCCTTGTCAGGCGGCGGGCGCGGAATCGTAGCAACGCCCGTGATGTACGGGAAGCCGGTGATGGGACGCGGGCCGCTTGAGCCATGGGTGATCGAAGAGACGATCAAGATCACAACCCTTGGAGGGCCGCCCGCGATCCGCGCCGAAGCCCCCGTGTTCAATCAGGACGACCTCGACGACCCAAGCGAGCGTGTTCAGATTCGGCGCAGCAAGGTCAGTGCGCTGTCGAGCAGCGAGGACGAGTACGAGGGCACCGTGTCTCGCCGCTACGTCTACGCGGACGAACCGCCAGGGTTCGACGCCAAGGCACTCGCAGCTTTCAACTCGGTGGGATAAATGGCTGACGCTGACAAGTTCGGTACGGTAACGTACCAGGGAATCCCGTGCGTCGAGGGTTCTTTCACACTCACCCCGGGCATGACCGCGGACTCGGGTAGCGTCGTGATTGTCGTGAAGGCGCCGCACAAAATGACGCTGGAAGTAAAGCGTCCGATGTTCCACACGGTTCTCCCCGCCGCAGAGGAACCCGCGCGCTTCACGATGGTCGATAGCGTGATCGACGGTGCGTCGTTCACCTTGTACGCGAAGGGGACTCTCGTCTTCACCTCTCCAAAGGGGGACATCACGCTCCACAACATCTACGTGAAGGACGAGGGGGTTGTGGAGGAAAGCTCCTTCCTTGCTCCCGGAGGCGAGGACCGGAACGACCGAATCAGTTTCGTGCGGCTGCATCTATGCGACGAGCGGATGTGGTGGGGCCGCCGCGGGTTTATCTTCGGTACGTTCAACAAGGTCGGAAGTGACAGTAAGCATATCGCCGCTACTGGTGTGCCTGGGACGAGCGACGGACGCGCATTCACCCTCCCCGAACTCATCGACATCGGGCTGGCGAGCCTCTGCACCCACCCCGAGCGCGGCGAGATCAAGACCGACCTCGCGCTCGAGGACTTCCAGCCGATCAACAAGAATCCGCGATTCCAAAACCCGCTGGACTTTCTTACCGATCTCCTCGGGGAGATTCGCCTTCTCCTCTGCCGACAGATCGATGGGGTCGTGGACTTCTGCACCCTCGGGGCGGGGCAAGACCCGGACAGAGACTTCATCCCGAAAGAGCTTCTGCTCGACGACCGCGTGATTCTCGGGCACAACTACGGAGCCGACGCGAACCTTCTCTACGCTCAGTATCCGACGACTGAGGAGGTGGAGATCGAGTTCCCCGGCGACGGGGCAATGGTTCTGCCAGACCCGCGGACGATGGAGTTTGTCCCCTGGCGCGAGGCGCTTCCGTACTACGGGATCGGCGTAGAGGACTTCAAGAAGATTCCCATGCTCACGAAGGACGAGGTGACCTACGCCTCGCGCTTCACGAAGGTCTACATGAAGTCAGGGTTTCGCCCCGACGACAAAATCCCCACATTCATCGGAAGGCTTGGTGGGAAAGCGCCGCAAGCAGAAGCGCATCGCCGCGCGCAACTGCTGGTGCAGCACGCCTTCAAGGCGTTTCGCATCCCCAAGGAGAAGATGCACCTCCTCCCCTTCGAGGACGCCCTTCTCTCTACGGATGTCGATGGGCCTCTCTCGCCCATCTGTCGCGTGAAGTCGTTCACGTACTTCAACCAGACGGAGGATCAGCTTACCTTTGGTATCAAGATGTCACGTCGGTACTGGGTGAACGCCGTGGAGGCTTACGAGCTTTACGCCGAGGATGGAGACTTCTCCTTGCAGGGGCACACCGGGATGGTGTTCTTCCATAAGGGGCCTATGGGTAAGATGTACGGAAAGGACACTGCGGGAAAGCGCCTCGATCCCCCACTGGCTACACCAACCCGTGTCGTGGTTCCCGGTGTGTTCGACCTGCCCAGAGAATCCATGTACCTCGATCCGCCGGAGTCTATCTACCTGCTGGTCGCGCACACCCTGCGCGGAACCAGAGATTTGCGCTCGTACCCTGGGCGTAGATCGAAGTTCCCCGCTGCCGTCGCGGAGGTACACCTGCAAGAGCGGTCGTCGCCCGAAGACCACTTCATGGTGGCCTACGACAAAGACGGCAAGAAGATGGACGTGGATGATGCGGATAGGCTGTATCCCGAGATGCATCAGATGGTTGGGATGCGAAAGATGTATGCCATTCGCAACCCGAACGGTTCGGAGATTCGCGACGAGCGTTTGCTTGAGGAGGCAGGTCGTATTATCAAGCCGCTCGTCGCGCAGACGCCCACAACGAAGGGACGCCACCGCAAGGGTTACGGCCTGTACAATATCAAGGTAGACGGCGTTGTAACGCAGGTCGTCTGGTCGGTTGATCGAAATGGCGTCGCGACCACAGAAATTCTTACCGGGTGCTTGCGTACGTCGGTATCGCGGGGTAATCTATCTATTGCGGATCGTTCTACCCAAGTGCAGGCGAGCGCAGAACCACAAGGCACTGGAAGCGAAACCGTCCTGAATAGGATACCAGGATGACCGACTTCTTTCAAAACAAGGAACTCGTCGTGGTTGGGGATCACACTCCTACCGCCGAGAATCCGCGTCACGGAGTCGGGCAGGGCACCCCCGTCGCGATGGTGCAGGACACGGATAGTGCCAGCGGCGCCATCAAGAAGGCGATCCTCGGCTTTCTGTATAAGAATAACTGGGTGCCGATCCAGTTCCGCACGGCCAAGAAGGGAGACCAACCCACTACCGAGGCAGAGAAAGCCGAGCCGAACACCTTCGTCGTCGCGCTCACGGTGCAGGGCTCGACGAACGTAAATCGTGAAGCCCCCTATCCGCATGAGGAGAACCTCGGAGACTCCTTCACCACGCCGATCATTCGCCCTGCTGCTGACGCCAGCTCGCAGAGCGCCGAGGACGCGGGTCTTCTCTCTGATGTCCTGAGTGTTGTAGACGGCAGAGCGTGCATTGTTGTCGAGGACGACGGGAAGCGCGGGGGCGGTGTCGCGTGGTTCCCCAACCGCAGTTCCACGTCTGGAGATCAAGGGGTCGTCAGAGCAAAGTGGCGTCATCTTCTCGAGTGGATGGAACAGGGTGGAAGTTCCATTCGCGGAGAGGCGGGGGACAAACTTCTCGGGCTGCTGGGGATTCATCTTCTCGAAGACCCGAAGAACAAGCACGTCGGCTACCCGTGGTCGCTCGGAGCGAAGCCATCAGAATCCTCATTTGAGAACGCCGAAGTTCTTACGGGTTGGATCGACAACGACGGCAGCTTCTGGCGCCCGTACGTTTCGTACGTCCCGAAGGTGCCGAAGGAGCCGAAGGAGCCGAAGGACGGCAAGGACGGTAAAGGGGCGCCCGGTCCTGCTGGTCCTGCTGGTCCTGCTGGTCCTGCCGGTGGTGGGCAGCCGCCGCTCCCTCCGAAGAATGGTAAGACAGGCGAGCCGCCCATCGACGACCCCGGCGAGGGTTCCACTCACACCGACGAGTCTCTCGAGGAAGCGGAACTCACTCGGTGCGATCAGCCAATCACAAACACTCCCGGCAAGGTAGGGCACGGATCGGAGCCCGACGAACCTATCACCGACGCGGACGGTAACCCGCTCGCAGATCCGCAAGGTAAGAAGTACAAAGACCCCAAGCATCCCGAGAAAGGCACGGTAGCCCCTTCAGGCTCTATCCATCCGGAACGCCCGGAGGGCGCGGGGCCTTCGAGTACCACCGTACCAGTGGCGCCCGACCCCGGCCCGCCCAAAACGACATGGCCCATCGCACTTTCGGTAAAGCCTGTTGTAGGCTCCGTCGTCGCGCGAACGCACCCGTTCGCGGGGCGCACCAAGATTCAACCGCGCTTCACGAAGTCCTTCAACGTCAACGGCGATCAGCGCCAGCTTCTCGGCGGCGGCATTTACGCGCCCGGAGCGCCCAACGTCCCGCGCGGGGGCATTCGTCAGTTCGACAAGTTCGATTTCGTACTTACTGTCCACGATGCGTGGGATGTTCATAACGCGATCATCAACAAAACCAACCAACTGATCGCGTTCGTTAATGAGCGTTTCGAGGGCGGGCCTACAAAGATCGACCACGGAGGTCTGCATCTCCCCTCGCAAGATTTGACGAAGTTCCGCTTTGACCAATACCGCGAAGGGTCTGTCGTAAACGGCGACATCAAGATCAGCGCCCGCACGTACAAGGTGTTGCACCAAGTAGTGAAGGATGCCTACGGAAAGCCCCTTCTCGCACCGATCTCCCATGACAAGATGCCTGCGCGTTACCTCGGCAACGATGAAGGCGACGTTACCATCGGTATCTTCAAGAAGACGGGCAAGGAGTCTGCACGCCCGGCGATTGTTTACAACAAGAAGGATGGTGCGTTCCAGATCAAGAACGCTGATCACGAAGTCTTCGGGGCGCACAACGTAATCGGAGAAGACGGGAGCGAGAACAAGGCTGAGACGGGTGCCAACGGACTGTTAACGATCACTGCCAAGGACGTAGCGACGGGGACAGAGTACGCGAGAACCCTCCCGAACCGCACCGGCTCCATCGTCCTCGCCCCGTCGGCGCTCACCGCGAACACGGTCCCGCGCGCGGACAGCAACGGGGACCTCGTTGACTCGGGCGTGACGGACGACGGGACGACGCTGACGACGGCCCGTGCCGAGTTGCAGTGCTCCTCGTCTGCGAAATTCGTGGTGCGCCCCATGAGCGGTGCGGTTGTGTCCCGCGCCATCGCGGTGTCGGGCAGCGACTCGACCGTCGGTGCGGGCGGCGCGGCCACATTTCGAGGTGGCGAATCGACAGCCACGAATGACATCTCCGGAGGCTCTGCGACGCTGCGCGGAGGAGATGGCGGCACCTTCGGGTTTAGCGGCGGCGCAGGCGGCGCTGTCACCGTGCGCGGCGGCGACTCCTCCACGGTGGCGGCTGGTGGCGCCGCTACGATGCGCGCTGGCACGTCCGTCGGTGGCACCAAGGGCGTCCTCGACATCCAGCACGCTGATGGTACGACCCGCATCAAGATCGACGCGAGCGGCAACACACT
>OFQY01000150.1_pt1 | contig 33115 bp, 35 predicted proteins | sample 1542991 | NCBI WGS metagenome assembly OFQY01 (sample SAMN07774224, study PRJEB24372) | wastewater metagenome | isolation source: Exp Tend VB 10WW | collected 2016-02 | reverse complement strand
GGAGCGTTCCTGGAAGCATTTTTGCCGGGAACTGTCAACAGCCAGCAGCAAATCTACATCCCGTCGGACGTCGAACCTGCCGAAGAAGATTTCTTGGTCAGGTCGATCCCCGGTGTCGACTATTTCGACCCACTCGTGCGCTCGGGTGGCATCGATTTGCTCTTGACCCAGGACGGAGACCTCGTCATCACGCCTGACGGCGACGGACGCCTTGCTATTGGGCTCACCAACCTGATTCAGAAGGCGCGCCTTGCCATCGGAACGCCCCGTGGCTCGCTTTTGCACCACCCCGAGTACGGTATTGGGCTACTGCCCGGCACGAGCACCGCTGACTTGACTGCGAGCCAGGTTCTAACCGACCTCCAGCAGCTTTTCAAGGGCGATCCGGGCTACATCGGCGTCCAATCTGCAGGCGTCCTGAAGAAGGGCAACTCGATGCAAGTCCGCGCATCGATTGGAATTGCAGGTACGGGCCAGTACGTCCCGATTTCGGTCGAAATCAAGCGCTAACGGGTAATCTAGCCAGCGGCCTGGGGTCGTTTGCTATAATCCCCTAGGAGACCTCCATGTCAGAAATTCCGCAGCCCAGATCTTACTCAGCCATTGTCGGCGAAATGGTCGACGCCCTCTTGGCGCGTCTCGGCCTGCCTGCCCTTAAGGTCGGTTCACCGGCCCTGAGCATCATCGAAGCAGCAGCCCAGAGCGACTTCCGGTCGTCCCAGGACATCTTCGGCCTTCTGAACTCGATGTCGCTCGACCGTGCGACGGGCCAGGCCCTCAAACGCATTGGTGACGACGAAGGTGTGATTCAGATTGGCCGCACCGCAGCCAGCGGGACCTTGACTTTCGGGGATTCCAGCTTCACGAAGATTTCGTCCTCCGTCTACCAAGGCTTCGCCGCTCCGATTATCGGCAGCACGACCATCCGTGTCCAGGATGCCTCGCTGTTTCCTGCTACGGGCTCGATTTACATCGGCCGCAACACCGCGAACTATGAAGGACCCCTCGCCTACACCGCCAAGACGAACCTTGGCTCGTATTGGACCCTGACACTTTCGACCGGTACCACGAAGTTCCACAACCTGGGTGAGACCGTTGTCGTTGCCCAAGGCGGCAACCGGACTATCCCCGTCAATACCGTCGTCAGCACTGCCCAGGGTAATGCTGGAACCGCCGTTCAATTCTCTACCACATTTGCGGCAACAATTCCAGACGGCGAAACTGAAATCGCCAGCGTCCCCGCCAGCGCACTCGAAGCAGGTGTCATTGGTAACGCCGTCGTTGGCAGCGTGGTTTCATTGGTCTCTGCGCCGTTCGCCGGAGCTACCGTAACGAACCCCGCTCCGTTCACGAACGGGTACGACACCGAAGATGACCAGTCGTACCGTGAGCGCATCAGGCAAGCCCGCCAGTCGCGTACGCGCGGCACCGCGCTCGCCATCCAGAGCGGCGTTGTAGGTCTGACCGCCCTCGACGAGAACAAGCGCATTCTGAGTGCCTCGGTCGTCACCAAGGCTGGCGAACCAGCGGCGCTGTACATCGATGACGGTACCGGCTACGAAGAAAAGACCGAAGGAATCGCCTTCGAGGTCCTGGTCGAGAGCGCTGTCGGCGGTGAGCAGTACTTCCAGCTTGCCAACGGACGTCCAGTCACCAAGGCGTTCGTCCAGTCGTCCTTGAGCGCCCCTTTCAATCTGTCCGACCTCTCGCGTCTCGCAGTTGAGGTCGGTGGCGTACTGACGACGCACGTATTCCGACCGGCTGAGTTCAGGTCGATTGGCAACGCTTCGGCCTACGAAGTCGCTGCCGCAATCAACGCCGACCCCGCCCTTTTGTGGACGGCCAGGACGTCTGCCTCGGGCACCAAAGTCGTTCTGACCGCCAAGGCTGACTCCGACGAGCAAATCCAGGTCGTAGCTCCCAGTGCAGGAGAGGTCGATGCGAACGCCGCCCTTGGCTTCACTTCGCTCCTCGCCGATACGTTGTGGCTCTACAAGGACGATATCCGCCTGAACAAGGACGGACGGATCGCGGCCATTGTCACCAAACCGAACTCGCTCTGGTCGGCCATCAGCGCTGGCGCCACACTCAACATTTCGGTCGACGGAATTGCCGTTGCCGTGACTTTCAATGACGTCGACTTCGTCAACGCAGGCACCCCGTACGTCGTCGTCAGCCAGGCCAACGACCTCGCAAGCTGGGCCAAGGTCTTCAACCTCAAGATTCCTGGTGTGACCACCACGGTCTCGGGCTCGTCGCTGGTATTGACCTCCAACCGTGGCCGCAGCGCCGCTGCTTCGCTGTCAATCACTGGTGGGACGACCTCAGCCGCGTTCTTCAGCGATGTCTACGCCGTCGGTGAAGACCAAGACTATTTGCTCGACCGCAACCTGGGCCAAATCAAGCTCAACGTCGCCCTGCTTCCTGGCGAGCGCCTGACTGCAGGCTCGTTCTCGACTCGCAGCTTCGTCGAGTCCGCGACAATGACCTCTCTCACCATCGCCGCTGAGGCGACCACGGTCACGGGAGAATCGGGTGCCGAGTTCTGGGTTACCGTCGATGGTAACAGCACCCTTGTGCCCACCCTTGTCGGTCCTGGGACTTCACTTCAGGTTACTCTGAACGCCAGCCCCTCGTGGGGTAAGCGGGTTCGGATTGAGTCTGGCCTGACTGCCAACATCTTCGAAGGTGTTCGCGCAGGTGACTGGGTAATCCTCACGGATTCCGGCCTCACCATCGACAACCGTGGCGCGTACCGAATCGTTCGCGTGCCCACTGTAGCACCCTATTCGTGGCTCGAAGTCGAACAGCCCACCGCTTGGGCTGCCACTCAAGCGGCCTTCAGTGCGGTAAATGGCGGTCTCAAGGTCGTCCGTACGAGTGCAGTCCCCCAGCGTGTCGCGCTCCTGGTTGCGGGCAATCCATACACGCCAGCCACCATGGCCACTGCAATTCAGTCGCAACTTCACGGTGCAGCCGCTTCGACCTACCGTACGGACCGTGTACGTATCCGTACGAACACGTTCATCAATGGAGACCTGGCTGTCGTTGCCGCAAACGTCGGTGGCACAGCACTCGGATTCCCGATTGCTACGCCTGAACTGTCCGGCATCAGCCACCTGGCCAGTGCAACTGCTCAGCAAAGCCAGCGAGGTACCCCCTCGTTTACAACCTATGCTCTCTCAAGCGTAACGAGCACTACGGTTGTCGACTACGGTTCGGGTACGGCTCCGAGCAGCGGCTCAGTAATCGAAGCTCTCAAGTCAAAGCCCGAGAGCACGGCTAATACCGGTCCTCGTTGGGGCAACGACAATTTCTTCACAACCATCACTTCTCGTACCGGTACTGCACTGACTCTTCGTGATGCTGTTGCCAAGCAATGGCTGCCGGAACAGCGTTTCATGGCGATGTCCCCATACGCCATCAGTGCTCGTGACCAACTCGGAATCGTTCTTGATGGGGACGAAATCACTAAGCGCTACACGATGAACATGTACCGCAAGGTCAAGCCGACGACGAACACGTACGGTGCGGCGAATTTCATGACCGACACGGAAAACTCTGGCGCCAGCTTGGCCCAAGCCTTCGGCATCGCATTCAACTGGACCGACTTTGCCGTTCACATGAAGGCTCGCGCAAAGGCCAACGGTATTTTGTGGCGATACTTCAGGCATGGTTCCGAAGGCAACTTCGCCCGTGTCGGATATTCGTACCCTTCTGCCGCAAACGCCGCAGTCGGAGCCACAGTCAACAGCACGGCAGCCACGTTGACCAACATTAGTGTCGGCCTCGCTTCGGGTGCGGCGCGAGCAATTACCTCACTGCGCAACACAAGCTACATTGGACGTGCAACCACGGCGCTCGACGCACCGAACCTTTTGTCGACGTATACCTATTTCTTCCACCTGCCCGTCGCATCAGGTGCGCGTGAAATCCGCATCGGGTATGCCTCGGGTGCAGGTGCCCGTACCGGCGTCGTCACTGGCGGCACGTCGGGCGCTACGGCTACGACCGTTTCTGACTCAGGTACATACGTCGTCGTTACAGGCGTTGCAGGCAGCTTCTTCGTTGGGGAGGCACTGACCTTCGGTGGCGGCGGTACCGCAACGAGCACGACAACCCAGTACGGCCACACCACGATGACTCTGACGACCCCTGGAGCTATCGACCATGGCCTGGTCGTTGGCGACCCGGTTTGGTTGCAATCGACTGACGTCAACTTCACGACGGGCACGAAGGTCCTCACGGCTGCGTCGGGTACGAGCATCAGCTACAACGACACGGCGACAACCACGGCTGCAATCGCTGGTGTGCTGACCATCAGTAAGGACCTCGGGGGAGAGGTCAGCTTGTCAGGAAGCTCGGCTGTTTCGGGCGATATCATTTCTGACACTCCACAGACCACTGTCGGCAAGACGCTCACTCTCGCCAACGACAAGGTCACGTTCCAGGTCCCCACAGTAGGTGCGACTTCCACCGCTATTTCTTGGACACCGGTCAACCCGACCGCGCTCACGATGTACCCGTTGAATGCTGCCGCCAACTCGACCTCCGCAATCATCGCGTCTGTCGGTGCTCTCAACACGGCCATTGCTGGCTTTGAGTCGACCGCAGGGACGATTTCGTGGGCGACCTACGAAGCTCCGGCCAACGGTCTGGGCAACAACAACTCCGGCGTCGGGCCCTGGTATCCACTGAAGGACGGTCTCAACTTCGTTCAGGTGACCAACGCCCCCGTGCTGACCACCGACAACTTCGAGTTCACCTTCAAGGACGCTGTTGAAGCGACTCTGGTGGCCGGTGCCGACTGGATTAACGAAGACGTCAGGTTGGTGCCCATCACGTCCGCGAACGTCGTTCGGTTCTTGAACTCGGCCGCAGTTGGTGGTCTGTTCAGTGGCGCCGAAATTGCTTCGGGCCTCCAGGCCGCCGCTCCTCAAATCACCACGATTTCGGGCGGCTCGGCTGGCTCGGTTCTCGCCGTGGGCGGCTCGGCCAACGCAACCACCGCAGCAGTCATCGGCAACGCGTCTGTCGCTGGAACGACGACCATGGTCGCCACAGTCTCGACTGCTGAAGCTGAAGGCCTGACTGGCGGAGCGTGGGTATCGCTCGACAACGCAATCGTTGCACCCAAGAGCGTTATCGCCGGTAGCACGGCTCTGGCGGCCATCAATGGCACCGGCCTTGTTCATGTCTCAGGTTCCAAGCTCTGGAAGTATTCACAGGACGTCGTCAATGCACTGACGACCGGCCAGAACTGGCACATCGAAAAGCAGGGTCCTTTTGTCGCATACGTCTACAACGGCGCAGCCACCCTGAACGGCTTCTCTTCTGTCCGTGAAGGCGACTGGGTAGCTATCGACCCTCGAAGCGCTGACTCGACCTACGCTGCCAACGGTACAGCCAATACGTTCAATCGCGGCCTCTTCAGGGTTGTTCGGACTGAGACCTCGACGAGCACGTTCTGGATTGAAAACCCCAACGCCGTCGAAGAGAACGCCACGGTCGACGTTGCGTTTTTGGACTACGACAGCATTCTGCCTGCTGACACGCTCGTCATCAACACCGCTTTGTGGGGTGTCGAAAACATCGGGTCCTGGACGGTCGCTCGAATCAACTTCGGCAACCAAAACCAGTGCTACCTCGACATTTCTACGAAGGCTCCTGTCGGTGCTACGGCAGGTGCCCTTGGTTCTTCGAGCCCGCTCGTTCAGGTCTACGAGTCCGTACCGGGGCGCCTCATCAAACAAATCCAGTCTGTCGCTCCCAACGGCACTGCGATGGATATTCGGTTCAGTACTTCGGCTGGCTCAACCAAGGTGAATGCCGGTTACGGTACTGTCGTTACCGTACTCGACAAGCTCGAATTCCCGACCGTGTCGGCCGTTCCTGGCACCGACGGATACACCCACAGCACAGGTCTGATTGAAGAGGCCAACCGGGTCGTCTACGGCGACGAGTCGCAGTCGAGTACTTACCCCGGAATCGCCGCTGCAGGTGCAGCAATCAACATCAGTGGGCCACTTGTCCGTCGTATCACGGCTTCGCTGGCTATTCGCACCCAATCGGGAGCCTCGTTGCTCGACGTTCGCGACCAGGTCCGTTCGGCAGTCGCTGCAACCATCAACGAAACCAAGGTCGGCGCTTCAATCGCCATCAGCGACCTGGTCTCTGCCGCCCAGTCGGTAAACGGCGTCGTTGCCGTAACAATCCTGAGCCCTACGTATGGTAGTGGCAGCGATTTGATTGCAGTCCAGCCGTACGAAAAACCGCTCGTGTACGACATCGAGCAAGACATCCAAATTAGCTTCGTTGGGGACTAACCCACAACAAAAAGGAAGTAGCTATGTCTGTTCTCCCTCCCCTCTCCAAGACCTACTCGTCTCGCGGAAACCTCCCATTCGGCTCGGTCGCGTCAGTGCTTGAACTCGGCCGGTCTCAGGCCTTCAACCTGATCGAACACCTTCGCGACACGGCGGCAGGCGGCGCCACGTCAGGCACGCGAAACGCCAACAGCGTCTGGACCTACAAGGGCAGCAGCAACGGCTCGACGTTCAACGTCGGAGGCTCCGACCTGATCGCCGCCCAATCGGACCTCAACTGGGCGTTCGGTGCGCGCTCGTGGTGGTGGGGAGAGAACACGACCCTCGGATACCAGATCGTGATCGACTGCTACGGCTCGACTGCTGACCTCGCCAACATCATCGTATGTCCGATTGCGACGCCGTTCGCTGGCACGCCGTCGACGAGCGTCCGGCCGGTCAACCTCACCGACGAGTTCTGCTGGAACACAACGAACACCGGGAACAACTCGATCACCTTCCAGCCGGACGCGACGACGGGCGGGTCCAATTTCACGCACTTCTGCACGTCGACCGATGGGCAGTTCCTCTTCTTCGCGACTCGCGCGGGGACGGGCAGAGCCAACGTCTTCGTTGCGTTGATCAAGACGACCGGCGTCGTCACTGCTCGAAACGTATTCCTCGTTGGGCATGCTACGGTAAGCGGTCGAGGCGCGCCGGTTCTGTCATCGCTGGCGAACGTCGCGACGGGGTGCGTCGGTCGGAACGCGAACGGCGTCGCAATCCAAACGACCGGTGGAATGGTTGGCCCTCGCGCAGGTGGGTCCGACGTCTACGGCGACGGCAAGCAGATCACCGACGGCGTGTCGGGCCTGCGAAATCTTCGGGCTTGCTCAGTCGTCGGAACCGCGACCGGAGGAGTCGGTGCCGAACGCGGCGTGCTCCCTGACTTCTACTGGTGCCCACCTGACACGATCGGCACCTCGATTCCGAGTGCGGCTGCGCAGACCCGCACGATTGTCGGCGACCTGCTCGTGCCGTTCCCTGGCGTCGTCATCACGACTTAAGGAGAGGAAGTCATGCCCGATCTCGCCGAGAGCGCCTTCGACTACTTCGATGAACCCTTCTACGACTATGGTACCGACACGCCGGGCCTCGGCGAGAGCGCCTTCGACCTTTCCGGGCAGGCTGAACTACCGCCAGGCCCGCCGCCGAGCACGGGCTTTTCAAGCCCCACGCTCATTCCGGGTCCGTACTATTTGGACATCGTGTTCGTTGTAAACCTGGCACTCCCTATCGCACTTCAGGCCGCCGACCCCGCCTTTTGGCGATTCGGAACGGTTTCTGACATCAAAATCACCGCAACAGGCGTCACGACGGTAGGTCTCAATACGATTCGTGTGTTCCACACCGAACCTCACAACGGGGACATCCAGACGGTCTATTTCCCGTTGAACGGTATTGTTTCCGTGGACGGAGAAGCTTTCAACCTGGCGAGCGCGAACTTCACGGCCGTTGCGCTCGCACCGGTCTTCACGATTCTCCAGTCCGTTGACGTACGTACGGTACGGGTAATCTTCAATGAAGCAGTGACCGACGAAGCCCTGGTCGCCGCCAATTACTCCATCACCCCGACTTTGCGGGTCCATTCGGTCGCACGAGTAGACGCCCGGACTTATTTGTTGACAACGGACACGCAAGTTCCAGGAACGACTTACGCTCTGACTGCAATCAACGTCCGAGATGGTAGTGTCAATATCGTATGATTTCATCTACCTTCACAACCGGTTCGTTCAGTGTCGTCGGCGCCGAGTACCGTGCCGACGCAACTGTCCGGGTTCTATACTCGGCTGACCCCCGTCAGTCCAACCCAGCCGGTTCGACAGACGGCCTCAACCCCACGAACTACGCTTTAAGCGGCCCAGCGGTCGCTACAGTCGCAAGCGTGTCGATTGTAGGCGGCGACCCCCAGGCGCTCGACTTGCTGCTCACAGCACCCCTGCCAGCGGGCACCTGGACGGTCACGGTTTCCAACGTCCAGACACCGAGTTCGCTGTCGCTGTCGACTAATTCGGCCTCGTTTGTCGTTTCGGAACAAGCCAACCTCACTGCGCTGACCGCCGGAGCCGAAGAAGAGACCGCCGACAGGGTCATCCGTAAGCATCTGAGCCCGGCCCTGGCTGGTCCGAACTGGGACGCCCTAATCGAAGCGCTCTCGCAGGGCGACACCATCAATTGGGACAACGCACGTGCCGCCTTTGACCAGCTTTTCAAGTCCAGTGCCAGTGGCACCTACCTGGACCGCCTCGCTTCCAACGACGGACTCCTTCGCCCCAAGGACCTTGGTCTTTCTGACGAGCTTTTCCGCCAGCTTTCGATTCGCCTGACGAACGAAAAGCTGACCCACAATGCTCTTCGTCGAATCCTTGAAGTGTTTTACGGTCGGGACGCATCAAGCGCCTGGGTCGACACGGCTGAAGAGGGCCCCTTCGCCCTGACTGACGGCGACACGCTCGATTTGCTGTTCGACGAGCAAACCGCCGTCCCCGTCACGTTCCATTCGGAGCAGTTCACCACGATTTCGCGTGCAACCGCAACCGAAGTTGCTGCGGTCATCACCAAAACGCTGCTGGACGCACGAATCGACGAAGGAATCGCCCTTTCGTTCGTAGACCCTATCACGGGGGGCTCGAAAGTCAAGATTTACAGCCCCTCGCTTGGCCTCAAGTCGTTCGTCAGGGTTATTGGAGGTACGGCTCAGCCCGCCCTCAAGTTCTCGACCCACAAGGAAGTCTACGCGAGCGACATTTCGGGCTCGGGGTACTCGTGGGTCTTCAGTACTCCGACCCAGAACGTCACCCGAATGGTCTTGACGACCGTCGGAGTACCGCTCATCGACATCACGGGCCTTGAAGCCGGGGACTATGTCGTCATCGGACCTACCGCGACGCCGGTTCCTGCGGGAACGTACACCATCAGTTCAGTTTCGTACCAGTGGAGCGGCATCAACTTCGTCCAGACTCTCGAACTGGCCTCCGCTCTCGGTACTGTGGGCTCCCAAGCCCAAGTTAGCAACCTTGCTTACACCTTCTTTGCGCCGACCAAGAAGACGACCCTCAACGGCGACCGGACCGTCGTCGTTGCCCAGTCGACTCGCGGCAAAATCGACGTGCAATTCCCCGCCACCACCCAAGCAGTCGGTCGCGAGCCTGGACTTGCTGCGTACGGCCAGGAAGGTACAACTCTCGAAATCAAGCGCTACGTGCGCGACAGCAACGGGAATTTGACTGTCGAGCTTGAGACGCCAACCACTCTGACTGTCGGGTCGTCTGTCTGGATTTCAGGTCTCAAATCGGTTCGCACCAAGCCCTGGGTCTCGGCAGGCACTCCGGGAACCTACCCTACGGTCGCAATCAGCGACGGTTCGTTCGGTACGACCTGGTCGGCCACACAAGGACCTCCGGACCCGCTCAACGAGTATACCGAGGGCGTGGTACTTGACAACAGCGATCTCTTGCTTGTTGGTGGCACGCGCAGCGGTACTTCACGCCAGTCGTGCAACCGCTTCCGGCTCGTAGGTACGAGTACGGTCACTGACGGCTCCGAGGCCGCTGGGGCTGTACGCAGGACGTACCAGTGGATTGACACGGCCGATCTTGCTGCCGCTCGCGTAAGCCATGCGACCTCAAAACTCTTGGACGGTCGAGTCTTGGTCACTGGAGGGAATTCGGCATCTCGCTTCGGGGCCGACACCCAGCAGGACTCCGTTGAGCTTTACAGCCCCACCTCCAACGTCTGGACGGCTACATCTGCGATGATTAACGCTGACGCTGGCGGAACGGGAGAGCGTCAAGACCACACCCAAACCGTTCTTTCAAACGGCAAAGTACTCGTGGCCGGGGGCTCTTGGAATGACGGAACGGCTTCTCAACGCACCCATCTATTTGACACCTATTCGTTGACCTGGAACCCCTACGATCCAGCGAGCAGAATGGCCGAATTCCGTACGAATCACCAGGCGGTTCCGCTGTCTGACGGTCGTGTGTTTTTAATCGGTGGACAGACCCTGGGTCGCACCCACACCATCAGCAATCTGCTGGGGTATTGGGCCATGGATGACGCCTCAGGCACGACCGTGACCGACATCAGCGGAAGTGGCTTCAATATGACCGTCACCGGGAGTGCGCCCATCATTGACGGCAAAGTCAATCGGGCTCGCGATTTCGGCGGTCTTGGTACAGCTACCGTGGCCGGTTCTGCGCCCGCTACAACGGCCTTGCTCGGCTCCTGGACGGTTGACTTCTGGATTCTGCCTCCTTACGGGGATGGCGTAGTTGTGGCGTACGGTGGAACTACCGAAGTTCTCGCAGACAACACCCTCATGGAAGTGGGCGTGACGGCAGCGGGCCGAGTCTTCTGGCGTTGGGAAAACGGCGCAGGTGTTGATGTTGGAGCGACCCATTCCAATTCGCCTGTCGTAGGCGATTTTTCAGGAAAGGGCTGTCACGTTGCTGTTCGCAAGACGAGCGGAGCCACGAGTACCGTAGACGTGTTCCTCAACGGGATTTTGGTTCAGACCTGGACCGGCCAGGCGAACCCCACGGGAGGGACCGCTGGTGCATGGTACTTGAACCGAGCCCCAGAGGGGGGCGGCGGATACCGAGCGGCCGTAGACGAGGTTCGTGTCAGCACCGTAGCTTTGTCCAATGAAGAAATTGTCAACTCTTACTTGCGTACCAAGGGCTGGGTATCGACCGGAGCTTTCGCTTCAAGCCAGACACTTAATTCGACCGAGCTTTATGACCCTACGACTACGACCTGCAGTCCAGGACCCCAAATGGTCTGGGCTCGGGCGTTCCACAAGGCACTCAAGCTCTCGGATGGCAGAATCCTGGTTGTCGGCGGAACCGGCTATCGTCGAGACCGACCACTCCCCTCCTTCGACATTTCATTCCCCGACCAGTGGCCCAATAGCGGCATCGCGGAATTTGAAATTTGGGACCCAAAAACAAACAAATGGTCGGTCGCCGGTACGCTCTGCCATCGCTGGGCAGACCCGAACATCGTACAAATCGGTTCAAAGGTGTGGATTAGTGGTCCCAGCACGCTTTCGTCCATCTCTTACGAAAATGGTTCGACGACATCTGAGGGCGGCCTGGAAATCCTTGACTTGACCACGATGAAGTCGACCAGTCACTTTGTCGGCTACGACGCGGCGCGTGACCGTGGCTTTGCAGTCGGTGACATCGGCCTGTTCGTCGGCGGCAACGCTGCCGGAACTACCCACACGACGGCCGATTTGCTCATTCCTGGCGCCGACAGCATTGGTGCAGCCGGAATCAACGACAAGCTCCACACGGTACTTACTTCATCGGCAGGACTCTTCACTGTCCAGACGCCAGAGCACAAGCAGTTCTGCTCGAATTTTGGTGATACTACCAAGACCGGTGGCCTTACTTGGTCCTCGACGACGGACTCGTACGCAGCCGCCGCAGCATCGAACTCGTACCCCATCAGTCTCGCTGCCAGAACCTCGAACGTCACCACCGTGACGGTACCTTCTACGACGGGCCTGGTTGCCGGTCAACGCGTATTCGTCAACTTCGCGGGTAGCGTCGGTATTTCGGCGGGCCTGAAAACCATTTCGTCGGTCACGGCCACGACGGTTTTGTGGGCAGATACCGGGGCGGACGTGGCGAGCGGGTCCGTCAACGGGGCTATCAGCGTCGACCTCAATTCAACTGCAAGCGTTTTGTCTTCTGCTGCGGCGACTTCCACCATCGAAGGTCCCTACCTCTACGACGCTGACGGCCTCGCCGTTACTGGAATCACGACCACGACAACCGTGGCTGTACCAAAAGGTGTCCGGACGGCGACCCTGAGTGTGGCCTCGACTGCGGGCTTCCCCGACTCTGGATACCTCGTGCTGGCCTTTGGAACGAGCGCCCAATCGAAGCCGATCCGCCTGATTCAGAAAATCAACTCGACCTCTCTGCTCATCGACTTTGGGTTCCTCCCCGAATCGACCTACGCGGTCGGAACGTCGGTCGAGTACCTGGCCGACCGTAACGCGTTCGTGGTCGATGGCGACGCGATGTTCTACGTCACCGCAAGTGCTGCAGGTCGGGTGGCCGCTCAGGTAACCGCCCAATCGGCTGCTGCGGCAGGTATCGACGTGGACTTCACTGTCAAGTACCCAGGCGACAGAGGTCTCGGTGGCGAGGGGTATCCGACCGAAGCCACTGACAGCGAGCCCAAGGTCAGCGACGTCACAAAAATCTGGGGTGAGTAAATGGCACGCTCAAAAACAGTCACATCGGCGGGCGTCATTCCTTACCTCAACGGCAAGGCTTTTGGACGTGTCAAGGGCTTCCAGTTCACTTCGGATACGCCCAAGCAGGCCCTGTACGGACTCGACTCGACAGAGCCTTTCGAGTTGATGCCGACCACGACCAGAATCAACGGCCGAATTTCTATCTACCGCACCATCGGCGACGGTGGCGCGGAAGGTGCGGCCCTGGCCGCTTCGTACGATTTTCTCGCTCGGGAAAAGTATTTTTCCCTTCAACTGGTTGAACGTGGCAGCGACTCGGTAATCTTCGAAGCGATGTACTGCACCGTCGTACGCCAAAGCTGGTCGGTACCTGAAAAGGGCATCATCACTGGCGAAATCGAATTCGAAGCACTCGACTGGTCTAACGAGACTAAATCCGCTCGGTAATCTAGGGCCAAAGGAACAAAATCATGTCAGTAATTCGCCAGCAAAATTGGCTCGGTCAGCAGCGCGTGGACCTGCCCCATCTGCGTTCGCTTGAATCGGCTGTAGCGGCGGACTTTGACGTCCTTGTCGGCCAAGGCATGGCCGGTTCCAAGGCCCTGGTTGTTCGTGGCTTCGAGATGACCGGCGTCGCTGTAGGTGCCCCCGCGACCTCTCTTGCGATTGTGACCGCTGGCGGTATCGCCTTTAACCGCCTTGCCACCGAGGCAGGCACGTTCCTGTCTGTTCCTTCGGACCGTGCTGCTGAGACACTGAATCCGGTGACGAACGGCAGGGTCGTGGGTGGCTGGGTGCTCGGCGCAACGAACTACGTTGGCTTGGGCTATGTCCGCAGCGCTGACGTCTCGACGACCGACCTCGTTCAGTTCATCAGCACCTCGACCCGCCTTGAGTCTCCTCGCCAAGTCCCGCTCGGCAAGACCCTTGACTACCAAATCGAAATTGTTGCGACGCCGTTTAGCTCGCAGACGCACCTCGTACCCATTGCCAAGGTCGTCCTCGACGCTTCCGGCTTCGTGGTTTCGGTCGAAGACGCCCGTCCGCTAATGTTCCGCTTGGGCCAGGGTGGCGACAACCCCCAGGCTCTGTCCTCGTTCTCTTCTTGGACTCGCACTGAAGGTTCGACGACCGTCGACAACACCCTGTTCCAGGGCGGCGACAAGACCATCACCAGCCAGAAGGACTGGATGGACGCCGTGATGACCCGCATCTGGGAATCGGGCGGTGGTGAACACTGGTACAGCGCAACGGCCGACCGCAACGTGGCTCTGATTACGTACGGCCCCACCCTCGGTAACGGTGAGTATTTGTCGTGGAACCTCGGTACCGAGACCCTCACGTACCAGGGTCTGCGGTTGCTGTTCGACAACTCGACAGCCTACAGCAATGACATCGCCAGCGGCAGCGTGGTCGGCCTGAAGGCCGGTGAAGTGCTGTACGTCGATGCGGACCGCACCAAGTTCTATGCTGCGGCCTGGGCCGCGACTACAGCTTACGTTGCCGGAGACATCGTTGTCAAGTCTTCGCTGGCGTATGAAGCGACCGTCGCTGGTACATCTGGTGGTGGCGGTCCTTCAGGGACCGGCGTCGCAATTGTTGACGGCACCGTGACCTGGAAGTATGTAGGACCCGGTGTTGCCGGTGGCCTTGTCGCCACAAGGGCCGCACTCGCAACGCTCGGAACCGGTTCGCCTGCAGGTTCGCGTTGGATTCTCGCGTGGCGCCGGGCCGATCAAATTTTCGTACGTGGCTGGAGATATCCTGTCGGAACGCTCTTCACGCCAGCGAACACGGCCGCGCAGGGCGTGCTCAAAATCACCCGCGACTACGCAGGTGCTACCGTCGCAGGTCTTTCCAGCCTCAACAACCCGGTCGCTGTATCTGACCGTGGCGGCACCATCGAGACCGTGTCGAGCAACGCCGGTCTGCTCGTCAACCTCGCTCAAAACGCCTACGCTGCGGCCTGGACTCCTGACGGCGCTGCTCTGTTGGGTGCGGGCCTCGATGCCGTCGATAGCTGCATCGGCGTAGTCGGTTTCGGCTCTGTCAAGTCTGGTATCGGCATTTTGGGTATCGCTACGAGTGCGAGTGGCGCGGCCTCGCCTACCGCCTGGGCTGGCTCGGGTGTCGTCGGTTGGGCGACCGGCGGTGCAGGTGTCTACGGCGACGGTGTCAAGGTTGGCGGGCTCGGTATTGGCTCTTCGTCAACCGCTCCTGCGTCGGCCAACACGGGTGTTCGTGGACGCGGCGCGACGACTGGATACGGAGTCGTCGGTATCGGTGGCGACAACGCCGCTGCCGGTGGCGGCTTCTTCGCGGGCGGTCACGCGGGAGCCTCGGCTCTCATTGCGACCATCAAGGACGTTGCGGTCCCCACCGGCCAGGCCGCTCTGAAGGTGGGGGCGTCGACCACTGAAGCCGCTATATTCAAAAACAACACAACGACAGCGTACACCGCCACCTTCGAAAACACCGGGGGCGGCAGCACGGCGGGTGCAATTGCGGCTTTTGGGAGCCACACAAATGCCGTCGCGGCGGTAAGTAACGTCGATGGTATTGCAATTACAGCCGAAAATCAGTCTGCAACCAGGGCGACTATTTCTGCCGTTAACCTCTCGGGCGGACCAGCGTTGAATCTGGAAACGTCGGCCGGTGCGTCTCTCAACTACGTCAACTCGGCTTCGAGCGGAGCCGCCTTCGCGTCCGGCAAGGCGATGAAGAAGTTGTTGGCGGGGACCGATTTTACTCACGTCATTCCTAGCGCGAACGTACCCGCCTTCACTTACGACCTCACCGCAACAACCAACGGCATCACTACAGGCGTATTGACGGGTAGCGGAAACTGTGCATTCATTACTACTTGGACCCTGCCCCTTAGGGCCGTCATTACGAGCGTTCGGGCACGCGTTACCCACACAGGTACAGGTGCAGGTGGAGTTACGGCTGCCACCGCTGAAATCTGGAAGACCGTTCAGGTTCCCGCTGCCGCTAATGGTAGCGGCGTCGCTGGGTGGGCGAACCTCGCTGCCTTGACTGGCGTCATCGCACTCGGTCTGAATGCGACGCCGACGTCGGAAACCCTGACCTTGGCGGTCAATGCGACCGCGAGCAACCGCACCGTGAGCGCCACGACGGACAAATTCACCATGGCGATGTCGATGACTGGTCTAATCAGCAGTAGCTATCAGATTGACTGGGTCGAAATCAACTACACGATGTATGACACCTTGGCAATCTAATGAGCTACTTCAAACGAGTCGACCTGAACGTGATGTACCCCCACTTCGTGGACGCGTGCCAAAAACTGCAAGCTGCATGCCAGGCTAGGGGCGTGGAGTACTACGCGACCTCGGGCATGCGGACCATCGAAGAGCAAGAAGCGCTCTACGCCCAGGGCCGTACGAAGCCTGGCCAAATCGTCACAAAGGCCCGTGGCGGGCAAAGCTACCACAACTTCGGTATTGCCATGGACTTCACGTTCGACAAGGACCTGACGCGTGCTGGGCTCCAACCAGACTGGTCGCCAGAGTCATACGTGATTCTGGGCGAAGAAGCCGTCAAGCTCGGCCTCGAATGGGGTGGCGTGTGGAAGTTCAAGGACTTGCCTCACGTACAAATCCCGCTCAACAAAGTCGGGCTCACGCTCGCCGACCTCCAGAAGCTCTACGCAACTGGCGGATACAAGGCGGTATTTTCCCGCCTGGACCAGTTTCGCTGGTAATCTTGCTTCAAGGAGTGACCAATGGCAGGTAGAATTGTTCGTGAAATCTCAGCAGCAATCTCGGCCGCCGGGGCCACTGGAATTACTGTCGGCTCGACCGTGGGGTTCTACGAAAAGGCCTATGCGTACCTCGCAGCCGGTGGACAGCCTGGTGCGACGGTGCAAATCACCCGCGTCGTCAGTGCCACCGTCATGCAGATCCGTCAGGTGACTGACCCTCGTGGCGGTGGAGCCGGTTCGACGGCCCAGACAACGGGTGTCAGCAATTACGGCACCCTGAACGCCTCGGCGTATGCTCCTGGAACCATCACCATGCCTGAGCAGGTCGTGATGAACTCCAACGACAAGCCGCTCGATTAAAATCGCGGCATTTCTACCAAAGCGGCTTCACAGGCAATAATCATGCTGTTGTATCCCAGGTCCAGGACCAGGTGCGAGTCGATTGGCAGAGTTGTCTCCCGTAGAGGCGGATCCAAGGGAGTCATGACGTACGTCTTGACGGCGTCGTCCCGCTCTTGAAGAGGGTCTGGCGGCTCTAGCTCCATCCGAAAGGATATGGGAAAATCGGGAGGTCTCATTAAAGCCATGAGCCTGGGTGCGGCACCCCGGACTCGCTTCAGCCCCATCGTCGGAGCGCTGTGCCACCAACTCCCAAACGTGATGATGTCCACGAACAACTGGCCGCGCATGCCGGGGAAGTTCGCCATCAACAGGTGTCGCAAGCTTTGTACGTCGTGGGGAGTCATGTCTACCTCGAAGCCTTGAAGACAAAAAACGCACCGCCTGACTCGCCGTTTTCGCGAGTGACAGTCCAGCCCTTGAGGCGATACTCCCCCTCAACGTTCAGCCAACGCGCGTCCCGCACAACACGATGGCGTTCATTTACCGAGAGGTCTTTGTATGTGTCGAGAAGTGCCATTGAGGCCACGATTCGATTTACGACTTCGCCCTGGTAGAACGCCGCCTCGCCGTTACTGGCATTGATATTCAGCGCCAGAACTTCGTTGAAGGCCGAGTAGACAAAGTCGGGGATCAATTTGTTCCTGAGCTTCAGGGCCTCGGCAGGTGTCATTGGTTCAATCATCGGGATTCCTTGAATACGGCGGCGTAGCGCCTGGCGGCCTTGAGAAGTTCTCGATTGAGACGCTTGCCTCTTTTGTCGTCGAGGTCGTCGTCGCAAAGTTCGCAATTTACGAACTTGAAAGCGGCGCGGCGAAGTGCGGCAGCCGCTTTGTAGACCTCGAACTTGCGTTTCTTCAGAGGTCGGGCCATTGGTTCAATCATGGCGAAATCGGGGGTATGGTCAGCCCATGGCGCTGAGCGAACGTGTCAAGAAGAGTTCGCATTTCCCCGGCCGTACAGCCTCGGTCATGCGCACTCTGCAGTTCCGTCAGAAATCCACTTTCGAACATGGCGTCTGAAAAAGCTCCCGAACCGCGAAGAGCTTGAACGATGGCCAGGTCGTCAGCGTTGCGACCTTCGAACGAAGCGAGATAGCACTCGTCCGAAATGAGATGCCCGACGGCGCATTTGAGTCCATCCGGACCTCGATATCGACATCCAGCGAAGACCGTGTCGCCTGGGAATACCTCGGAGGAATCGATTCTGCTCCGTTTGAAGTTTTGCGATGCGAGTCCGAGGTATGCCTTGTCGAATATTTCTTGAAGTGTCATGGTTCTCTCTTTTATCAGATTCCGTCGACCCACACAAGGGTCGACTTGGCGCGGGCAGCAACTCTTCCTGCCCATTCATAAAAATCAGTAAGCGACCGATCGCTTTTGGCCTGATTGCAATTCCTGCAGCAAGTAACGCAGTTTTCTACGGTATACCCAATGCGGTTGTCTAGCCTGTCGATACCGTTCACTTCAACTGCCTCTGTGCTGTTCGTTGACCTGCGAATAGGGAATCGGACAGTCCCGTTGGCTCCACAAAAGAAACACGGCGACAGCGATAGTTCATCAAACTTCTCGCGAGGCAGGGCCCATTCTAGTCCTCTTTCACGAGCCCCTCTTTCGTAGCTCGAAAGTCTCCGATTAAGTACGGAGCGTTGGGGTGTCAATCTCAACGACCTCTTGCGGGTACACCCGCAGGTCCGGGCACGACCGCCGTGGAGCAAGTTGCTAAGCGAGATTTCGGCCGTCTTACCGCAATCACACCGACACAACAGATAACTGGCGTTGTGCTTGCCACACGCTTTGATGCGAGCCTCGACCACAAAAAGCATGCCAAACTGCTGCCCGACAACCTTAGCTACGGCCTCCTTGGTCTGATGAGCGGCTTTACATCTCTTGTTGCAAAAGAAATTTACCTGCCCCTTTTTCTGCCGAGCCCGGACCTCTTTGGCTTGTTTTCTGAATGATACGGAGCAGAACTTACAAGAGACTTCAACCATATTTTGCATTTTTATCCATCACAGTCCAGAGACGAAGTAAAGATTACAACGGCTCCGCGTCACCGCGACGTACTCGATGTTGCACTCTTCCTGCGAGGCCTTGCCCTTGCGGCCCGGGTAAAGGGTGTCACGGAGGACGAAGACGGTCTCGGTCTCGCGGCCCTTGGCACGGTGAACCGAGGACAGAACCACGTTGGCGGCGTTCACGTCGTCGGCGAAAAGGTTCTCGATGCGGGCGACCAGTTCGGCGACCGAGGTCAGGTCCTCGCCGAGGACGTTGATGGTCTCGGCAGTGTCCTGGATTTCCTGGACCTTCGACTCGGCGGCGTCGGCGTCCTTCGAGGCCATCATGACCGCGCGGGACTTGCGGTCAGCCCATTCGCCGACCTCCTTGAGGAGTGCGGGCATGGTCTTGTGGGTGCGGGAAATCTTCTTGACGAGGCCGATGAGGATGGCACCGATGTCGCGACCCTCAATCTTCGCCCGCTTGCCGGTGCGGAGGATGCTGAGGCAGGTCCGAACCAGCGGGGCGTTCTTGCGCGAGAGGATGAAATCCCCCGGCTTGACGGCCTCGGCGAGGGCCTTGAACTCGATTTCCTTGATTTCGCCCTGAGGAGCCGTCGGGGCGGCCATGTAGTCAGGAACGAGCTTGGCAGCGTACTCGACGACCGACTTGGGGCAGCGGTAGGTCGTGGTCAGGCCGAGTTCGGTGGCCGTCAGGGCGGTCTTGAGGCGGTCGATGGAGCCCGAGTCGGCGCCACGGAAGGCGTAAATCGCCTGGCGGTCATCGCCAACCACCGCGATGCGGCCCGTCTTGCGGCAGACCCCGCAAGCAAGGCGAAGCTGAGCAGCGTTCATGTCCTGGGCCTCGTCGACCACGACCATGTCGAAGGAGGGGCGGACCCAGCCGTTCACGACGGGCAGGTAGACCATGTCGTCGAAGTCAATGGTGCCGTCCCGCTTGGTGGCCGCGAGCTTCATAGCCGCCGAAGCCATGCGGGCGACCTGGTCGACCGTCCAGCCCTCTTCAGCCCACTCCTCGTCGGGGGTCAGGTCGAACTGGGTGGCGATGTTGACCAGTTCGATTTCCGACGTGGGGAGCATGCCCTTGGCCTTGGAGGCCAGCATCGCGACGAGGCGAACGATGGGGTCGGGGCAGGTCGGACCGGCAGCCTCACGAGCGAGACGCTGACCACGGGCGCCGTCAAGCTTGACGCCCGACCAGTTGCGGAGGACGAGGCCGAAGCCGACCGAGTGAAGGGTCTTGGCCTCAGCGGCCGGGTTGCGGAGCTTCGACTTGAGTTCCTCGGCGATCTTCTTGTTGAACGCGGCGAGGAGGATGCGCGACTCGGGGGCGAAGCTGATGGCCTGGAGGATGGTGGTGGTCTTGCCCGTACCGGCGCGAGCGCGAACGACGAGGTTGCCCTTGCCCGACTTGAACCACCCGAAGATGGCTTCCTGCTGCGTCGACCACTGCTTGGCGTTGGTGTCGTTCATGGACACCGTTATACGCCTTCATTCGCCGGACGTCAACACTAATTCGTTAGATGCAGTCTTCGTCGTCAACGTGACGGACTTCGACGATCTCGTCATTTTGGCAGTCTTTTTGCCAGATCTCGCACACCCGGCGAGCGTTCCTTTCGGTTGCAAATAGTGCGATTAAGCTTTTCTGAACTGTTGACATTGATGGACTCCTTCATCTGCTTGATGACATCTGGCCAGCACTTCTCAAGAAAGGCGTTGACCTGGCCGTACTCTTTCTCGCACACGACCGTTTCCCAACAGCCATTCGACAGCCAGTCGACCAGGACTTCTTCGAGGTCTTCACTCCTGAAACCGTTCTCCAGGTACTCAGGTACGGCATCGGGACTGAATCGACACGCAGCCGATTTCGTCCACGAAGGCGACGAACCAGCCAAAACCGCCCCTTGCGTAGCGCCAGACTTTCACGTCGCTCATTCGTCGGATTCCTTTTCGACCCAGGGCTCGACCCACTGAGCGTCCACGTCGATGTAAGAATTGGTGGGCATGAACTCGTTGTGGTCAGAGAACAGCGACAAAGTCAAGACCCGTACAGCCCGGTCGAGGTCGAAGGTCGGCGGTTCGCTCTCGTATTCGTAATTGCGACCGGGATACCTGGTTCCCTCGTGCTTCCGCTTGACGGAGAACACCCTGGCCTGCTTACCGAGAAGCTCGGGGCACTCCTGAAAGTGCATCGACCTCTTGGAGCCACCCCACCCATCGTTTTTCCCACGGACATAAGCAAGCTCTCGAACAGCTTTCTCGACGTGTTCGGCAGCCAGTGGTTGCGAGCCCCACTTCGTACGACCTGTTGCCGCGTAGCAAGCGGACTGGAGCTTGGGCCAAAGCTCCGGGTCTGACTTGATTTCGACCACGTAGTCCTGGAGACTCTTCGGGTAGCCGAAGCGGAGGATTTTTCTGGGGACCACGATTCTGACAAGAGAGTCTTCCTTTACTGCGCTCTGAACGTGTTTTCGAGGAGTTCCCATTCTTTTTCCTTCCCCCTGTAGACGAACATGAGACCGACCTTGTTGGTACCGTCGTCGACCACCAAGAACGCGAGGTCCGATGCGGAGTCTTCAATCACCCAATAGATGTCGAAGGCCTTGACCGGCTTGGTCTTTTCGATGTCCTTCTTCATCATGGCCAGGCGCTCGGCCAGGTCGAGTCTGCGGGTGATTTTGACGTCCAGGCTGGCGTCGGGGATGTCGGGAGTACCGCCATCGCCACGAAGGCCTGCGTCGGCCTGGATGCCCGCGTCACGGCCACGGTCAAGAACCACCTTGCCGCCAGCCATGACCGAAGACATCATCAAAAATGGCACCAGTACCGCTACGAGAGTCGACGTCTTCACTTTGAGCCTCCAGACCGCTTGAACTTCACCATCTCGCCCATGATACGTGAACGGTCAGCCTTTTTCAAGTTGTCCACGAACATTTTCCCGTCGAGGTGCTCGCACTCGTGCTGAATCATCTGAGCCCAGAGACCGTCAAAGACGATGGTCGTAGGACGCAGGTATTGCTGCAAAAACTCCCCAGACCCGTCAGTTTCCAGGACGTCGTAATCGACCTGGACTTTTTCGTATCGGTAGACGGTCTCGAACATCCCGGGCGTGCTGAGGCAGCCTTCGAGGACGGGCTTCATCTTCGCACCCTCTTCTGGGACCCAACAGGGGTTCAGGAATGTCTTGCGCTGGCCGCCGATGTGCGCAGTGACAACCCTGACCGGGAAGCCGATTTGGATTGCTGAGAGCCCCACGCCACCGGCCTGGTCCATTGCCGCGAACATCTCGGACACGAGCTTGGGGTTGACGGTCGTGACTTTTTCGCTGACCTTCTTGAGTCGGGGGTCAGGCCACAAAATGATTTTGAACGGTTCGCTCATTGGAGGCCCACCCTGAACTTGAGCTTGTTGAATACGCTCGTGATTTTGTCAATCAAGATCAAAAGGGCGAGTGCGGCCACCAAAACGCCCAATGCTACATAGTAAGTGAAAGTTTCCCGATTCATCAAATCCTCCAGCAAATCTCGATTTGCTTCTTGAAGCGCGTAATGGCCGTGTACGCCCAACGACGACCTTCGGGCGAGTTCGGGCGCAAGGATTCTTCGACGACAACGATGCCCGCGTTGAACTCACTACCCTGAGATTTGTGACATGTCAAGACGTAACCGAAGTTCGCCGGTACGTACGCGGGGCCCTGGGGGATTTTGTTGGCGACCCCGTACTTCGTGGTCTTGAAGTTCCAGACGGCACGCTTGATGGCGTACGACCCGACCTCACCGTTCGTGCCGAAAACTTCAGCGTCGACCACGATTGCTGCCTGCTCGCCTTGGAGGGGGCAATCAATGTCGACTTCCAAGAAATTCATGTACTTGGATGCGTTGTTCTGGTTGTCTCGGACGGCGATCGGCGCGACATTCACGGCGCGCGGCTGGGTGAGGATGGGGACGATTTCGCCGTTGAAGATTTCCAGTTGGTACGTGTTTTGCACGACCAAAAGAGGCTCCCCTTTGCTGATTTGGTCGGAAGGCAGACCCAGCTTGCCACGTACGCCAGCGTTCAGGGCGTGCCTGGTGGCGTTCCGGTGGCAAATGGTCGCACCTTCCTGCTCGTAGAAGTACTTCGCACGCTCAAGAAGGTCGGAGTCCTTGACGACTGGCAGGCTGCTCAGGGCTTCGGTAGCCCACTGGCCCAGGCGAACATCCATGCTGGCGCGGATGATGGGCGAATCAAGGGCCTGGCGGTGGATTTCGGTCAGGGTCACCTTGGAGTGCGCGGGGAAGTCAGGCGCAAAGACGCTGAAGTCCTTTTTCTTGGAGTCCATCTCGACGGGCGGTAGCTGGAAGCCGTCGCCAATGAGCACGAGGTTGAGTTCCAGGTTCTTGCAGGCCTGGTAGACGTCCGCGAAGACCTTGAAGCCAACCATGGAGGCCTCGTCGACCACCAAGAACCCGCATCCTGGGCGCTCAATCAGCCCTGTGTTGCGCCTTTGGAACGACAAGGCCCCGGTCTCTTCGTCCTCTGCGACCTCGTACAGCCACGAATGGATGGTCTTGGCTGGGCAACCTGCAGCCTCACGTACGCGAACGGCGGCCTTGCCAGTGGGCGTGACGACGAGCATGTTCTCGCCGTGCTCTTCCTCAAGGGAACGTACGAGCGTGGTGTTGTGCGTAACGATATGGCCATTGGTCAAGAACAGGCCATCTTCGGATTCGACCTTGATGCAGACGTGCTCGCAAATCCGTGTAGGCACTACATCAACAATGTGTCTGCTTGGTGGGTTCTTATGCGAGAACTTCCAAGCATTTGCCTTTCGGGAGAGCCTGAAGGGGTTTTGGAGGGTTTTGACGTTAACTGAAAATTCCCCTGGACGAGTCGCTGAGGCAGAAAGAACGGTGACGCCACCTAAGGACTGAACCAGAGTCGAGATGTCTTGAGCCAGTCTAATCGACTTGGTAGAAAATCTTGTTCTGTTTTTGTTGCAGGACCCGTCACTGTCCATCAGGCCTTTGAGAAGGTCGAGCTTCTGGTCAATACTCCCAAGCAAATACATCTGCGGAATGAAACGGTCGGGGCTCTTGAGTCCAGCAAGGCCAAGAGTTCGCATAGCTTGAGTAATTCTATTTGACCGTTGAGTGGGGTCGGTGAACCGCCACTGTGGACAGACAGGTGCTCGGTTGACCTTGATGACCATCCCGTGGGGCATCTTGCTGCGAGCAAGCTCGATTAGCTCATACTCGCTGTCTGGCAAGCAAAGAGTAGGGGTCTTGCCGAGGCTCGTGCCGTCACCAATAAATAGACCCAGAAGATACGGATCGAGAGGAAGGGCCTTGTCATCATTTTGGACGGGGTCGCAAAGAGGGACGCTAAATCGATGAATGCCGCATTTCATCGTCAGCCCCTGCTCAACAATTTCTCGCAAAGTTAGTACAATTGGCGCCGCCCCGTTCGCTCTGCGTTTATGTGTCCAGACAGCCCATAGATGCTCAAGGTCGCACTCCACCGAAGTCCTGTCTCGGAAGACGACTCGGTAGGTCTGTCGCAGACCTTGTGGAAAGACGCCAACCACCTTGGTGGACTTGCCATTTTTCCCCAAAACAAGGTCTCCGGGCCGCAACCAGCCAATTTGAGCGGGTCCGTTGGGTGTTTGCACGAGTTGGTCGTACGCCAGAGCCTTGCCAGTACCTGCATACCCGGCAATGACCGCAATGCCGCCACCTTTTGGGAAGTCCTTGGCCAGGGCCTTGACACTCGCAAGGGCTTCTTCTTGACCTTGAGTAAGTACCATTAGATGGCGACCTCGACTTCGAGCCTGTTCCAGAACTGAGGATTGCTGTTCTCGCCGGGGTAGCCGTGCGGGTTGCAGTACACCCGGAATCCGTGCTTCGAGATGTAGTCCATCGGGTCGTGGGTGTGGCCATGGACCCAAAGCTTGGGCGGCTTGAAGAATTCGGCACGGTTCTTCAGAATCCCGTCCATGTTGGCACTGAAGAATACGTTGGTGGGTTGACCTACCCAACGAGGCCCAATGGACTCGTCGGTTGGGTAGTGGTGAGACACGACCAGTGAGACCTCACGGGACATCAAATCGGCGACGAACCTTTGGTGCTCGGCCTCGATTGACGTAGCGGAGTCAGAAATCATGTAGTAGTCGCACCATTGCGCCTTGAAGGCTTCGTTCTTGCAGTCGGGGTACCAAAGGGTACCGCCAAGGACGTATGGAAGCTTGCCACCCGGACGAACGTACATCAGGTTGTGGAACTTCGGGTCCTTTTCAAGGTCGGCCAGGTACAGGCTGGCCTCACGGATGGAGTACTTCCAGTGCTCGTGGTTGCCGGGCGTGTAGATGACCGACCCGTAGCGCGAGCAGAACTCCGACAGAATATGCTCGAACCGCTTGGGATTCTTGAGGTTGTAGATATCCCCAGCCAGAACTAGGGTCGCGCCTGGACTTGTGGCTACCTTTGAATCGAGGATACGCCAGAACTGGCTCTCGTCGAAGTTCGACAAGAACTCGAAATGCAGGTCGCTCATCACGTGAAGTTTCATGGTTTTCCCACCACTACGAGTTCGCCGCAGCGCTCGCAAAAATTGAGTCCGCGCCCCTTGCGGTCCAGTTGTTCGTCCCGGGGAGTAACAACCCACAAGACGTAGTAGGGGACGGGGCGAGTTGTCACGATGCCCGCCAAGCTGGTAGAAACGGTACTGAACCGTTCTGGCTCGTGGCCAAAAATCAGGCATTTAAGTCGTTTCCACATTACCATCCCCAGACAAGAACAATCCAACCTAGCTGATACCCGAAATTCACGGCGTACGCAAGCGTCACGGCACTCGCTACAGGAACCACGGCGGGCCTGGTTCTATTAGTCCATGTTATCACGGCCACTACGACCCCATAGCTATTCTTGAGGAGCAAGAACACAGTCGGACTGAACTGAATCAGTACGTCCATCAAGGGGTTGATTTCACGGGCGTCCCCTCGGCTGACATAGATGGCAGTCGTGACTGAATCGAACAGGTTGAAGAAAAGCAACGCAGCGAGCATGAGCCCGGTCAGAACGTCATGTCGCAGTTGGATCTTCATTTTTGGACCACTCCGGTGCTTCGTAACCTGTAGCCGATTCGCTTTCGAAGGTCCCCAGGTTGTCAAAGCAATCGGGGCACAGCATGTCCGTAGACAGACCGCTCATCATGACCCAGTCAGCGTCAATCGCCTCTTGGACAGTCCCGAAGTATTCCGCACCGCAATCGTTGCAGTACGTGTTCGCTGTCGATTCGCTCATTTGACTTCTCGACTTGTCAGGTGCCATCCGTCGCAATACGAGCACTTATAGGCACGCAGATCTCGCCTGTGTCCTTCTCGTCGAGCCTGGCCCTCGTGGGCAAACTTCAGCTTTTTGCGTGAGCAGCCTTTCCACATTTTCCACGCCTTCCATTCGGCCATTACTTAAGCTCCTTCGAGCCACATGACGAGCAAACCGTCAATGTCTTCTTATTGTGGCTGAGGTACACACTCTTGGTCGGCTGTCCGCACTTCGGGCACCCGTTCGGGACTGTGACGGTCACAGTCACTTCAGGGGCGGGCTCGTCGGGCTCAACGTAGGGCCCCATCGAAATCTCGCGCTCGACCTGCTTTTGGAGCCTGGCCATCTTTCGCTTGAGTTGGTGTATTTCGCGCTTTGCCTCGGCGAGTTCCTTGTTCTTCTTCTTCTCTTCGGCCTCTGGACGGTGCTGAATTTGCCGACGCTTCAAGACTTCTCCCTGGGTGGGACCTATGGACCAACAGCTTCCAACACGATGTTCCACTTGTCGCCGTCGTGTGAAATCTTGACGACGTCAAACGCATTACTGCCACAGTCTAGCAGACCGGGTGTGTTAAGGCACGTCCTAAGGAGGTTCTGAACGACGTTCCGTGCCATCAAGGTCTTGGGTTGGCACGGGTCGCTCGAAATAGTGACTTCGTACCGAAACTCGTAGTCATTGACCGGGGTCTGCTTGAGTGTCCGCTCCATTTAGTCTCCAAACAGGGACACGAGGTCTTCGGGCTTGTCTTCGTCGTCGGAGTCGACCTCTTCTTCGAACTCTTCCTCCAGGTCCAGGACCTTCAGTTCGGCAAGCTCACGCGCGAGTTCCGCGATGACCCTCTTCTTGGACGCCTTGTCAACACCTTTTGGCAGCCATTCGGTGAACACGTCGAGGCATACCACTTCAAATTCGTCAAACGTCATTTTTCAAGCTCCTTGACAAGCGCGAGTACTGCTGAGTGAAACTTACTGTTGGTGAGGCCCAACGAAGCCCGGTAGCAGCCAGGTATTCCACAGGCCGAGCCGTCGACCATCAGGATTTTGAGCTTGTCAATCGCAGCCTTGAACTGTTCGGGGTTCTTGGGCTCGAACCAGGCGAACATGCCGTGGTTGAAATCCACCTCGCGGTCGATGATGTGGTCTTCCAGGTACCCGTGGAACAGGGTCCGGTTCGAATAAAGCTGGACCCTGAAGTCGCGCTTGACCCGGTGCTCGACACCTTCGAGATTCCGCATGGTGGCGGCCACGTGATACTGGCTGGTCGTTGCAACCCCTGAAGTGTTCTGCTCGACATAGCGCGTAGCCAAATCGGCGATTTGCGCGTCTTCGGTCACGAGCCAACCTACACGGGCACCGGGCGAACCGAAGAGCTTGCCAGCGGACCAGACACTTACTTTGTGCTTGGGGGCGATTGCGTTCCATCCGTACAGGTCCTGGTCTGCGTACGCTGCATCCCAAATGTCGCACTTGGCGGACCAGTGACTCTGGTCACCGTCGGGGTTATTCGGGGCCGTGATTACACGAATGTCTTGGCCGACTCTGGGGTCTAGCGGACTTGCAAACTCCAAATGGCTGTTGCGGGCAATCGTGGGGTACGAGGGCCAATGAGGCGCAGTGTGGGTCAGCCATTCAAGTCTTCCATCAAGCCTCATGAGGGCGTCAACGGCCGCATACAGGGCCTGCTTGGCGCCTACCGTGACGACGATGTGGCCGGTCGGATGGCGCTTACGAAGCTCCGCCATCAGGTCCGGGCCAGGTACGGTGTCTGGGTATGACAAATCCGCCGGGTAGTGCCTGGGGTAGTACGGCGACATGACTTCGCGCAACAAATGCGGCTCGCCAATCGCGAGGTTCCACCCGTCGGTGGACCGCGAGCGTACAAGCTGGCTGTCAGCGTTCCAAGTGTCCATTATTTGAACTCCACGGACACCTTAAGCCCCACTGCAACGTTCGTCAATGAAAACCCGCCGACAACCGGACTTCCGCCTATCGCCCAGCCGCCCACCCAGACGGGCCCAGCGAGCCTACGTTCGACTTCCAGGCCAACCATGACCGGAGTAGCCAACGGCTGGTCAAAACGCGGTGCAGCACCAGCCAGGAGGCCTGCGCTCCAATTTGGCAGCACGGGCTCGACCATCTTCTCGACGATTTTCTCTCGTTCGACGACGACCTCCTTGACGACCTCGACGACCTTGACCTCGGCCTTGGTCTCCTTTTCCTTTACGACCGTGTCGATGTTGCGCTCCTCGACTTCCTTTTTGGTCACAGTGCCGTCCGGGTCCTGGACCTCGGTCTTCTCGCGGCGCCAGCGGTCGACGACCTGGGTGTCCTTGACACGGACGACCTCCACGCGCACGACCTCCTTGACGACCACGACTTCCTTGGCCACCTCGACGACCTTGATTTTCTCTTCGACCTTGACGTTCTCGGGGCCAAGCTTGAGATTGACGGCAAGAGCGATGCCGATCGCGATGCCGATGACCAAAACGGCGGAACCGAGTCCCGCCATACCGCGCTTGCTGATTTCCATTTACTTGCTCTCTTCTTCGTGTAAATTGATTTTGTAACCGTCAATCATTCCTTCGGGGATATCACGGTTTGGGTAACGGCGCAAGAGGTCGTCGATTTGGTCGTTCAGAGCAACGTTGCCACGGTAGGCCGTAGCCCCGAGTTCGTCTCCATGCGTCAAAGCCTTGGCGAAGTCGGTTCTGGCGGTGATGGCCCAGCCAACCTCAGACGAACGGGACTTGACAAGGTAGAACGTCATGTACTTACCGTCCTGGGCCTTGGCATCGCGGTTCAGGGTGATGATGTTCGTCGCCGACTGAGCGATACCCCACGCTTCCTGGATGTCTTCCTCGACCAACAGGCGGCGAACGCTGAGACCCTTGTTGATTTTCGAGGCTTCGCGGTTGGCCTGCACGGCTGCGATGACGTGGAGCTTTTGTTCGGCCCCGACCTGCACGAACTGGCGGTAGATGTAGTCCTGAATCTGACGGTACTGCCACTTGGCACCCTGGGTCTCACGAGACTGAAAAATGCCCGGGTAGTCGACGACGAGCAGGTCGTAGCCCTTGCCGTACTTGGCCTTGCGGGCTGCCTGAAGACGGAATACGTCGCTGATGACGTCCTCGACGAACTGGTCAACCTTCGGCAAGTGGAGGTAAGTCAGTTGCTGAGACAAAAACTCGGCCATCTTGTCGAACGCGGCTTCGCCCTCGGGGGTACGCGACCAGGCCCAGAGTTCTGACTTCGACTTGCGGAAGCAACTGCAGAACATCTTCTCGCCAATGTCATTGTCGCGACCTTCGCGGGTAATCAGCAGCACGGACTTGCCAGCGAAGATGTTGTGCCGCACCATCGAAAGCATGGTGGTGGTCTTACCGACGTTCACAGGGGCGACAATCAGCGTGGTATCGCCCGGGAGCAGTGACCCTTTTGAGCCGTGGGGCAAGAGTTTCCGGTCCAGGAGCGTCAGACCTGTCGACATCGCCCCACTCAGGTCAGCTTCGGCCGTATCGCGGATGGCACGGTAGTTTTTCCACTGGAAAGCGGCCTCATCCTGGAACGAAGAGAACACCAGCGTCTTGGCGGTCTCCTGAAACAGGTCTTCGGCCTTGACAAGCTGGCGAGAGTTAATCAGGTTGGCAATTTGCGGCAGGTTCCGCAAAAATACCTGGGTCTTTGACCACTGGGTCAGTTGGTCGGCCAGGCTGGTGACGCCGTGGGTCTCGGTCTTGAGCCTGCAGGACGAGAGCTTGTTGTAAAGCCTGATTTTGTCGCCCTGGTCGAGGGCGCGGAACTCGGACCACTGCTTGAATTCTTCCTCAGACCTCGGTGCGTGGTCGTAGTACTTGTAGAAGTTGACGTAGAACCCATACAGCTTGGCGACGGCGGGGTCCATGAACCAATTCGCCTGGAGCTTGCCGTACATCTGCCTGAAAAACGACTCGTTGAGCAAGATGTGGCCGAGCAGCGCGGACTGCTGGTCGGAGTCAAAGGGGAGTTGTGCCGGAATGTTCTCGGCCTCGACCCTCAGGTTGTAGTTTTGGTCATACTGCATAGTGGTCCTTTAGGTACAAAAACAAATGGTTGGGATGGAGTCTGGGCGCCTTGTCAAAAAGGACCTTGACTTCTTCCATCGTCATCTCTCCGAGGTCCCCGTAAGGGGCAGGAGGACGCATGTCGTACACTTCCACGTACTGGGCCATCTCCCGCAGGATTTTGGCGGACTCCATGAAGGCGTCCGGGTCGAGCCCGAGGTAAAGCCGCTTGATTCCCATGTTCTTGATGAGGTCCAGTTGATATCCCGAGACGCCCTTGCCGAGCGCAGCCACGTTGCCGCCGCACAGATGAGCCTTGAGGGCGTCGATTGGCCCTTCACATAGCACAACCCAGTCCCCAACGATACGGTCAGAAAACATCAACGTCCGTTCCTTTTTGAGGCCCAGACTCGTCATCGCTTTGGGGATTTTGAGGCTAACCGGGGAAGCCTCTTCGTCGTCAAGAACCTCGGTCTCGCCGATGTAGCGGGTCTGCCAGCCCACCTGGGAGCCACGAAACACCACGGGGAACACGATAGAGTTCCTGGCTGGCCAGGTCTTGATGCCGTACTCTTTGGCAACTCCGAGTGGGATGCCACGTCGAGCCAAATACGCCACGCCCCTTGTTCCGGCAGGCGAGTCAAGGTCTCGGAAGCCCGGGTCGTCTTCGATGGGCTTGAGGTCGCCACCGACAAACAGGGGGATTTCGTCTTCGTCGCCGAAGAACTCGTCGAATTTGATGTCGATGAAACGGCCGACCGGGGTGTTGACGCCGTACAAATACGCACGGATTTGGTCGACGGTCTTGCCGGTCAGGTCCGTCAGACACCATTCCGCATAGCCAGAGTAACCCTCGGACTCCTTGCAGACCCAACACACAAACCGTCCGTCAGCCTTGCGAATGTAGAGCTTCTCGCGCTTGTGGCAACGAGGACACTCCATGACGTACGATTTGGTGTTGGACTTGAAGCTGATGCCCGACTCTTCCAGCATCAGCCTCAGTTTTTCAGCAAGCATTTAGCGGCTCATGTTCCAGAAGAAAAACCCACCAAACAGGCCGTAAGCCAAAGCAAGGGCGGGCCTGGCGGAAATGAAGTCGAGGGTAGGCTGCAGACCTGGCCAGTCACCGACGAAGTGCCCCATGACGACGCCCAACACGACAGCGATGATGGGTGCGCCCTTAATCCAGTTGGCCAAGGTCTCGCTGATGGTATCGCCAGGAATCGTGTTGAAGTTGACGTACAGGTCCCACCCGACGAGAACCGTGGTCGCGACGAGAATCGCTATGGTGGTTACCGTCCTGGTGACACTCATTCGCTTTCCTCTGAGGACTCTTCCTTGTCCGTCGCCCCCGTGAAGGCGTCGCCAATCTCGTGAGCAATGTCACGCCGACGCAGTTCCGTCAAGACCTTTTCGCACATGGCGGGGTCGTTCTTGAGGGCCTCCAGCATCGCGGGCTTGCCGCGCCAGTCCTTGCCGTCGAAGCGGTAGGTCAAATTGTTGGGCTTCTCGATGATGTTCCAGCCAACACCCAGACGGAAGACCTCTTCGTGGGTGCTGACGACGCCCTTGTAGTAGTCGAGGGTGAATTCGCCAGTGCGCTCTTTGGGACCAATCGAAGAGTCAACCATCTTGACCCTGATTTTGTGACCCTGCTTCTCACCCTTGCCCGAGAGGTCCTCGACCGACTCGTTGACGAACTTGTGACCCAACAGGTCTTCGCGACCTTCCTTGGACCGGTTGGGCTCGACGAACAGCGAGTACTCGCAGTGGTGCTGGGTACCGAACGAAATGGCTGCACGGACCTTGTTGCCACGCATCTGCTCAGCGATGTCCATCTGGGCGCGCACGTGAGCCGTGAGGACCAGAGCGAAGCCGAGCTTGCGCTGCACGGGCAGAATCCGCTTGAGACCTTCCTGGATGGTCAGGGCGTTGTCGCCGATCTGCTGCGTCATGATGGTATCGGCGTTCATGCCACGGCGACCCTGAATCTGGGTCACGGAGTCGATGATGACGAGCTTGAGCTTCATGCCAGCGTCAGCGAGTGCCGCGAAGTCCTTCTCGATACGGTCGAAGATTTCGTCGGGCCGGTTGGTCTCGTAGGCGATATACCTCTCGCGGTCGATACCCCACAGCTTCGCCTGCTCTTCGGTCAGTTGACCGCCTTCACGGAACTCGGTGTTGAACTTGATGGCCCAGGCATCGGGGTCGTCCTTGTGAAGCTGACCAACCATCATGTTCGCGATAAGCGACTTGCCACCCTTGGGAGGACCAAAGATGGTGATGGAATGTCCCGCAGGGAGACCGTGCGCGTTACCGAACGTGAAGTTCAGGCTGGGCGACGGAGTACGGATGACGTAGTCGTGAATGTTCTTGTAGCCGATGACAGCCCCAGAGAGCCCCATCAGCTTTTCCATGATTTTCTTGTTTGTTGCCATTTTCGCCTCAGTAGTTGGGTTTGCCGAACTTCAAGCCGCCGACTTCCTGCGTGGGTTTCGGCTGCAGGTCGCCAGTCTCTGCCCAGTTGTAGTTCGGTCGGTTGTAAACTGCGTCCGTCTCGCCTACGACCTTCTTGGTCGCATTTAAGGCGGACTCCATGTCTTCGATTTTGCGTTTGATATAGAGCAGGGCTGCTTCGAACTCGACCTCTGCCGTGGACAGTCTATCGTACTCGGCATCGAGCGTGATGAGAGAGTTCCTGTTTGCATCGTTGCTGGTGAGTTTCTTCTCAGCCAGGATTCCCGGGATGACGTCAATTAGCAATACGGCCCTGCGATTCGCCGCTGCCTTGATGGCCATCTGATGCCCGAGGTAAATCGACGTGAGGTGTCTCGACAACACGAAACAGGCCCGAGCGAAGACTGAAATCAGTTCGGGCGCCTTGGGTCGAGTGACGTACGCGATTTCTTGTACACGTGCTTCGGCCTGATTTGGCAACGTCATATCGTATGACTTGCCGTCAGGTGTACTGATTGAATTGTCTGTATCCATATGAAGAACCCCTCGCCAGCTATGTCACTAGCGAGGGGTACCTGTCAAGTGCGGATGTTTT